>Ga0307515_10020237_pt1 | contig 11889 bp, 10 predicted proteins | sample 17_EM_MG_FD_194513 | JGI IMG/M metagenome (GOLD analysis project Ga0307515, IMG submission 194513) | Populus trichocarpa ectomycorrhiza microbial communities from riparian zone in the Pacific Northwest, United States - 17_EM | ecosystem: Host-associated > Plants > Roots > Unclassified | place...
ATAGGATGGGGTCAAATGGGAGGGCCTAGGTATGGACAAAACCTGGGTTTGGCCTGAAGCACAATCACACCAGTGGATTGTCAAGTTTGGGGGCAGATTCTTGATGGTTTGGAGCTGCACACCTGCCTAAGGAGTGGACCATATATGCACAATAGATAGGAGAATGTATGCTGAGCTGCACACCAGCATTCTTCAAGTTGAATTCCTGGCTACTGTGGAGTTTTATGGGCTGGACTGGCCTCAGCTCACCTTTCAACAGGATAATGACCCTAAAGACACCTTCCAGAAGGCTCCAAAATGGTGCCAATAGATCAAGGTCATTGTCTTGAAGTGGCCTGCAGTCACCCAGCCTCAGCCCATTCAAGTCTGGGTGGCAACACCTCATGTGGCAGCCCAACATCTATGGGCCCCTCCTGCTGGTGTGGATGAACTTTGGGGGCAAGTGCTAGTGGAATGGGATAGAACACCAAGTAAGGTTTGTAGAAATGTGGTTGACAGCAAGCCCAGAAGGATAGAGGCAGTGATAAAGGCCAAAGAGGCCCAAACCAGGTGCTAGCAAAAAAACTGATTGGTCGAGTCTGCCTGATTGTACAATTTATATTAAATGACTGACAGGCATTGAAGTTCTGAGCTTTGGCACAAAGGAGGACCAGATATCTACCTTTGTGACCACAAATTCCCACGGGTTTACCTTTGTTCTCTGGGCCTTAATTCTACTCACAAGGAAAATTTGCCCTTTTGAAAATCAGTTTTTTTGCTCACTGTACATTCATCCTCGACTCCACTGCAACTTACTGGCCATGGTCCATGGACTGGGGACATAAACACAGCTCCGTCCCAGACTCCTCCCCCCTCCTCAACTTTGAGCCAACATGGAGCGCACGACACCCTTATGCTTGCCAATGCTGCTACTTGACAGACCACTTCACGGAAGAATGCCCTCTCCCATTCATGAAAGTCGGCGGCAACAGCCTGGTTAGCCAGCCTGCCAGGACCCTCATCATAAAAAAGAAGGCAGCAGAAAGGATTATCTCACTGGATAGGTCGACCTGGGAATTGCCTGTCCCTAACACCCCGAAAGTCTCCGCATCCCCTGCACGACCCCTTCAGAGGACGCTCTTTGTCCCTAGGGACGCCCCCATGTCGGTGATAGAGGAAGGTAGCACGAGGACAGACGGTGATGACGCGCCCTCTGTGGTATCAGACACAAGGATGTCTATCACCGCCCCCCCACCGAGAGACGACCCCCCTTATCAAGTCGTTGATAGCCTAGTCAAGTTCCTCCTACTACAGCTAGTCGGCGAAGACTCAGGGGGCATGGGCCTCACGGAATCCAAGATCCAATTCCTTTGCAAGTCCCATAAAGGCTCACTGCCAATGGTCCTGGCCTCCCTGCGCAGAGACAGATGGCTCCCATCCTCGGTCTCAGACCAAGTCATGTCCCTAGCTTATGACGAGTTCAATAACCGGAGCCACTCCCCACAACCAAGTGGTTGGTGCTTCTTACTGCAATTGCGGAAGGAAACACGTTGTACTAACTCATAATACGTCTTTGACACACTACTGCCCAGGCTCCAAGCCTACTTCCACACAAGGTGCTGCGCACCAAGTGGCCCCCGTAGGCGAAACTGCCGCTACCTGTACAAAAACCCATTATCGCGACTGTAATGTTGCAGCCTCTGACACACTCTCAGATCGAACTCCAGCTGTTTTGCTGGCTATCCAAGCTGCCCCGGCAGTCCCTGAGATGGAGAACGCCTCAGCCGCGAGCCGTTCACATATTAGTGACACTCCTCCCCTGGAGAGAACCGCCTTATCACAAAGCACCGCCAAGGCCGCCCTGCGCTCCCCTGCCCGACCCTTGTCGCAGGAAATCCCAATCAGCCCCACCAAAGCAGTCCACATCACTACACCCTCACAGCCCGAGGATAAGCAAACCACGGAATATACGTGGCCCGAAAGCCTCCAAGACGTGGAAATGACCAGCGGTGATGAGCCAAACCACACCACGCTCCTACCCGACAAACATGCCCACAAACACCCAAAGGTTCAGCAGGCGTTGACCTCCCTCGCGCTCGGAAGGGCGATAGAGGAAGAGAAGAATGACATCATGGCCGGAGTACCTCTGCCCATCATCTCCGACCCTATGCTGCCCTCCCTAGTCCCCATGAACAAGGAAGAATCACTCCTCTTCTCGAACATCAGGCCCCTGCAAGGTGCTGCCCTTGTCAGAGCAGCAGGGATCACAGCAGAAGATTTGGGGGACGAACCCAAGGGTAAGGGTAAAAGACGAAGCAACGCATGGATAATTCCAAAAGCAGCAAGCCCCGTCTCAGGAGAGATTTCCCCTCACACCTTAGAACAGCAGTACGACACTCGCTCCACGTCAGACACATACGAAGATCTGCCATTCTCGCAGAACCTGAAGCGTATGGCCTCCGCGTTCCCCACCATGACGGAAGAACACCTCTCCCTCACATTAGAGAAACACGACAATGACCTCCCCACCGCGCTGGCTTGGATGCACACGATAGCAGAAATGAAACACATCCGCAGCACGCTCCTGTCGGCCTACCCTACAGCAGACGTGGATGAGGTAGAGTCGGCAGTCAGGCGGTACAAAGGTGACTTCATGTTGTCTTTCATTAGCCTCGGAGTCAACCATGAACCCGCAAGCGACTGGACAGATTTCTCGTTCGTAAGGAGAAAAGGAGTGATGGACATAGGAGACGAAGCCCCAGAAGTCATATATGACGATGCGGCGGCAAGATCATTCGAGAACCAGTGGTGGAAGACATGCATCCAAATACGACGCCACAGGATAACTCACTCTCTGGAGATGGACTCTCTTTGGTCGAAGTTGGCTCCCATCGCAGTCGCGCCTCGACCCATATCCCACAGGTTCCTCCAGTACGTCAACAACCTCGGGAATTACCACGCAGACAGGCCAAAATTCAGTAAGGCTGTCGGCGTCCTACGAGCACAAGATGAGTTCAATGGATTGGTCATACTCCTGGGAGAGCCCATCCCCTGTTTCGACGGGGAAGAAGCGAACGTCCCCGCCGTGGCTATCCTGCACATCCTAGTCAGTGACGGCTTGGCGTCCCCAGCCACCGCTGCCTGGCTCGCACTGAGCATCTTCAAGGAAAAAGAGTCTTACGACAGGTACATCCCGCTGTTCTACGGGTTCTCAGCGATTAGAAGGAAGCTGTGGAACGACAGAAATGTCTACATGGCTGCTAGCGTGAAGACAATCAGCCGACAAGGCAGTGCTGCAGGATCGAAAGTTGACACTGCCGCGGCAAGAGACACCTACATGAGCGCAGTACCGGGTACCATTAAGTACGCCCTGGAGAAGCAGTGAGAGAAAGTGGCCCAGCACTCCCCGAAGAAAAAAGCGGATAAGTCATCCACGGGCTCGAGGGGCTCCAAGAAAAGCAGACGTATCAGAGGGATCTCACCGGGTAGGAGCATCCCTGAAGATGAAGAAGAACAAGAGATCCCAGTCAATGACGCTGTGGAAGGAATTGATATGGACTGACCATGTTCGTGTTTGCCTATCTCATAGCCGTGTTTGCCTGCCTCATAAATGTGCATGTACTCTCTTGGATATTTAGCCTCATATGTTCTCCACTGACTGTTCTCACGCCCTGGCTGGACTATGACTCATAGCCTATGCATGACATTCCGTTTATCTCTCGGCTGTGACTAACTTAGTACTAAAGAATGCTGATCGTTTTGTTCCACGCCGACGCACATCCTACAAAAAACTTAGAGAGGAATTAGCCATGGCCCTCCGGCGTTCCTCTACTACTGATCTGGTCACTTACAGGGCACTCCCCCTCCACAGCACCATGGAATACAAGCTCACAAGTTCAAGACGTCCCGCACAGGCTGTCGGCTACCCGGCTCAGGGCCGAGGGGCTGACGGTGACAGTGGAGGGACAGCGGGTACCTCCCTGGCTGGTGTGGTGGCTGCCAGTGTCTCAAACAACCATCAATGCAAAAACCCCCACCCTGTAGTCCCGAGGTGGAGTACTGCAGGCTCAAACCGCGATCCGCCCCCCCCCAGCTTAGGGTCAGGCCAGACCTCAGCCCCTAAAAGGACTAGAGGGAAACTCCCGGATGGGGCTGAGGCAGAGCCACAGAACCCCCCACTAGAGCTAACTAAGAAACCTTTTAGAATAGCCACCTGGAACATGTGCGGTCAGGGCACCAAAAGTGCTCCAAAAAGTAAAGAAAAAATACGCCTGGTGGAACAGATGCTAACACTAGAAAATATTGACATCATGGTCCTAACAGAAACGCACACGACCTCGCTTCCCTGCAGTCGCCGAGTGCAAGTCTTAGAACAGACAGGGCTAGCAAGCAGGGCTGGGGTAGCCATAATCGCCAAAGCAGGTTCTGGCTGGGAGGTCCTGCGTAAAGAAATTCTAGTCCCAGGATACGCCGCGGCAATCCACATCTCCCACAGAACAAGCAGGGAATCTTTCTGGATCATAGGGATATACGGAGACATCTCCAGAGGGCAGTCATCTCTTGTAAGCTTCTACGAGAGGCTACTTGGCAGACTCACAGCGCTTGTGCGACGTCAAGCAAAAACCCATTGGGGTGGCTGCTTCATGGCTGGAGATTGGAACTTCGTGGAGTACGCCAGGGACAGATTCCCGACAGCGCACGCAGAAAGAGCACCTGTTAAGCTCCTGGAAACCTTTAACAAAATCAAGAATCTATGCAGTATGGTGGACACGGCTGGGCCAGACCCAGCCCCGTCCCTATGGTCATATAGCAAAATGACAGCCCATGGGAAAACCTATTCAAGGCTAGATAGGATATACCGGCCCAACGGAAGTTGGTCTGCGGGTGAGGTAATACCAATCGACACAGGCAGCTCTGACCACAGAATGATGATCGCCCCTGTGTATCTGAGAAAACCAAAGATCGAAAAGGCGAAACCGGCGCCCAGGCTCCCTAGCATGGATATACTAGGCAAAGCAACGAAATTCTCACCCACCATCCTGCGAGAATGGGACGATATGACAGCGACCGGCCACATCACGCTGGAGAAGTGGTCGGCATTTAAGAGGAAAGTCCTGGAATCTGGGCTATGAGAGGTAAAAGCCATGAAGACCACAAACAAGAAGGACTGGGTGGCAGCTCTGAGACGAGAGGCCATACCCCTGGGAGAAATAGTGAGCGCAGTCACGAAAGCTAACAGACAGTTGTGGGCCCCCCGGAAAGCACCGGCTAGAGCAGTCCCCATGTGGCTGAGCGCCATGCCAGCCTATGAGGCCGAGCCGCACAAAAGTAAACACTTTATCGCAAGTGAGAACTCCCCGTGGCAAGTCCCAATAAGGAAAAACGTCGAGGCCACGCACAAAGGTCGAAAAACCACGCCCTTCTTATCGCCAGCTACGGATAAGGGCGTAGCTGACCTATTGAAAGAAAGAGCGGAACGACTGGACGCGTCTACGAAGGCCAAGTGGGAGAAAATGACGAGGACACATTCCTCCGAATGGTTCAAGCAGTCGTCGAACAAAGAATTAGATGAAAGAGGCAGCCGAGCCTCTGTCTCAGTGGAAGGCCTGCGCCGACCGGCTGACGTATTGGCCCGGACGGACCTGGCGGGTATGGCAGAGATAGCTAAGGAATACTTCTATGACTTACACACTCCTGAACAAATGGGAGATGACCAAGAAGCTGCGCAGCAGGTACTACTCGAGGAGGTCAGGCTCCAGAGCCTGGCCCAGCCCGACCCCAAGCCAGATGACGTGATAAAAGGGCATTTCACAAGGGAAGAGATGAAAGCCCTCACCAGTAAAATGCCAAATACTGCACCCGGACCGGACAGTATCCACTACGAGTTCTGGAAATGGCTCATTAGGCTGTTGGACAAGCTCCAGGACAGTAAGCAGCCGCCCAGAACATTCTGGTCGGTGTTTGCAGATGTTACAAAGGACATAGCAGAGAGAGGCTCCTCCCATGAGGGCTTTAAAAATGCTAATGTCAGCCTGTTCTACAAGAAAGGGGACCCGACTTTGGTCTCTAATTACAGACCAATATCATCAATGAATACGGATTGCAAGATGTACACCAATCTGATAAATGCGAGACTAGCCCCATGGGCGGTCGCTAAGTTACACCAGGATCAAAAAGGATTCGTGCCTGGACGACTAATGAACAAACACACCAGGCTAGCCTCGGAAGTTGCACACCTCTGTGACACCACTGGTACCCGGGGCTTCATAGTGGGCCTAGACCAGGCCAAAGCCTATGACAGAGTCGATCAATTCTGGCTCTTACGAGTACTGGTGGCATTCGGTCTGCCCCCAGACCTTATCCTACTGATAAGTGACCTCACGGATGGCTGTAAATCAAGAATACGTATTAACAGCGGCTACAGCCCATACTTCACGCTCAGACAGGGGGTGCGACAAGGCGACCCACTGTCCTGCCTATTGTTTAACTTCTCCGTAGAGCCCCTAGCCATCAAACTGAGACAAGAGGTTAAAGGTCTCTCAGTGCCTGGCCTAAAACCTGTGAAAATCATGTTGTACGCCGATGACATTAACCTGTTCCTGGGCGAAGGTGACTCTGTACCAGCAATCTCTAACTACCTAACATCAGTATCTCACACAATCGGTTTGAAATTTAACATGGATAAAACAGACGTCAAGCCAGTCGGCCCACACGACTTCCAACTCGCATGTTACACCCAACAGGACATGGGTGGCTCAACGATACCAGGCGCCCATATCCTCCCTCCTGCAGACCCTCTGTGAATCCTAGGAGTTTGGATCGGCAGTAGGGACTTCGCTGCTGACAGGTGGGCGCAGATAGACGAACACGTGAAGAAGATCATATCACAGTGGCGCGCTATTGGTGCCTCCGTACGAAACAGGTCGCTACTGGCCAAAGCCCTCATGCTCTCTAGGTGTCACTTCCTTATGGATGGTAACGGTATACCCCCGAACATGGTCAACAGATTGGGGAACAGGATAATGAATTTCGTTAGAGGGAAGTTCTCTGCGATGGCATACCACACACTAGAGTGTTAGATTTCTTGTTCATTATGACGATTCTCTTTCCTTTATTACGTATTATCCCCTATTTTCTTTGTTGTTTTTCTGTATTTCAAGCTTCTCCACGATTTCACATGCCTCAGACGCTTGTCTTCTTACATCGTCTGAGGTATGTGCTATCCATTCCGCTGTTGCTCACAACTCACCTATCATTAGTATATATTCAAATAGGTGATTATAATATACAGACGCTTGTCTTCTTACATCGTCTGAGTATATATTCAAATATAGAGGCTCCATTGGCCGAAGGGGGCCTTAACACCCCCTCACTCGCTACTCGGAAGCAAGCAGCTGACCTGAAATTCCTTAGCAATTTGGTCACCGGGAACCAGCAGGTTCCCTGGAAACAGTGGACCTGGATGGACCTGAAAATGGCGACTGCATCTAGCAGAGCCGGTACGTACGGAGGTTTGAACCCCCTACTGCAACGGGCCTACACAATGCCTTCCCTTTTACAAGACAGAGTATCCCAAGCGTTCCTAACAGCCAGAAAGTTCGGTGTAGACCTGGCCTGTGCGGCGCCTTCTGCCAAAGCCAGGATGTCAGCACTGGTACTAAATCACCCAGCACTGCCTGGGCCCAGCTCCCAAAGGCTCTTAAAACTCCTAGCCCTTCAAGCTCAAGGGGTGACCAAGGTCATCCACCTTTATGCTCACCCTCCACTACGGGGAACAGGGCTAATTAAAACAGTGAAAGCCATGAAAGAGATGCTTCACACATCCGCATGGTCCCCACTTCGGAACTTAGGTGCGGCTGGGTCACACCCCAGTGTCAACATATGGCCAAACATGGACGGGCCACTGGGATGTGTGAGGGTATTCACAGCCCCCAAGTCCATTGTGACAGGAAGAATCATCAGGGATGCCTACAAGCGCACAAGAGTACGAAACCACATGGATGACTACACCCCAGCCATTCTCCCTGCTGCCAGGAGGGCAGACGAGATAATATACAACCGAGATATACACATATGGACAGATGGCTCAGCAAAGGACAACGGTACTGATATATGCATGGCCGGCTCAGCATGGGTGTCAGACCTACATTTCAGTGATAAGGTCTTGCTTACGGGTTCCACCCTCTCAAATAATGTCGCAGAGGTAGCGGCGGTGGCCCTATGCCTGTCAGCTTGGAGGGACGCCAACATAGTCATCCACACAGATTCGACATTTGTTCTGGGCCTGATAAAAGGGGGCCTACTAGCGATGGAAAGGGACGGCTGGGGCGACGCCCCTAGGCACCTCAGTAGGGGCCCGCCCACGCCGCTTCTCCAGCTTCTTTTATACCTACTACGGGACAGAACTGGGCGACTAAGTTTTGTGAAAGCTAAAGCCCACAGTGATGACAACATGAATAACCTGGCAGACGCCCTCGCCAACGAGGGTTGGGAGAAAGGTAGAGTATTCGACATTGGCTCAATCACTGTCCCTGCGGGGTGGATTGACACTGCCCCCGTCCTATGCCACCAACCTTTGGATTACCTGACCAGATTGGTTATGCGGGCAAAGATGCATGCGCCAGCAAGAACTAATAAGTTCGAAGCATTCTCAGATAGGTGGATGGTCACACTCGGGCATATGTTCGGTGTGGTCTTGGACCCAGGTAACTTCATTCGAAAAGTCTGGAACTTACCAGTCCCGGAGGGACTAAAAGAGGTGCTCTGGAAAGAGATGAATGGGGCACAAGTCCTGGGACACAGATACTACGGCTCGGGGCACAGTAAATCAGACATGGGTAGATGCTGTCCCTGCGACAAAGAGATGTCACTGGGACATGTACTAGTGGGATGCAGTGCATACAAGCTGCAGCCCTTGGTGGACGTTTTGCTGGAAGTTCTAACCTCTTTCCAGACACCACACGGTTTCAAGACACTAACCCCGGATGAGTGGGGCACATCTCCCTGGTACCCCCTACTGGCTCTGAGGGAACTGGAAGAGCTTGCATTCCCCATAGTCAAAGGGCGGAAGAAGATACTCAAAGAGCTAAAAAAGAGCAGACAAAGGAGATTATGGGTCATAGGGAATTACTACTGGGCACTGTGGAAATGGCGCATGAAAGAGATCCATGATGAGAGTTTCACATTCGTGCCGCGGTATTGCACGACCCAACTATGTGATGTGTTGAACATGCCCGTCCCCCCACACATGCTGCGGAGAGGTGCGGAAGAGGAAGGCGACACCGGTATACAAAGTGGTGATGCCAAGCCCCCACCCACAGAAAAAGAAACGGAGAGCCTTACTGTACCACCGCCCCGAGGCTCCCGCCTCCTAGGAAGGAACAGGGTCCCCCGGCTCACTGCGAAAGGAGAGTCCATACTTTGCGCCATCAAGGCACCTACGGCTCCGGAGGGCTCTCACAACCTCTCGAGGCGCGATGCCATCCTGCGAGCTCTCACTGACAGTGCATATGAATAGTGGGCTCAAGCCCACTACTACTGAATGACAGACACGTCGTCCCCATCACCCTTCCCTCGCCCTCTGGGAGCAGGTTCCACTCCTGTTGCAAGGCGGGGGATAGTGGTCCCCTCTTGAGCATGCTAGCGGGCAGACAGAGCGGACCCAGGGAGGGACGTAAAGCTCTTTTCGGGTGGTCCAGTACGGCTAGCCCTGTCAGCCGCAGGCAGGGGTCATCTATGCCAAAGTTGGACAGGAGGCCCCCTGCAGGTTTAGTGGGTATTCCACAGTCGCTCCGACCGCTGGCGACCCCCACACTCCCGGCCTCTGAAGCCACCTACGCTGGAAATTCCCCAAGGGTGACGGGAGACCTTTTCCCCGTTGGGGGACAGCGGGCTGTATTGGTGCCTCCAACAGGCGATGGGGTCTTAAACCAGATTCCTGCGGGTGACGGTAGGGAGAGTTCTAGAGAACAGGCGGAGCCAGATGACGGGGTGCCACTCCATAGAACCGTCGCGTGAGGGGCCGGGAGACCAGCTCCCCTCTCCGACCTTTCATGGATTCGGTGGCAGAGCTGCCTCCCTGACCCACCCAAAAAAAAAAAAAAAAAAAAAAAAAGGTGGCCCGAAGTGGAGGCGGGGGGCAATGTGTAAGTGGAATCTACACAGAGGCGGTGATATGGGGGCTATGCGAACGCGGTGGTACGGAGGTGGAAGCGAAGAGGAATTAAGTGGAGCGCGCAGGGCGGAGGCGGGTCTATGCTATCGGAGCGAGTCTAGTAGCGAGTGGGGAATGATAGACACAAGAGGAAATACAAGAAACAAATCAGGGAATATCAGAAAGAGTCCATAGTAAGAGACACGAGCCAGAGAGAGCGGGGGAGGGAACAAGGGGATTGGAAGGGAAGCGGAGATGGGAGCGGGAGCAGGGGAAGGGTGTCGGAGCGACCGGAGGGAGCGGAGATTGTCAGAACAAGGCGGAAAAAGGGAAAAAGGGGCGATATTATCGCAAATGTACAGTGGCCATGGTACTTCCTGCAGGCCCAAGCAGCCTGTGGCCTGTCCAATCCAGCACAGTAGCCATCCATAGATCTGTGAGATCGGATCGAGTAACTCTGAGTGGATTCCACTGGCACAGAGTAGAATTTTTTGCTGTTTTTTGCTTCTGTAGGTGCCCGATCGTGCACCACTCCACGACACTTGTGGGTCGGAGTCTTTGAGAGATTAGCTCTTTGTGACTTTGTTGACTTCTTGTGGCATCCCATAATTTTATTTCAATTTTTATGTGTGGGTTTTCATCATTCACGGAGCAGATATGAATACAAAGCAAGATGATACAAAGCAAGATCACGTGACGATGTTTCAAGAGCTGTGCCCGGAAAAATGGAAAACTTCCCAGAGGGCTGTTCTCGCCTAAAAAAACGCTTTGGGCCGGCACCCAAAAATTTCCATTTATTGAGCTCAGATAGGGGCACACGCACAATTTGAAGTGCAGGGAACTATTTATTTTAAAGGTCTACATACTTTTCAGCATTTTTTCTAACTACATGGCATGGGCTCGGGGAGGATTTGGCCCACCCATCGAAGTTGGTGACTGTGCCTGCGCCTCTTGGCTGTCCCGTACCTTAGGTATAGTGCTATAACTACTTAAACACTTGCTCACACATATACACACACTATGATAGTCATAGTACCACAGCTCACATTGACCAGGAGGCTTGATCATACACTATATCTTGCACATATAATTCCAATTTCTGCAACACCAGCAACAGCTGTGAGACTGAGTGATGTGGGTTGTGGGGCTGTACATAAAAGCCTCATGCAAATTGCAATCAGACAGTGCATCTCACCTTCAATAGTGAAGGAATTATGCATGAAGTAAGTGCACTTACAACTTGGCCCAAATTGTACTCCTGTGGTGGCAACTTTCAGGCTGCCTGAGCCACACCATGGAGTACATGGGAGCACCATGGGAACACCATGGGAGCACCATAGGACCCAGTCTCCACCATGGGAGCCACTGTGGGAGTACATGAGAGTACCATGGGAGTACCATGGGACCCCAGTCTCCACCATGGGAGTCACCATGGGAGTCACCATGGGAGTCACTATAGGAGTACCTTGAGAGTACCTTGAGAGTATATTGGGACCCCTGGTCTCCACCATGGGAGTCACCATGGGAGTCACCATGGGAGTCACCATGGGAGTCACCATGGGAGCCACCATGGGAGCCACCATGGGCACCATGAGAGTATCTTGAGAGTACCATGGGACCTCCTGTCTCCACCATGGGAGCCACCATGGAGCTCCATGTGCTCCATGATGCTCCCATGGTGACTCCCATGGTGACTCCCATGGTGGAGACCAGGGGTCCCAATATACTCTCAAGGTACTCTCAAGGTACTCCTATGG
>Ga0307515_10020238_pt1 | contig 11889 bp, 12 predicted proteins | sample 17_EM_MG_FD_194513 | JGI IMG/M metagenome (GOLD analysis project Ga0307515, IMG submission 194513) | Populus trichocarpa ectomycorrhiza microbial communities from riparian zone in the Pacific Northwest, United States - 17_EM | ecosystem: Host-associated > Plants > Roots > Unclassified | place...
GTATAGGTCCCGCTCAGCTCGGACCCTCCAACTCTATACTTCAGCTTCTCCTCATCGTCCTTCTTCTTCGTATCGGAATCGTGGTCGGTGGAGTGTTGGGAAGCAGTGTAGGCGTGAGTCGCAGAAGAGGGAGGGGCGGTTTTGTGTTTCTGCTCGACGAAGATGGGGAGTCGAAGAACGAGAATCTCGAGAGACCCAGAGGAAGGGAGACCTTTCCGATCTTGCCACTTGACCCCATCCACGGTCGTGATCTCAGCTCGGGGTTCCCTATCGTCCCATTCCCTCCCACTCGCATGAGCAAGGATCCGTTCCAATCCGAGCTTATCGGCGTGCGGCTCCCGGAGGAGGTACGCGTACAGCGGTTTGTACACGAGCGGGAGAGGAGAATCTTTCGTCACCCCGATCGAGGTGGCCGCGATGAACTTTGGCCGAGGGATGGATTCGGGCATTGTGCAGAGGACGTTCAGGATCGCTTTTGTGGTGATGTTCGCTGGGTTGATGGTGAAACCTTTTGTGAGCTTGAAAGAGGACATGTCGGGCGTAGCTCCTATGACAGAGCTGAGTCTCAGAAGAATCATCTCTTTGGTTCTTGAAAGCAGCGTACCGATAGTGAACACGACGTAATCGACCACCCTCCCATAATCCGTCGCCTTATCCCAAGCATGCTTCACGTCGCTCGAAACTAACGCGTCTCCTTGGACAAGCTGAGCCCTCCCAGAGTCGACGTGATGTTTCATCCGCTCATCGTCATCGAAAACGCTCGTGTTCCGTAACAGGAGAGTCGCGGAACACCCTTGATCTGCGAACACCGCCGGATTAGTATCGGCGTACGGCCCTGATCACTCTTCCAACGGAGGTAGGAGAAAAGACTTACTGAGTAGCCTCAGGGTGGTGAAGTACCCGATATTACGAGATCCGCCAAAAACTAAGACGTGCATCGGTGTCGTCGGTCGGTCAGTGAGTTGGTCGAGTGGCTTGGAGTAGAGTGTCGGAATGTACTCGGCTTGGAACAGGGGTTGGAGTGCTCATCCCTACAAACTCAGGGGATACCTATATATACCCGCGTATCCCCTCGGCGTCATGCATTCCATGGTCAGACTCCCACACAAAGCGCGGATTACAAATCTGCCCCGAACAGTGAACTCGGTCACGGTGACTGTGCCCAGGGCGCTCGTCCGCTAACCAAAGCACGGCAATCGGCCCCCGTGGAAGCGGCACAACAAACGACAAATCGCCAAAGACACCCACGGATGAACAACTTTGAGCACATCAACACTCCCGCTACATACACCCGACCCCCTAGTACGCTGTCCGCAGCACTGCAGAGCCCTGTTGGCTGCGGTGGCGGGGCGTAGGTCACATGAAAACTGGCACGTGTCTGTCGTGGGAAGATTACACGGGACTGCGACAAACTGCGATTTTTGCAGGATGGAGGTAAATGCAAAAACAAGACCCAGGACTTTCAGTCCCGGGAATAACACGCCTCTCACATCATCACCGACATAAATTCGCCTGAGGTCGGCCTTCAGGTCAGTAGAGAAGGACTTTGGGTCTGGTGAATCACCAGAGAGTAACGGAGGTGCACACGAACGGCCCGGAAGGACTTGTCAATGACACCGGAGTGAGCACGCATCGCAGGGCCACTGGGAAAGAGCTGAACGCTGAAGCGCTGAGATCCCAACCTTTGGGTTGAGCGTGAGCACGTAGTCTTCAGAGCCACCCACCCTTTTCTTCGGGGACTTAGAGACGTGTGTCCAAATTCTCCGGTCTCGGTAACTACCGAATGACACTCTTCTAAGCTCCAGCACTGGCGTTGTTTCGGATCGCCCTACGTTCAGAACAGTTTGGTCTGGCGAATTAGCGAGTCAATTTTGCAGGTAATAGGACCTGCGGATTAAAGGTCCCCTGGGATGGGACGAAGAGGACCAGCTTCAAACAGCTGTCCCAAAAATATGCAAAACACCAATGCCCCAGATAGAAATATTTCCATGCACGAGAAGTAACTAAACGCCCGTCACAGCGTTTTGTCATGATGCAGGAATATTCCAGTCCGCCCACCCAGACATGATCGACTCCTCCTTCAGTGTGATCGACACTTCCCAGCAAGTTTAAGAAATCCTCTTTCTCAGAGCTCGTATGCACACCGTCGGTCGTCGGGTCAGTACCTGAAATTCCGACTGTCGTCCAACCGGATTGGTTCACGAACCCTCACAACCGTCCGGTGGGCGGCCCAAAGCAACGATGAAAAATTGGAAAGGTCCATCGCCTGGTGTTCCTCAAATCCTCGGCCAGGGTGGATAGTTGTGGTCTCGCCAGCGGTACCTGGCACGGCTTTGCACGTTGCATGTTTCCGGAACCGTTTCAGAACCAAGAAGCACTGTCACTTAGAACAAAGAACACGTCATCAAGATCCACTCCAGCGGCACGTCCTTAGTAAGTGCGTGCGAACGTCAACTTTTGAATCCGGTCGCCCAGTTCCATGTCTGACGCAGTTTCGCTGGCCCAGGTGTATGCTTAACACGCCCAGCTGTTCCTTCTACATCGCCCCAGATGCCAAAATCTAGACGAAACGGGTGGATCCATCCCTGTTCCATTTCCAATGGCCAAGCTAACCGAGACCAACTCTTGACAACTGAAACTCTTACAACCTCTCACAACCATCATCCGGCCTCGGTCCTCCCAAAAACCACGGTTTCTGCAAGAGTCCCAAAAAAAGTACTCATTAAAGATTCCGTACTACCTGAGCCCTGACCCCTTCCCATTGTTCAGGATATATTATGGTCGATCAGAACCCATCTGTTCTCACGTCTATCGACTTCCCTTGAATCACAGAGAAGTTTCCATCTGTGTTCTTAAGGACCATAGGAACCGAACAATTCTCCTCTTCCCCTGTTTCCTACCACGAGTACCATACTCTCAGTATGGCCGCTTCCGACATTCGCAAGGCGGTCTTTCAGGCAAGGATCGAGGTGGACATGAGACAAAAGGGCTCGTTGTTCCACGAAATCACAGAAACGGGATGGCGCATCTCGGACAACTACAAACGAACCCTTTCCTTCTCCGACGTCCACCCCGCTGATATTACCGTTCGGAACCTCGGGGTCGAAGTTGACATCGTTACTTCCGTTGTGGACAAAATAAAGGCCAAATTCGCAAAGCCCAAGGTCGACGACGTGGAAGGTGACGTGGTGGGCGGAACTCGGAGGAAGATCTTGAAGGATGTTTCGGGATTCTTTCCCGCTGGAACGCTCACTGCGATCATCGGAGGTAGCGGGAGCGGAAAGGTACACCTCCACCCTCGTATGCTGTATTAATCTCAAACTTGTTGCTCCGCAGACGACCTTCCTCAACGTTCTTTCACATCGCATGCGGGGATCGAACCTTACTATCACCGGAAGCACTCATTACAACGGATCCCCCGACCTCCTCACAGTCACTACTGCCTATGTCACCCAAACCGACGTCCTCATTCCATCCCTCACCGTCCGCGAAACCCTACTATATGCTGCATCCCTTCAACTCCCTTCATCCACCACTCCTCAACGGCGTAAGCAGCTAGTCGAAGAGGTTATTCTCGAACTCGGTCTCAAAGAGTGCGCTGATACCCGAGTCGGGGATGGAGTCAAGAAGGGCGGGTGTTCTGGCGGAGAACGTCGGAGAGTCAGCATTGCCATCCAGATGCTCAGGAATCCGAGCATCCTGTTCCTTGACGAGCCGACCACGGGATTGGACGCTACCAGTGCCCTGCACCTGGTCAAGACGTTGAAGCGTCTTGCGAACACGGGTCGAACGATCATCACCACCATCCACCAACCTCGATCAGGCATTTTCTCCTTGTTTGATCGGGTCACTCTGTTATCGCGGGGCAGCGTTGCGTACACAGGTCCGACCAGCGATTGTCTATCGTGGTTCGACAGGTTGCTCCCTGGAGGGTTGAGACCGCACGTCAATCCTGCGGACTACCTGATCGACATCGTTGCAGTGGATACCCGGACCAAGGAGGCAGAGGAGGAATCACAGGCGAGAGTCAACAAGCTGTTGGTCGCTTGGAACAACGAATCGGCGGCCCGTCTTTCATTGGATAGGACAGCGCTGGGGAAATTCCGGGTACTAGACGAAAGGGCAAGACGTATGAAGCATTCCGTGTCGTTTCTCCGACAGGTCCAGGTGCTCACTTCACGAACGCTGCTCACGACAATTCGCGACCCTTTCGGTCTGATGGGCTCGTGGATGGAGGCGGTGTTCATGGGTCTCGTTTGCGGTCTTATATTCTACAAAATTCCCCACAACCTGACGGGTATCCGTTCGACGCAGGCGGCATTTTACATGTTGGTTGTCGGACATTCTTACCTCATCATCCTGCTCGAGATCTACCGGCTGACACGCATCGATATCCAACTGTTCGACCGAGAGCGAGGCGAAAACCTGGTGACGGGTGTGGCTTGGATCGTCAGTCGTCGCATCGCACACGGAATCCTGGAAGACTTCATCGTCCCGGTCGTGTTCTGCTCCATCTTCTATTATCTCTCCGGATTTCAAGGAAACATCTCCGTCCTCCTTGCGGTCGTGGTCCTGGTTCACTATATCGCGGTCAGCTTCGCGTTGTTCTGTGTCACGTTATTGAGGAATTTCGCGTGGGCGGCTCTGATGGCGAACTTGTTTGCCACGGTGCAGGCCTGTGGTTCTGGATTCTTTGCACAAGCAGCGACCATTCCAGTACACGCTCGATGGATGAAGTATATTTCGTACCATGTAAGTTATGTCGTTCAAATCGCGACTCCTGATATTCACCTGTATCCGCTTTAGTTTTACGGATTCGGAGCGGCGTCCGCCAACGAATTTGCAGGCCGCTACTACGATTGCCCGTATGGCGACGCACGGACGAATCCTGCGTGCATTCAATACCGGGGTTCGTTTATCTTGGAGAACCTCTCCTTCTCGGAAGATTGGATCACCACACCACTCTGCGTTCTACTCGGTTTTTTCGCGTTCTTCTTCGTCTCCTCCTGCTTCATTATTCACTTTTGGACGGTCGATATACACTTCTCTGCCGTCCGGACACGAAAGGACGACCCTGATGCCTCTGCGGGGAAGGAGATTATGGGGGAGAATCGGAGTGGGGATGACGTTAGGAAGGTGGATGTTGAATTGGTCGATCTCGCGCTCGAGATCCACGAGGCGTCAGTCAGGCCTGGAAAGGGGAGGACTCTAGACGTGCTCAAGGGTGTCTCGACAACGTTCCTGGCGGGGGAGTTGAACGTGATCCTTGGACCCTCTGGAAGTGGGAAATCATCGTTACTCAACACCATGGCTCGACGGCTTCGCTCTTCGCTGAGAACGAGGTACCACACTTCAGGCACAATGTTGTTCAACGGTGTCCAGCCGACAGACAAGGAGGCACGATCGCTGTGCTCATACGTGACGCAAGACGATAGCGCACTGTTGCCATATTTGACGGTGCGGGAAACGTTGAGGTTCGCTGCTGGACTTAGGCTTCCGAGGTCGATGAGCAAGGAGGAGAAGGTGAAGAGGGCAGAGGATGTGTTACTGAAGATGGGATTGAGGGATTGTGCTGACGTTTTGGTCGGCGATGAGCTTTTGAAGGGCATAAGCGGTGGAGAGAAGCGGCGTGTCAGCATTGCCGTTGAGGTTCTCACCGAGCCCCAAATCTTGATGTAATTTTGACCACACTCCTTTTTTTCTGAAGACCTGCTAATTGAGATCACGTAGCTTGGACGAGCCCACTTCCGGCCTCGATGCCTTCACAGCTTCGTCTATCATCAAGGTGCTCGAAGGCTTAGCTCAGGAGGGCCGGACGGTGATCGCGACGATTCACCAGAGTCGATCGGACCTGTTCCCCCACTTCGGAAACGTTCTACTCCTTGCGAAGGGAGGACAGGTTGCTTACTCCGGCCGAGGGAGTGACATGCTTCAACATTTTGCTTTGCTTGGCCACACGTGCCCTTCAACGACAAACCCAGCAGACTTCGCGTTGGATATCGTCTCCGTCAACCTTCGTGAGGAGAGGAACGAGGCGACTAGCCGTGAGAAAGTGGAGAAGTTGATTCGTCAATTCGCCGCGATTCAACAATCCGAGAAGGAGTTCGAGATTCAGGACGAAACAAAAGCTGGGAGACTTGGATTGGCAGGTTTAGAAGGGAGAGACCCGAGCCCAATGCACATCGCGATGCCGATCTTGGTCAGGCGGAGTTGGCTTCGGTTCAGGAGGCAACCTGATTTGGCCATTGCGCGGATCATGCAGGTGGTGGCGCTCGGGGTGTTCATTGGCCTGTTCTTTGCGCCGTTGGGGACCGACTACTTCTCGTTCCAAAATCGGCTTGGTGTCATCCAGCTGGTCCTTGTTTGTGCGTTTCTATTCTTTTTCTCATTGGTCATACGGGAGCTTACTCGAGGATAAGTGCACTTCGTGGGGCTATTACAGAATGTTGGTCAATATCCATTGGAACGGGACGCCTTTTACAGGGTATGATTGGGCAGTATTTGCTGTTGATTCGCTGGCGCTGAATCCTGTATAGGAACACGCAGACAGAGCATACTCTCTCAACTCGTTCTTCTTCGCGTACTTGATTCTCGAGATACCCTTCGAGATCGTCTCGGGTTTCTTATTCTCCCTTCTCCTTCTCGCTGTGGGCTTGGAGGGGTCCGGGTCGATGTATTGCCTCATGGCTCTTGTTTCTTTCTGCATGGTTAGCTGCGGGGAGTCGTTCGGGATCGTCTTCAATACGCTCGTCACCGATAACAACGGGTTCGCATTGAATCTTGCCAGCTCGTTGATCACAATCGCAAACGTTATGGCCGGTGAGTGTTTTCTGTGTTTTCTCTCCTCGAGATTCGGGTCTGAGATAAGGGCCTTTAGGTATCTTATCTGTCGATATGCCTGGGTTCTTCAAGGGGGTGAACTACATCTCTCCGAGCAAATATGCCGCGGCTTCCATGTCGATCAAGTCGTTCACGAATTTTAAGTTCACCTGCACGGACGCACAAAGGCTTCCTGACGGTAGTTGTCCCATCCAGACGGGGCGACAGGTCCTGGACATGTTCAACTACCATACGAGTCTTGCCTCAAACATCACGGCCTTGGTGGCGGTGACGGTCGGGTTTAGGTTGATCGCTTATGTGGTCCTGAGATTGTCTCAGGCGGATTTCGGTGTCACGAAGAAGAGTTATCGAGGTGAGGTTATAAGAAAAGGTTGAGGATGGCGATGATGATCATGTGCGCATTGGGTATCCTGGTAGAAAGTCTGTCAACTGGCGTCGACCACTAGTGAACCGGGGCCATAGCACCCGGACTGGGCGACGCGCGGGGCGAACTCTCCCAGCGTGTAATTGTAAATTAAACCACATTTTTAATCTACATTATTTAGTTTCGATAGAGTTGTCATGGTATTTTTTTGGGAGTCATCTGGAATGCGGTGGCTGACGACGATAACCAGCGTAGATGTCTCCGCCCTTTGGTTGAACGGGGGGGACGCGTCGGATTTTCCGAGTCCGAATTCTCCGGTCTCGGTACTTCCAAATGGCTCATTCGACCAGAACTTCCACGGGATGACCACACGACGTCGACAGACGCTCGAGAAGTAATCAAGCGCCCGCCACAACGTCACGTTTTTGCTGATGTCAAGAATATTCTTGGACAACAACCTCGGCGCAGGTCCGGTTGGAAGAACGTTCTCCGCTCACTTAACTTCAGCCCAAAAGTGGCGGTGAACAATCGGAAAGGTCCATCGCTTTGTAGTCTCACCAGAGGTACTTGGCGTGGTTTCGCGCGCCGCACGTTCTCGGGACCATTGCGGGACCGGGAAGCACTGTCACTTTGAACAGAGAACACGTCGTCAAAATGTCTTTCTCGGCGATACGCCCCTGGTGGTAAGTGCATGCGAGCGTCAACTGACTGTCAACTATCTTTCGAATCCTGTCGCCCAGTTTCATGTCTGACGCGATTTCGTTGGCCTAGGCGTGCGTTTAGCACCAGCTTCGGATGCCCAAAGGTAAACGAAACTGGCAGACCTGTTTCCGTTCCATGGTCGAGCCCACAAAGATCAACCCCTGACCCCCCAAAGATTTCCGCACTACCTGACCTCTGGCTCCTTTCCATTTCTCGAGGACGTGTCTTCCGGCTTCCTTCGAATCGTTGGTTACACAGAAGCTTCCATCTGTCTTCTTAAGCACCATAGAGACCGACTGCATCCCGAAAGTCCCCTCCCCCTCCTCTCTTTTACATACCCCGCGGGTGCCGGACTCTTTTTATTTTTTTTCCTTCAGGCCGGACTCTTGGTATGGTCGCTTCCGGCACTCTTGAGGCAATCGTTCAGGCAAGGACCGAGGTGGACGTGAAAGAAAAGGGCTCGTTCCACGAAAGCACAGAAACGGTATGGCACGCCTCAGATGACCACCAACAAGCCCTTTCCTTCTCCGACGTCCACCCCGCTGATATTACCGTCCGGAACCTCGGGGTCGAAGTTGACATCACCACTTCTGTTGTGGACGCGTTAAAAGCAAAATTCACAAGGTCCAAGGTCGGCGATGTGGAAGGTGACGTGGTGGGCGGGACTCGGAGGAAGATCTTGAAGGATGTTTCTGGTGTTTTTCCTGCTGGAACCCTCACTGCGATCATCGGAGCTAGTGGGAGCGGAAAGGTGCGCCTCCACCCTCATACACTAGACTTGGCAGATTTGATCTCACTTGTTCCTCTCCTAGACAACCTTCCTCAACGTTCTTTCGCACCGTATGCGGGGACCAAACCTCACTATCACTGGAAGCACACATTACAACGGATCCCCCGACCTCCTCACAGTCACTACTGCCTATGTTACCCAAACCGACGTCCTGATTCCATCTCTCACCGTCCGCGAAACCCTACTCTACGCCGCATCCCTCCGACTCCCCTCATCCACCACTTCTCAGCGGCGTAAGCAGCTGGTCGAGGAAGTTATTCTCGAACTTGGTCTCAAAGAGTGCGCTGATACTAGTGTCGGCGATGGAGTCAAGAAGGGCGGGTGTTCCGGCGGAGAACGTCGGAGAGTCAGCATTGCCATTCAGATGCTCAGGAATCCGAGCGTCTTGTTCCTTGACGAGCCGACCACGGGATTGGACGCTACCAGTGCCTTACACCTGGTCAAGACGTTGAAACATCTTGCGAACACGGGTCGAACGATCGTCACCACCATCCACCAACCTCGATCCGGAATTTTCTCCTTGTTTGATAGGGTCACTCTATTATCGAGGGGCAGCGTTGCGTATACAGGTCCAACCAGCGACTGTCTGTCGTGGTTCGACGGGTTGCTCCCTGGAGGGCTGAGGCCTCACGTCAATCCTGCGGACTACCTGATCGACATCGTTGCAGTGGACACCCGGACCAAGGAGGCGGAGGAGGAGTCGCAGGCGAGAGTCAACAAGCTGTTGGTCGCATGGAACAACGAATCGGCGGCCCGTTTTTCGTCGGATACGACAGCGCTGGAGAAATTCCGGGTACCAGAGGAGAGGGCAAGACAGATGGAGCAGTCATTGCCATTTTTTCGACAAGTCCAGGTGCTCACTTCACGGACGCTGCTCACGACAATTCGGGATCCATTCGGTTTAATGGGCTCGTGGTCTCAGGCAGTATTCATGGGACTTGCTTGCGGCCTTATATTCTACAAAATCCCTCACAACCTGGCAGGCATCCGTTCGACGCAGGCAGCACTCTACATGTTTCTTGCCGCGCATTCTTACCCCTTTGTCCTTTTTGAGATCTACAGGCTGACGCGTGTCGACATCCAACTGTTCGACCGAGAACGAGGTGAAAACCTGGTGACCGGTGTGGCTTGGATCGTCAGTCGTCGCATCGCACACGGGATCCTGGAAGACTTCATCGTCCCGGTCGTGTTCTGCTCAATCTTCTATTATCTCGCTGGGCTCCAAGGAAACATCACCATCCTTCTCGCGGTCATGGTCCTGATTCACTACATCACGGTCAGCTTCGCGTTGTTCTGTGTCGCGTTGCTGAGGAATTTCGCATGGGCAGCTCTGATGGCGAGCTGGTTTGCTACGGTGCAGGCATGCGGTTCGGGTTTCTTTGCACAAGCAACGACCATTCCGGTATACGTTCGATGGGCCAGAAATATTTCCTACTATGTGAGCTAAGGTACTCAAATTGCGGTTCCTGATATTCACTTGTATGTGCTCTAGTTCTTCGGGTTTGGGGCGGCATCCGCCAACGAATTCACAGGCCGCTACTACGATTGTCCGTATGGTGACCCACGGGTGGACCCCGCATGCATTCGATACCAAGGATCGTTTGTCTTGAAGAACCTCTCCTTCTCGGAACATTGGATCACCGTGCCTCTTTGCGTTCTACTCGGGTTTGCCGCATTCTTCTTTATCTCCTCCTGCTTCCTTCTCCACTTTTGGACCATCGACTTGCGCTTCTCTGCCGCCCGGACACGGAACGACGACCTCGATGCCTCTGCGGGAAAGGAGATCATGGGAGAGAGGCGAGATGGGGACGACGTCAGGAAGGTGGATGTCGAATTGGTCGATCTCGGGCTCGAGATCTACGAGCCCTCGCTTGGACGCAGGAAGGGGAGGACCCTGGATGTGCTCGAGGGTGTCTCAACAACGTTCCAGGCGGGGGAGTTGAACGTCATCCTTGGACCCTCCGGAAGCGGGAAATCTTCGTTGCTCAACACTATGGCTCGGCGACTTCGCTCTTCACCACTCACGAGGTACCACACCTCAGGAACAATATTATTTAACGGTGTCCAGCCGACGGACAAGGAGGTGCGATCGCTGTGCTCGTACGTGACGCAAGACGATAGCGCGCTGTTGCCATATTTGACGGTGTGGGAAACGTTGAGGTTCGCTGCTGGACTTAGGCTTCCGAGGTCGATGAGCAAGGAGGAGAAGGTGAAGCGGGCGGAGGATGTGTTACTCAAGATGGGGTTGAAGGATTGCGCTGACGTTTTGGTCGGGAACGAGCTTTTGAAGGGCATAAGTGGTGGAGAGAAGCGGCGTGTCAGTATCGCCGTCGAGGTTCTCACCGAACCTCAAATCTTAATGTAATTTTGACCGCACTCTTTTTTGAAGACCCGCTGATCGAAAATTGTGTAGCCTGGACGAGCCCACTTCTGGCCTCGACGCCTCCACGGCTTCGTCTATCATCAAGGTGCTCGAAGGCCTAGCTCAGGAGGGCCGGACTGTGATCGCGACAATTCACCAAAGTCGATCGGACCTGTTCTCCCACTTCGGGAACGTTCTACTCCTTGCGAAGGGGGGACAGATTGCATATTCCGGCAGAGGGAGTGACATACTTGGACACTTTGCTTCGCTTGGCCACATATGTCCTTCAACGATGAACCCAGCGGATTTCGTGTTGGATATGGTCTCCGTCAACCTCCGAGAGGAGAAGGATGAGGCGGTCAGCCGAGAAAAAGTGGAGAAGTTGATTCGACAATTCTCCGCGACCCAGCAATCTGGAAAGTTTGGGATTCCGAACGAAACAGAAGCTGAGGGGCTTGGGTTGGTGGGTATAGAAGAGAGAGACCTAACGCCGATGTACCTCGCGATGCCAATCTTGATCAAGCGGGGTTTGCTTCGTTTCAAGAGGCAACCGCATTTGGCTGTTGCGCGGATCGTGCATGTGGTGGCGCTCGGGGTGTCCATTACCCTGTTTTTTGCGCCGCTGGGGACCGACTACTTCTCGTTCCAGAACCGGCTTGGTGTAATTCAACAGATCCTTTTTTGTGCGTTTCTATTTTCTTCACGTTGGTGGTACGGGAGGCTTACTTGAGGATAAGTGCACTTTGTGGGATTGCTGCAGAACGTTAGCCAATACCCATTGGAACGGGATACCTTTTACAGGGTACGGTGGAGCAATATCCGTTATACCCC
>Ga0307515_10020239_pt1 | contig 11889 bp, 12 predicted proteins | sample 17_EM_MG_FD_194513 | JGI IMG/M metagenome (GOLD analysis project Ga0307515, IMG submission 194513) | Populus trichocarpa ectomycorrhiza microbial communities from riparian zone in the Pacific Northwest, United States - 17_EM | ecosystem: Host-associated > Plants > Roots > Unclassified | place...
TGCTCTGATGGTAGACGCAGTCAAATTCCCACAGAAAGAGGAATAGAGCTCGGAATGAATACGAATTGTTCGCGACAATGAAGCAATAAATCATCTGAGTCGAATGTGTATTTGCCTATTTCATCACTCCGTAGAGTGATCAAGCAAACTTGTGGTGGTATCAACATAGTCCTGGACTTTCATTGCCGTGACTGAACGCCACCCATATGCAGCAAAATGACGCCGTCCCTGTGCAGAAAATGCTCGCAACCGTCATTTTCTCCTCCGTCCAAATGCGAACGCTCTCTAGTAATCGCGGAAAATGGCAACCAATTCATCGAGTCTGCCTATGTGCCCCAAAATGCTCTCTTCTTTGTCCTCAATCTCATGCAGCGTATTCAACTGCTCTTGGTCCATGTACTTCTCTGGCTGCTCGTCTAAGAGATCGGTTCGCTCAGTCAACGCAAGGACGTCTTGAACACGTCGTCTCTCGATATCAAGGCGTTGGAAACATCTGGACATGTTCTTATAGATGCTATCCAACAGTATCGTCGATACCCGCTCCACATCGAAATACCAGAGGAAGATCGTGCGGCTAGTCGTGCGGCCGCTGTCTCTCGGTACCTCTTGAATATCGACCACACCCGCCATTTGCATCTCAGCCAGTTTAGTCCTGGCGTCTTTTTGCTTCACCAGTGCTAAGTTAGGCAATTGCTTCTCGTCGAGCTTCCCAAGCTTTCTCATCATTCGCGCTAGGCGGTGGCCCACCTTCCCAAAGTTTTCCAAGAGCATCGTGTCCATTTCAACTTCCTGCAAATACTGGGTCATGCCTTCAAAGTCAACAGTCCATTCTCCGAGCCCCCGACTTCCGCATTTGCGGAGAAAGTGACAATCATCGCCAGCCAAAAGAAGGAGGTGATTCTTAACCTGCAGCATCCGGTTTTCGCGATTTTCGGCTGCCTCGGGTTTCGGTAGCTGGTCCTGGAAAGTGACCTTTGCACGCCTTGAAGACTTCGTCCTGGTATTCTCGTCGTCAAAAGGATCATCACCATGACTATCGGAGTCCGGGTCAAGGTCAGAAATATTTCCATTCCCGTTGGCAATGGGTATGTCTTCCATCAATACATCCTCATCTTCACTAGCTTCGCCCTCAGCCTCAGCCTCGTCGCTCCGCTTTGTGGACTTGCGTGCCTTTTCAAGTTTTCGGGTGTCAATTTTGTCGCTCGACACTGTTCCAATGCCTGCCCCAGTCTTGACAGACTTACTCAGAGTAGCCGTAAGCTCCATCGTGGTGAAAGTGGATCCGTCAGGAAGGTCTTTGATGTCGTCGATCCTTGGGTCTAAGCGGCAACGGGAAATGCTCTTCTCTATGAGCCGAAGACCTGCTTCATAAACCTGTGCAGTTGTGGAGCCTATCCGGCTGCTTGCAAGACCCGCTAACCGACTATTCCGCAAGACGACCGTGCATTTCTCATAATTAATGCGCACGAGCATGTTCGGCTTCATGTAAGATTAGCATTCGACTGTGTCCTACTCCGAGGCTCTCGGGAAACCCACGTCAAGTTTTGTGCCATCATCCTCAAAGTAATGGTCACCATTGACAGCTCCATTGGAAAGTCTTCTTCGCTTACTAGCACCGTTCACTCCATTGGCATGGTTCCCGTTCAGAGCTCTTTTCTTTCCTTTCGACTTCCACGCTCGTTCGGACCTCAGAGCGTATAAACGCTCTCGTATTTTCTCCTTCAGCTCCTCTTTCTGCTTGGTACCTTTTATATTTCCCCCATATTCTTCCTTAAGAGTTTCTTTCGCAATCTTGTCGTAGGTATCCGTAGGACTGAGAAACATGTCTCCAAAAAGAGGCTGAATTAAACCACTTTCCAACAATTCGGTCAACATTCCGTGCATTTGCCCAGTTGGAAAAGGGTGAGCTGGAGCCTGGACTAGAGTAGGAGCCTTGCTCTGACCGTTGAGCCCATTTGCGAGACGCTCCTCTCGTTTCCTCTTGGCCTCGGCCTCTGCCAGCCTGGCTACGTACCAGCTTACCAGCTCTTTCACCGTGCTGTGACCTGAAAGAAACAAATTTCCCATGATCTCTGCAGCAAGGTCCCCATACCTGCTTCGTGCAATTTCCACAATTTTCCCAGATCGAACCAACATATATGCTGCCTCGGGATTTGCCTCGTAGTGGGTAGTATTCGTATCTTCATCGAAGTAGTGGTAAACCAGATTTTCTTGGACAAGCACGGCAAGGCCATGTCGGATTTTGTGAGGGCTTAGACGGGTATGCTTCGATAGGAGTGGTATAGTTAATCGTCCTCGCCGAAGAAGTATTGTGAATATCCGCTATATGCATCGTCAGACTTGATCAAATCAAAATGATTTACCCAGCCCGGTCAAGCATGGAAAGCTGATGCTGAAAATATTTTCAACTTTGTTGAATGGCACACATACGGAGGTCAGCTCGCCATATGTCTCGTCGACGAGCAGAGCGCAAAGCTCTACGGCGTGCTTCGACTGGTTCTGAGTCAGTTCTTGCTCGAGCTGAAGAAGAGGCGGTCATCGCAGAACAGATCGATCTGCTGCAACCGTGCGAACTCACCTGAGACATTTTTTTGCTGCTAGAGACTATGTCAAGATCTCTAGAGCTTCCACAGATACTACCGATGCTTCATTGACAATTCTAGGGTGCAATATCGTGGAGTTGCTCTGGGGATATTTTTCGCTGGTGGGGAACGAGAAAGAACAGGTCCCCCACCAGAAAGTCAGTCACAGTGTCGCTAAATTCGGCGCTAGTCCCCTGTACCGAAATCTTCAGAGCTTCCGGCAACGACCTCACAATAGCCAGCAAGCCCATTGTGATTCCACACTCACCAATCTCCCTTGAACAATGATCTCCCGGTCAGCGATTGGTGGCAACGCGCAGCTTGCCCTTCGTAGGCAATGCTGCGTCAAGCCAGCTAACCGCCGTGGCCTTGCCGCTGCTGTCTCTGGCTCAACCAGCTTCTCGTACGACACCGCGGATGTCGGCGGCGTCAAGGTAGCCAGCAGAGATGTTGCAGGACCGACTACGAAGCTTGCAGTCGTTGCAAAAGCCGGAACGCGATATCAATCGGCGCCAGGATTGACCTCGGGTCTCGAGCAATTTGCGTTCAAGGTGTGTATATGTTCAAATGTTCCGGCTTAAAGGTCTTGCACCCATTCTGACTTCCTGCTCTCAGAATACCAACAAACGATCAGCCCTTCGGATTACGAGAGAATCTGAACTCCTTGGAGGTCAATTGACTTCATATCACACCCGAGAAGCGCTCGTCATCGAGGCCAAATTCCTGAGAGAAGACCTGCCATACTTCACGGAACTTTTAGGCGAAGTCATCACTCAAACAAAGTACACCAGTAAGCCGAGGAATTGCCGTTGGAGAAGCTGGAATTAGGGGCTAATGAAGCTGCGTAGCTCACGAGTACCATGAGGAGGTTGAGCCTATCATCAAGCTCGGCCAAAAGAAGCTGCTTGGGAACGTATCTGAGCTTGCTATTAACTCAGCTCATGGAGTTGCATTTCACAGGGGTCTCGGAACGTCTCTTTATCCATCCTCATCGACCCCTCTGACGAAGTATCTCAATGAATCGTCAATCGCTCAATTCGCCAGAAGCGCCTATGCCAAGCCAAGCATTGCTGTCGTTGCCAACGGTGCTAGTCAAGCTGAACTGACCAAATGGGTCGGCGAATTCTTTACTGAAGTCCCAAGCTCGTCCGCCAGCACTTCCTCAAGTGAAGCAACAAAATACTACGGAGGAGAGGAGCGTATTGCTCACGATGGTGGTAACTCTTTGGTCATTGCTTTCCCAGGTTCAAGCTCTTTCACCGCAGGAGGCTCATACAAGCCCGAAATTGCCGTTCTCGGAGCTCTACTCGGCGGTAAATCTAGTATTAAGTGGTCACCTGGCTTCTCACTTCTCTCCAAGGCCGCTTCATCATTCCCCGGAGCCAGCGCTGCCACAACTCATTTTACTTACTCTGACGCCGGTCTTTTGAGCATTCAATTCAGCGGTTCTGCTTCCGCTATCCGGAATGCCTCTGCTGAAGCCGTTAAGGCTCTCCGGAGTATCTCGGACGGTTCGATCAGCAAGGAGGATTTCACAAAGGCTGTCGCCTCTGCGAAGTACAATGCATTAGAGGAGGGTCAGAATATCGAGGCAGGTCTTGTTGCGACCGGAGCTGGTCTTGTCCACGGTGGCAAGGCTTTCCAGATTGATCAGATTGGCAAGAGTATCGAGGGTGTGAGTGCTGACAAGTTGAAATCGGTACGTTTCCAGCTTCTTGGTGATAGCTTTCCTGAGATTGCAGATTGCTAACAATCTCACAGGCAGCAAAGGCTTTGTTAGACGGCAAGGCGACTGTTTCGGCTGTTGGAGATCTGTATGTGCTTCCATATGCGGAAGAATTGGGTCTCAAGATATAGATGGGTGGATTTGGGGGAGCATGGGTTGTATCAACAGCTCTTAGAGTGTATTGTGTAGATATATGAGAAACTTTCACTACTTAGATTGCCCCACCCTACAAGAGTGGACGCCAGTAATAATCCCATCGGAATCAAGGATATCCGTAGGATGTAGGTAAACTCAAGGTGACTCGCATTGGACGGTTCGGATCACGTGAGCGCCTCGAATCGCCATTTTCGTGGCTTCCCGAGAACGAAAACCAAGCTCAACAGTCACAAAACAGAAAGGAACGCTACGCATATTTTCACAACCTCCCATCACACACAATGACATTCGCGTGGAAAGCGTCAGGTCTCACGTATGTTCCAATCCATTCTTGACTCTTCCGGCGTCGCAATTGAGCCGCTGGACCGACCCAAGAGCAGGAGCTAACGAAGCTTTCGAACAGCTACAACAAGTACCTCTCGGTCGCAGCACGAGTCGTTCGAAGAAGCTTGAAGGATGACAAGCGATTGGCAGCCGAGAGAAGAGGGGAGATGGAACTGAGATTCGCCAAGTGGAATGTGAGTGTGCACTCAGTCAATGGGGCTGCCTTTGATGGACTTTCACTGACGTTGCCATTGCTATAGAACGGAAAGCAAGGCGATAACAAGAGTGTTGCAGATGCAAACGCTGCGTCGATGGCAGAAGCTGGCACGCAGTCATCATAGGTGTATGGAGACGTTGAGGGATGGAAGAGAGGCGGGTAGGAGAGCTTTGCGGGATGAGCAGTAGAAAGGGATTGTACATTGTATCATTTGATGCCTAGGGGGCTCATCAATTCGAAAACCGTTCGACTAGCATCCCTTGTGCCTTGTTTCGATATGATATGAGAAGTGAGGGGCGATACATATGCTCACTCATACTCCAGAGAATCAAGTTCCGGCTGGACGGATTTCGCTGGAGTATGATACCGAAGACTATGCTGTACGCCTATTTGAGATTTAATGGGGCCTAAAAAGGCTAGAGTCCCAGCAGAAGGGTCTTCAGGTGGATGCCTGCTGCGGGGGCTGATGCATCAACACATGGCCAAGATGCCATCCTTAGACGTAAACTTCGGCCTGAAAATCCTACTCTAAAAGTAAAGTTTCCTGGTAGAATCCGGCTTCACCTAGAAAGTGTCCAGAGAGCTTTTGCAAGGCCAATCCATACTTCCGTAAAATATCAAACTCTGTTTGTTATGTTACCCCTTAGCATTGGTGGTCATTTCGAAGCGAGACCTTCCCAATCTGGGCCTTTTGAGACATGACATCGACTCCTTCGCCGCACAACAAGATTCTTTAGAGACCAACTTCTGGAAAGGGAAGGAACCGACGCCTCTATCAGAATGGGCGGTGAGGCTCTGAACTCAATATCTCAAGGCGTGTTTCCCGTCGCCCGCCTCGTAGAAGCATGCTAAAAATTTTGACAGACGTTGCCAACCTTGTTCTCGATGATGGCCCAAGGAACCCGGCCGCCTTCGCGGCATATGATTCCGAACCTCCTCCGCCGCCCAAGTTGAAGAGTCGAGGGGTCATAGCTATGGATATCACAGAGCAGTTCACCAACGCTGCCCAGCGTACGTTTGCGGCAGCTTTTTCTGTGGATCACGTGCTGACCACCTCCAGAGTTGGATATGGGCCAGCTGATTAAAGACCCATATTTTACTCTATTTGAGTCGGTGGGTGCTTTGGAGGTAATAACAGAGGCCTACATTCAAGGAAAATGGCTAATAATTTCAGATCATGGACCGCAAGATGGATAGTGGATACCTAGAATCAGGTGAAACTATGGAAGATGAGTACGATTTCAGTGAAGCCTTACTTCCTGAAGAAATCATTGGGATTATCGATCAGCTTCTATGCCATGAGGTATGACTTTATCTGGTATACTCGTAACACAAACTAATTTCACAGATGGCCTGGCATATGGGCCACCCTCTCTCACAAACTATCTTCACCAGCCTTTACATTGACAGACTTTTGTCACCATGTCCCCTCAATCTGGATCAGACCTACTTTGATAGGAGTGAGAGTTGCTCATCAGATGAGCCTCTGACCCTCCAGATCTTAAGAGCATACTGTCTTGGCCTCATCAGAACATGTTCATATATCAATAACCGAGTCAAAGCAGAACACTACTACGAGGTATGATCACTTCTCACATTTTTCCACATAATTAGATATTCATCCTAAGATAGGAAGAAGACTTCGTTACGCATACATTCAACAGAAATTTACTGGAAAATATTGACCATGAGTCTATCTTGAAACTTCTCGATGAAACAGCGGGGCTGCTTTCTTCAGCCCAGGAAATGGGATCTAATCTAAGGATAGCCTTAGGTTGCCGACTTCGTTTCAGAGCTCAATTTCTTAAGGTAGTCGAAATGGCAGATGCAAGGACGCCCACAAACATCAAAGATTTGTGGACAGATCTTCTAGCAGCTTTGCCAGATATTAAATCTTCAACACACCTTGGAAAAGCAGTACCAGCGTCTTTCAGTACCAAAATACAGCGGAAATTAGCCAGTACGGTGCCGCCACGGCCAATTGTTCAAGTCAGCCAGGATGCGGCTTTCGAACACTTAGAGAGACTTTGCCGAGATGCTTCAGTGGTGGTTGAAGTCCTCAAATATTACGAGAGTCATAGCCTTATGGTATGTGTACCGTTTTATATTTTTTCGCAGCTAACAAAAAATCAGACGTTTGTGATCTTGTTTCAGACTCGAAAGCCCCAGCCGTCAGTCTATGTCCGCACCTTATTGCAACACTACTTGTTCTGTGACATGGTAATCCTCGGCACCATGTCCATTCGGCAAGTACTGGATGACGACTTGGCAGCAACCGTTCTGCCAGCTCATAAGCTTCTCGACAGAGGAAATGACGACATTGAGGTACCGCATGACCCACGACACAATATGGCAGCCCGAATGGAGATATTCCGGTCTCGTGCAGCGGGCTCATATTTAGATATTCTACGTACCATTTGCCAGAATCGGTGTAGGATACGTCGTACATTGTGCCATACTATCGCAGATTGGGACAATTTGCAGCTCGACGCTGAAGAGCTTGATCAAGAGTTGCGAGAATTCACACAAGAAGAACCAACCGTCGATCCTGAAATCTCGAATGATCCTATCTATTCCTTCCCATTATCTTCTTGGGCTTACTTCTACAAACTACGACAAATGGAATGGATTGTGCAGGTTGGATTCGAGCTTGACACATATCAGCCGGATGAGCTGGTAGGAATGTATTGGTATCTTCAATACCTGGCAAAGACGAGAAGCCGCCACCTTGAGCGAATGAGAGGCTTCATCATGCGAAGCTACGCCTCCTTTCGCCGAAATCCTGAAACAGCAGGGCAAAAGCAGGTGGAATTTGCGAATGCTTTCTCCTTCGTCAATTTTTCCACCATGGAAGCTGCTGCGACGTACGGCTTTGCGGACGCCCTTTCCTGTTTATACACAGTTCTAAGCAGGCTCTCTCTGATCCCCTCACCACCTCGACCGTACAGCGATGATAGCATGCGGTATGAAGTACGGATGAAGCCGTTCTCTACCATTGGCCTACCAGAGCTGATACAGTTCGACGATTTGACTCAATTGATCACACAGCCAAATGAATCGACGATCGATATCATTAATTTTGCTGCCGAATCAGTGATGGGAGCGAAGAAGGGATTCGAGATACTCAGTAAGTTGAATGCGAAAGATGCATATTGCCAAGGTTCTCATGACAGCTGGTTGAAGAACATCAAGGATTGCTTGAAGGCATGTATCTTCACTAGTATTACCATCTCCACGGTGAAGAAACTTGTTGAAGCAGCAGGGAAAGATGGTCAAGTCAAGGCGAAAGTTGAGATACCTGCGGCCGGGAAGGGATATCATGATTGGTGGATTGTACCCAAGGTCATACCTTGAAGTTCTTGGTTTCATTTCTTATAGACAAATGTAGAACTTTCGGACGTTTTTATCTGTTATTGGTGTTTTCTCTCTCGAAAGAGCTTGCAATAAAGTCAAGGCACGTCTTCCTGGGAGTCGCTGTGTTTGGTGTGAGATCACTATCGTACAAAGCTATAGATCTCCCCGTACACATACCAAGTGGGCTCAATAACTACGTACTGGACAGGTTGTGGCATAAGCCGGCATGCGGTCAACTACCAGATTCGTGAATTATCTTGTCGTAGATGTTTGCAGAACTGTGGGATGCGGTGTTTAAGATTACAAAACCTCGTGTACCTTGAATGATTCAGTACAATGATATTATTGGACTTACTGCCAAGCTTCTGCATAAAGAATACTCCACACATCTTTGCTCAAATAAGATACATGGCCCAAACTAGGGTTTTAATGCGCTGCTTCTCAAATGCAAAGCAGCAAAGGGCCTCAAACTGTACCAACGTTATCCTGTACCATGCTTAACCAGTTTTGCTCATGGCTACCCAGCTAAAATGGATGTGCTTCATGTCCTTAGTTATATATACCTAATTAGAATGTCTTGATATACAAAAGGTCTGCATTCTTGAGGTTGTCTCGAGCCGTCCACAACTCACTTATCAAAAATTAGACAATAAAGAAGACTGTACCTTCTTCCGGCATCCTTCATTTATTATGGCTTCCAAAGGAACTTCAACACTCCCTCCATAACAATAGCTTGTTAGTAGCGATGTTCTTAGGTATGCAATTGATTTGATTACCTCACTCTCTGTCCATATATTCAGATAACTAACATTAGCTTAACCGTGGTTAAGGTACAAAAAAAGTGAACCGTCACCATCTCCTCCCCTTATCCAATCGCTAGCTCCGGAACTGGAAAAACCTTCGACTCCGAACAAAAAGTTCCCTTCGTTATAAGTCAAAATAAGCTCCTTTTCGTCTAAAAAAAAGCAGTTCTCGTCCGGTCTGGACGTCACTTTCATGTCTTTCCTTTGTCAAATTCACAGCCTAAGGTCACCTCAACTAACGAACCCAGAAACTTGAACCACGGACTGCAGAGTGTGAAGAACCACACCACACCCCGATCGGACGCAAACCCACATTCACTGCACCCCCTATGATTGCAACTTCCTAATATAAGATTGCTTCCCAATCACACAGCAATCCACCAACAAGGCCAAGAAGGAGAAGCCCTACCTAATACAACGAGTTCTGCTTGTTGTGGGAGGCATCTCCTCGATCCACCGCCCGCGCTCACTTCCCATACCACCAGCACTATGCTTCTTAAACACAACACTTCACCAAAGTAAGTTGATTGTGATTTCCTTGAATAAGAATTGACAACCAGCGGTGGCGAGAACTGCGAACAAACTACTTTTTTTGCACTTTTTTTTGTTCTTCTCCTTTAATCCTTTAGGAGAAGGAGGTAAGCGAGCAAGGGCAAGATTTGTTGTGGGAAGGCGAACGCGAGGGAAGGCCGACTGAGATTCACAAACTGTTACAACCCTGTAATCCCAAACTGAAATCGAATTGGAGACTTGGCCCCGGGCCCCGCCTTCTCCCGCATTTGAGAATCAACAATATAAGATCCAGAATTCGTTACAATTTGTTTCCACAAAGGGGCTTTCAGGATTCTCTGCCGCCAACCGCTTCTTGTAAGAGCCTCGGAAGACAGGTGGGTTTAGACTCAAGAGATGCTCCGAAAGCTAATTATTGAACATTATTTATTATTTATCATTTAAGTCATGAAAGTTTAGAACAACGCCCATATAGTCCCAAACGGTTAACGTTTACCTCTTACCTAAACCTCCAAACATCCCACGGATGCAAAATCAATCTGAAGTAGCTCCCGAACCTAATCCAGTAGAAAGTACAGCAAATGACAATTTCGACGTTCCTCCGGTGTTCAGCCAACATTCAAGTAAGCTTGAATCCATTGGTTCTTTGAGGGAACAATCCCATCCTGTCGTATGCCCTCTGAATGTTCTTCAATCGCTGATATGTAGCATCGCCGTAACCTCCCAATACTGACTGGTCCGCCATAGCATCATTCATGAAGATCATATTACACCCTTCAGGCGCGAAGTGCCCAGCTTGGTACTTGGATGCTGAAACACCCGGATACGCATTCTGAGCATAAGTTGAAATTTGGTTCATGATGTTGACAGCATCACTGCGAGCGTCAGAGTCCCCAACACTTGTTTTCCAAGCTACTGTGCATGCCATCCACATATGGTCTCCAGCGTTAGGTGAGAGACCGAGGAGGTTGCCAGCAGGGTTTATTCTTGCCGAGGCGGCTGGGATCATGGTTGGCATAGGTTGGTAGATCAGTGTCCAGACGAAATCGAGTTGTGTGACCAGCGATATGACGGACTTTCGAATTGTGACGTATTTGAAGAAGTTGTTGAAATTTGCACTAACCAGATCAGTTCCGTTGCTACCGGCGAGACTGGGAATCGTGGCTCCCTAAGAAGTCAGCATTAATTGGAAGGCTTTCAAGTTGGCATCCATACTCGAAGAAGATATCGGTAGCCGTAAATACTGCCAAAGTTTGCATTGGCCGTAAGCTGTCTTCGTCAGCAGGGATTGATGGGAAGAAATACAATTGGAATCACACCAAGGCGGTGTATGACTGCATCTTCAATTGATTTGTTATGTGAGGAATATTCAAGAACTTGTCAAACATCCCACTTGGCAGGCTCGACCCATCGTAGAAGAGGAATACGGCAAAAAACTCATCGAGACCGCTCAGAAGCAGTGATACAGTTGTGAACATGGCTGCGCGAGGATCCTGGCAGCTTTCGATGAAGTCTTGAGTTGCGCTCAATATCTGACTCGCATAGTCTGTCCGGTATGTGATGTATCCACCCCAGACCTGGAAGGGTCAGCGAACATCACAGCTTAGATGACCGGGCCGATAAAATCACCTTGCCGATAGGGTAAGTCTTCAGAGTATACTTTGTGACAATACCTGGAAACTTTAGGCCAAGAATGTATACTTCAGTAATGAGTCTCACCAAATTGATTTCCGCCCCCTTTCAAAGCCCCGAACAAATCAGTGTGGCTTGTTGCATTAGCGTTGACGATCGAGGAGTCTGAGAGAACTACTTCGTAGTTGACGACTTCGCATTTGATCAGTATCTTCCTAGTTTCTCGTAGCTCAAGGCTTACCGTTGTCGCATGGCAGACCGTATTGTGCACTTAGAAAGCTGAGCCCGCAACCCAAGAGCAAGCCTCCAACCCCAACATCACCTGGGATTATCAGTATTTGATTTTCTTCCAATATTGGAATTGAAACATACCAAGACGTCCTCCAACAACAGTCAACCCGTACGGCTCCAAAGCTCCAACAACATCCATCCATCGCGCCCCTGGACCAACCACGGCAGTTTTCTTGTCAGCAGACAAAATGGTGCCATACGAGTTTTGAAATGAGATCAAGACGCCTCCAGCCACACTCGAGAACCCAACATTGGCATTGTGTCCACCACTTTTAACGGCGAAAGGAACACTAG
>Ga0307515_10020240_pt1 | contig 11888 bp, 6 predicted proteins | sample 17_EM_MG_FD_194513 | JGI IMG/M metagenome (GOLD analysis project Ga0307515, IMG submission 194513) | Populus trichocarpa ectomycorrhiza microbial communities from riparian zone in the Pacific Northwest, United States - 17_EM | ecosystem: Host-associated > Plants > Roots > Unclassified | place...
GAATCGTGAAAAAAACCGATTAAAATTTTGAAAAAACCGATTGGTTCGGTTTCATAAGCCTGAAACCGAAAAAACCAAACCGAACTCAAAACAAAAAAAACCAGGAAAAACTAAGCCAAAACCGAAAAAACTGAGCCAAACCGGAAAAAACCAAAAAAATCGAGCCAAACCAGTTTGAACCGGTTTTTGTCCTAAAAAACCAAGCCGAACCGAACCGAAATCGGTCGGTTTGAACTGGTTTCGGTTTTTTTTTAAAATTTTTGGTTTGGTTATTTTGTTTTATAAAAACCGAATCGAACTGAAAATGATCATCCCTAATATATATCATGAATATATTCATTTTGTAACATGATTTACTGGTAAGCAGTTATTTTCAAGAGCCAAACTACCGGGAGAGCCTGCTAACTTGAGATCCCTAATCGATCACATATTTATTTACATATTTATTTATGAGTTGAGAAATGCAAGTCGTAACATTCTTGAACAATTTTTATCTATTCACTAAATAAGATTTGCATGTCAAAATTTGTTAGCATTTCAATGTCTTCAACAATTTTGTTATATATATAAACAAAGAGATTTTAGGTTTAAACCATATAGCTCCAAAAAAATATTGTCTTTTATACTTATAAACTATATATATAGAAATGGTGACCTTGTTATAAATAATAATAATAATAATAATAATAATAATAATAATTGTTTATGTGTACATCTCTCTCTCTCTCTATAAATAATTTTTTTTTACCACTTGAATCAGCCTCTTAGAGTCTTGGGTTTAAAATACATAAAAAAAGCTCAACTATTTATGATAAAATGACATCAAACAACGAGGAAAAAGTTATTTTTATAAGATACAATAACAATGGTGACCATTGAATTCTAGAAAAAAGGTTCACTTTCAGAAATTGAAATCCTTTATTAATCTTTATGAGTTTTAGAACATATTTTAAGTATTTTCTTTTACTGTATTTTGTTATAATATGTAAAATATTTTTCACGAGAATGACCACTCCATAGTTCATAATGCTCAACTCAATAGTCATTAAGAGTTTAAGGATTTCATTGAGTAGAATATTTTTTTTCTCAATATTATAGATATATTTTTGGACGCGATTATGTCAACTAGAAGTTTTTAGCGATCATACACTTACATACATGTAGATTAAAAAATATAAATGATAGAATTTAAACTAAAAATATTCTTTCCTCTCAATAGATTATTTATCACTTGACTATTACTAGCTGAGTTATTAGCTAATTTTGACATTAAGTAGAATATATAATGTGAAGTGATATTATCAACACTTGAAAATAAGGTGTCAAACTTAATTTACATATAGTTATTACTTCATTTCCAGTAGGTTATTTTTTATATTTAATCAATACAATAAATTTAATTTTAACTTATTTTACTAAAATAGCCGTCTCTTTATGTACGTTATATTATTTTAAAAAATGTCAAATATGAACATACATTTGACATGGCTATATATTAAATATTTTATCAATTTTAGCATATACATGGCTATACATTAATTAAGTTTTTTTCAATGAATTTTAGGGTTTTGCTGTAGAACTTCTCGTCACAAGTTTTTTTTTTTTGACACATGAAATTGTAAATGAAGACAAAAACTAAAGAGAATATAAAAAATATTTCGTGACAACTAAATAGGGGCCCCAATGCTTTTTTTTTTTTCTTTTTCAAAAAGTAAAATGCCTTTCCCAAAACTTGATCAATTGCTCATGTGTAAGCTTGAATTCCATTAGGTTTGATAAAGGTGGAATAATTCCCAAGTTCCTTTTTAGGTTGCAGCCTATCATCTGCTCCAACCACCTATGCTTCTTTTAATTCCTTTTTAGTACTTTATATTACCAATTAATTCAGAGCTTCTTAATTAATTAATTTGATTGAAACTGACTTTATATCCGCATTATTGATGAATTAATGAACTAATGATGATCCAAGAAAACTTTAAATCAACATACACTCAGCTCTTTCATACCAATCAGGTGAAAGGCTAAAATCAATGGGAAGAAATATTTGAAATCCAAAAGATAACAAAATAGAAAACAGTTTGTAAGTAATTATTTAACTTTAATATTCACTTCCAAGCAAGCAGAAGAGAACAAAATAGATAGTTTTCTCTCCCTTTTACATTTTTTTAATTTGGTGTAAAAAGAAAATGAAAAGGAAAAAGAAAAAGACAAAGAAAAAGAAAAAGATGAAGAAGGAGAGTTTTTGTAAACTTTTTGTATGGCCGGCAAGTCAACTCATGAGTTGTTGATCCGAGACCTGATTTGAGCTAGGTTTAATATTGTTAAATCAGATTTTAATTACCGCGATTAAATTTAATTATTTATTGAATTAATATGTGATGTGATTGATTTGGTTAAAATTTAAGTGAGATTTAATTTAATTTTTTTAAAAAATAATTTTGAAACGACATGTTTTAATTTTTATAAAAATCTTATAAAATACCGAGTTTCAACTATTTAATTTATAATCAAATGAATTTTATAACTATATAGCTTCTCACCTGACAAGAAAAAAAAAACATGTGAAAAGGAATTCATCTGTCTGGTCTCTCACTCTCAAGAACTAGATCTCTTTGAGCTCTTAACCATGGATATTCCATCTGCTTCTATCTTCCCTGAACATTCCAAGATCGAGCATTAATATTCTCAATAATATATATATATCCCCCTCATCGTCCGCTACAGAAAGAGAGAGGATGGTTAGAGAGATGGGTGGATGACTCCCACCCACTCAATCATAAGCCCGACCCAACCCTCTTCCTCCCTCCATGGACATCACATTCTTCCTCAGTCTCTCTCTCTCTCTCTCGCCCCATAAATCCGTAACTCTCTAACCTTTTCCCCCCTTAAAAACCACTATACATGCATCACATAAACGAAAGGAAACCACTAAGACACCCCACTTACATACCATACCATTTCAGTTTTCTATTTTGCCCGACACATTTTCGTGTACACTTCTGACTTCTTGCTCTCTCTCTCTCTCTCTATTATTAATTGCTACTAGTTAGTATTTTCTTCTTTCTTTTAGTTAATTCCCTTTTCTTGTTTTTGTTTACCTTTTTCTTTATTTAATTCTTGGTATCTCTCGCTCCTTCTCTCTATCTCTCTCCGTGTGTGTGTGTGTATATATATATCTATATCTATATATACTACGTAACTTTGCTTAGTGTTCACTTTTCTCTTGTTAAAGAATTCTATTCTCTCCCTTGATCTGTACTCAAATCCATAGTTTTCATAAATTAGCACTAAAAAAGATGTCTCTGGAGTTGGTATCTGAACCTGTTTGTTATGTTCACTGCAACCTCTGCAACACCATTTTAGCGGTACAGCACTCAATTCTCCCCCCTCCCCTCCCCTCCCCTCCCCTTTCCTCTCTCTTTCTCCGTGTATGTAATATATATATATATATTCTCTCTCTCTTTTTCATGACCTAGCTAGTGACATCTGGTGAGGTGTTTAGTCTCATATATGATGTCTCTTCAGAGCTGAATTTGGTCATACCTGCATCATGTTCAGTCATCAGCAAAGCTCTTGTTGGTGAATGTTTTTTGGTTTTATAGGTTTCTGTAGCTAAGAGGATCGTTCAGCTGAAATGATTGGGGCTGAGAATATATATAGATAGATAGATAGATAGAAACATGTGGTTAATTTGTAGAATAACAATGTAAACCCAATTTTTTTTTAGATGACATTATCTTGGTGTTTATATAAGAAAAAACATTATCTTGGTATGATTTCCTTTCATCCATCATGGATCAAAGATTTTTCTTGATTCTTCTTTGGAATAGTCAACAATTCTCTCTCCTGTGTCATATTTTATGACAAAATCTATCTGGGTTTTACCACCAAAGTCTGCAAAATCATTTCATAGAATTCTTGTGTACCGTTACGATCGAGCCTTTTCATCAGACCTTGATTTGAAAACTTAGCGGTTAAAGAAAGCCAGAGAATTCATCAAAACCCATATGATTTAAAGCCTTTGGTGATCTATCAAATAAGAAGAAGCTAGGAAAGTACCAGCATTTCAAGAAGTTAAAGAAAGGCAATCCAAGGTCCTTTGACTAGGGCTACAGTTAGGTATTAGGGTTCTTACCTGGCAGGTAATGGTACCAGTATTAGAAAAGAAGCTTTTCTTAGCCTTGCAGAAACTTTAGACACTTTCAAATTTTCATGCTACTAATCTACTGCTCATGAAGGCTAGATAGCTATTTCTACCCATGGCTTTCCATTTACTAATTCATCAGAGTATTGATGACCTTTTGTCATTAGACATTTCTTGGAATGAACTGGTTAACTGTTCAAGATCTCTCTCTCTCTCGGAGGTGGGTGCTTCTGTTGCTGCTTACCAAGGACTTGAAATGATTACTTTGATCTAACATATTAATTATGTTGCATGTTTTCAGGATTGTGTATCCCTGTAAGTACAAAAGGGAGTGCTTTGCTTTGTTTCTACTAGAGTTTGTGGAGAGCTGGCAAAGAGAATCATGGCCAAGCCAAGCCATAGCCCAAATAAATGCTTTTACTCTCCTTTTCAAACCCTTTCATCATAGCAGGCCTCTATAAACAACCCTTTTTGAAGTGCATTCTCCTATAATACAATCTCTTTCTTTTTCTCCCCAATATCTTTTATAGAAATGAAGATCCAAAGCACTATACACAAAGATCAGTTAAAATCATTTCTATCTCTTTATTCATTACCATCTTCGATAGCTGTGTTAATTTAGTCTTTATGGTTCCGTTCCAGTCAAGTCTTTTTCAATCTCCTCTCCCTCACTCCTTCTCTCTCAATCACTGTATGTGTTGGCTATTGTTTTGCTTTTATCATCTTGCTTCTGTGTCAGGGCAAAAAGTCAGTATAGCACCGAAAGGAAAAGGATATGGAGGGAAAAGAGAGAGAGAGAGAGAGAGAGAGAACGGAGGCATTTGAATCAAGGGCAGGTCCTTATAGTTATTACCATGTGAGATGTCTGTGAGATCAGTGGTAAATGAGTAACAAGTCCTTAATTTCGATCCCTACATATAGAGAAAAGAATCACTCAAGCAGATCGATCCGAGCCCCATAAGTAACCCTAAAATAATGAAAAAAAGATGCACTCACTTGCAGAGAAAAGATTAATTGCTTCATTACTCCCCTCCTCCTTCTCACATACACCCTTTCCTTCTCCTCTTATTTCCAATAAGTAGTTCCATTTCAAGTTGCAACCCTACCTTTAATTGCTTCTCCTCCTTGTCCCTTCTTATGTCCTAACTGGCCTGTATTTCTTATGACATATCAAAAAACCTTTTCTTTTCTTCTTCTTCTTTTTTCTCACGAGATAAGACGCACGAGAGGCCTCAGCTTTTCAAAACTTTCTTTGTTGATGTCAAGACTTGATATGATGTTTTATCGATGTCGTCTAGTTACCTTTTCAGAGTTATCAAAGTACTAAAGTTGAAGTATATATCTTCGAAGTTAGTTTCTTAATTAATTTTCTTATTAGTGGCTATATATCATCAATTCATGTCTTACAAATATAGATCATTATTATATGCAATGGTCCAACTAGTTTTAAAGATGTGGGCTTGACTTAAAAAGCTCAAATAACAAACTAACAAAACCTAGCCTAATTAACCTTCAGTTTTGGATGCTTGCTAGGGTTCTGTTAAAATTTGAAGCAAATTATACATTTGGATCTATCCAAGTGATTTCTTGTGACAATACAAGGCGCGCATTCCTTTCATGTTTCACAAATTCTTCATGGCAGGTTAGTGTTCCAAGCAGCAGTTTGTTCAATATTGTGACAGTAAGATGCGGGCATTGTGGCAATTTGCTGTCTGTGAACATGGGAGCATCCTTACAAACACTTCCTCTTCAAGATCCCCAAGTGAGTATCATTTCAGGGACATTCTTATGGTTAACTGTATACTCTTTATATTCTTTCCAAGAATATATTTATTTAAGGAAAATTTTAGAGAATAAGGGATGATTTTTTTCAATTAGAATTTATAACATTTCATAAAATAATATCAGTTTGATTTGACATGTTTTCTTTCTTATATCACCCACTTTCCCCTTTTTTTTTTTTTTTGATGTTTTTGTATGTGAGTTAATTTTGGCTATACTTGTCCTAGAACTTATAAATCCCTTTGCCAAACTATCACAGGCTTTCTTTCTTGGTAAGAAAATGTTTCTTGGTGCACCTCTCTAACTTGTTTGTGCAAAGTCACAGAAACTGCTCCTTATTAACTCAGAAGATTTGAACAAGAACTTTGGTTCATCTTCCAAATGTAACAAGGTCACTGCTTCAGAGTCTACTGAGCATGAACCGCCTAGGATGCCCGCCATCCGCCGTGAGTCTCCCTCCCTCCCTCCCTCTCTCTCTCTCACAGTACGCTCACAGCTGGATACATGTGTTACTGGGTGTGTATGTTCTTTGCTATCAGTCATTTTCCATGTCCAAATTGTACTTATGTGTAGGTGATAAATACTACCATAGCGTGGTTGCGACCACATATTAGATGCATAACCAAACAACACGCGTAGGGTTAAGATATGATGGACCTAGAAATGTTGATGACGACCACAAAGCTAGCAAAGAGTAAATGAGCCAGCAGAACCGATCACCCTATCAACTAAATACATACGTTTATGTATCTTTATATATGTTTTTTCTGCCTTGTAATACTAACAAAACATAATCTATAGGATTATTTCTTTTACAATGTTAATAAAGCATTCAAATGAAGCATTCAAATGAATCATTTGGGTTTTATCTAAAAAAAAATAATAAATAAAAATAATAATTAAAAATATCATGTATTATATACACTGGGTCAATTTATAGTATATATGTACAAGCAACGTAAATATTGAGTAAAATGATATCATTTAATATAATTTCTTATGGTTAATTTACACACACACACACACATATGTTAATGAACTAATTATTTCCCTGTCAATTGTGCAGCCCCAGAGAAGAGGCAGCGTGTTCCTTCTGCATATAATCGGTTCATCAAGTAATTAAGTTGATATATATATATATATATATTTCATGAACACCAATATCCCCTCCCCTATCTCTTTACATGAAGAATAAGTGTTGGTCTTCAAGCCCTTAAACTGAATGTAAAATCACTTCATTTGCAGGGAGGAAATTCAAAGGATCAAGGCTAGCAATCCTGACATTAGCCACAGGGAAGCTTTCAGCACAGCAGCCAAAAATGTGAGTTTGTCCTTCAATCATATATATATGTGGAAGTATTTATATTAATAATAACAAATACCTGCCTGTCAATTTGCAATCTAAATCTCTCGTAATTATTCTTAGGAGACATGGATATTTAAGTGACAAGGCTTGGATTTTTAGGAGGAATTAGATATAAATATTGTGTGTTTTCTTTCTGTTCTAATATAATAGAGATTAATGAACATTCAGCACTACAATACTTTTTCATGGCACATTTCTATATATATATATATATATATATATAGAAACTCAATAGGTCTTAAACTATTTTTAATGATGCATTAATTTGTTTTTAATGGTGCTTTCTCATTCTTCCATTGACAAGCCTCCATCTCGGGCATTGAACCAAAAGAATAAAATAATAATAATCCATTTTCACATGTTTAAATTGGATTAGATTACTCTTTAAGTGTAGCAAATAATGATAAATGGATAATCATTTGATTTTCGAGCTTGGCATGTCAACTTTGTTAATAAATCCCAAATTAAATTCCCAATGTTTGCAAAGAATTTTTGCACCCAACCCATGTCCCCGCCCCCACCTCCCTATTTATTTATTTCCATAATATAATCAGTGTCATGTCAATTGTTAATTGGGTGCTCAGACTTTTCGTTCAAGCCTTGTTAATTAGTGATAAAGCCTAGATTTCAGCAATTATGTTATCTAATCAGTCCATAATTCTCGTCCTGTACTATTGGTGCTAAGACTGCTAATAATTTAAAATGCACTGAAGGAAACAAAATAAAAAGAATATCTTGTCATGGATGTGAAGTCATCTCAATCTGACATGACGCCTTCAGCTAAATAACTCGAATTTATAATTTGACACACACACACACACACATAATATATAGGTACAAAAAAGAGTTCTGAAATAGGCAATAATAAAGAGGAAGAACTTTCGATAAATTAGGCAAAGCTTCAGGGTTGGCGTGTTCATTGCAAGAACTATATATTCCTAGGAATATATTTACGGAAATTGCAAATTAAATTGCACACGTAGTCTAGACATATGTATAAATGGAGATATATTCTTGTCCAAATTAAAAATATTCGAACACTGAATCTTTTTTTAATTCTTTCAAGATGGGTTTGATCACCTCTTGATCTGTTTAAATTTTATTCATTTCTTTTTATCTGTTTTATTCTTGAGATACCTCTAATTAACCTTCAAATAATAATAAAAATAAAATCTCAACACATGTCTTAAGGATAGCCTCCCTCCGGCAAGTCCCATTAATAATCAATATATATATCTGTTTTTTCAGTGGGCACATTTTCCTCACATTCACTTTGGACTGAAGCTGGACAGCAACAAGCACGCTAAATTAGACCACCAGTCATTTGCAGGAGAGGGCACCCAAAAAACTAGTGGATTGTACGAGATCAATGGCTCCCTGTGAGTAGCACGTAGAATTACATATCTCTATTTCAAGCCACGGTTTTTCTATGTATAAACAATAATAACAACTCGATCGATCGAAGATTATTACTGCATATAAGAGGTTTGATGTTGAAGTCTCCTAATTAACAAAATAGGAAGACCGGCCCCCTCTTGAAGAGCCTCACAGCCCCATGCATGCACAAAAACCTTCCCCGTTTCATAAATATATATATTTGTGTGCTAATCTCATGCTCTTAATTAATTTGTGACTGCTGTTCCAGTTATTTATCATTTCTTCATTTATGTTTGGATTCTATTATAAACTCAATTACAATATTCTCTAAAACACTGTGCATTTGGTTTTCGTAACCTCTCTCTGTCTCTCTCAAGAAGACAAAATGGACAGCCATGTCTGTCTACTGTGGTGGCCATAAAGGACCACTTAAGCGGTATGACATTCCATGATTTAGTGTTCCACTCAAAGAACCATAAGCTCAAACCATGGGGAGAGAGTTTCTGAAGTGTATTGTATGGTGCAGTACGTAGTGGCTCTGCCTATCGCAAGAAACCTGAGAGAGAAAGGTGCACTGTGAGCAGAAGCACTCGAGAGACTTAATCTCAATTGGTAAAAAACCTGTTCCGAAAATATCTTTTAAAATCGAATGAAAAAAAAAAAAAACATTGAAAACATTTTATTAGGAATCGATCCTCTTGCCAAATGCACTGAGCCTTGTCGACTAGAAGAAATGCATGCATTCATTTATTAATTTAAAAAACACGGAGACGCAGTACTGTTATTCATCAAAAGATAAGTGCCAAGCCATAAGCAGACATGTATTGAAGGGAAAACAAAAAACAATGATCAAATAAGTACACCAAATTTGATGGGACGAAAACATGCAGAGATGACAAGACATACCACCTCAAAGCACATTTAATTTGTGTAAGTCTAAGGCAGGCCAGCCATTAATTTCATGTATATATGCAGTGATCTTTTTTCTTTATGATCATAGATATGCTATTCTTCCACATGTCACTGCGCTTTTTATGCACCTTAGCTAGCTACCGTGTGCTTTCTTCATTGTTTGCAAACTAAGAAAAGAACAAGAGAAAAGAAGAAATTTATTGAACGATATTTAGCTGCAGGCAAAGACAAGAAACCCTAGATTTTCTCTTAACCACTAGAGACTCTTTACCCCCCCCCCCTCTTTTAGGGTTAGGTCAAGCTTAGCTGTCAGCGCCTCTCTTTCCGTACTTGCTAGAGATTAACACAATCTTAAGCAATGTAATAATTATTGTGGTACTAACAATCATAATCAACTTTATTAAACCCCACTTTGACATTAGGGTTCTCTTTCTCAAAAGCAAAACTATAGTACTGCTTTAGCACTACTAATTTTTTTTTTTTAAAGGGAGACCCTTCAAGGATGCCTGCAGTGTAATGCTGACGAGATCAAAACCCTAGTTAGCTGTAATTACTCTAAGATAATCACAGCTTAATCGGATGGCTGCATGTGATCACTAATTTTTCACCGTTGACATGATTTCTAATACTGTACTATCAAAAAATGCACCGTAGAAAAAGTGGACTGTAAATTCCGCGACATCCATCTGTGCGTAGTAGCTAAAGAGCATCGAACCGGGGCATAGCGCAGGTGTATTATATATGAAGGCACGGATGCAATGATACCTAGAGAGAAAAATAGAAAGGGGACTAGGGTTATTGCTATGTGCAATGCAAGTGTAACTGGGGCAAGGAGGTTTGTCTGCTGGGATGGGGCTGAGAGTACAGAATCTGATATGTCAAATCATGCAGTCTGTCTTTTGGATCTATGTGGTGATGTGTGTGTGGGGCATCTGTGTCTCAAGAAGTGTATATCTCGATAGGGTTGTCATGTCACACGCATATAATGCATATAGATATACACAATAATAATGGGTATGTATATAAAGTTTGTAGAGATTTAATATCAGTGGAAAATATTAGACAAGAAAAATAAACAAGAGCTAGCTGTTGCCTCTGGGTCATCTGTGGAAGCAGAAGCAGCTGAAAAGGGCAGAAAGAGACAAGAAGGTCAGCCAAGCAGTAGCGACACAACATTTTCTCGTTTCCAACATCAATGCTGGAGATACTTTTGAGATTTCCCACTCCATGCGTATTGCAATACAAAAGATATATCATGATAAGACCATGATAAGACCTTACCCCACCTCTCCCTCCTCATCTGGGCCAATTACCCTCTCTAAATCTTCTTTCATATGGATCAAGCTATCCGTCTTAGTAGGTGTTTAGCACTTGATGTCTTAACTGCCAATTTTCATATTTTCACGAACGCAGTTGACATTTGTCGCCTGGAATCTTCTTCCTTGTGATAAAATGCCATTGTAAACGGGTTTTAAGGTTCCGATGGTTTTAAATTGTCTGTTGTTAATCTTTCATGATTACATCATCATCATCATCACAATGACGTACAAAACTTCACAGCCTTGTTTATAGATTGGGACAAAGTTAAGGAAATATGATAATATGTCAAACAACTAGCTAGTTTGAGGGCAAAAAAAACTTACAACTTTCTATTTTATTGGTGGATCTCTATAGATCTAGTTCGGTAAGGATCAACTACAAAAATTAAGAAAATCTTCGAAATATGTTGTTTGAGCTAATTTCAGAATTTTCTTTTTTATTTTTGGATTACTAGTAATTTCATTTTGAATTTCATGTTATTTTTTCTTTTTATTAAGATTCTAGTTTTTTTTATGGTTGTTGGCTGTCAACTATTAATATTTTTTTTTGAACAATTCCAACTTTTCTTAGCTCAATATTTTTCTTCTTCTCTTTCACTTTATCTTACTCCATGTAATAATAGAGATCTCTTGAAACCACTCTTTCCAAAGATTTTTTTTCCTCTTGAAACTCTCACTGCCTTTTATATGAATTAAATGAACGTTTATTTCATAAAATCATAATACATTAATGAACAATCCAAATAATATATTGCAGTATTCAAAGTTAAGAGTTATTAGTAAATAATATAAAATTATTCATCAAACTTCATTTAATAGTTTAAATTTTTCGGAGTTTTAATTATTGAATAGTCACAAGTTTAAATCATGTCACCTTTATTATATCTAATTATATTAATAAAATCAAGTATAAGATAGTGAGATGCATACGTAAGTTTTAATCAAGTCTAAAAAACTTTCATTTAAAAGAGTATGTTAATAAAAATAA
>Ga0307515_10020242_pt1 | contig 11887 bp, 2 predicted proteins | sample 17_EM_MG_FD_194513 | JGI IMG/M metagenome (GOLD analysis project Ga0307515, IMG submission 194513) | Populus trichocarpa ectomycorrhiza microbial communities from riparian zone in the Pacific Northwest, United States - 17_EM | ecosystem: Host-associated > Plants > Roots > Unclassified | place...
AAGAGATATAGAAAAGTACCTACACCCCCTATTTTATTAGGCTTTTACTTTCTATAGAAGAAAAACCTAGGAAAAGTCTATATTTTGTAGTTTTGGTATTAATAGTGGTAGTAGTAGTAGTAGTTTTAGTGTTCTTGTCCGTGCTTTGCTTATACGCTAGGACCCCTTTTGCTAAGGCCTCTATTGCAGAATAAAGGGGGTAATAAGGGGAACAAGTCTACCTCTAGCTCGCTAGGTAGGCAGAATTAGGTCTTAGGAGTTAGGAAAACGATAGTTTTTAATGGTAAGATGGGTATGCGTAAGTTTGGAAGTGCGGCGCCACCTTTTTAGTAAGGTTGCATATGCGGTAACAGTTTTTAGAAGAAGTATATAAATTAATACTTAGACTAGAGACTTTAGCCCTTTATTAACTACTTTTAAGATAACTAGGCTGAACTACTACCCCTAATAGACTATGCCCAAGCAACCCTACCTTATAATTTTATAGGATTTGCCCCTATCTAGCTAGAAATAGGCTACTTACCCTATATAAGCTTTAACTAGGAAAGACCAAAAGGACCCCGGGCTGTACGTGAAAAACTATCTTATAAGGAAGCCTAGCAGTACGCTAAGCGCTTAAAAGAAGCCTAAATAGTAGCCTATACAAATCTAGAAAAGGCTTAAAAATTAATATAATAGTAGGCAAATAAGTATAGGCAAGAGCCTAACTTTGCCGTAGGAGATATAGTTTAGGTTATAATAAAGAACTAAAAAACGGAACGACCTAGCCGTAAGCTAGACTATTAAATAGTAGGACTATATAAGGTTCTTAAGAAGATAGGCAACGTGTATAAAGTAAAGCTCCTAGATTTAATTAAAGTTTATCCTATTTTTTCTCTAAACAAACTATAAAAAGCCGCAAACAACCTATTACCTAGATAAAAGAATAAACCTCCCCTACTTATCTAAGTTAATGGCGACAATAAATAGGAAATTAAAGAAATACTAGCTTATAAGCTTATAATGGGAACGTTAAAATATTATATTAGTTAGAAAGGGTACGACTTAGACCCTACTTAGTACCCTATATAGAACTTTATAGGTAGTCCCTATAAGCTTTAGAAATTCTATAGTTATTATCCTAATAAACCCGGACCCCCAAAGTACCTTAATAAGTGGATAGAGTGCTAGAATAGTAAAGATAATAAGCTGCCTATTAAGTATAAAGATAAAAATACCCTATAGATATAATATAAATGTATAAAGCCTAAGGGCAGGCTTTTTTAGAGGGGGGGGTAATATTATAACACTGGTGGAAACTAGTAGATTATAGCTAATAGATATTGGTAGATTATAGCGGACAGTTGTAGATAGTCGTAGACAGTTTTATACAGTTCTAAATAGTTGCCGTTATATAACTAGAGGACCGTATATAACGTTAAGCGGCACCACCCTTCGTCTCCTTTCCTTTCTCTAGCTTTAGGTCTTCGTTTATAGACTACTAATTGTATAGGCTTGCGCGTCCCTCTTACCGTGCTCGTGCCTCGATTAACTAAGTCGCTAACAGTTTCTGTATTACTTTGGCCAGTACTACAATAATAAACAACGGACTTAATTACTACACTACAGCTCCTTATATATAGTGTACTAGTTATCGCAGCCTATAAGACCTATTATACTCCGACGTTCTTAATATGGCATCTCTTACATACCAATTTAACGCTATTACGGCTGCTACGAGGTAATAGCTTTTTTAGCCTATATAGATACATAAGTAAGTCTACCTCTACGCCCTTTATAGATCTGAGGTGTATTATATAGGGTGCCTAGTATCTCGCCACTTTAGAGTTTAAAGGATTTGTAGTCCTTTAACACTTTAAACTTTAGTAATTTATTACCTAAACCTAATAATCTAATAGCTAATATTACTATAGCCCTTTTTAAACCCTATGCGGGTATATACGGAAGGGGGCTTTCTAGGTTATTATATAGTATTAGATATAACTATTTAAGAGATACTCCGTTAGGGGTTATATTTAAAATTATAGCAGCGATAGCTCTAGCTTTCTACTTATAATTGTTAGTAAAGCGTTATATATATTTTAGCATTTAGCACTTACTTCCAAGTATAGAGTAATATATTTCCCTATTATAGTGGTATTAGGTAAAGTAAAGAAGGGCGTATTAAAAGTCTGCGAAGAATACCATTGGCTCTATATTACTAGATGGGCTTTTAGATTATCTATACCTTTACTATTAATGCTAGAAGCTATCTATAGTGTAGATATAATTGAGTTTAAGAAAGAAGTTATAATTAAGGGACTTTATTAGTAAAAGATAAAGGCGTATTAAGGCTAGATTTTTAGTAGGGCTAATTTCCGGTCGGGTAGGACCTACGTAATGTGTTAACGCCAAAGCCTAAAGGGAAATAAACATTTAATATGCCTTAGTCTAAGAGATTTAGGCAATATATAAAGACTTACTCCTATCCTCTTATTAACCTAAACTTTCCTTACTATTATCTACCTACAATTATCTTTATATCTAAGTAACCTTATAAAAAAAACTAGTCTTAGTATTACTATGGAGATGGTTTAAAAGGACCCGTAGTTTTAGAGAGATGGATATGCTTATATCCGCACTTAGGGTATAGACTAGGCTCTATTTGCCTACTATAATGGTTATAAACTTAGGCAAATTAAGGTAAAAGCTAGGGGAAATTTTTTTATATATAACCTAATAGCTTTACAGATTCTTAACATAATAGCTATCCGCTATACTTTTGCCCGTTACTAATACTATAGCTAAAAAACCGTCTTTAGGGATTTTATTTACTATGGGAATTATTATAAAGTTCTTATATTCTTAGGTATAGTTAAGAAGATAAATAGTAGAGAAGAAATCCAGTAATAGATAGAGCGTAAGATATAAGATAATAAAAATCGTAATATAAGGTATAGCATAGAAGAGGATAGGGATAATAATAGGGAGATATATAATAAGGATATAGATAGGGAGGATATAGTCGCCGGGATTAAGGCTTTAGGGATTAGTTTAAAGATAAATACGTCTCTCTGCTAGCAAGAGCTGTTCCTTCCGTAAATAGTATAGCGAAGGCTATTATATAACGTTTTCGCATTTTTATATATAATTGTGACGTGCTAATTTACATCTCCCCCTATACTATATAATTACACTTATAGCTAGCTAAGCTAGGCTTCTCTACTTATAATAGGTTAGCCTCCTATATTCTATAAGCATACTTAGTCTTACCCTTTACTAATCTTTTACTACCTATAGCAAGGCTAGAATAGGTGTTTTCCCGTATTTATGCCGTCTAGTAAGTCGTATTTAGGCCTGCCTTTATACATTCTATACCGTTTACAGCTTAACTTAAATCTATATACTTCCTTATTACTCTAGTAAGAACTACTACGCAGTTTAACCTTACTAATACGTATGCACTGCCTCTGCTAGGGTTTTACTAATTAATATATAAATAAGCCTCTAAGACCTTTAAAGACCTCTAAAGACTAGTAATAACTTACCCGCTGAAGTAGGTAGTATATAACCCGCCCCTTTTATATCTTTAGTAATCTAATTACTATTTTTAGGTACCTATTGTCGTAATAGATATATCTAATATAGGCTAAGGGTCGGCCTATTGGGTTCCAAAGTTAGGAGAAAAGATTTTTAAGGAGAATAAAAAATAAGATATTACCTTTATTAGATGGGAAAAAGGCAAATTATATAAAGTAAGGGTAAGTAATTACCTATATTATAAGCGAGCAGGTCCCTAAAATCTTAAAGATTTATAAAATTATCGGCATTCTATATATTCCACCTGATATTCGCTAGGCTATAGTTCCTATATATAATATAATTATTAAAATATCTTTAGCCGTTCTGGGCTACTGTGGTAGCATATTAGCTATAATGGCACTTAATTATAATAGAGAGGCGATAACGTCTAATTGCCTTTTTGGCGATATACGGTTTATAGAAGGTGGAAAGAAAGCTTTAAAGTAATTAGATAAAGAGGTTTAAAAACTTAATAAAGCTAACTAGGCTGCTAGGCCCCCCCTTATAGTTAAATTAGTGTCCTAGGCTCTGCTAATACTTATAGTAGCTATAGTACTTCCGTATAGGAAATGATTTAAGTTTATATAAAGGAACTACGCTGCTTAAATTACTTGATTTCGTTTAGAGAATATAAGATCTTATACGGCTTATATAATGGTCCAGTAATTTGCTATTATTCTATAACTAAGCCTAAAGCCCTTCCTACCTTATGCTTTTACGTTCGCCTATACTTATAACCCCCACTAAAATTAAACCCCCCTCTCTACGCTCTTTTCTTTTAGCCTTACTAAAATACCTAGTGTAAATATACTTCTTTTATTTAAATAACGTTATTGTTAGATAAACTGTATTCTATGAGGCGTAGGACGTGCATAAGTCACGTGTACGAGTTACGTGCATTATAAATCTCTTTATAGAGCCCTAGGGGCCCCAGGTTAATTAACCTTCAAGTTAAAATTAAGACTTAATTAAGATCATCAATTAATTAACCTATTTCATTAATGAACTACTCTATATATATTATCTGACAGTTATAAGCCCGGTTTGCCGACTTAAGAAGCTATTTAGCTATTACTTAATTATTTGATCAAAATCCTACCTCAATTGTTACAGGACGAGATTCCACGAGATTCTACCTCAATCGTCAAAGGACGATCCTGCCGACAAGGACAATCCTGATGATAAGGACGATCCTGATAACAAAATACCATCTCAATTCCTCCTTTGCCTATTAGTTAAATGGCTCTACCGACGAGTTTGTTTACTACGATCATCCTTAATAAACTAGAAGACTGGGAATAATGGCTATAGCAACTCCAAGCCCTTGTGGATTAGTAAATTTGGGCCCATATTAACCCAGATAAGGAAGCACCTTAAAAAGGTCTACTTAAAAAACCACCTTATCTAAAGGTTATAGATTTTAATGAGAATGCAACCTTATATGTATAGCTCTCAACAAATTAACAGAAAGCGTACGAGAATAGCAGATGATACTACGACTAGGATATAAAGTATTTCCTAAGATAGGAGGATCACCTGCAGTAGATACGCACCCAGATTACGTCCACAGTATTAATCCAGAAAAAGCTACTACTTAACCCTTCCCTTATAGTCAAAGAATGGCTAACTTAGTTAAAAGAAAACACTAAGCCCTTAAAGAACTTTATAATAAGGAAGGTATAGCTGTAATACACGGAAGCTTTTAAGGGGTTTAAACACGTATCAAAATTGAATTAGTGGCTTGACCGATGGGAACATGCGATAAAGATAGTAGAGAAGCACGAACTTCCTTAGATAACTAATAGGATCTGGCTTATGGACCTTGCAAATGCTATACAACCTATAAGCGAAACCTATTTTGTTATGTATACGAAACAGGCAAATACCAAAAAGGCTTACTTATTAGAATACTACAAAGTAGTAATAGAGCTGCGAGAAGCATTTCAAAACCTCTCTAAAGCCGTACCTACGACGGTAAGAGGGAATGTATTTAATGTAGACTACGTAGGAGAATCTAAAGAGGATATCCTGACTACTAAAGGTCTAAAAGGAAGATCTTGTAGCCGAAAAAGGGCAGGTATAAATTTAATTAAAGAAGAGACGTCTTTTTCCAAAAGGTTAAAGAACCTTAAATGCCTGGCATATGATATAAGGGGATATACCCTTCCTAACTGTTAGTATCTGTTTAAGTGTAAGAGGCCTAAGGGATTCAAAGCCGTAAGTATACGTATAAAAAGGGTACTTATAAAGGTAGAGCAGGACAAGGATCTAGCTGCCTAAGTGGAACAACTTAAGCTTAAGGAATTAGATACTAATGAAGCTTAATAATAACAGGACGAGAGTTAGGAGATAGTTAAGAAGATTAAAGGAGAAGCTAATGCGATATTCTTAGAATCGTTTTACACCGGTTAAATCCATCTACTAAAGCTATAGACTATTCTTGACTTAGGAATCACTCTTTATATCTTTAACGACCTCTCTTGTTTCTACAACTTTAGGAAAGCTCTAAGCTACGAATACGTTATCGCCGGCAGCTCAGAAGTGCCTATACTAGGTTACGGCGATATTACTATCCAAATCACAAAACTAGATAAGAGTAAGGGAGTCCTACGTCTTAAGGACGTTGCCTTTTATATAGACTTTAACACCAATCTAGTGTTGTTCCGTCTACTCCAAAAGTGAGGGTACTACTAGGATAATAAAGGAGATAACAATCTTCTAGTTTGGAAGGATAACTCTATCCTATATTAAATAGAAGAACGTTATAGATAATAGACTATCGAATACGTCTAATTAGGAAGCCTAAAATCAGCTTTTAATTTAAGCCGACTGCTACGCCGTTAACGGAAGCGCAGAACCTCGTCAAGAGACGTTTATTTAGACTTGAAAGGTAATACATGACTATAGCATCTGCGTCTAGGGCATCTAGGACCTATAAGCCTTTATTATCTAGGTATTAACGCCCTAGGAGTTAAGCTTTAAGGCCCAAAGATGACGGAATGTTAATACTGTAGTCTCGCTAAAATCAAGCGTCAAATCTTATGGAGGTCCTTAGAACGGAATATTGATAAACCCTATCTTGACCTCTATATTGACTGGACTGACCTTAAGGAAGCGTATATAGGATTTGTATAAGTTATGCTTATCCACGACACTTTCTTAGGAAGATCCTTCCCGTATTTTATAACGACGCATAGTAAGGAGAAGGAGACACTATAAGTGCTTAAAGATTTCATCTTATAGATTCGTCCTAGGTATAACCTTAAAGTTAAAACTATTAGATTAGATAACGAGCTCGGGAGGAAGAGAACCCTTAAATAGCTAAGGTCACAAGGGATTATATTTAAGCCTTCGGCACTATATACCTAAGCTTAGAATAGTACCGCCAAACGCTTAGGGGGTGCAATTATTGAGAGAGCACGTGCAATAAGAATTGCTGCTAATTTACCATATAACTTATGGGACGAGATCGTTAACTATATAGTCTACTTTCGAGATTAAACGCTATGGGAAAGTAATGGATGGAAATTGCTATATAAGAGGTTCTATACCTTCCTAGCCAATGGCAGATTAAGAAGACCGCAACTGGCGCACCTAAAAGCCTACGGCTATAGGGCGTACGCGATGACGTTGGATGCCTAGCTAAAGAAGAAAAGGCTAAGTAAGCTAGATCCGCGAGCCTATATCGGCTACCTTGTTAGCTATAACTCTACCAATATCTATAGGATCTGGATCCCACATAAGGGTATTGTCATCTCTACTAGGGATATTATCTTTAATAAAAAGATGTTCTTTAACGGCAAGCGAACAGACATTTTAAAGGATCTACACGCCAAGTTAGATACGCTAATTGAGAAGATTTAACTCCCTAATACCTAGACTAAGAATAAGGTCCTTCTAGAAGACGATAAAGAAGTATTTAAACCGTTAATTTAAGAGGAAGACGATGAAGTCGATGAGCCAGTTTAAGCCTTTAATAAGTCAGCAGATCTTGACCTTGTAAGAGCTCTTAAAGATACGTATTATACGCCACCTCTATCTAAAGAAGATAAAGAATCTCTATATGCCTTCTATGTTAAGTATCCTGTAAAGATAGATTTATAAGACACTAATTAAGACGTTAACAAAGCAGGAGATGTATTTAACACTTAGGGGGTGTTTAACGACTCGGTTAAAGACTTATTTAAGGAAGCCGGCGATTATAGGTTTAAAGACTTTGTTACTAAAAGAATCACTTTAGCCTATTATGGCGCCTTCTTAGCAGGAAGGAAGTTTAACCTTAATAGTTAACTTAATAACAGCAAGCTGAAATTAGGCAGAATACGTAATATTAGATTATGTAGGAAGAACTTACCTCCTCCACCTTAGTTAATCAAGGACCTTAATACACATCCTCTTTAAGATCATTTTTAAGAGGCTTAATAAGCCTACCTCCAATCTCATTACCAAATGAGGTCTTTTTAAGAAACAGATAAGAAGCATATAAAGGGACAGCAGATCCTTAGCTCAATGTAGGTATTTATCTATAAGACGAACAAGTATGGATTCCTCTAGAAATATAAGGCACGCTTAGTAGTATGCGGAAATTAACAGGCCCTAGGAGACCTACCTACGAGAGCTACTATATTAGCTAGTATGACCTTCCGAACCCTTATAGCGATTATCGTAAAATTTAACCTGGAGATGATATAGATAGATGTAGTCAATGCGTTTATTTATTACAATCTTGACGAAGTCGTCTATATAAAGCTACCGCTAGGATTTAATAACGGAAAGAAAGATAAAGTACTGCGCTTAAGGAAAGCCCTATACGGACTATAAAGATCACCACTTTTATAGCAGAAGAACCTTACGAGCTCGCTAATAGAATTGGGTTTTAAAGAGGTACCCTAGGAGCCGTGTGTCATGCTAAAAGGAGGGATAGTAGTCTTCTTCTATATTAATAATATTGTCTTCTGCTATAGAAAGACAGATAAGAAGAAAGCTTAAGAAGTAATTAAGGAGCTAAGTAAGGAGTACCAGATAAGTACCCTTGGCGAGCTAAAATAGTTTCTAGGAATCTATGTGCTACGCAATTATAGTTAGAGGCTCCTATAGCTATCGCAAGAAGCCTATATTAAGAAGATAGCTAACTAATATAAGATAGATCTTAAAGGGCGTCTTCTAGATACTCCTATGGTAGAATCTAAACTCCTCCCTACTAATCACCAATTAATCCGTTTAACGCTTCCGTCCCCTAATATAGACCTACTAGTCTGTCCTATATCCCTACTAAGAGAAGCAGCTTCTATAATGCTATATTAGAGAAAATTAGGTTTAATGCTTTATATAGCCACTATAACGCGTCCGGATATTACCTTTATAGTATTATAGCTGGTAAGGTTTAATTAGAACCCTAGCTAAGAGTACTATTAAGCGGCAGATAGAGTAATCCAATACCTATATAACACGAGGAGTAGAGTAATCTACTATAGAGGAGATAAGGAAGGAATGAACGGTAGAGGGAGAGATATAGGAACAGGACGAGACGACAGAAGAGACGGTAGAAGTTAAGCGTAATCATTTATCTATACTAGCGATGCATCATTCACGGACAACTTTATTAACAGAAAGAGCTCGCAAGGATATATTATAAAGCTATTCGGGGGACCAATCGCCTAGAGAGCAAATAAGCAGAATATAGTGACGACGTTAAGCACAGAAGCTAAGTTATTAGCCCTATTATAGATAGCAAAGGAAGCTATCTTTATTAGTAGGCTGTTTAAAGCAATAATATTACACCTAAACGAGCCCTTAATTATTAACTGCGATAATACCTAGATACTCTAACTAATTAAAGAAGATACGGTAAAGCTAATTATAAAGCTCCGACACGTTAACATCTATTAACACTAGCTGCGTTAAGAATACGTAATGAGACGAGTGATATTTTAATAGAAAGCGACGAAGGAGATAATTGCCGATGGACTTACGAAGGCCCTGCCCAAGTAGAGGTTCTAAAGCTTCGTTAATATAATTGGAATAGTGGATATTAAGGAGCGGCTGAATAAGGAGAAGTAACTAGAGGACCTAAGGGAGAATATTAGGGCGAGATGGAAGGATTCAGATAAGATTACAGTTTAATTGACGCATTAACGGACACGAGAAGGTGGCTAGCTTCGTCCTCGACTAGGTTAAAGCTAAGGGGGTATATTAGATAAACTGTATTCTATAAGGCGTAGGACGTGCATAAGTCACGTGCATAAGTCACGTGCATAAGTCACGTGCATTATAAATCTCTTCATAGAGCCCTAGGGGCCCCAGGTTAATCAACCTTTAAGTTAAAATCAAGACTTAATTAAGATCATCAATTAATTAACCCATTTTATCAATAAACTGCTCTATATGCATTATCTGACAGTTATAGACCGGAATTATAGGAAGGCAATAATAGATTTAATGTATTGAAAAGTAGATAGGTAATAAGCTATAATATACACGAACCCTTAGATAGGGGGGAAACAGATATAAAATAGGTGCGAAACACTTACTAGATAGGGCGCCTAGATAATAATATTTAATATCTTTCGTAATAAAGATAGAAAGGCTATATAGAATTAGTCTTTTAAAACCTAATATTTAATTTTATAAACTATATAAGTATAGCTAATCTTACAAGCTAGGTAATTATATAGGTTAGGAAATTATATAAGCTAGGTAACAGTAATAAGTATAATAGGACTAGCCCAGTTATAGTAGGAATGTCTTAGTAAAACACTTAATGGATAAATTCCAACGCTTTGACCAAATTCTACTAGATTAATTAAATTTTACTAAAGTCTATTAAAGACCGCATGCGTATATACGCACGCATTAACCACTAAGCCCCTAACTATTTAATTATATAATTCTTTTATTATTCCCTTCTCTTCTTTACGCAACATTTTATTCTTAGCAGGAGCTATATACTCTTAGATTTAGATAAAATATATATTATTCCTTTAAATCTTCCCTAAAGTCTCTTCGCGCCCTTATATTATATTATATTAATACTAATACCCTTAAAATAGTAAACAAACTTAAATCCGCTACGTTAACTATTATAGCCCTAGTTAAGGAATAAATAACTATAATATAATAGTCCTTTATAGATGCCTTAGCCTAGTAATAAACTATACTAGAAGCTTAGTATTAGTAATTAATTAAAGCAATATATAAAGAACTCTATAATGCTAAAGTACTTATATTAGAAACCCTAATAGCAATACCTATAAATAAAATTAAAATAACTATATATAAACCTAACCTATTAAATATAAACCCTAAACTAGTAACGGCAGCTTAATTTATACCTATAATAAACCTAGTACCTACTATAAAATCTAAAAAGCTTCCTAACCCTTTAATATTTAATAAAAATTAAAATAACCTACGTCCCTTTATAACTAAGCTCTGTTTTAAACTTTTAATAAACTATAATTAATATCCTACTAAAGCTAGTAAGATTAGCTATAGAATGTCTTATTTAAGTAAAGACGCTATATAAACTATAGACCTATTCTTTTATAACAGCACCTTTATTAATTTTAAAATCTTTATCTCTTTATTAAAATAAATATATAATAATACTAGCCATAAATATATAGCTATTACTAAATTTAAAAACCTATAATAACGGAACCGAGACTTTACTAGCTTCTTTTTAGAATTTTTAGGCCTTATTAGTAAACTAGATTAGAATAAAGCTGCTAAAGTTACTACTCTCTATTAAGCTATTTTAGATAAAATTAGAGTATAGTTAATAGGCAGAAAACTACTAAGAGATTTACCCGAATTTGCTATAATATATTAATTAATTAATAAGGACCTTTAATATAATAAATAGACTTATTCCCTAAAGCTAACTATATCTTATATTTAAAACTCTATAAAACTAGTATATACTTTAAAATACGACCTATTTCTAAACCTAAAAAGTCCTATATACGACCCTATAAACCTTAATACTACTTAATTTTATATACCCTTAGGAATTAATAAATAAAGAATATAAGCCGTAAATAGAGAATGCTTTAGATGTAGTAAAAGGGGATATATTTAAAGAAATTACTAAACTTACTCTTTTAAAAAGGTCCGCCGTAGCTCCTTTTAGTCCTTAAGTCGCACTTATTTTATAAATTATACTTAGTCGCTATAAAGCGTCTTACCTTTAATTAATTTAGAAAATAAATTATTTTAGGGTTAAGTCGCGCCTTAGGATAAGAAGTAGAAGAGTATAAGTATTTAGGCTCTTTTAGCGCTAATATATAATATAACTCCCTTAATATACTTAGTAAAATTTAAATAC
>Ga0307515_10020243_pt1 | contig 11887 bp, 11 predicted proteins | sample 17_EM_MG_FD_194513 | JGI IMG/M metagenome (GOLD analysis project Ga0307515, IMG submission 194513) | Populus trichocarpa ectomycorrhiza microbial communities from riparian zone in the Pacific Northwest, United States - 17_EM | ecosystem: Host-associated > Plants > Roots > Unclassified | place...
TCCAGGAGATCGTGGACGAGCAGATCGACGCGCTGCTGGCCGGCCCGAAGCCGGGTGACCTGGTCGAGACGCTGTCGCTGGCGGTGCCGTCGCTGGTGATCTGCGAGATGCTCGGCGTGCCCTACGCCGACCACGACTTCTTCCAGACCCACACGGCGAAGCTGATCAAGCGCTCGACGTCGCCGGAGGAGCGGCGGGCGGCGTTCGACACCATCCGCGGCTACATGGCCGACCTCATCGCGGAGAAGGAGGCGAACCCGCCGGACGACCTGCTCGGGCGGCAGATCGTCAAGCTCCGCGAGGACGGCACCTATCGGCGGGAGTCGCTGGCCGCGACCGGGTTCCTGCTGCTGGTGGCCGGGCACGAGACGACGGCGAACATGATCTCGCTGTCCACCGTGGCGTTCCTCCGCAACCCGGAGCAGCTCGCGGCGATCAAGGCCGACCCGGGCAAGACGCTCGACGCCGTCGAGGAGATGCTGCGCTACTGGACGATCGTCGACGCGGCCACCGCGCGCCTGTGCGTCGAGGACGTCGAGGTCGGCGGGCAGCTCATCCGGAAGGGTGAAGGCGTGCTGGCGCTGGGCTACGCGGCGAACCGCGACCCGCGGGCGTTCGAGAACGCCGACGAGCTGGACATCGAGCGCGGCGCCCGCCACCACGTCGCGTTCGGATTCGGCCCACACCAGTGCCTCGGCCAGAACCTGGCCCGGATGGAGCTGCAGATCGTCTTCGACACGCTCTTCCGCCGCATCCCGACGCTGGAGCTGGGCGCGGAGGTCGACGACCTGCCGTTCAAGGACGACGCGAACATCTACGGCCTGTACCGGCTGCCGGTGACCTGGTAGAGATCGAACGGACGGCCCTCCCACCACAGGAGAAGAACCATGAAGATCATCGCGGACACCGGCAAGTGCGTCGGCGCCGGTCAGTGCGTGCTCACCGAGCCCGCGCTGTTCGACCAGAGCGAGGACGACGGCACGGTCATCGTGCTCGACGACAAGCCGGAAGGCGAGCTGGTCGAGAAGGCCCGCGAAGCGGTGCACGTCTGCCCGAGCCAGGCCCTCTCGCTGCAGGAGTGACGGGAACGGCCACCTCGCGGGCAAGGGGTTTCCCGCGAGGTGGCCGTAGCTTTCTTTCAGGAGGCGCTTTCAGGAGAGACGCAGTGTCGTCTCCGGGTTGAAGGCGTGCGTCTCACCTTCGCCGCGCAGGCCGACGCGCACGTTGTCGCCCATCCGCGGCGGTGTGCGGCCGTCGACGCGGACCACAAAACGGTCGTCGCCGACCTTTCCGTGCAGGTACGCGTCCGCGCCCAGCTCTTCGACCAGCTCCACCACCAGCTCGAAGCCGCCTTCGGAGACCAGCTGCAGGGACTCCGGGCGCACGCCGAACGTGACCTCCTTCAGGTCCTGCGACGACGCCGCGGAAACCACCGAGCGCGGCAGCGGCAGGACGACGTCGCCCAGCTTTACGCCGCCCTCGGTCAGCGGCAGGTTCGCCAGGTTCATCGCCGGCGACCCGATGAAGCCCGCCACGAACGAGTTCGTCGGGTTCTCGTACAGCTCACGCGGACTGGCACACTGCTGCAGGACGCCGTCCTTGAGCACCGCGACCCGGTCGCCCATCGTCATCGCCTCGACCTGGTCGTGGGTGACGTAGATGGTCGTCGTGCCGAGGCGCTGCTGCAGCTTCGCGATGTTCGCCCGGGTCTCCACCCGCAGCTTCGCGTCCAGGTTGGACAGTGGCTCGTCCATCAGGAACACGCTCGGCTCGCGCACGATCGCCCGGCCCATCGCGACGCGCTGGCGCTGCCCGCCGGACAACGCCTTGGGCTTGCGATCCAGGTACTTGGACAGGTCGAGCATCTTCGCGGCTTCGGCCACCTTCGCGTCGATGTCCGCTTTGGACAGTCCACGCAGCTTCAGCGCGAAGCCCATGTTGTCGGCCACCGTCATGTGCGGGTACAGCGCGTAGGACTGGAACACCATCGCGATGTCGCGGTCCTTCGGCGGCAGGCCCGTGACGTCGCGGTCACCGATGCGGATGGCGCCCTCGTCGACGTCCTCCAGCCCGGCGAGCATCCGCAACGCAGTCGACTTGCCCGAGCCGGACGGCCCGACCAGCACGAGGAACTCCCCGTCCGGCACGTCGAGGTCGAGCTGGTCGACCGCGCGGACCGCCTGGGCACCCGGGTAGATGCGCGACGCCTTTTCGTAAACGACTTCAGCTGACATGACTACTTCACCGCTCCCATGGACAGACCCCGGACGAGGTGGTTCTGCGCGAACCAGCCGACGATCATCACCGGCAGCGAGGCCAGCAACGCGGCTGCGGACAGCTGGGCCCAGTACAGGCCCTCACTCGTGATGAACCCGACGAGGAACACCGGCACCGTGCCGGCCCGCGCCGCCGTCAGGTTGACCGCGTAGAAGAACTCGGTCCAGGAGAAGATGACGCAGATCAGCGCGGTCGCCGCGATCCCGGGCGCGACCACCGGCATGATGATCTTGCGCAGCAGCGTCGGCAGGTTCGCGCCGTCGATCCGGCCCGCCTCGATCATCTCGTGCGGCACCTCGAGGAAGAACGACCGCATCATCCAGATGGCCAGCGGCAGGTTCATCGACGTGTAGAGGATGACCAGCGCCCACACCGTGTCCAGCAGCTCGGTGTTCTGGGAGATGATGTACAGCGGGATGATCGCCGCGACGATCGGCAGCATCTTCGTCGAGAGGAAGAAGCCCAACGCGTTCGACGTCTTCTTCACCGGCGCCAGCGACAGCGCGTACGCCGCCGGGATGCCGAGCAGCAGCACCAGCAGCGTCGAAAGCACCGTGACGAACGCGGAGTTCGACACGTAGGGCAGGAACCCGCCCTTCAGGACGTTCGCGATCTGGTCGAACGTCGGGCTGAAGAACAGCTTCGGCGGGTCGGTGTAGGCGTCGGCCTCCTGCTTGAACGCCGTGAGGATCATCCACAGCAGCGGGAAGACGAACAGGATCGCGATCACCCACGTGACGACGGTGAGCGCGCCGGGGCCGAGCTTGCGCTTCGGCTTGCGTGCCGGGGCGGGGGTGGCCGTCTCCGGGCGGGTTGCGAGGGTGGTCATTTGATGCCTCCGTCCACCGAGAAGGTCCGGAACATCAAGCGCAGTGCGAAGGTCGCGACGATCATCGTCAGGATGACCACGATCACGCCCATCGCGGACGACTGGCCGACGTCGAAGCCTTCGAACGCGCGCTGGTAGATGTAGTACGGCAGGTTGGTGCTGGCCACGCCCGGCCCGCCCTGCGTCATCAGGAAGATCGCGTCGAAGCTGTTCACGATGTAGATCGCGCCCAGCAGCGTCGCCAGCTGCAGGAACCGGGACAGGTGCGGCAGCGTGATGGAAACGAACGTCCGCCAGCGGCTCGCGCCGTCGACCGACGCGGCCTCGAGGACCTCCTTGGACTGGCTCTGCAGCCCGGCGAGGATCAGCAGCATCATGAACGGCGTCCACTGCCACACGATCTGGGCCATCACCGAAGCCAGCGGGAACTGCGAAAGCCAGTCGGTGTCGGTGCCGAAGACGAAGTGCAGCAACCCGTAGGTCGGGTCGAACATCGTCGTCTTCCACAGCAGCGCACCGGCCGCCGGCAGGATCAGGAAAGGCGTGATCAGCAGCGTCCGGACGAAACCGCGGCCCATGAACTTCCGGTCCAGCAGGATCGCCAGGCCGAGGCCGAGCAGCAGCGCGACGAGCACGCAGACCACGGTCAGCAGCACCGTGTTCAGCAGCGCGACCAGGAACGTCGTGTCACTGAAGACGTCGATGTAGTTGTCCAGGCCGACGAAGTGCCGTGAACCCGGACGGACCAGGTTCCACGACTGGAACGAGTAGAACACGGTCAACAGGAACGGCAGCTGCGTCACGGCGATGACGAAGATCAACGCCGGCAGCAGCGGCAACCGCCGCTTGGCCGCGGTGCTCAGGCCGCGTTTCTCCTCGGCCTTCGCCTGCGAGTGGGACGTGGGGGTGGATACGGAGAGCGTGGACATCACTGCACCGCCTTGTAGGAGTCGCCCACCGTCTGGGCGTAGTCCTGGGACTGCTTCAGGGCGTCGTCGACAGACTCGCGGCCGGCGATCGCGGCCGACAGCTGCTGGCTCACCCGGGTGCCCAGGTCCTGGAACTCGGGGATGCCGACGAACTGGATGCCGGGGTAGGGCACCGGGTTCGCCATGGCCTTCTGCTGGTTCGCGTCCGCGATGCCGTCCAGAGTGGGCTTCGCGTAGGCCTGCGCGGCCTTGGCGTAGTCGGGAATGTCGTAAGTGGACTGACGCACACCCGGTGGGACGCGGTTCCAGCCGTAGGTCTGGCCGACCTTCTGCACGTACGCCTTGTCGGTCATCCAGGCCATGAACTTCCAGGCCGCGTCCTTGTCCTTGGCGACCTTCGGGATGCCCAGCGCCCAGGTGTAGAGCCAGCCGCTGGCCTGCGTCTTGACGACCGGCGCCGGCGCGTAACCCGACTTGCCGACGATCTTGCTGCTCGACGGGTCCTCGTTGGTGCCCGCCATGACCGTGGCGTCGTACCACATCGCGGCGTTGCCCTGGGTGTAGCGCGTGCCGCACTCGGAGAACCCGGCGCTGGAGGCCCCGACCTCGCCGTGGTCGCGGATCAGGTTGACGTAGAAGTTCGCGGCTTCCTTGAACTCCGGCGACGTCAGCTTGGCGTTCCAGTCCTTGTCGAACCACTGCGCGCCGAAGGTGTTGGCCACCGTGGTGAACGGCGCGAGGCTCTCGCCCCAACCGGGCTTGCCGCGCAGGCAGATGCCGGAGACGCCGTTGGCCTTGTCGTCGAGCTTCGCGGCGAAGTCGGAGATCTGCTGCCAGGTCGGCTTGGCCGGCATGGTCAGCCCGGCCTTGTCGAAGAGGTCCTTGCGGTAGGCCAGGAACGACGACTCGCCGTAGAAGGGGACCGCGTACATCTGGTTCTGGTACGACAGCGACTGCTTGATGCTGGGGATGAAGTCGCCCTCGTCGTAACCCGGGGTGGCCGCCATGTGCGGTTCGAGGTTCTCGAGCCAGCCGTTGGCCGCCCACTGCGGGGCCTCGTAGTTGCTGATCATCACGACGTCGAACTCGCCGCCCTCGGTGGCGGTCGACGCGGTGATCTTGGCGCGGGCCTGGTTCTCCGGGAGCGAGACGAACTTGAGGTTGATCCCCGTGGCCTTCTCGAACTCGGGGGCGAGCGAAATCGCGTCCTTCATCTGCGGGTTGGACACGATCGCGATGACTAGCGTGCTCCCGCCGGTGCCGATCGAGCCGGCCCCGGCACAGCCGGTGGCCAGCAACGACGTCGCGGCGAGGAGGGTGAGCAGCTTACGCACGGCTACCTCCCGGAAGTACTTGCACCTTGAGGCCCGAGCCGCTGCGCATCTTCGCGAGCGCCTCGGGGTACTGCTCCAGCGGCAGGGTGTCCGTGAGCAGCGAACCGGTGTCGATCGCGCCGTTCGCGACGAGGTCGAGCGCGGCGCCGTAGCTGTTCAGCACGGCCATCGAGCCGACGATGGTGATCTCGTCGTTGTAGATCCGGAACGGCGAAAGCGCGACGCGCGCTTCGGCCGGGGCGACACCGAAGACGAGCAGCCGGCCGCCGCGGCGGACCGAGTCGAAGGCGGCTTCGATGGCCGGGGCGGCGCCGGTGCAGTCGACGGCGACGTCGAACTTCTCGCCGTTCAGCTCTTTGACGTCCGACGCGGTGGCGACGGCACCGAGGCTGCTCGACCGCGGCAGCCTGGCGGCGTTGCGGTCGACCATCGTGACCTGCGCGCCGGAGCGCTGCAGCAGCTGCTGCATGATCAGGCCCATCGTGCCGGCGCCCACGACGAGGAAACGTTCCCCGGCTTCGACACCGACGCGCCGCACGCCGTGCACCGCGCAGGAGACGGGCTCGACCAGCGCGCCCTGCTCCCAGGTCATCGAGTCGGGCATCCGGTAGCAGTTGGCCGACGGCACGGCGACGAACTCCGCGAAGGCACCGTCGACGGTGTCGCCGGTGGCGTTCCAGTTCGCGCACAGGTTTCCGTGGCCGGAGCGGCACGGGCCGCAGTAGCCGCAGAACAGGGAGGGGTCGACGGCGACGCGGTCGCCGATCTTCCAGTCGCCCGGCACGTCCACGCCGAGCTCGACGATCTCCCCGGCGAACTCGTGCCCGGGGACGATGGGGTACGGCGTCGGCGGGAAGTGCCCGTCGGCGATGTGCAGATCGGTGCCGCAGATGCCGCACGCACCGACTTTGATGACGACCTGCCGTTCCCCCGGTTTCGGATCGGGCACCTCGCCGACCCGGATCTCACCGGGCCGGTCGATGATGGCGGCACGCATGCCAAGCCCCTTTCTCGCGCTCATATGAGCGTCGTTGACCTATGGCGTCGAGAACATGTGAAGGCATTACAGGACCGACCTCGGTGTTACGTCAACCTTTCGGGCAGATTTCTAGCTATAGTGCTCATATGAGCACGTCCAAGAAGCAGGTCTCGCTGACCGAAGCTATGCTCCTCGCGATCGTCGCCCGGCGCTTCTACGTGCAGGGACGGTCCAAGCTGGAGATCGCCGACGAGTTCGGCGTCAGCCGGTTCAAGGTGGCGAGGATGCTCGACACGGCCATGGAGTCAGGCCTGGTCAGAGTGGAGTTCGCGCTGCCGGCGCCGGTCGATCTGGTGCTGTCGGACGAGGTCCGCTCGGCCTACGGCCTCGACCGCGTGCTCGTGCTGGAACGCTCAACCGAGCGGGAGCCGAAGGAGGTCGTCCGGGCCCAGATCGGCGCCCTGGCGGCCCGGCTGCTCGAGGAGGTCGTCAAGACCGACGACATCGTCGGGCTCTCGTGGGCGCGCTCGGTGAACGCGATGACCGAGGCGATCCGGACGCTGCCGCGCTGCCCGATCGTCCAGCTCTGCGGCGTGCAGGCCGGGATGGACATGCGCGGCCGCTCGGTCGAGACGGTCAGCCGCGTGACGGCGGTGTCCGGCGGCGACGCCTACCCGATCTTCGGCCCGCTGGTGCTCCCGGACCGCCGGACGACCGAGACGCTGCGGCGCCAGCCGGGCATCGCGGAGACGTTCGGCCAGTTCCGCAACCTGACCAAGGCGGTGGTCAGCATCGGCGCGTGGCAGCCGGGCGAGTCGACGGTCTACGACGCGCTCGACGAGGCGGAGCGAGCGGCGATAGCGGCCCGCGGCGCGACGGCGGAGGTCGCGGCCCGGCTGTTCGACGAGTCCGGCAACGCGTTGTCGACGGGGCTCGCCCACCACGTGCTGGCGATCAGCCACGAGGAGTTGATGGCGGTGCCCGAGGTGATCGCTCTGGGCTACAGCAAGCCGAAGGCGTCGGCGGTGGACGCGGTTCTGCGGTCCGGCATGGTCTCGACGTTGATCACCGACGCCGCGGCCGCGGTGCCTCTGCTGGCGTTGGCGGCGAAGAATCCGCCGCGCTGAGCTGCACTCACCGGTTAGTACATTCCGCGCCGCCTAGCCCACCGGACATCCCACGAACGCTGTACTCACCAGGTAGTACATTCCGCGTGGCACCCCGCCTCACCAGGCATCCGGCGACCCGCCGTACTCACTAGATAGTACATTCCGGGCCGCGCACCACCCCCCGCCAGGCATCCCGCGAGTCGCCGTACTCACCAGATAGTCCGTTCCGCGCCGGACGCAACCTCCGCCGGGCATCCCGCGAGTCGCTGTACTCACCAGACAGTCCATTCCACGCGACACGCAACCGCCACCAGGCACCCCACGAACGCTGTACTCACTAGATAGTCCATTCCACGCCGCACGCATCCCCACCACGCATCCACAAACCGCCGTACTCACCAGGTAGTACATCCCACCCAGCGCACTACTCCAGCGGGCGCAGGCCGCGCCTCGCGGACTCCGGGGTTTGGCCCGATGTGCGCGGGAGCCATCCCGGCGAACCTTGAGCCGTGACCCGAACCAAGACTTCCCCGCGCTGGCGGCAGGCCGTCGTCTGGCTGCACGTCGTGTCGTCGGTCGCCTGGATGAGCCAGGCCCTCGCGCTCGTCGTGCTGATGTCGCTGGCCCTCACGCGTCCCGGGCAGGCCGCCGCCGCGACCTCGATGGCCGACCGGCTCGACTCCGTTCTCCTCGCCCCGATGGCGAACGTCTCCGCCTTCACCGGCTTGGTGCTCGCCGGCGCGACCGCTTGGGGCTACACGAGACACTGGTGGGTCCTCACCAAGTTCGCCTTGACGCTCATCCAGCTCTACGCCGGGATCTTCCTGCTCTCCCCCGCGCTGCGGGACGCCGCGGACACCGGCACCGTCGCGTGGCCGCAGATCGCCGGGGCTTCCCTCATGGCGAGCGCGCTTTCCTTCCAGGCGTGGCTCTCGATCGCCAAGCCCTGGAAGCGGACACCGTGGTCGCCCGCCGCGAAACCGCCGACCGCGCCGACCTGGGTGTTCGTCGCCGGGGTGGCCGCGCCCGCGTTCGACGTCGTCGCCGGGGTCCTCGTCGGTTACCCGCTGCCCGCGTTGTCGCTGATCATGCTGGTCGTGCTCGGTTTTGAGCGGCGAGGACGTCGTCGCCGTGCGCAGCTGCCCATCGCCCGAAGCCCTCGATCGGCGCCAGCAGCGTCTCCCCCAACGGCGTGAGGGCATACCCGCCGTCACGGCGCTCGACGAGCCCGTCGAACTCCAGGCGCCGCACGGTTTCCGTGAGCACCTTCGCGCTGATCCCGCCGATCGTGCGACGCAGTTCGCCGTGCCGGCGCGGGCCGTGGCGCAGCGCCCACAGCACCACCGGGTTCCACGTGTTGGCGACCAGGTCGAACGCTAGCCGCGTACGGCAGTCGGCGAGAAAGTCCATGGTTACCTTTCGGTTCCTGCCGGGGTCCCTAACGTCGTGCTGGTACAGCAAAGCACGAGGAGGACGCATGCGGATCGGGATCTTCGGCACGGGCGGGATGGCGGACGCGCTCGGCACGCACTGGGCGCGCGCCGGGCACGAACTGCTGGTGAGCGGCCGCGACGCGGAGAAAGCCGCCGCGCTCGCGAAACGGCTCGGCGCACGCACCGGAACCTGGCGCGAAGTCGCCTCCAGTGTGGACGCAGTGCTCCTGGCCGTGCCCGCTGACGCCGTCTTCGAAGTCCTCGCGGCGGCCGGTCCCCTGCACGGAAAAGTCCTGGTGGACTGCACCAACCAGCCCGGCCCGACCGGCACCGAGCCCCCGCCGGGCAAGCCGGTGGCGACCCGGATCGCGGCCGCCGCGCCGGACGCGCACGTCGTCAAGGCGTTCAACCTCGCGCCGACCGAGGTCTGGTTGAAGCCACCCCGGGCGCTCGCGGTTCCGCTCTGCGGCGACGATCCGGCGGCTCTCGACGCCGTCCGCACGCTGGTGCGGGACGTCGGCTGCACTCCGGTGCTCGGCGGCGGCCTGGACCGCGCGCACCTGCTGGAGGCGACGGCGGCGTTCGCCATCGGCCTGTGGTTCGCGGGTGAGGACGCCCAGGCGATCCTGGCGCCCGTCTCGTGAGGGGGTGAGCACCCGCCTAACGAGACGGGACGCGGGTTACTACTTGAACACGCCGGCGACGATGGTGAACGGGGCGGGCATCTTCGTGGCCGCGGCGGTGACGGCAGCACTGGGTTTGGCCGGATCAGGCCACCGCCGAAACGTGCCCTGCCGCGAGGTCCGCCGCCCGGGCCCGCAGGGGCGCGCCGCCGCGCGGGATGAGCGTCACCGTGCCATCGGCCAGGTCCGTGACCAGCGTGCTCAACGTCAGCAGCGGGTCGCCGCCGGACGCGCCGCGGTACACGTCGTTCGTCAGCGTGTCCGCCAGCCACTTCGCGTCCGGCGCGACCGGGGCCAGGTGCGCGCAGACTTCGGCGCGGTTCAGGCTCTCCTCCGCGGCCGCGTCGAGGTCCGGGGGAAGCTGGCGGAAGTGGTTGGTGTGCCAGGAAAACCCACTGCCCACAGTGGTCACCGCCGTCTCGTGACCCGCCTTCTCGACCACCGTAACCCCGGCTGAACCGACCTGGCCCATCGTGTACGCGAACCCGCCGGCGGAAGCCTGCGAACGCAGCAACGACACCGCCTCCGCCACTGTGACGGCCCGCTGTGCCGACCGCGCCAGGAAGTGCCGCCCGGCGCACGGAGAAGGCGTGACGACGTTGACGCTGTCGATCCCCCACACCAGCCCGTGCGTGGTGAGCGTGAACGTGTTGGCCGGCACGAAACCCGGGTACCACCAGACGCAGACGCCGGGTTCGCCGTCGATCAGCAGGGTCAGCAGCCGCCCGATGCTGTCGAACACCGGCGCGCCGTCCTCGTTGTGGCCGACCAGACTCGAGGAACCGACCCACGCGAGGTCGGTGCAACCGGTGCCGTCGCCGGTGCCGAGGTCTCCGCGCAGGTTGGCCAGCAGCAGGTCGTCGAACGGCACCCCGGCACCCGCGGCCATGGCCCCCAGCTCGGCATAGGCGTCCGGGTGTTCCACCTGCGAGGCCGATTCGATCGCCCGGAACAGCACCGGCGAACGCCGCATCCGCGCGGTCACCGGCCACTCGGGCAGTCCGGCGAGGACGGTCCGGATATCCGAAGCGGCGTACTCCCCGAGCGCACGGAAAGCGGCTTCGCGGGGGCCTCGGACGACCGTCCAGCGCACGTCGCCGATCCGGTGCTCCACGACCGTCGCCACCATGCGATCACGATGCCTGAGCAGTCAGGAAAAGGCAACGGCTAGTGCGCGCCCACCTCGGTCACGCGGACCACGGCCGAGCCGGCTTCGTCGGACGCGGCCAGGTCGACCTCGGCGCTGATGCCCCAGTCGTGGTCACCCGCCGGGTCGTCGAAGATCTGGCGGACCTTCCAGACGTCCGGCTGCTGCTCGATCATCAGCAGCGCCGGGCCGCGCGCGTCCGGGCCGGTGCCGAGCGCGTCGTACTCCTCGAAGTAGTCCTCGATCGCGTCTTCCCACGCCTCGGCGTCCCAGCCGGACGCCGCGTCCAGCTCGCCGAGCACGTTCCACGCCCGCCGCCCGAACAGTTCGACCCGGCGGAACAGCTCGTTGCGCACCAGCACCCGGAACGCGCGCTCGTTGCGCGTGACAGCCGGCGGCTCGGACGGCGGCCGCATCGAAACGGGGCCCTCTTCGTCCGGGTGCCGCAACGCTTCCCACTCGTCGAGCAAGCTCGAGTCGACCTGCCGGACCAGCTCGCCGAGCCATTCGATGAGGTCCTGCAGCGGTTCGGTCTTCGCCTCGTCCGGCACCGTGTGGCGCAATGAGTCGTAGACGTCCGTGAGGTAGCGCAGCACCAGGCCTTCCGACCGGGCGAGCTGGTAGAACCCGATGTACTCGACGAAGTTCATCGCGCGCTCGTACATGTCGCGCACGACCGACTTCGGCGACAGCTCGTAGTCGTCGACCCACGGGTGGCCCTGCCGGTAGCTGTGGAACGCGCCCTGCAGCAGCTCTTCCAGCGGCTTCGGGTAGCTGACGTTCTCGAGCAGCTCCATCCGCTCGTCGTACTCGATGCCCTCGGCCTTCATGGCGTTGACGGCCTCGCCGCGTGCCTTGAATTGCTGCTGCGACAGCACGGGCCGCGGGTTGTCCACAGTGGATTCCACGGTGGACACGACGTCGAGCGGGTAGCTCGGCGACTCCAGGTCGAACAGTTCGATCGCGGCCAGCGCGAACGGCGAAAGCGGCTGGTTGAGCGCGAAGTCGAACTGCAGGTCGACGGTGAGCCGGACGATCCGGCCCTGCTCGTCCGGCTCGGGCAGCCGCTCGACAATGTCAGCGGACAGCAGGGCGCGGTAGATCGCGATGGCGCGCAGGATGAGCTTGCGCTGCGACGCGCGGTCCTCGTGGTTGTCCTCAGCAGGT
>Ga0307515_10020244_pt1 | contig 11886 bp, 6 predicted proteins | sample 17_EM_MG_FD_194513 | JGI IMG/M metagenome (GOLD analysis project Ga0307515, IMG submission 194513) | Populus trichocarpa ectomycorrhiza microbial communities from riparian zone in the Pacific Northwest, United States - 17_EM | ecosystem: Host-associated > Plants > Roots > Unclassified | place...
CTAAGTAGACAATTTACAGTTAAGTATTTCAATAACTATTTTCCTAAAAAAAAGGAAATAATCTTGCATAAAATCTACAAGCTTTGACTTTAGACTTAGAGGAGCTAAAATGCTGAAATAAAGACTTGGATGTTGGTCTGGATGCTTTAGGAAGTACTTTGGACTTGTTTACTCATAAAACATGTCTGTTGACAGAATTCATGTGTCTTCTTAGAAAAATCATATATCTTTCATATGAGCTTTTTTTCTATTGAAATTTGGTAGTCTGATAGGTCTCCGAATCAGAAATCTAAAAAAATTGAGTTTTCATCAAATGAACTTCTCTAGCTTAAGATATTCAAGTCAAAATAGTTGAAGGTTATTAGTGGCAAAATACAACATTTGTCTTTGAAGGCTGTGATTTCCCATGCTCTTTTTTTTTTTTTCCATATATTTATAGAAAGTTATGGATGTTAGCTTTCTAATTCCACTTGAATCACTTCATTTCGACCTCCAGAGCTCAAGCTCTACACAAAACATTGATCGAAGGTCAAATTTGTCAATTATCTCCAATTTACTTCTTTTTGAATCTTAGATCCAAAAGTGGCTTTAAAACATAAAACAAAGAATATCAAGGCATTTTGTATAAGAAACATAGGCAAAAAACTAGTAAACGTTGGTAAAACTGTTGAATAATATGGTTGCATCACTGACACCAAAAAATAAATCCACAATACAAATAAAACAATTAAGCTCAAACATACCTGTTAAGGCTTATTGGAATCAACTTGTCCTGGTAAAAATTATGAAATTGAGTAAGATTTTAGGTAAAATGACTAGACTTATGCCTAAACGAGCTGATATGACAAGTAGTTAAGTTAGTTCATTTTTTCTTGTCATTTAATTTAAAATGTTAAAAGTAATTTATTAAAAAATATTATTATCGAGCTCCAACTAAGAGTCACCTTCTCGTAATCGTGTCCAACATCATGTTTCTCTAAACATCTTGATAACTGATATGGATATTGATGCAAACCAAGTCATGTCCAAATTTGGCCTTAAAATGTCTTCTAACAAGTTTTGCGAGATCGAACATATCTCTCAAATTGTACATCAAAATGAGCTAAGATTTTACAAGGAGATACTAGACATGTGGAACTATATTTTGGTAAATGTTTAGGTCAAATGAAGTTTCGTAACATATTATTTTAGAGGGTCAATTTACTAGACAAATCTTGTCAAATCTTCCACACTAGATGTTTATGTATTATTTATGACATATTTGGAGCTACATGTGGAATGTTTCAATGATTTAAGTTATTCTGAAAACTAGACATCTCAAACTTTCCAACCATATATGGTAGGCCCAATAATTCATTTAGACGAGAGAGAACGACGTGTTTGAGATTCAGGCTACATGGAGGAATTTTGGTATAAAGACTTTATTTTTATTATCCTATTTTATTTAATGTTGAGTAATTATTATTTTTTTGGGTTTGTTCCAACCTATTAGATATTATTTAGGTGTTTATTTCATTATTAGACTTATGTTAGTTGATTACTAGTTTAGGCCTTTTAGATTTCAGCAGGAGACTATTTTATGTTTTTTAGCTGCAAATTTCAGCAACAAGTTAAAGAATAAATGTGAGTTTTTTTTTTGTTTGTTTGTGGAAAAACAATCTTTTTTGTGGGGATATAGATCGTACTTTAACTTAATGAGGATTAATTGGATTTGTGGTGTCATTCACATACTAAGGGTTCTTAGATACAAGGTTATCTCTGGTCTCAGTCTTTTTCTAATACCTTTGGTTCTTAGGTATAGGTATTCTCTGGGTTAAGGTTCTATCAAACTTAATTTTTAGTTTTTCGGGTTATTTCTACTTCGTTAGGGGTTGCTTGACCATGTGATCAAGAGGTTCACATTAGTTGGTATTAAAGCTAGGCTCCAAAAATCAGGTTATATCCTTTATTTTCTTCTTGTTAGTTTTGGCTTCCTTAACTTTAATTGTCTTTGATTCAGTATTTTATTATTTCGTGTCTAGAGCTTAGTATTTTGCGTTTAGGGTTTCTTAAAAAAGATTTTGTTTTAGTTTGTTGTTGTCTCAAAATATATCAGTAGCATGAAGAGTTAAAAAAATGAAAAGAACGATCAAAAATCACTTTTTTTTAATCTACCACAATACACAAACAAGGGAGAATTTGGACCAAACCAATTCATACAATTCTCAAATTTTGTATAATAGTTCTAGGAGTTCTAATCGCACCTCATATGAAATTTTAGCTCATTTTTTGATCATTTGCTATAGTAACCAAGGTCAAGTTTAAACTTATTATAACTAGTCAGATTCGTATCAGAAGGTAATTTTGGGTCAAATAAATTCAGAAAAATCTCAAATTTTATTACTGTCTTTTAAGGTTCTAATCGCACCCCATATATAATTTGAGGTCATTTGGAATTCGTTTGCTAAGTAACTAAATTCAGGATTGTAACTTGTCATAACTGGTTTGATTCGCGTCCATAATTCAAACTTGTTTTGATGCTATTATTTTTCAATTATTACAGTATAATAACATCATTATTGATATATTTAGGTTTCATTTAATTTTTTTTTGTATAACCTTTTTATCTTTTTTCTTTCGCGTCTTCAGAAATATCCATTTTTCATACAAATTTGTTTATTACTCGCGAAATTGTAATCGCAGTTTCTACTTTACTTGTTTTCATATTTTTCTTGCTTCTTTAGTTATATACACATATTTGGATACACTTCTATAGTTGTTATATTTGGTGTTGATTTCAGCTTCGGAAGAGTCGAAAAAGGTGAGACGAGAGGAAAATAGCGTAGTAAGCATATTTGAATGAAAAGCCTATATTTGAGTGAAACATGATAGGAGTGTAAACAAGTGAGAAAGTGGATGAGGAATATATATTTCTTGTCAACTCACCAATTTTTCAAATTCAAAGATGTCTAAGGCAAGCAACAACATGGCACCATAGAGAGGAGACAATGAAATTGTAATTCAGTTATACATTATAAATTAGTAGATGGATCGAATAGGCAATGAATTTAGAGATAGGTTGGAGAAGTAATGTGTTAATGATCATGGTAAGGTTCAAATTAGGCCTCAGTGGAAAAAAAAAATTAATGTTAGAAGGGTTGTTATGCGAGTTAACACTAATGTGGATTAGTTTGTGGCTGATAATACGGAAATGAGTGATGTTGATTTTGAAGATGTGTCTGTAAGACATGGGGAATGTTTTAGACAACACCAAAATTGTCAGTTTGTAGGGGAAACATATAGTGATAATTTTGATCAGAGGGGTAATTATAGGTACCAGAACCAGTGTTTTGAAACCCGGACCGACCCGGCGCGTCGACCCGCGACCCGGGTTTGGGACTGGTCCGGGTGGAGGTAAAAACCCGCTTGGGAGTTAGCCCGGTGAAACCTGGTCGACCCGGCGGGTCGACCCGTGACCCGGTCCACCCGGTCAAACCCGGGTGAGACCCGGTCTATTTTTTTTTAATATTAACAGCCATTAAACAACGTCGTTATAAGAGTCTGTCTCAGCTGACCAATAATCACGTCTCCCTTTTCCTTTTTAACTTCCCACACTACCTATTTATAAGACCCTATCATCTCTTTCCCCTTTCTCTCTTTCTTGATTTTCTTTTTAATTTTATGTCCCATTATCATCGGTTCTTCCGTGATATTTTTTAACAATCGGAAGGTGCCTTGGTTTTAGGGTTTTCCTTATCTGTCACCTCATTATTTTTTGATTAATTGTTTAGTCTTTTAATTATAAAGTGAGGAATTATGAGAAGTTTGAGTGAGTAATCGGCAGTAATGGTGGTTGAGGAGGGTGAGGATAGTGTTGATAAGGAAAAGAAGAAGAATAGGCACCAATCTAATCGCCGATCCAAACGGAACCCTCCCAATCCAGGTAATCCTAGCTTAAAAGTACTAATCGTGTTTGTCTTTTGTGGTTGTTGAGGAAAGTACAATGGATTAGCTGTTGTAAGATTTCAACTATAACTGTAAAAAAGAACAGCAAAAAAGAAAGAAAGAAAGATTAGTGATTTTGGAATTTTTGTTATCTTTGCTTTTGTATTCTTGTTTTTGTCATTTTTCTGCTAAGGGTATTTGTATTCCCTTTCAGTGACAGCTAAGAATTTTGTGAACAGAACTGTGTTCAATTAATTTTTTTTAATTTTTAAATGAATCAATCATCTTCCTCTTCTACTCGATTGATGCTGTGATTAAAAGTAAATAAATCCTCTGGAGTACACTAGCATAGTTTAATGTCTGTGCCTAGACTATATAATAATTCTGGTATTCTTTCAGAACAATTCTGATGATATGGTTTCTGTTTTTAATTCTCACGAGAGCAGCTTTTAGTAAACCAAATGAACCACGTGGGGAATCATCACTGTCTATTGGAAATGGTGGCAAAACAAAATGTTCGAGGTAGCTGGAATTAGATGCAAATCCCATCCGGGAGCATGAACCAACCACAAGATCGAGTATTGTATATAGTTTTATGCCAACTATGCATGCAAACGAACAAAGATTGTACACTGACTTATCGAAGATTAACTAGCTTCTTAGCATCTTTCGCATACTTAGGGTTCTTAGATACAATGTTATCTTCGGGTCTATTTTTTTTCCAATACCTTGGGTTCTTAGGTACAGGATTACCTCTGGGACAAGATTCTATCAAACTTGATTTTCGACTTTCCAAGTTATTATTTACATTGTTCGAGCTTAAGGGTGAGTAAAAAAACTAAAAAATCAATTAAACTGAGAAAAAAAAATTTAACCGAAAAAACCAAACCGTGAAAAAAAAACCGATTAGAATTTTAAAAAAACTGACCGGTTTGGTTTTGGTTTTATAAGCCTGAAATTAAAAAAACCAAACCGGAAAAAAAAACCAAGCCAAACCGGGAAAACCGAGCCAAACCGGGAAAAGTCGAGCCAAACCGGAAAAAAACCAAGCCGGTCGGTTTGAACCGATGTTTTCCCAAAATAACCAAACTGAACCAAACCGAAACTAGTCAGTTTGAACCGGTTTCGGTTAAAAAAAAACAATTTTGGTTACTTTTTTTGATAAAAACCAAACTGAAAATGAACACCCATACCAGAGCTAATATATATATTCATAATTGAAAATATTAGTTAATATTTATATAAAAGCTTTCAAATAAAATATAATATCAAATTATACATGTACGATAATAAATATTTGTTGATTTGTTTCTTATCTTTCATGCATGCGTGACATAACTAGTGGTAAATATAGGGAAGCATGGTTGAGCCGTAACTATAGTTATGAATGCTATCAAAGTCCTCTAGCAGTGGTAGAAAGTAAATTAACACTATATTGCCAACAAAACCTATAAAGATCAAGGCCTTAAAAATGTGCATTAATATTATGTATGCTTTAGCATAATAATCCAACACAACCTCTATTATGTCATCTAGCGGGATTTTAAAATTTTTTTACTATAACTTTAACCTAATATAAATCCCTTTATGTCCCTTAAGTGAAGGCACCTATCCTAATAGATAGAGACATAATTCATCTTTATTAAAATATATGTTGGCTTCAAACAAGAGATTCGTCTATGGAAAGACCAATTAACATGACAACATCCTGCAGAGTGGGTGACATCTCCCTAACATGTAAGTGGAACGTGTGAGTATCACACCCCCTTCACTCTAGTAATACCACAATCAAATCATGATAAAGATTTATGATTTAAAGTTTATTAATCTTGTAAAAATCAGCCTCAATGATATAAAGACAAACATGTTTATCTAAGTCAATCAATGCACGTTGCCAAAGTGTAACCGGACAACCCTAAAAATCAATCAATCAAATTAAAAAATAATTATTAAAATGATTATGCCCTTAAATATGAATGTGTTATATAAACATACAAGTCAACTTACTCGCCGAGCTTATATATTTGTGGAACGGTGATTGTGTTGTAATCATAACACCAATATATCATTAGGACTAGGGGTGATCATGTTCAGTTCGGTTCGGTTTTTATAAAAAAATAACCAAACCAAATTTTTTTTTAAAAAAAACCGAAACCGGTTCAAATTGACTGGTTTCGGTTCGGTTTTTTTGGACAAAAACCAGTTCAAGTTGGTTTTAGCTCGGTTTTGGCTCGGTTTTTTTCAATTTGGCTTGATTCTTTCGGTTTGCCTCGGTTTTTTCAGTTTGCCTCGGTTTTTTCCGGTTTTTTTTTTAGTTTGGGTTCGGTTTGGTTTTTTTCGGTTGCAAGCTTATAAAACCGAAACCGAATCGGTCGGTTTTTCAAAATCTTAATCGATTTAATTGGTTTTTTTCATGGTTCGGTTTTTTTTTCGGTTTTCTCGGTTTAATCAGTTTTTCAGTTTTTTTGCTCACCCCTAATTAGGACCAATACATAATAAGGACTCATCCTCTTGTTGGCAACGATGTCTTGAGAAAGATGATCGACCTCCTCTAGTTCACACTATGACGAGTATTTGTCAAAAATAAGTTGTTAATATTACAATAAAATCAAACCTAAATTTATACTGATTAAATGATATAAATGCACAATAATACATAAAGAAAACAAATATAATTGTTCACTTACATTATCCACTTAACATGTTTTTCTATTATAACCCTTTCACCATTTAAAGCATATTTATTTTGTATATGTCCCTTTTTAGCATTCACCTTGTTATGTAGATGAGTAAATCTATGTTGACCTTTTTCACCCTTAATCTAGTTGGACATCCTTCAACCCTTAGCCAAGTATAATTAGGCCAGAGTGGGAGGCCAAGTAAGAGTTGAAAATAAAACGCAATAAATCTTTGTAACTGTTGTTAGAAAAGAAAAGGTCAATAAATTGTTCAAAATTAATGTTTCGCAATGAGCAACATGTAATGAGATGCGAATGTAATCGATAATATAGTTGTCATTTTCAACAAGTACAACTTTTTTTTTTCAAAGTTAATAATTGATTAAACCGCTTTTCGACTAACAGCTGTAAAGGGGGTTTTAATTGATTTTCTGCATCAGCAAGTAGTTCGGTTCGTACTTACAGAGGCCACAATACACCATGCCTAATGAAATCTTTAACTTTAGCTCTTAGCTTAATAAAATATTTACTGGACCTATAATAGTTAATTTGTATTATAGCTATTAAGACAAGTCACAAATATTTTTCAAGACATTATTGAAAATCTTTAATAAATTAGTGGTCATATTGCCATAACAATGACCATATTATATAAGAGTGCCCATCTCTCTTTCAGTTAAACTTTTAGCCAATATTTTATTTGATCATTGTAATAGTCCCGAGAACCCTAATTCCTATCATTTAGGATTTTCCTTCTTTGAACTCTAACAAAAACGATTTAATAATAAAAGAGTGAGAGTTTGTTCTTACCACTAGAATCTACCAAAGATTAGAAGTTTTTTGGTGATTTCTTTTCCCCTCTCTTTGTTTTTCCTTCCCTTGCTTGCCACTAGAGTTGGCCAGCCCCAATCTCTTCCAAATCCTTAAAGTTTATGTTTTTTTCTTCCTCACAATCATTCTTCCCTTATGCTATTATCTTGTAATGGTGACATGCAAAGGAATTTGCTTGAGAATTTTTGTAAAGGAGGGTTTTTTTTTTTCTCCTGTTAAAGTCTTCTGGAAGTGAAGGTAAAAGGGAAAGGAAAAGTCAATTTTCTTATCTCCTAATCTATTTATACCCCCCTCTAATTATCCTAGGTCTTGTTTGGCTAGCTTTGTTTTAAATCTTAATGCCCTCCTGTGTTCTTCCATGACCATTTCCCCTAATCAATCGGGTCAATTTCCATTTCCAAGATTTCTCTCTTTTTTTTTTGTTCGTTTTAATGCTTATTTGGTACCTCCGTTAAATTCATTATATAAGCACTTAGATTGCTTTTTTGCCAAAATTTCAACCGGGGTTTACAATCATCCTTGTCAATCATATTAGCATATATAATATCAAATCTCCTTCTTCTAAGTTCTTGGCACATCTTCTCTAAAATTTTCTTCAATGCCACATATTTTAATCTTTTATTGAAGTTACTCATAAAATATCATGAACAATAACGATTATACCTAACTTACTCTAGTCATATTTATGCTATGACATTCTTAATTGTTATATGTTTATATGAAATTATATACAATCTAGTATGCCCACTTTTGACATGTCAGCGAATTAGATCTGAGAATTATGTCCACATATTATTCATCTTTTTTTTTTACCAGAGTATAACATAACAAGGAAAACTTATTATTCGTGTCATAAGCAACTCCAATCAAAATCTTTCCCTTGTAATTTCCATACATGTGAGTGTCATCAATGCTTATTAGTGAATGATAGGATGAAAAACCTTGAATTGAAGCTCCAAATGCCTAAATACTCTGCTTAATATTGTTATATCACCATCATCTCGTGATCCTATTAAAAAACTTTACCAGGATTTTATTCTTTGAGAACTAATAAAATTCTAGACGACATTTGAAAATACTTTTTATATGAACCTAACAACCACTCCAATACTTTCTATTTAGCTACCCACACCTTTTTATATAAGATATTATACAAAAAAAATCTCTATGTATGATAGATTGAATGTTCACAATTTTAATACTTATTTCAACTTTGACAATGGTAAACATTATATTAAAGATAAAATATGAGTTAATTTGTTAGTGAGTTTGCAAAACCATTGGGTTATGATATATATGGGGCTCTTTCATTTTTGATATCTTAAATGAACCAGAATTCTTATAATATCCTTTATGTAAACACCATTAACATGTTGATTCATGCTTACATTATAATTACACATAAATTATGGTTGAACGCTACACCTTGTATTGTAATGAACTCTTTATATGTCACTACTTAACTATAGTAATTAAAGTAGACTTGTTTAGAAAGTTTGGCCAACCTTCAAATTAGTAATTAAGCCTGAATTTATATGACTCTAACCTAATCATTGCACATCATATGAGTAGACTCATTAGCTTCCTTAAATTTAGGAATGAAAGTGTCCATGGTTTAGTTTATTGGCTCACCTAACTCATCTTCCTCAACTACATCATCAACATGATGATCATCTTCATCATTACTCGGTTCAAATCCATCACAGCGATATAAAATAGTTATCATACTCAACTAAGCTTTCATATGCATAATTTCTTGAGCCAATGTTAAGTTCATTGCATCATTACCTATCCTAGATGAATCGACTGTCTATGATGCATTTGTGGTCTTTTGACTGTAACTTGGGACCCGAATGAATTCTGTACTAAAGGAGTTTTCTCGTGTAGGTTTATTATCCAAGTAAAGTCTTAACGTTTGTAACCCATTTTTGATGGGCAACCCAATTATAACATTAATTGGTGTGTGATTGAAAGTGTGATTGCGGTTGCTTTTCAAAATGTTTTTCACTCAGAAATGTATTAAAATAATATTTTTTTTATTTTTAAAAAAATATTTTTGACATCAGTACATCAAAATGATCTAAAAACATAAAAAATATTAATTTGAAGTAAAGAAAAAAATAAAATAAAAATGCCAAATTTTTTTAAAAGCACTTTTAAAACGTAAAACAAATAGTCCCTAAAACTCACATCACTAACAAAGGGCACACCAACATAATAATTTGGATGGACTCAGTTTGCATCTTTCAAGTAATGTCAACTTCAATTTTTAAAAAAACTTCACCCAATACCTCCACATATTGATTTCTTTTTTAGTTTAACAAATGAATTGTCTAATTTCAAACTATGAAACTTGTTGCTTCCTCTATTATAAGTGATATTATTATAATAACATGATAATCTCATTCTAGAAGATATATTCTATGAAACAATACGACAAAACACAATGCTAGTGTATTAATATTGCATATTCATCGAGTTACACCATTTCGATGAAACTTTAATCAATAAGACCCTAAACCTTAACATACTTAACAAAACAATAATTCATAATTTTTTTTCCTAAATAACATAATTTATCAACTCAATTGGGGTAATTTGAAGCTTATTAACATAATTTATAGTTAATTTAACCAAAATCAAAAATTTCATAAACTAACAAAATGCAATTCTAACTCAAACCTAATCAACAGAAACATATCATCATTTTGGCCCTCAATAATACCATTTTGAAACTTAATTAATGTATTTTATATCTTATAAACGTAATTTATAGTTAATATCTTAATTTAATCAAAATTAACACAAAACTCTAAACTAAATCATATAACCTTAACAAAACAAAAAAAACCTCATAAATTGGCTTAAAAAAATCAAATTAAAAGAGAAAAAAATGGATTATATATGTAATTGATGAAATAAAGATATTATGAGTGGTGACAGTTGACACGACCAAAAGATTGATGTCTTCTCCCAAATATAGGAGTGTCGAAGTAATAAATAACCCGACAAGACGGGGTCGAACCACAGGGAGGTTAACTATATAAATTATAAATAATGATGATGATGATGATGATGAGTTAAAGAGGACTTTGAGATGTAAGATTAATGTGAAGATTAAACAATGATAAAAACAGTTGTCAAGGTTAGAGGATCCACTAATGGTATTTCAAATAAGTATAATATAAATTCTTTTTTATTACTCAACTGGAAACCACACACAAAGGAGGTTCTAATCGGATGATTTGTCATTAATAGCTCATTATAAATTATTAACATGATCATATTAATTATCTTATTTAAGTAACACCAAACTTTTAAATATTGTCAGGAATTCATGATGCTAACTTATGTTAACAACAAATCAAGTTCCTTTCATAGCATAGGTGTAGATTATACCATATGGTTGGCTATGAAAGTGCCAAGCATTTGTTGTACCAAGTGTTATACAACACAAATTTAGATTAACCATTTAACAAGTAAGGTATTAAGAATTAATAAGATAAAAATGATAAGCAAGTTGTTTAGGATATAATCATTGAAGTCCATATTGAGTTTATATTATACTTATCCTAACACCATTAATGAAACCTTTTCACCTTGACATAAAAAAACTTAGTTAAACATAATGAAGAAGAGAAACATAAATAAATAAGAGGAGAACATGATTATATAAGTATAGTAAAGGATATGAAAGGTATAAACAAGAGATTAATGAAAGCAAAATTTAAGCATTACAAAAATATAAAGAAAGAGAGCAAGAACATGATCTTGATCTGAAAACCAAGATGCCTAAATGCATGGCAAATGCCTCCTTTTATAGGCTAAAATTTGAAACTATTGATTTGATGACTATTTGTTGAGTGGGTGACCACATCTTGACTTGGTGACAATCCTTATCTTCTTGTTTGAATAAAACGTCATTACTAACATCAGAATTTGAACAGATAGTTCTCATGAAAGTTCTGGGAAATTGTCTTAGCTTCCCAACAAAACAAGAATCGGCGCATTTGAACTTCTAGAACTCGAGTTATGGGCTGAACACTGAACAATGTCTGGGTTGCAAGACAGATTCCGACTTCTCTGTTGTTGCTACCATTTGAACTCGAAAATAACACTTTTAAATCTTGGACTCTTCATGAAAGTTTTAGGCATATGTATTAGTTTTCCATACATATAAACAAGACCTAAATCCAAGTTCTACAACTCCAGTTATGATCCAATAACCGAATGGTGTTCCAGTTTGGACTGAACCAACATATCTTTTCTAAGCTTAGCCCTCTTTTTGTCTTCTCAATTTCAGTAGTTAAACTCATTAATCAATCATTTGATTTATGTGATAGGCCTGCATTTAAGATGAACATTTACCATAAATTAAAGGTATTTTATATTATTAGACATGTTATTATAAAACATGCTCTAGTTAAGGAGTTATTGATACTTCAAGTGCAAA
>Ga0307515_10020246_pt1 | contig 11886 bp, 14 predicted proteins | sample 17_EM_MG_FD_194513 | JGI IMG/M metagenome (GOLD analysis project Ga0307515, IMG submission 194513) | Populus trichocarpa ectomycorrhiza microbial communities from riparian zone in the Pacific Northwest, United States - 17_EM | ecosystem: Host-associated > Plants > Roots > Unclassified | place...
AGCAAATGCCCTACGATTGGATGGATATCGACATCGAAGACCTGGATATGATGGGATTGCTTCCCATTCCCGACGAGGTCAACACAGCCTACATCGCCACTCGCGTGAACCCCATGGACAGAGCGCGCGATGAGCCTCAATACGGGATCAGGCCGTCCCGCGAGGACAATCTGCGTAGATATCTTAGGAAGCGCGTCGAGGCTGGCGAAGACCTTATCCCTGTGAATAAGCACATGGATCAGATGACGGCACGGGAGCGCAAAAAGTACGTTCGTTATGAGAAGGATTTGCGCGCGCTTGCCGAGCGCGAATTCGGCCTCAATCCGTTAAAGCGGATTAATGCCAGGGTCGCCGGAAAACTTCGAAGAGTTGATGTCGCGGCTGACGCGGTGAAACTGCGACAGCCCGTCTAGGTGATGGTCAAGCAGTTCCCTTGCATCGCCGGGGCCGGTTTCCGCCGAAAGCCATTCGTCATACACAGCGGGGTCGAGAATGACCGGCATGCGGTCGTGAAGCTGGCTTACAGGCCCTTCCGCCTCTCGCGTAATGATGGTGCAACTCGTGATGCCAAGGTTTTCATTGTGTGCCCACAGACCAGCGAATGAAAACGGCTTACCGCCCGGCAGATGAATATACCACGGGTCTTTCGTCTTACCCTTGGGGTCTTCCGGGTCGAGCGTCCATTCATAGAAGCCATCGGCGGGGATCAGGCATCGCTTTGACTTGAAGGCATCCTTGAACGCGCCCGACGTCGCAACGGTTTCGATGCGAGCGTTGAACATCGCGGCTTTGGGCATTTCCTTTGCCCACCACGGCACAAGCCACCAACGCGCGTCTTCCGCGATCTCGTTGCCGTCTTGGTCATTGTGAACGATGGGCACAGTTTGGGTAGGGGTGATGTTGAACCGAGCCGGAATGTCATTGCGTCCAAGGTAGGGATCGAGGGTCAGGCGATAGAGCGCATGAACTTCGGCCCACGAAAGGCGATGGGTAAAACGGCCACACATGACAATCCGTCTCGTTTCTTGGTGCTTGTACGGCACTAAAGGCAGCAAGGTCGCGAACGTCAAGAATATTGAGAAATACCATGCGAGAAAACAAGCTTATCAGAAAGGGACAAGAGTGGCATATTTGCTTCAAGGCGCGTGGCACAATCGAAGGCAAGCGCGCCATCGCATGGCTACGGACCTGCGACGAGGCATTCATTTGCAAGGTTGGCGAGGCAGACGCCATCGAACCTTTGCCCGGCAACTTCACGCCAGCAGCGGCCATCGCGCGGGATGTATTTCACAACATCATCTATGAGGTTGATGCACACGACAACATCCTTGAGGCAATGGGCGGGGCCAACAACGCCATCGCGGCCCGTGCGGCGTTCGAAGCGCTCGTTAAACAGTCCTCGCCCAATCGGCGACTATCGATGCGGCACGGTGCACATGAAACGGGTGCGGCGGTCGGGAAAGTGGAAACGATTTAGATAGCCGACTGCGTTCGCTTTTTGTTGTAGTTTGATCGAGCTTGCGCCAGCGGCAGGGGCTCTACGGCCAATCCTGAACCTGTAGGCGGGCCATCCCTATACGCCTGCGCTACTGCTTATAACATGTAGCCGCAAATTTGGTACAAATCCTCAGCGTTTCAAACTATCTCGAAGGAATCCCAACGTGGTGTATTGCTACCACTGAAAGTCGCGATCAATTCCGCTGCTTTGGAGCCTGTGCCATCATCGTCATAGTAAAGTTCACTGGTATTGGTATCATATAACAATTGTGGCTTCGCTAGCGTTGCCGCATGTCCGCTCGTGGCATTGATCTCGTAGATGCCAACCATTGCGCCGAGGTGGAATTCGTCACCATCAAGGCGAATTTTGTCCAATCCTGACTCGAACTCGTAGACGATATCCTCGCCTTTGCCCCTTTGTAGCCAGAAGACGTCCGATGTCCCATCATACCCGAGAAGCCAATCTAAACCTCTATCGCCGCGCATAACGCCGCCATAGACATTAATGAAATCCGCGCCGTTGCCCCCAAAGCCATAGCCGCCATGGCTGTTTACAACATTGATAATGTCGTCGGCTTTCGTCCCTCTAAAGTTCTCGATACTTTTGAAAACATCGATCTCGGGACCGGCTGAAACGTAACCGACTCCGCTATCTGAGTAGAAATAGCCGCTGCTAATTTCTCTCGAATAGTCGAGCGTATCGGTGCCTTTGCCGCCATCGACTGCATCGTTGTCCGCAAGATGCCCTCGAATGGTGTCATTGCCATCGCCGGCTATTATGTCGTCATCGCCACCCTTGCCGCCGTCGAGAATGTCGTTACCACCAAGCCCGTATAAGACATCATCGCCATTGCCGCCGGTGAGTCTATCACTCTTGTTGCTGCCCTTCTTCGTAGCCATTACTGCTCTCCTCTATTAGGGAACGCTAACGCATCCGAACGACTTGCATTACATGGGTCGACATCTACAATTTGGTACGAAACCGTAGCATTCCAAAGCCCGCTCCTAAATGACTTCAAAACTATACACGCCAGGCGTATTGCTGGAACTGTCAAAAGTTGCAATCAACTCCGCTGCTTTCGTTCCTGTACCATCCGGATCATAGTAAAGTTCCCTCGCGGTCAAATCGAAGATCAGCTGCGCCTTGCTGCCCACGGCGTTTTGATTACCATTCGTGTACACTATTTCATGTTGTCCCACGAGAGCACCGAGATCGAAATCATCTCCGTCAAGCCAAAGTGTGTCTTGGGCGGAAGTAAAATAGAAGAGCGTGTCTGCACCTTTGCCTCTTTGAAGCCAAAATGTATCGGTTTTGGCAGAGTCTCCTACCAAGATATCTAAGCCAGCATCGCCACGCATGAAACCTCCCCCAGATGTGGACAGGAGGTCGTTGCCCGCGCCACCGAATACCTTTGTCGTCTGGTCCCCGGTGGCACTGAAACTGTCATTGAACTTGGAAAGCGTGAACACTTCGATGCTTTTGAACCAATCGTAGTTACCCGACTTGTAAGCATAATTGGCATTGGTATCCAGAGTGATGGAGACGACGCCAGTCGAATTTGAATAATTGAGCCTATCAGTGCCCTTTCCACCATCCATTGTATCTGCGCCATCAAACCGGCCAATGAACGTGTCGTTGCCATCGCCGCCAACGAGGTCGTCGTTGCCTGCGCCTCCATCTAGCCGGTCGTTCCCTCCAAGGCCGTAGAGTACATCGTCTCCATTCGTGCCTTTAAGGTTATCGCTCTTATTGCTGCCCTTCTTCGTAACCATTGCTGCTCTCCTCTTTCAGGAAAGCCTAACATATCAGAATGACTTTCAGCAACGAGGGTCGATTGTTGCATACTGGACCGGTTGAGCAAAGCTCTCACGGCAAGCGGCGTTCCGCGCAGCATGAACGAACTTGGATGGGCCGGGGCTTGATGCCGGGGCGAGCGAAAAGTACCAGGGGTGCGCGCTTTTCATTTTCTCGATTGAACGTGCGGAAGTAGCACGGCGGTTCCCCTCGTCTATGCCGTCAAACGCTTCAGTTCCCGCGACACCTGAATCGCGGACCAATCCCCGCCCCTTGGCGCTTTGACGCCCTTAGCAGTCAAGCCCGCTGCCAATGCGCGCAACGTCGTAGCGCCTTCAGCCTGGAGCGCTGCCACTTCAGGTGCAATGTCCCTCGCCCGGCTATCGGCTTGCGCCTTGCGGACGGTAACGCCACGTGCGCTGCCAAGCTGGCGGTTTGACAGGTTCTCAGGCTTGCCAAGACGAACGCCACGACGACGCGCCGATTCCAACCCTGCCTTAGTCCGGTTCGAAATTTGCTGGCGTTCAAATTCAGCCATGGCGGCTAGAATGTGAATCGTGAGCGGCGTGGCCTGTGGGAAGTCAACGGCAACGAAGTCCAGCCCGCTTTCCATCAAGGTGGAGACGAAGGCAACGTTACGAGCGAGCCGGTCGATCTTGGCAATAAGCAAGGTGGCCTTATGCACGCGACACAAACGAAGCGCTTCCGCAATCTGTGGCCGGTCATTCCGTTTGCCGCTTTCAACTTCCGTCACGCTATCAATAATGCGTCCGCCAGTGCGCGCTACATAATCGACCACGGCGCGCTCTTGCGCTTCAAGGCCAAGACCGCTTGCACGCTGCGATTCAGTGGAAACGCGGTAATAGGAAATAAATCTCATTGCGATGTCTCTGTTACACGATCATGTTCGAACGTTGGTGATTGTGTAACAGACGTAGTTTCGCGGCACAAGCGAAGAATAAACGTAAAGATTGCATTCCCGATATAGATTTTTGATCGTAAAACGTGCAAAACGAAATCACAATTAAATTTGGAGTGAAGCTCGCCCGGCAACAATTCAGGATGACGAATGACCTCAACCGCCGTCATAGACGGAAAGGGGTAGCTGTGCTCGACAGGCGGATGCGACAAGGGAGTAATCCATCCATGTCCCAAGCAGACATCGCTTTGTGTCGGCTAGTGCCGCATCAAGCAAATTGCTACGGATTAACGAAGTTGCTTTTGTCGTCGAAGAATGCTTCGACGCTTTTCTTGGTAAAAGACTTTCCTCCGAACCAATGATATTTGAAGGTTTTCAGCAGAAGGGAGTTTCCGGTTTTGTCGTAGCCTTGATGAGATCGAGGAAACGATAGGTCTAGGACCGGACTTCGGACTTCGGTACTCGATCCCAAATGCGGAGGACGATCCTTTTCGACAACATTAAACCCCGCATACACTCCACCTGGAGCGAACATATGTTGGATGGCATGGTGGTTGAACGCAGAAGGGAATTTAATAGCCTTGGCTCGCTTGGCTAAGAGCTCCGCCTCACCTGCAAGCTTACCCCTGAATTTCTTTTGTTCGACCATCCAAAAGAACCAGTCAGGATCACTCACAATAATCTGGGGAAGCGTTTTTCCCTTACCCTCAAATTTTCCATTTTCAACAGTTGTCCACATCACAATATCCCGCGCTTAGATTGCTATTATTACATGCTCGAATGTGCGGCATTCGTTCCACCGCTTCTGCTGGCGATGCTGCCTAAAGCAATCAGCGCCCAACAACCTCTGGGTTTCGCTCCGCCTGAAGAACCCCTACGGATCCGTTTCCTTATGTTCTATCGGCGTAGAAGTTGTTTTGGCCTCGTAATTGATCTCCCACCCGCCCGGTGCTTTTGCAGAAAAGCGAGCAGGATCGAGGTATGCTATCAGTGCGATGATGACGAGGACAACAGAAAGCGACACCACCAGGGCCAAGCTAGTGGGATCGACGTACGCGATTATTGCAAGGGTCACGAGCGCGACGGAAAGCGAGACTACGAACGTAATCGCCTTCAATCGAACTACGCGACCCGATCGAACCATAGGTTCCATTCGAGTCTCCATGGGGTCGGTAACCCCGGTTCAGATTGAAGGTAAATCGTTCGCTTTGATTATTGATGCCAATATGCCAAACTGGGTGGCTCAACTGGATCGGATCATGGACCGCGTGTTGCGGCAGTCCGAAGCAAATTCAATACCTGGATAAACGAACATCCTCTCAAGTTGACGGAGGCATACTCCTCCACTAGGTGGGCACCAACCCAGATTGATGTTCACCCAAACGCTTCGTCACCACTTCGACGACACGTCGGCAAAAGACACGTCCAATACTTAGGGCGTTCTTATATATGCTCCATCAATTAAAGACGACTCGCCATGAATTGCAAGGGCTGTTGAATAATAATTTTCTGGGAAACGTGGAAACCCCTAAGAAAAGATCAATTTTCAGACCGTCGTAAAAGACGATCAGCCTCGCACCGCACAGGCTCTTTTCCAGTTCGCTACGCTTCAAAGCCGCAATGAGAGAGAAGAGTTCCGCCTTCGCCTTGGGATGCGGTTTGTTCGCGTGCTAATTCAGGATCGCCAGGACTCCAAGCTCTCCACGTGCCGCATCGATGAACCGCTGCAATCTTTATGCAATCATTGATTGCTTTTGTCAAGAATACAATCGGAAGAAACGTCCTGGTTAACCGGGAGAATCGAAGCGCTCTGCTTCGATGCGATCTCTTTCTTGTTCTTCGATAGGCGTGTTGGCTAAATACCGCTGAAGGTGCGTGCACGCATCGAGCAAACGTTCGTTGAACTTCTCTCTCCGGTTCCGCTTTTCAAAATGGTGACCCGGCGATTCCGTAAGACAGCGAACATAAACATCCACGTCAATCTTTTGAAGGTCGTTCAATATCCGACCGTACCGCTTAATCGAGTGTTCGTTATGCGCTTGCGCCGCACGAAATATGCGAGCAACAATTATGTTAGTGTCCATGATGCGCCTCTCCGTGTCCGCAGTTGTTGTCAAATCACTTCCGACAAAGGATCGCGCCGACCGAGCACACAGCGATAAAGATGGAGAAATGAATTGTCGACACAGTCGCATCCATCAACATGAACGCGTGCTCACTAACGAGGTCAAGCGGCGGAACAGTATGATCGTCAAGCGGCCTATTCGCGGTGGCCTGTCCATAGGCCCTAAGCCAACACATGGCATAGCGCAGGGCAGCCACCAAAAGCCAGATCATCCAGAAATAGTTAGCGAAAGACAGAATAGCTCGAATAGGCGATTTTGATTTTACGACTGGCACGGCAGCATCGATTTGTTCGGTCACTTGCTCTCTCTTCTTTTTGTTGCGCCCGCAAAGCTAACCCTGCTGCAGATCGTGCACGCCTTCAATTGGTAAGCAGTTCTCTGATGCGGTTGCGACTATTGACTACCGGGTTGTTAGGTTGTCCATTGACAATCCCCCGGTTCACATACCCAGGCAATAATGTGGAGTGACGCCCACCGGGGGTACTGTCTGTGTGGATCTCCCCCGGTGGACGTCCCGGCTCGCTCACATACGTCGCGTATGTAATATGGCGTCATTTCACACACATATGTAGCGTGTGTTAAGTGGTATGGGCATAGACAGGATATGTGCGAGGTCGGGTGTTGAGGCGGTTTCAACCCATGATTCCCCTCTCAAAAAAGACAGAATGTTAAGAATGTTAGAAAATGTTAAGGCCATTCCACCGCTAAGTACCTTGATTTCATACGATATTCTTACAATAAAATGTTGAAATGCTAGAACCTATAAGAAAGAACAGAGAGTTTTACCTCGGTGGCCGTTATAGGGTTGTCGACATTTTCATTCCATTTAACATTCTGCTTTAAGCTTAAACTAATTTTTGGCCTAAAGAAGGGGGCAATTTGCCCCCTTAATTCCAATTTCAACAATCATGATGCTCCGGCAACTACTGCCAATCCGGGTGATTCAGGTCTGGTTTCACCGCCTCGCCCTTGACACCGTAATGGTAATCGTAGCCGTCAGGAACAGCAATCAATAGCCCGTCGCGAACCATTTCGACCAAGGTTTCAGCAACCATCACGCGCCCCTGTTTGCCATACTCGACGGCTTTTTTGAACGGGTTGCAGTTACCAAAATCGGACTTGAGCTTGCCGACGTTTAGCACGAATTCATGGTCGGCATGTCTGCGATTGCCATGAATTTTACGCTTGATTCCCTCAACAAGAACAGAGCGTGCCTTGTTCATGCTAACGCCGATTTCGCCGCGCTCGTATGCCGCCAAGAGATCGAAATACCCAGCCAGGGCGTTGACGAGCGCCCAACGCATAGTTTCAACCGAAATTGGCACGCCGTAAGCGTCTTTGATGCCGTCAGGGTAAAGGCGTTGATGCCGAGCAATTTCGAACTGTGTCAGCCGCGTAGCAATGCGCTTTGCGTTCTCTGCAACGCGAACGAGTACACCAAATTCAGGAAGTCCGATGCGGTCATGTTCGCTTTGCGCCGCGCCGACAATGCGGATGGTTTCATCCTTAATCTGTGTAAAGAGTTCTTCAGCGTCGGGGGTCAGGTCTGCATAGTGAATTGCGTAAGCAAGTGCGGTATGAGCTTGCTGGTTGATGGCATAGCCCGTCGCGCCCGTGGCCTCGTCTTTCGTTGAAACGATGGCTTGTTGCATATTCACGCTGACAATGTCGCCGTCTAACGCCAAGTTATTCAAGACGACGACGATTTCCCGTGAGAATAATTTGCGGCATTGTTTCTCCCGACGAATATCGACCGTGACCGGGCTGGCATCGTAAATAAAGAGCGGGCGTGAGAAGTAGCCGTCTTGAACGTCCTTGATGTCCAAATCGGTCAGGGCGTCTGGTGTGACGGTCATGTAGACGGTGACATGCGGTGCGATGGCTGGTTTCACTTTCAGCAACCGGGTTTGACGTGATGCGCCGGGCGAATAGACACCGTCAGGGCAACATATATCCCAAATGTTTTTCAACTCGCCTTTAAGCGCGATCCCCATTGGCGTGGGCTTGGCACCTGTCATTTGTCGGACGAGCGATTCTGCATCCTGGATTTCCACAAGAGCCGCGCCGCCCTTGTCAACCACAACGCCGTGTAATCCTTCCTTAGAATTCAACTGAAGTTGCGCGACGTTATCGGGTAATCCGCAGCCTATCTCAGGCTCATGACGAATGGCATACGTGCCATCGGAATTCCGGTAAGAGTAGCGACCGTGAAGCGCGCCTTTTGTTGCGCCGGTCGTTACAGATACCGACGACGTTTTTGCCGTGTATGCCTGTCCAGCGACCGTAAACATAAGGTTGCCGCCGCGATTCGTCATTAAACCCATGGAAACCGCGCGGCCCGCAAGGGAATCGATTTTAGCGAGGACGGCACCAACCGCGAATTTCTGGCGAGGCGCGGTTAGCATTTCCATGACTTCGCTAACCATTTGCCCCGCAAGACCGGGCGGTAGCGTATGCTCAATCTTGCACCCTAGAAGCTTTTCTAGACGCCGCATCGCTCGCGTGACCATCGGTGGAAAGCCGTCGCTAGATGCTTTCGCGGAAGCCCTAAAGTCTTTCTCTAGTTTGGCGGCGTGGTCTCGCTTTGCTGCCTTGCTTCGCTCAATATCCTGATTGCTAAGTGCGACAGCGGCAAACGTTAGCGCCATTTCCGGCGATGGCGCATTGCGGATTTCAAAGAATGGGCCTTCAGTTGCCGCCACAATATACGGCATCATTTCCGCGCGCAAAACTTCGCACTCCAATGTTTTTTCATTCGAAAATAACGTTGCGAATCTGCGCAGCCCGGTTTCCTGTTGCTCGATTGTAAGCTGCATCACGCCAACTCCCCGACAATAGCAACGAGCGCGGCGGCGTAAGCAGCTTTTTGGAATCGCTCTTTATGGTCAGGAAGAATTCGGGTGATGAGATCGCGGGAAATAGACTTAGCAACAAAATGTTGCGCCATGGTCGCGTTCGGGCGTGCGGCTTTATATGCCAGCAGCAAATCTAAACTCTGCCACGAATCATCGATAAGCATCGCAGCGATAACAGCGTGAGACACTCTTCGAGCGCGCAAGTATATTTCACGGGGAACGGGCGGAACCCCGTTGACAGCGGGTGTCAGGTCGTCTAGTTTGGTCATGCAACATTCTTTCAATTGAACCCGCTTCCGGTTGACGCCGTGGCGGGTTTCGTCATTTTATACTGTCCGCAGGCCTACCGACCGACGAACGCGAACCCACGACCGGCCTTGTGGGCTGGCGCAGGCATTCGGGCCTCTATGTTGCATGTCGCGACCGTGCACCGCCCCGGACAGGGTGTCAAGCACACTCTTTTGTTTCGTTTCCGTAATGATTACTAGTTTTAGTGTCTCGCCACAGTGAGAACACCCCATGTTGGTATCTTTCCTGTGAGGACAAACATTTTCCTAGAAGATGGCCTTGTATGGCCTAGTAACCTATAGTATCTATTGGGTAAATAGGAGGCTTTACTATGGCTAACTGGACTAAATCATAGATGAATATTATGATTGATGACAACGTCATCAAGACTATCCGGGGAATTGCCAAGACAGAACAGCGTTCTATTTCCTCTGTTGCCTCAACAGCAATCGCATGCGGCATAAAAAATATTGCCGAACAGGGAAAAACTATTTCACAGGTGATTATCGAAAATGCCGATTAGATTTGTCCGGGTAAGCTTTGTGCCAAACCACCAACAGGATACCTCCAGTGATTAGCCAATCAGAATTTATTGACAAAACCATGTCGTCCACCGGGGGAACTGCCGCGTTCGATGGCGTGGGGCGGCTTTGGCTCGCCAACCCGGACATACCTATGCCACCTCGGAACGCATTGACCGATCCCGGTTGGTGGTCGGTGGCGTTCCCGCCCTTCCCTGGTCAAACCCCGCCAGATGGGGCAACTGTGTATACGGATTTCATTCCATATCATCGTCCGCCAATTCTTCCTCCAACAGCGCTTCAGAAGTACACGACGCTTCGCCGGTGGCTTCCTTGGGCGTTCGGTCGCACGCGCGGCAAAGCACCACTGCATTGTCACAAGATCGGCGGCGGGAGCGACTTGGAACCGGAATCGTGGGGAACGTTGGAGGAAGCCAATCAACGCTACCGGAGTTGCACGCCATCGAAAGAAAACACCTATGCCGTTGACGGCGTCGGGATCGTCATGTGGGGCGGCGGCGATGACCTATGGGCCGTCGATTTCGACTGCTACAAAAGCAACATTCCAGACAGTTGGACGGTGGAATTTGATGCTGTTTGCACGGCCAAAAACCTGTGTTCGCTGCGCACACCTAGCGGCGGTCGTCGGGTTTTCGGTTGGATACATGATCGCGACATTGCCGGGATATTAGGCGCGCAAACTGACATGCTAGAGAACGCAGTCAGCATCATTCATTGCCGTGCCTTCGTTACCGTGACGAATGATATTCTTGTCGATGGCGAGCTTAAAGACTTGTCGCCAATGGCCACGGCTTTCTTGCGCCGAAGCGAACATGCGGGTTCACTGAAGACAGTCAAGCCTCTCGAATCCACAAAACATACGTCCATTGACACGTCGCACATTTCCGATGCGGAAACGGACCCGGTCATCCAACACATTCTAACCAGCGGCCAAGCGGACACATTCAAAAAACTGTTTTACGAAGAATGCCGTGACGACGCCTGGATGGAAAACCGCTACCCACGCGGCGTCGATCCCAGGAAAGCAAAAGACAGGTCAGGCGAACGTGACCGCGACCATATCGGATGGCGGCGATACGGCGCGTGGCTTGGCCTTGCCACAATCATAAAAGGTTTCCGTGTTCCCGACGACGTGGCCGTTAGCATTCTTCAGCGGTCATGGATGACGTGCGACGGCAAGGCAGACGCGTTGCGCGGCGATCTCTATTCCCGTGTCATCGCAAAGGTGAACGAGAAGAACGTTCAAGAGGCCGCGCGGCAAGCGGAAGTCTACAAGCACGTCAATTTCAGCCCGCTCACAACTCCCCCGGTGGTCATACCAACCCGGCGCGAAATGGCCCTAGCCGCAAAGCAGGCCGCACGGGCAAAACTCACAACTAAAGGATTACGATAATGGTTAAACCGCATCACGTCCCAGGCCCGCGCCGCCTCGGTTATTGGTTTACCGCATCAATCCATGACGGACGTGAATTCAAGTTGCTTATCACCGCCGAACGACTTCCGAGCAAACTAGGTCCGAACGGCGTCAAGCTTCGCGAGCTTTATAACTATGAGCTTGAAGAGATCGCCATCACGCTAAAAACCCGTGGCGAGGCAAATGCCTGGAACACGCCACACGAATTCACCATTACGAACATTGAAATCGACAACGACAATCCGGTTCCAATTCTCGTTGGCGAGCCAAACGCCAAGCTCGTTTTTCCGTTCACGGCAACCGTAAACATCGTGCGCGATGATGGAAGCACGGCGACATTTAAAAGGCCCGCGCTCAGCGACGACACCGACGACATTAAGGCGTTGTCTGAGAAAATTCATCGCGAAGAATGGTCGATGGATGATGACTACAATTTCAGCGACGTGGTCG
>Ga0307515_10020247_pt1 | contig 11885 bp, 5 predicted proteins | sample 17_EM_MG_FD_194513 | JGI IMG/M metagenome (GOLD analysis project Ga0307515, IMG submission 194513) | Populus trichocarpa ectomycorrhiza microbial communities from riparian zone in the Pacific Northwest, United States - 17_EM | ecosystem: Host-associated > Plants > Roots > Unclassified | place...
TGTAGTTGCTGTTATTTTTTAAAATTCTTTTTACTCGGAAATGGATTAAAATATTTTTTTTAAAAAAAATTATTTTTGATATCAACACATTAAAATGATTTAAAAATATTAAAAAAAACTAATAATATAAAAATACCTTTTAAAATTATTATATAAAAAAACTGTTTTATCTTGATTAATATATAATCTGACTAGAAAATATTTTTTTTATATATAAAAAAAATAGATGCAAAAGTAGAATCGTCTTAACACAATTGTCCTTCTATTTTCTTTTCTTTTATAGTTTGTTTTTTAAATTTTAATATAATAGTGGGGGAAAAAAAAACACGGAGAGAGAGACAAAAGTGAAAGTGGAGCGAAGACCACGTCATAAGTAAATGCAAGAAAGGCGGATGATAAAACTGGGAAGCAAGTGTGTTGTCAACAGCTGCTGGATCCTGATGGACACTTGTCTTTCTCATTTTCTTTGCTTTCTTGTTTTGTCTTCTCTCTTTTATTGGCCACTGTGATTTTCTTTCTTGGTTTTATAAACGACAATTATCCATCCAATTCCCATATATTCTCACATCACATCACATCACATCACATCACACCAGTCATTAGTAGCTAACCATGACTGGCAGAGAAATCCTACACAAGATGAAGGTATGTATACATGTATAATGTACTGTACTCTATGGTTTTGCTCTTGAGCCCTTGATCGATTTTTCTTGCTTTGGTTACAACATTCTTGAAGATTAAGGACATGAATTTTTAGATTTATTCTAAGTAGTATTTGTTTGAGATGATGGGGTTAGAGATAATATTTTTTTTAGTCACGGCCCTTGTGATTAAATTTTGGCGGTTCATGTGTTCATAGGAACCCTTGGAGATGTATTTTGGTATTTGAAATGTATTTTCTTTTCGTTAGAAAAACCAGTTTCTGGTTGTTACCATGTAGTGTTAATTTGTTTACATTGCCTGATGTATTGAGATCACTTCCATGATCATATTTTCGTAATTTGAATTCAGAGATAAGGAATTTCAAACAATTATAATTATCACAACTCTGGAATCTAGTTCAGCTGTTATTAGGGCTTTAATTTGTGGTTTGTTGAGCTGTTTGGCACTGATCACACATGGCCACATGCATTTTTCAATGGAGTACTAGCCGTGAGAGTTAACTACCAGTTTGAATGCACATATTGCAGGAAAAAGTTGGATTAAGTTCGTCTGCAGATTCTGGAAAGGGCAAGAGTAAGATGTCCAGGAACATAACACACGGCTTTCACTTGGTAAAGGCGAAATCACATCATGACATGGAAGATTATGTTGTTGCTCAATTTAAGGAAGTTGATGACAATGAGCTTGGTTTATTTGCTATATTTGATGGTCATCTGAGCCATATTATCCCTGATTATTTGCGTTCTCATTTGTTTGACACTATCTTAAAGGAGGTAAGCATGCACTCTGCATATTGTACTTCATTATTGAACCAGCATTTGTTGAACTACTTGTAGGTTTAAAGTTTTCACTATGGTTAGGGGATTGCGTTCAGGGTTAGTTACTATATGGCCACTCATTTTTAAATGGAGCTGCAAATTGATATTTCAACTTTTACGATGAACGGTTACCAATTCCCCTCCTTAGCTAGTCCTAATTCTGTTTGTAGTTTGCTTTACTAGCTGGATTCGATGAAAATAAATGTCTTTTTCGTGTTTGAATATTCCCTACAAGCAGCCAAACTTCTGGACAGAGCCAGAGAATGCTATGAGGAAAGCATATCGTATAACCGATACTAAAATTTTGGAGAAAGCAGGTGATTTGGGTAGAGGAGGTTCAACGGCTGTCACAGCAATACTGATTAATTGTCAGAAGCTGGTAGTAGCAAATGTTGGTGATTCTCGAGTTGTTATGTGCAAGAATGGTGTGGCCAAACAACTATCAGTTGATCACGAGCCAAGTACTGAAAGGGAGGACATTGAGAACAGAGGTGGCTTTGTATCAACCTTTCCAGGTAAGAGTTTTGCTAAGATTGAAGAGCTATAGATGTTGTTCTACAGGTGTCTGGACTCTATAAAACCATGATAATGATTGTGTTTTAAGAATTGAAGCACTGGAAATTAGATTGTTAGGACAGTATTGCTTTTAATGGCCAAGTCTTTGAGGCTTGAAGTGCATGTTGAAATTTTGAAAATGGGTTGCATTTGATGCTCTCTTTCATAGGGCAAGTGGATACTTTAAATGATATAATTTGCACCGAGTTACTGCAGTGATTTGGTGTCCAGTAACCTGTTGATGAATAGACAAGGGCTATCTTTTTAAAATGATGGAATTGCACTGTTCCACGAGCAAATACTAACTAATCTTGCGCGTCTTCCTCCTTATATTCTTCTGTTTTTGGACCATCCATTCCGAGTATGAAATCCGTTGCAGTATGATCAGCACTGTGGTTCTTCTTTGTTCCAACTATATCAATACACTATCTCCTTCTTATAGAGATGTTTCAATTCACTGACTGTATTAACATTCCACCTTTATGAATTTAGGGGATGTCCCACGTGTTGATGGACAGTTGGCAGTGGCAAGGGCATTTGGTGACAAGAACTTGAAGGAACATCTGAGTTCAGAACCAGATGTTGCAATGGAGATGATCGATGATGATACAGATTGTATTATCTTGGCGAGCGATGGGTTGTGGAAGGTCTGCTCTACTTGAACAGTACTTGAACACTCTATCTCTAATATATCTTTCAAACAAATCTTTTTTTTGGAAGGATAAATTATTTCTTTGCCTTTACATGGGCTAAGATCTGTTCCTCAATATGATGCCAGGTGATGTCCAACCAAGAAGCTGTGGATACTATCAAGAACATAAAGGATGCTCGGTCCGCAGCAAAACGGCTTACTGAAGAAGCACTTAATAGGAGGAGTTCAGATGACATTTCCTGCGTAGTTGTAAAATTTCAGTGACCCTATCCTTGTGAGAGGGGTATAATTACCCCTGGTGCATTAATGAACTTGATGCACGCTTTCTGCCCACTTCAGTTGCTGGTTGTGATATTTTCTTTTGCAAGAAGAATGAAGCAGACCTTCTTGGTGGCCCTGTGCCTGTAACAATGATGATTGAATGGTTTCCTGCGAAAGGAGGGGTTGACCCAATTAACTAGTGTATCCAGTGGTACCTTGCTACCAATATAAAACATAATAAAAATCCATTCCAATACTCTTTCTGGCTTCAAATTGATGCAAAAACTGTCTTGAACTGGTCATGAACTCGATCGATCAAGGTGCAATGGACACCATGGATATCCCATGGTAAACTATGCTTTAAAGATGCTTGTATAATCATGCTTTTGGGTGAGAGTTTTGAAATTGTATCGTCAGCTAGTAATCTAGGTTCCAGAAGTTGTGTTAGGTATGATGCTAATTTATTTACAGACCCTGGAATCTATTTCTTACTGCCCATCCCAAGCAGGATCAAGCAATGTTGTAGTTTTCCTACCCAGAACGGAAAAATATATAGGAAGTTATCGAGATTGGAGTTTGCAAGGAGAAATATTTAGTGCATTGGAAGTGACCAAGCCTGACGTCGTTTTCTTAATAAGCTGAATCCAACGAAGTTCTTTAATTCGCAGTTAAGCAAGAAGCAGAAGCATAGTCGATGTTATTCTCTTAATAATAGCTTTATGAGTCCATCCAGTTCTGGTAGAACCTTAAAACACCATATTACACAAACTTTTCGAGGCCTAATCCGCATAATACAGCCTCTAGCAAACAGCATCACTACTAGTAGAAGCTAAAGCACTCCTAGAACAGACGATCCCACTAAAGTGTTCACATTTTATATGGTCCCAAACATGGGTAGAAGAAGCTATAAGTTGACAGAAGAGAGGGAGCATGCCGCTGGTATGGTCTTATCTGATCTGGGATCGCTTGTAAGAGGAACTTCCTTGGGATGGGATGCTCATCTGATATCTTCCTCTTTCATCAGCTTGCCTGCACGGGCTTTCTTTCAGTTGAGTACCAACCCCTTTGCGGCTCGAACCTTCTCCATAAGATTCAGCCGTGTTCTTCCGGCGCCGCTCATTGTGTCCTGCCAAACGCCTACGGCAACTCCTCTTTGTTTCATCAAACTCCAGTAGCTCATGGAACCTGCAAAGACTCATGATTGGTATAATATATAGAATGGTGGAAGCAACTTAACCCGAACCATACACATAGCAGGTCACTGAGAGATCTGCAAGGAGAGAAGTCCCACAATGATCTGAATTTGAGTTTCTAGTAAATTTTGTTGAGAGCTTCTCTTGTCGAAGGTTCACTAGATGGAAATGCAGGGAAAGGGAAATCACGAAAACTCATATTTCTCAAGTAATCTTTTAAGTGGAAAGAGAATCGATTTTGCAACTCATATTGATCAACCATCATCGAAAACCAACTCTCCAATAATTTCCCAACATTCCAAAATATTTGGACCATAAATGTTGAGCAGATTAATCAAGAGTCCAGGATTAGCAGAAACCTGTCTCAAGTTATAAACTTTGAAGTCTAATTAGCACCATACCTTTTCATACCATGGAAGTAAATCCTATGATAACACATGCACCATTATAGTCATAACATATAGTCATAACACACCGCTAGTTCTGTCTCACCTTCCTTAGGAGAATCCTGATGAAAATCTATCATTTTTCATCCAACCAAAGCAGATTGCAGAAAATTTAACGTTTAAACAATATTTAAGAAATCTCATTCTTCCTCGGGTTTTTGAGCACAACTTTCTACCAGCAGAAAATTGTACGTGTTTGAGTCTCCAAGTATTCGAAACCTGTAATTCTAACACTTTAGTTGCTTTTAGCTTCAGCTAACCACATGGATTAGTATACTTCTTCACAATGAGCTTACATTGGCTAATTCAGTTAACTAAGCTTGACTTTGAACTCAAAACAAGTTTCTTTAGGGTTAGTAATGTTACAAGTGAAAAAGAAAAAAAGAAAGCACTGTGTTTTATGAAGAAGTCTCTGCCCAAGGGAAAACGAATTTGGTTTGTGTGGATATAGCACATTTCTTCTCAAGTCCCTTTAATTTTCAACTTACATTCCATGTATTCATGCTGGTAAAAGAAAATACGTTCTACCGATAGAAAGATATATAGCTAAATGAAAACGCATGAAACAGCTATACCTGCTGCATTGCTGACAGAACCGCTGCCTGAGGCCAGCAACAACCACAGCTGGTGATTTCGCATGAACCTCGCAAACCTTGTGTCTCCTGTGGTACCTTTTAGCATCAGTCAAGTTAGCTCCACACTTCTCTACTTGGCAAGACGGCGGAGAAGCTCCGCCGCCACCAGTCCCTCTCTTCCCAACTCCTTTCTTCTTTTCATCATCGGTAAAACCAAAACAGCCCCCCCCACCCTCATCCTCTTCCATGTCATCTTCCAAATCATCCTCGATCGGGAAATCATCCTTGTTGATCATTTTCTCTTTCAAATAGTTACGCTTCCCTTCAAGAGTCTTAGCATCCATAATTCTTTCAGGGAGGATATCACACAATTGGGGTATTGCGTGATATCTAGCAAGGTGAGGAGGGATACTTGAAGTGCTAAGATGAAGGTCTGCAGAAGAGTGTGTTGAGGAAAAGGTGAAAAAAGTTGGGAGGACCACAAGCCACATATTCTTGTGTGGTGTCAAGTTGTGAATGATTGATTAGAAATCTTAAGGAGGGAGCGTAAAATTTGTTTGCTATGATTAATTTGCCATGACAGATAGATTTTCTGCCTAATTGCTGTCATCGGTGCTTAAAGTGATACCATACCTTCATTTGACATCGGAGATGTGAGGATCACGCTCAATTATTGCTGCCCTACAGGTGGTCCTCTATATATATACATGGGATTTAACGATACTAGCAAACTATTCAATCATTTTCTGGAAAGGACATTTGTAGACCAAGTCAATTGAGCTAGTAAGCAAATTGGTTTGATTATGGAGTTTCTGTAACAAAGCAGGTGGATTTTATGCCAATCGAACCAGGCTTCTAAGTTTGGTTTCTAGGCATGAAGGAAGGAGTCGGATCGCAATTAGGATTTGATGGTTTTGTCAATGAAAGATGGAAGAAAAAAAGATGGGTGGTTTTGCGTCAAATCGACCACCAGCTTCGCATTTTAAACATTGCTGATTCATTAAATTTGGCCCGAGCTAGGAACATGCGAGACAAATGACTGTGATTAGTCATAAGTTGTATGGATGATAGGACAGGGTTATACCCAATAAAAAAAAGGTTTATGCAGTGTAAAGTGATCGAAAAGATTCACATCTTTCGATATAATCATTGAGTCATGCTCGAATTATAGAAGATTCTGCATGTTTTTGTAATTGGTCGAGGTACGTAAAACCTTCAAATTACGTAAGAAAAATGTGTTATTCGGGCTAGTTTCGTTACATTTTCTTCTTGATTTTCTGAAGTTTTTTTGCTTTTCGAGATTTAGATTTATTAATACTTATAAGTAATAAAACATGGAATCAAGTTTTTGTGATGGAGACACTTCCTAGTAAAATTAATTAGGGTATATTTGTTTTCATAGCTATTTACTTTTAGTGTTGAGATCACTACTACAAACAAAAAATACAACATTATAAATATAAATATAAATATTTTATTTTTACTTTTGTATTTTTTTTATTATGAAGAGTTGTGCCCCACAACAAACACAAACACAAAATCAAAAACATAAACACCCTTATATTTACTATCTTTTTCATGTAATTTCCGTGCATGCGTCAATATAGTTTTCGAAGATAATGCTAGTCTGTAGCATAGATTTGATCACTTGATTTCCCTAAAGAAAAAAAGCAAAACCGCATACAGATGGATTGCATCGTCTTCAACAAAAGACCCCTCATCAACCATTATTTACTGTTTTCTATCACCAGTCTTCAGAACGTTTTCTTGACGCATTATTTTGACATTAATGGTATGGAAACAAAACCAAATTTCCAGTGCTTAGGTGAGAGAGAGAGAGAGAGAGACTGAATTGAGCTCAAAGTAAGAAACATTAGAGGGGATTACGTCTATGTCATAGCGTTGAAAGGACATGTCAAATTTTAGTGCACCCTTTAATGGATTGGTACAGCGCCACTGCTTACACAAGATTCTGCGTCTTTGGGTTGGACAGACAGTGTACTCTAGCAGAGTACCCTATGCATCTTTTCTGTCGAAGTGGACTAATAAATTTTTGGTCTTTTATTCACGCAAAGCTTTATTCCTCCTTTTTCTTTTCTCCTGGTGTTTTTTTATTTGATATAAGACTTACAGGTCCATGTGCAAATCGATTAATTCAAATATTTAGATAATTGCTTTACAACCGAATGCTGGTTTTCTTAGAAATCATGTCCATGTCTTTATTACCGGGGTTGGTTTCTAGTACAAGTCTAGGACTTTTGTGCTCTGAAGTTTGGGACATGGCTGAGTGGCCTTGACACCATGTACATATTACAGTAGCTGGGAAGGCAAAACCTCAGTAATGACATGACCCAACACAGGTTTTCACATGGCTCTTGTACCAGTACAAAATGGAAAACTTTAGCATGTCTATGAAACAGATATACAGCTAAAATCATAGAGGGTGTTACAGCTCGTTAGAATTTGAGTAAAGCTTCTGTTTGTACATCTAATAGTATATGGCTAAGATCGAGCTGAAGTAATTTGGAGGTACAGATTATAGTTTTGTAACAGTGGAAACTGGAAAGGACCACTGCTTATAAGCATCGTTCCTATTCCCGCACATATCTTATATGTTATTCCCTATTCCCTATCACATAAGAATTCCAAATTGGATTTTGTGTTAAAGGGTCACAGCTTCATATATTATATGCGGAAGGCATGCTTAATAATAAGCAGAGAATGTTAGTCGAATCATCCTATATATATCATTCAGATGTTTAAAACCAAACTTATTGAGCATCTTCATCGTCTTTAATCTGTAACGAAAATGGCGGATGGCGAAGTTAAAATTATGTTTATGGTGTCAATTTATCATAGATATTAACAATTAGCATGGGATGTAGCATAATTCCCTTTCAGGGAGAGAAAGGATAGGTCTGGAGGTGTACATCATTGGCATTTACATCAATTTCTTGCTAAAATCTAAATGAAAATCATATAAAGCAAAAGGCACCAACTTCGACAAAGGTAATTTGAGCAATCTTGGAGACTGGCTGAAAGATTAAGAGCGATCATCATTAAGTGAAACTTGTGCGTTGGATGGATTATGATTATGACTCAGAAAATTGCCACAACAAGAACAGGCACAAAGAAACCAAAAAGTTTAAGGAAATCATGTAATAGCAAACATGAACTCTCAAATATCTCAATCCATTTCCACCCACATGTGTAGCTGGATGATTCCATGGTTCTATATCTACCTACCTTTCACCCCTCCACTCTTCCGCGTCTCTCCTTTTCTTTTCTTTTGCTTTTATGATAACACATTAAAGGGAATGGCCTTGTCATATGAATTTGACTAGCATAAAGAGCCCATCACTCTCAGCATTAGAGTTGGAGTTTTGGTCCTATATTCTTTCCAGATTGGTGCATATAAAATGGAGCTGGGGATCACAGATTTTAGTTGGCTGATGAAGGAAAAAACAGAATACAGATGAAATATGGATCATGACTTTTCCTTGGAAAGGAACAATTCAAAGTTCTGCAAAGAGAACCAACCAGCTGTTTGATAAGATGAAGATCTTTCAAGTCTTTGTCAACTAGTCCTGGAACGCAAAAAACAATTGGATCATATCTTTCCAAGAAATTCTTTTTTAGTCTAAACTGTGTTATCATCAAGGTGATGATAAGTCTTGAAATATTGGTTATCTATATTCCCTACCTCCATTACCTTCCGATTAACTTCATAATGGATTTACAGGCAATAGTGACTGAAGTGCTGGTTATATGTATTGCCTATCACCTTTTCTAGCACTCCTTTATGCTTGCCCTTGAAAATGCATTTATCGACTTTGTCCTTGAGTTGCTCTCTGTCACATTTTACCAATCCTTTTCACTTTGGAATTTATTTTGGCGATTTATGGCCAAAGTAAGCAACGTATCAGATTCCCAGTCTATTGTTTTTCCTTTCAACCATGCAACTCGACAAAATTTGGGCACTTTCTGTCGAGGAGATAGAATTCCAGTCAGAAGACAGTGTCCTGTAGCGTAGAGAATGTCATTCATGGTCAGAAACTCAGTTTCAAGTTTTTGCATAATCACCCTAAGAACTACTTTGTACAAAGGAAATGGCCAATGCTCATTTGAGTCGTTGACAAAGGATCATGATCACTTGAAAATTCATTAGTTAATTGTCCACCAGCCTTCCCTTATGAGCCTTAGTCCTGGGCTAATTTGAAGGTTCTCAAGTACTTCAGAGAGGAGCAAGAAACATTCCAAGATTGAGGGCTAGAGCTAAATTCCTGAGCTCAATTTCAATAACCCGACTGAAAACAAAGAAGAACGTAAATGACCTAAGTATACCAAGTCTATATCACATGCATTATTTTCTAATTAAGCTAGCATGATACAAACACTGTAACAGACCATTGTTATGGGTACAAAATACAAGCAAGCTTAAAAAAACCGAGTGCTTTCTCCATCTTCTCTATAGTTTATTGTCTTCAAATCATCAGTACTTCCCTCAATATTTCTCTACTCTTCTGTATCAACTGGTCCATCAATTTTATGAACCTCAACAACCGCGGGATCTTCTGTACTGACTCTTATTATGGTTTTTTCCGCTGACTACTGCATCTCTAATCTTTTGGTCAGCCTCCTTGGTTGCTTCCAATGCACCGTCCATTGTTTTTCTTTGCTGTGTCCCCCAATCGCGTCTGCTACTTGTGTTGCTTTTCTAACCCTTTCTTTAGCTGTGTCAGCCACAAACTGTGTTGCCCCCACTCGGGTCCACGGCTTGTTGCTTGACTTCATGCTGCTTCTTGACTTTAGGGTGCTCATTCAGATATATTGAATATTTGGGTAGGATTCATTTTTTTTGGTTGATATTATAAATATCAACGTTTTTATTGTTAATTTTCATGTATTTATATTTAAAATAGATCTATGATATGAACTATAAGTTACCTCTAATATTAAATTTAATTTTTATATTATACACCATCATTAAATTCTAATTCCCTCTTCCTCCTCCCCTCCACTCCAACAAAGAAATAAATATTATTTTTTTTTACATTAAAGGTTAAAGAGATCCAAGATAAATGCTTAATTTTTAAATTTTTAAATATAAAAATAAAAATAAAATAAAATATACAGATTAACCTGATTGACTGGCTTTAAAAATCTCAACCTATTAAATATTATCATCCGTAAATAATACAAATATTACGTATGAATTATTTTTTTGAACACCCTTTCTTGCCTTTGCCTGGTCGGATCATTTGTTGCACCATAAAAAGTTCCTGGTGTCTCATGATCGTGCCGTTTCCTTCTGATCTTCTCGTCTCTGCTGCTATATTGCTACCCTGCAAAATATTTTAGCACAGATCAAAGAGGTAAAATAAAGTGTTGTTGGCCTAGCTTATGAACCGACAACTAGTCCCCCGTCATTGAGATATCTGTAATTCAAAACTAGCTAGACAAGGTAGGGAATTTCAGAGCCATGATTTTCAGTTAATATAGAAAATAAAAAAGATTTATATATCATATTAAGAACGTCTAAAAAACATATAATATTTTTGTTTGCATAGGTATTGAAGATCTAAAACTCAAATATGAAATATAAAAACTATTTTACAAGAGAATAGATAACTAATACAACTTTTCCGGCAATCTACCAATAGTTATTTTGTCTTTCACTTTGATATTCTTTTTTAGTGGAAAAGGGGCGTGAAAATCATAGTTTTAAAACCCGGCCCGATCCAGGACCCGGCCGACCCGGGGCTGGAACCGGGCCGGGTTGAAGAAAAAACAGGGGAAGGAAAAACCCAGTATGACCCAGCGACTCGGTCAAAAACCCGGTTGTAACCCGTTGACTTTTTTTTATACTAAAACAACGTCATTTTGATTTTTTTAAAAAAAAATTGACATGGACGACCCGGTGACCTGGTCAAAACCCGGAACCCGGGCCTTGGATCGGGCTGGGTCTAAAAACTATGGTGAAAACTGATTAATTATATGTATGATGATGTTGCAAAAACTTCAAGTAATTCATAACCAAGAATTATCTGCTAGATAATTGGTTAATTCTTGATTTTAATAATTTGATCCATTCTCATAATTGATAGCTAAAACTTGTAAAAGATCTTTTTTTATGGATTTGAGGATTCATTGATACTCAAATAAGTAATTTTTTAGAGAAAATATAACGATATTTTAGAAAAAAAACTTTGAAAATAAATATACAATAATAAAGAAAATTATGAATATGTGTTCATTGAAAGATTTATAGAGTTTTTATAGTCCTTAAATCTTATCCTTTTGTAGAGAAAAGGAACTGAAGTGTTATCTTACCCTGATGATATTAACAAGAAAAAATATATCTAACACATGTATTAAAGAGAGATAAATATCTCTTATACATCATTAATGAAGGATAAATAATAGGTCATTTTAAAGATTTTTATACACTTAAGGATGTAGAGAAATGAGTACCATTTACCTTAACATTTATGTTAAGGTTCATGAACAAAAAACAAACAAAGTCTTGTGACGCAATAAGAGGCCTAGAAAAATCATTAGTTTTATATCTATTTGGGATCAACGAGATGTTGAAACTAGAGATGTCGGGTCTGATAATTTGCTAAACCTATAAGTATTTAGACTCAACATGTAGTTGAACTTAGGGATGTTGAGTCTGACAACTCATTATATCTACATGTACTTGGGTTCAACGCATAGTT
>Ga0307515_10020250_pt1 | contig 11885 bp, 8 predicted proteins | sample 17_EM_MG_FD_194513 | JGI IMG/M metagenome (GOLD analysis project Ga0307515, IMG submission 194513) | Populus trichocarpa ectomycorrhiza microbial communities from riparian zone in the Pacific Northwest, United States - 17_EM | ecosystem: Host-associated > Plants > Roots > Unclassified | place...
GACCGGGATCCGGCTTGTCGTCGGCTGTCGCCTCGATTTGCAGGACGGGATGTCGATCCTCGTCTATCCCACCGACCGTGCTGCCTATTCACGGCTGACGCGCCTCATCACGCTGGGCAAGTCCCGAGGCGGCAAGAACAACTGCCTCTTGCACCTGGATGATGTCGTTGCGTATTCCGACAGCATGATTGGCATCCTTGTACCGGATCTGCCCAATGAGACATGCGCGGTCCAGCTCAGGAAGATGGCGGAGATATTCGGCGACAGGGCATATCTCTCGCTCTGTCTTCGACGGCGCCCGAACGATCAAATGCGGCTACATGACCTGTCGAACATGGCGACGAACTTCAGGGTGAAGACGGTCGTCACGAACGACGTGTTATTCCACGAGCCAGGCAGGCGCCAGCTACAGGACGTTGTGACCTGCATCCGTCGCAATACCACCATCGACACCGTCGGGTTCGAACGCGAGCGGCACGCGGATAGGTTTTTGAAGCCGCCGGACGAGATGGAGCGCCTGTTTCCGCGCTACCAGGATGCACTCCGGCGTACGATGGAGATCGTCGATCGCTGCAAGTTCTCTCTCGAAGAGCTGACCTACCAGTACCCTGAAGAGGCTATCGTGCCCGGCAAGAGCGCGCAGGAATCCCTGGAGCACTACCTCTGGGAATGCGTTCCGAACCGCTATCCGGAAGGCTTGCCGCCGGACGTGCTCAAGACCGTCCGGCACGAACTCGACCTCATCCAGAAGATGAAGTATGCCCCGTATTTTTTGACGGTTTTCAGCATCGTCAAATATGCGCGCAGCCAGGGTATTCTCTGTCAGGGCCGCGGATCGGCCGCGAATTCGGCCGTCTGCTACATCCTCGGTATCACGAGCATTGATCCCTCGACGAACGATCTTCTGTTCGAGCGCTTCGTTTCGCAGGAACGAGACGAGCCGCCGGATATCGACGTCGACTTCGAGCACGAGCGGCGCGAGGAGGTGATCCAATGGATCTACAAGACCTACACGCGCGAAAAGGCCGCTCTCTGTGCTACGGTCACCCGGTATCGGGCGAAGGGCGCAATCCGCGATGTCGGCAAGGCGCTCGGACTGCCCGAGGACGTGATCAAGGCCCTGTCGTCGGGAATGTGGTCATGGTCGGATGAGGTTTCGGATCGGAACGTCCGCGAGCTGAACCTCAACCCTGAAGACCGCCGTCTCGTACTTACGCTGAAGCTGGCTCAGCAGCTCATGGGCGCGCCGCGTCACCTCGGCCAGCATCCTGGCGGCTTCGTCCTTACCCACGACAGATTGGACGATCTCGTGCCGATCGAACCTGCCAGCATGAAAGATCGGCAGGTCATCGAATGGGACAAGGACGATGTTGAGGCGCTGAAGTTCATGAAGGTCGACGTGTTGGCCTTGGGCATGCTCACCTGCATGAGCAAGGCATTCGACCTCATCCGCGAGCACAAGCACGAAGATCTCGATCTCGCGAAGATCGAGCAGGAGGACGCTGCAACATATGCGATGATCCGCAAAGCGGACACCTTGGGGACTTTCCAGATCGAGTCCCGCGCGCAGATGTCGATGCTCCCGAGGCTTCGACCGCAGACCTTTTACGATCTCGTGGTTCAGGTCGCGATTGTCAGGCCGGGGCCGATCCAAGGCGATATGGTCCACCCATATCTTCGCCGCCGTGAAGGCAAGGAAAAGATCGAATACCCGACACCGGAGCTGGAGGCCGTTCTCGGGAAGACCCTCGGAGTGCCACTCTTCCAAGAAAGCGCGATGCGAGTGGCTATGGTCTGCGCCGGGTTCACGGGCGGGGAGGCCGACCAGCTCCGGAAGAGCATGGCAACCTTCAAGTTCACGGGCGGCGTATCGAGGTTCAAGGACAAGCTGGTATCCGGGATGGTCAAGAATGGCTACACCGCAGAGTTCGCAGAGAAGACCTTCTCACAGCTCGAGGGATTCGGATCCTATGGTTTCCCCGAAAGCCATGCGGCCTCGTTCGCTCTCATCGCCTACGCCTCCAGCTTCGTGAAGTGCCATTATCCGGATGCATTCTGTGCGGCGCTCCTCAACTCGCAGCCCATGGGATTCTATGCCCCGGCGCAGATCGTCGGATGTGCCAAGAACCACGGTGTGCAAGTTCTACCCGTCTGTGTGAACCGATCTCGCTGGGATTGCACGCTGGAACTCGGCGGCAGCAGCGACCGACATGCCGTGCGTCTTGGCATGCGGATGGTCAAGGGACTGGCGGCCGCCGATGCCGCTCGGATTGTCGCCGCCCGGATGCATATGCCATTCGAGAGCATCGACGACATGTGGCGGCGTTCGGGTGTTCCGTCCGAGGCTCTGAAGCAGCTCGCCGATGCCGATGCCTACCTGCCGTCTCTGAAGCAGGAGAGACGTGATGCCATATGGGCGATCAAGGCTCTACGCGACGAGCCACTTCCTCTGTTTGCGGCGGCCGCCGAGCGTGAGATGAAAACGATTGCCGAACAGCAGGAACCGGAAGTCGCACTCCGACAGATGACTGACGGACACAATGTCGTGGCCGACTACCGTCACACAGGGCTGACGCTGCGCGAGCATCCGCTCGCGTTCCTGCGGAAGGATCTGCAGAAGAAGAACATCGTCACCTGCTCGGAAGCGATGAACGCTCGCGACGGCCGTTGGCTGATGACCGCGGGACTTGTTCTCGTCAGGCAGAAGCCCGGATCGGCGAAAGGCGTGATGTTCATCACCATCGAGGACGAGACGGGTGCCGCCAACCTGGTGGTCTGGCCATCGTTGTTCGAGAAGCGTCGCCGCGTGGTGCTCGGATCGTCGATGATGGCGATCAATGGCAAGATCCAGCGGGAAGGGGATGTCGTCCACCTCGTCGCGCAGCAGGTCTTCGACCTGTCCGGCGATCTCTCTGGACTGGCCGACCGCGACATCGACTTCAAGCTGCCGGCGGGCAGGGGTGACGAGTTCGCGCATGGGTCGCCGGGAAGCCCGGATTCTCGGGATCGGCCGAAGCCCGTTCCAGGGTCCAGGGACATCTTCGTCAGGGATTTGCATATCGACACGCTGAAGGTGAAGGCGAGGAACTTCCAATAGGGCTCAGTTCACCCTCAAACGTTCCGTCAGTATGCGGCCTTAATTCGATGGTTCATGACCTTATCGAGCAGTTCCAGGAATTTCCCGTTTTCCTGCGAGCACTTCCAGAAATTCACGAAACGGCAGACGAGCTGCACGTTTTTCGGCTCGTAATGGCCATTGCTGTCAATTCGATCCGCAGACGCGAGCATGTCGTAATCCAGGTCATCCTGGCCGTCGATATGCATCTGAAGCTTCGTGATCGCACACAGCCCCTCTTGCTTCGTCATCAGATCCACCAGGTGCGCCTTCATCTCGGCTTCCGAGCAGAGCAGCCTCTTTTCTCGAAGAGTCCTCAAAACTTGTTGGCCATTTGAATTTTTCACCGTGTCCCTGATCGTCATCATCATCCGGGTGATGACAAGTTCAGACAGCTCGACATTGCGGCCGAGGGTGCGCCCCTTGCCCTCGCCGAGACGTTCCCGCCACTCAGATTGCCCGTGCCAGCGGTCAAGGTCGTCTCCACCGATGAGAGCCTGAATGTAGTCCTTCATGGTCTCATCAGCCACTCTGAGAACCGCCTGCTGGCTCGTCAGATAGTCCCTCGCCTTCGGGTGGATGGAGTTCCACGTCAGGGCGGCGGTTCTTCTGCTGCGGCGACGCGACCATCCAGAGACAGGCTTCGCGATCATGACCTTGCCGTCGTATTCCTCGAAGACCGGCGAAGCCGCCGTGGTCACAGCCCAGTAGAGATCATTTCCCGCGCGGTGGAGCCAGATGTCATCCTCGCTCTCAGCTATCCGCGTTGCTCGGTTGAACCAGAGTGTGGATCTTGCCTTGATATCACTTTCGCCTGTTCCTTTGGGAGCGGACTGCATCTCTATTCTGAGGAACTCATCCCTGTCCCCCGCGTGCCACGCATCGAAATAGAGCTTGTCGTAGCCGAGAGCGACTACGCCACGCTGCAGGCAGTCCGCCCACAACTCGTTGGCATCCCCGGTCATTGCAATGAAGATTTCGCCAGACATGTTCCCCCCGAAGCCCGTCGCGTTGAGATTGCAGAAAAACCTGCACCGGGCAAGTTAGACAGACTACCTCGCGACCGGGTTTAAGATTTGATGGGACTGCATTTGCAATGCGATCCTAAGGGCGCTCCTCCCGAATCCGGTCCTTACGGCTTCGTCGCCGGATGACCGCCATTCTGGGACGGACGTTCCATGCAACACGAAGGGGCGGCGACCTAATACAAAATGGGGCGTCCAAAGTCGTGCTGATATTTGATAGGATCGCGCCAGGGGCGGTGTAGCGGCCATAACGGAGATGAACACCAATTGCGTAATTGAAAGCCATTGTTGCTTACTCAGCGTCGTAGGGGCGGTAGAGGAGGATACACTGATGTGGTCGTGCAGCCGGTCTTTCTTGTCACTCACATCGCACGCCTTGGTGCTCGTGCCGGCCACTGTCTTGGCATGCGACGGGTTCGGATGCTTCGTCCCCACCCCACCATGGGACAAGAAACAATCGACACCAGCAGATCAGTTGCGATCGACCATCCTGCAGCCGCTCGAGGAAGGGACGAAAAGAGTTGAACGGCTGGGGAAAGACACGCTTGCCACAGGCAAGACCGTCGCCGGCGACACGGTCCGCACTCTCGAAAGGGCGGGCAAGGACACAGTCACCACGATCGAAAAAGCGAAAAAAGACAGCGTCGAGACGGTCGTGAAGGCAGCAGACGATGCTGCCGCAACCTATCGCAAGGCGTGGCGCGACGTGGGAAGCGGGGGCAAAAAAGCCTTCGAGGATGTGGTCGGCGCAGGCAAAGCCGTCGCCCGCTTCGCAGAGAACCAGACCAAGGCGCATTTGAACCAATTCGAGGCTGAGAAAAAACGACTGGCAGACGGGAAGGTCGTAGACTCCATGTGGGGAATGGCGGTCGGGCCGGCACAGGCGGGCGAAGAGAACTTTGCCAAGGCCACACAGGAGAGCGACCTGCTCAATCAAGCGGCTGCATCCGCGGCCGCAGTTTACGGCGGCCCCGCAGGCGCGGCGGCATACGCCGCCTGGTCGACCTATCGCCGCACCGGCGACGCAGACATGGCCTTTCGAGCCGGGATCGCGGCTGGACTTACCTCGCAATATGGTGGATCGCCCCCCAGCATGCCGGCCAATACGACGTCAGAGATAGTCAGGAAGGCTGCCTTGTCGGGCGCGGCGGGAGGCATTTCCGTAGCAGCGGCCGGAGGTGACGAGAAGGCTATCACCGACGGATTCCTCAAGTCGGCCGGCGCTGTTCTGATCCAGGCTGGCAGGAACGAAGCCGAGGCTTATTCCCCGGACCTCACGGACGCCGCCAACACGGTGCAATGCATTTCCGCGCAAAATGTGGACTGCATCTCCAACACGACATGGGCACGGAATGCGCAGGGTAGGATACTATCCGACGGAAATGGGCAGCCGCGTGTAAACCCTCAAGAGCTTGATCCGAATCAGTTGGTGGGCAGATTTACCAGCATCGCGCAATCGGCGGAGGCGAAGAAGACCGCCTTCATGACCAAAATTTCCAAACTGCCGGAGATGGAGGCGATCCCCATCCTGGACAATCAGTGGGTTCTGACATGGGACCTTTCTAAAGGCAAAAACATCCCGCACAAGGCGCCGACCGTAGTGCTCACCAACGTCGGGGCCAATCCGCCATTCACATCCGAGGTCATATACGGCAAAGCGGTCAAAGCGGCTCTCGTCAAGCCGACAACCTCACCCCGCTCCAAGAAACCGGAGGCCGACAGGCAACAGAGGCCGTCACAGGCAAGCCCTGCTCCGGAAATAACGGCCCGTGGCAATAGGCTCCAATGCAATGGCGATGACGAACACGGGTGGTTTTATGTCGAACCCCATCTGAAGCTGACTGGTGTAGAAAGTGGGACGGTGACGCGCGGGTCCGAACGAAAGTTGATCGTGAAGATAAGGACTCCGTACCTCCTTGAACGTGAGCGTACGTTTGTTATTGCCGCCAATGGGACACTTTCCCGGGGGGCAGGAACATCGGACGTTGTCGGATAGAGCGGTAGTTCGCCCAGGGCACGGTTCAATGAGTCCAAAGGCGCACGCGCGCTCGACGTTTTAGCGAAGAAGGCCTTCGCTCCCGAACGCGTCCCAACCGCTCAACCCGGTCGCAGCGTCTTCAGCGTTCGGTTCAGCATCTTTGACTTTCTCTTTTTTCTTCAGTGAACGCGTTAGCTTCGCCTGGTACGCGGCGCGCCTTCGGTTTTCTGCTTTCGCCGCCGCGTCTTCCTCTCGCCATTCGTCTACAGCGCCGCGATCGAGCAGGTCTTCGACGACCCGCGGATCGAATACGTGGAAGGTGATCCGTCGCGCTCGTCCCTGCAGCCTGACGGTTCGTGTTCCGGCGCTCGGAAGGCGCCCGTCCTCCAGCCAGCGCTTCCGCTCAGAAGCCGTGATCGCCAGGATGTCCTCGATCTCACGCGGAATGATTGGAAGTTTCGCCATGTCGGCAAGCGCGATCGATACGGTGGATGTGGTCGCGCGGAAAGCCGTCTTGGCAGTTTCCGGCATGACAAGAATGAGGCCTCCCGACTGCATGTCCAGCGACTTCCGGACCGAGGTCGGAAGCCGGGAGCGAATTTCCTGAAGGATACCCTTGATCCGGACAGTGGATCCGAGCGTCGCCGCAACCGGGAGCGGCCATTCCCTGATCAGTTCGGGATCGTCGCTTTCCTTATTTTTTGTCTTCGCTTTAGACATGATGAAGCAGATGGGATCTGAAGGGCCGAGCGTCAACGGAATCCCGGCTAATTTCCCACGTTCGGCGAGCGAGGAGAAACCCGAACCTCCTCGTCTTCACCGCCATCGCATCAGCCACTACGTGAGGCGAAGCCTTTGCTCATGCCCATCTCAGATCCTCTGTCCCGGGCGACAAGGCCGCACAATGGGCTTGCATAGCCGCGAGGCCCAGGTCACGCTCTATCCATGGAACAGGAAATGATGGCCATGCGAATGATGGATACGATCTACCTCGTCGATGAAGACACCGGCAAGATTATCCCTGTCGAAGCAGGGCGCTACAGAGTCGTCCGCAACAACGACGAGATGACGTTCGACATTCTTGAAGGCCGGAACTGGTATTTGCGCCACCCCAAGAAGCTGGCAGGTGCAATCGGCTCTTCCGATCTCGGATACATTGAACTGGGCTGACCAGAGGGCGTTTTCGGACGGGCTCGCGACAGCAGGCTGCGATAGCTGGGTCATGCGGGAATCCTCAGCCACATCGTCAAGGCGAGCATCAATGCCGGGTATCGAGCAGTGGCTGCCGGGTATCGAGCAGTGGCTCGTCGTCGTCAAAGTTTCCATTGCTGGCGGCATCGTACGGGTTGATGCTCCGACCGCCGCCACGCGTGCCATATGCCGTCAACTGAACCATGACCTCTTTCGCACGCTCAATGGCCTCGTCTTCGCTTGCAGCGTGACCGTCCGCGACCTTGATCGACACCGCTTCCCCGTCGTCGCCAACGAAATCTATCCGCCAGCCCGTGGTCTCGTGTGCAACCTTGGTTTCCAGCAAGTGCATCTGACTACCCGGCCTTCTTGCCTTTCAGATCGGCCTCGACGCTCTTCCGGAGCGCATCCATGATGTTGAACACATTCGACTTCGGAGCGGCTTCGGCAGCTTTCCCCTTCGCCGCTTTTTTCGGTTTCAACGCCTTTTTCTTCTCAGCGATGATCTTGAGCAGGCTCTCCTGGATTGGATCGCTGACCATGTCCGGCGACCAGCGCGCGGTCTTCTGCTTGATGAGCTTCTGCACGAGCGGAATGAGATCCGGATCTGCTTTCTCGTCGATTTCCTCGAAGTAATTCTCCTCCGGTCGAACCTCGTCGCCGAAACGCAGCGTCCAGAGCACGATGCCTTCGCCGCGCGGTTCCAGGACGACCGCCCGCTCTCGGCGGCCCATCACCAGCTTCGACACGCCGAAAACCTTGTCGGCCTTCATGGCATCCCTGATCACCGCAAATGCCTCGTTGCCGACGGCGTCGTCCGGCATCAGGTAATGCGGCTTCTCGAGGTAGATCCACTCGATGCTGTCGGCCGGGACGAACTTGTCGATGTCGATCGTCTTCACCGTGTCGAGCGCAACGGCATCCAGATCGTCCTCGGTGAGGATAACGTAGTCGTTCTCCCCGCGAGCGTAGCCCTTGGCTTCGTTCTCGTCCTTGACGGGCTTGCCCGTGACGGAATCGATGTACCGGGAGACGACGCGGTTGCCCGTCTCCTTGTTGAGTGTATGGAAGCGAACCTTCTCGCTTTCGCTCGTAGCCGGGGTCATAGCCACGGGGCAGGTGACCAGGGAGAGTTTGAGATAGCCTTTCCAGTAATATTTCGGAGCCATGACCTATCCCCCTAGCTGGCCTTGCGCTGCGGGGCAGCCTTTGAAGCGGCGGCCTTCGCTGCCGCCCCGCGCGCGGCGCGCTGCCTCCCAGTGCCAGCGTTAGCGTTGGCGGCAGTGCGTTTCGGTTTGTCCGCAGCGGCCTTCATCATGCCTGCGCTCTCGCGGAGCGCGGCCAGCAGATCGTTGGGCTTCGAGACCTGTACCTTCTTCGGCTTCGGAAGCGACTTGCCTTCCAGCTTCGCCTTCACCAGATCCGCGAGGGCGGCTTCGTAGCGGTCGTCGAAGGTCGCCGGATCGAACTCGCCCTTCTTGGTGCTGATGATGTGCTTGGCGAGATCGAGCATCTCGCCATGGATCTTGAGCTTGGGCATCTCCTCGAAAGCCTTCTCGGAGGAACGGACCTCGTAGTCGTAGTTGAGCGTGCTGGCGATCAGGCCCTTGCCGTGCGGCCGTATCAGCACCGTACGCATTCTACGGAATAGGACGGTGCGGGCGATGGCCGCGACCATCGACTTCTTCATCGCATCGCGGAGAGCCGCGAACGCGTCTCCGCCCATTTTGTCGGGCGTGAGGTAGTACGGCTTGTCGAAGTAGACGTCGTCGACGTCGGAGCACGGGATGAACGCCTCGATCTCGAGCGTTTTGTTGCTCTCAGGGATCGCGGCGGAAATTTCCTCGGGATCGATGATGATGTACTGGCCGTTCTCGATCTCGAAGCCCTTGGTCTGGGCTTCCTTCGGCACCGGATCCTCGGTCTCGCTGTCTATGAAGATGCGGTTGACGCGGTTGCCCGTGGCCTTGTTGATGGTGTTGAAGGTGATGCGCGCGCTAGTCGAGGCTGCCGTATAGAGAGCGACGCCGCAGCTTACCTCGCCGAACTTCAGAAAGCCTTTCCACTGCGCACGTTGTCCTGACGGCATGACAATACTCCGAATCATTAATACGCGACTCAAAGACGTGTCAGGGTGATTCGTTCCGACTCAAAACGAATCATTTTTCAATGACTTACGGAATCTTCCTCCGAGTTCGATTCAATTTCCTTTCAGAGTTGTGGCGTCAGGTTTCCAGTCCTGTTCTGCGGGAATTTCCCGGGCGCGACGGGTGGTCCGATCCACGATCACGCTGCTCACGCATCTTTTTAGAATCCCAGGCGTTCTTTCTCTTCCAACCAAGGGAGGATGATCGACACCGGAAAAGACAAGCGCTACGTCCGTCGTGACGAGCAGGGGCAGTTTAAGGAAAGCGTGGACATTGTCCGCAGACAAGCGCCACAAGGCGAAGGCGGTGGCAGAGCCGGGCGAGGGCGAAAAGGGCGACCGCGCCTCCAAGCACTAGCGTCGCAGCGATGAGCGACATCAATGGACCGCTCCGCCTCATCAGCGGTCAGGGCGCAGACCCTTGTTGTCCTAGCAGGACTCGGAACGTCGCTTTGTGTTGTGAACGATGGTGCCAGGGCAGCTCCAATCATGGGGGAGCTTTTGCAGGGGTTTAAAGCCGCGTTTGCCGAAATAGACCATGCCAAGGGTTCCACTGAGGGCACCCGATGGAAGAGCTTCACAAGCCTGTCCGACGACCATCGTGCGGCCTCCTGCTTGATAAGCTGCTGAACGAGCGGAATGAGATCTGGATCTGCCTTCTCATCAATGTCCTCGAAGTAATTTTCCTCTGAGCCGAACCTCGTCGCCGAAGCGGAGGGTCCAGAGTACGATGCCTTCTCCGTCGTCTCTCTGGGGCGTCTGCTACGAATGCGAATCGCCAGTGTTTTCGGAGGAAAATTGGCTGTTTTGGCTGCCCGGCGCTTGGAACGGCAGCTCGAACCACCTCACAACGGCCATTGCTAGGCAAATAATCGGAGGCGGGGCATTGAACCTGGCCAGCCTTCATAACGGGCTGTTCTCGTTAGGCTTGTAAATTGCCTTGTCTGTTACGATCCTGCTGATACGAGAGGAATGGGCACGGCGCCAACTTTTCACGTAAACGGATCGACAATGTCACGCGCCATGAATGCGCCCATTGGCACCGCCTATTTCACCTCAAATGTCCGAAGACCGCCCAGGATTCAAGCCGTGTTGATGATCAAGGCGAATCCTTCACTGCTTTTCCTGCTTGCGTTATCCGGAGCCGACACTTGTTGAGGGTTCGATTTGGGGTACGGCCCGTTTTTCCGGGGTGGTGGGCGCTCGGCCAAAATTGTTGACAATGAGTCTCCAAGGATTCGCGCAGCGCGAGTGTTGCGCAAGACTCGGGTCATGAGCATCGCACCGTTCATTATGTTGCCGATTGTGGGGTGGTGGGCTGCAATGGGAAGCTTCTCGATACCGTGCCGGCCGCGCTTTGTCTGGGTCTCGGGCTGGCGCGGCCTATGGCCATAGACCCGCCGCCTCTTGTCTCCGGAATTGGAAATCCGGCACGCTATGCGTGTGCACCCGCCAGATAGCTAACGCTTGTTTAGTGAAGAGATATGGTCCAGAATTGGTTTGGCTCAGAGAAAAGACGCCCCCGAGCGCCATTCGCTAGCCCTAGAACGAAGTTGGGCCGTGCTTTCGACGCACGGCCCGGATCGGTGCTCGAAAGGGACGCAACCCCGTATCGAGCGTTAACTCGTATGAAAGGTAACGAGCTATGAGAATCTATCCCGCGCTTCAGCCCGAATCAATAGCGAACACTCCCCGTCGAGCTCGTCGATCCAGATTTTCGCAATTATGTTCTGGTGTCTGACGCCATTGTGGCGCTCCGGCCAGCCAGAACCCTTTTTCTGATCCTCCGATCTCAAGTTTTGAGCCGCTTTGCCGGGACTCGGCATCGCCGCGGCAAGTGATTCGGCCCAATTCCAAGTGATGTCTCGCTGGCGAACTGCGTGTCTCGGCAGCGAGAACAGATCAACGAACGCGGCGCTGGGTGCGGCCGCGATGGAGATGCATGTTCATGAACATCTTCCCAGTAGTATGTGAATTGCCAGATCTCGATGAAGAAGTCGGATACGGCCCGATGCCTGACGAAGACGGTGCTGATGAGGTCGTGAGAGGGATCCTCTGCGCAGTGTCAAGCAGACCGGGCCAACGCCTCCTGTAGCAATCCGAACGCGTTGGCGGTGTCGTGCGATATTGCTCGTGCGACACCGTCATAGAAACGGCTGGCGAGCTGACGCGCCAATTTGCCAGCTCAAGCGACTCCGCTTGTTCGCCAAAGGATCTAGTTTGGGTTCGCTATAGGGAGGTTGAGGTGAGGTCGTTAAATTTTTGTTTCGGGCAATTGTTCTTCTGCGAGCCAGTATCCCGCTCTTGGAATGTGTACGAATTCATCACTCTCCCAGAGCGTGCGGCCTATAGCGCGGGCGGGGTCTTTGGACGATACCTTATAGCCGCTCACTTCCAGAGCTTGCAAAAGCTCCGCCCTATCCATTGGAC
>Ga0307515_10020251_pt1 | contig 11884 bp, 12 predicted proteins | sample 17_EM_MG_FD_194513 | JGI IMG/M metagenome (GOLD analysis project Ga0307515, IMG submission 194513) | Populus trichocarpa ectomycorrhiza microbial communities from riparian zone in the Pacific Northwest, United States - 17_EM | ecosystem: Host-associated > Plants > Roots > Unclassified | place...
TATACGTAGAGCAGGAGCAACCGACGCGACAGCCAATCCTAGACGAAGGCGCAAATAAAGACATTGAATAAGGGGAGAACAAAGGGGAGATTCATAGTCCAGTCCTCCATTAAATCTCCAACCCAACGAGAATATAAGCCGTATCAACCTGAAATGGTGGTTTTGTAACAACGCTTCCGCCAACGTACATGAGAGAGTGTAAGAGGTCCCCAAGGCCTTCGGCAGATTTTTCAAGAGCAATCACTAAGGCGGCGCAGGCGAGCTGCTCGTCGGCGAGATCCAAGAGGGCGACGATGCTGGGATATGGTAATGATCAGTGGACATGAGGTATTCCAAAGTGGGTGGAAACCTACCTCTCTCGGAGGTTCATATTCTCGGCGTTTTTTCCGTCAATGTATAGGGTCTTGGGTTTCCCAGGAAGATCGAGGATAACGCCGTCGAACACAGTGCCCGGGTTGGGTGAGGAAACAGAAACGCCTTGCGCATACTGCATGGCACTCAATGCGTTCCGTGGAAACAGCGAGGCAAGAAACTCGAGCGTTGCCTGGGTCTGCTTCGCACTGATGGCGGAAACCCCTCCCTCTGCACTCTCGGAGTCTTTGAGGCTGTGTGGCGGGGTGACCAAGCCGGAACCATGGGGAGGTTTGTGTACAATTTCTTTGGGGGCAACAGATGGCGGCGGTGGGCTGATGTTGAAGTGAGAGGGAGCGTAGGGGGAACCTTGTTCAGGCGGTGGGGTTGGGGGATACTGGATCAAGGAGGAACCGTAGGAAGAAGTCTGAGAGGAAGTAAGAGAAGATTGGCTGGGCGTTGGTGAATGGATAATCTGCGCCGGACTGTCTGTCACCCAGTCCGACGACCCTCTGTCTGGAGGGCATTTCTGAGTAGGGACGTCAAAACCGCCACTAAAGGAACGAAAGTGAGATGGCCTGAATTCGGGTCACAAAAAGATTCCAATTTTACCTCGGGCCCCCCAGAGAAGGTGGTAGAGTAATAGTACAGATTTTCGTAGCCATGCCGATGGCAAACGGCCACGACCCGAGGGGTGTTGTCAACAGGATATGCCCCATCTCCAACGGTTTGACGACCGTTGCTGTTGAACGAACAGATGAGCACCCACGGAGAAAGATAAGAGGCAGGGGACGCACGCGGGGCAAATACTAGATTGTTGATTGGGGGAATTGGTGATTATTAAATTCGACATTGGGTGCCAACTTTATAGCTGATGGGGTCTGTGGGACAGGTAAGCTCGTGAGTGGAGGGTATGTGGCTGGGGTAGGACCAAGACTGACGAAAGTCTTTGAGAGGATAAGTTGTGCTTGTGGTTGCTGCGATTGTTCTGACCAAGACAAGTTCGGCCAATTCCGAACTTCCACCGGTGAAGGTCCTCCGGTCCGTTTCCCACGCTTTCTCTTCCTACACCCTCAGATAAGATCTGCGCTGAGCAATGGCCAAGGAGAGGATAATCATCGTAGGCATAGGGTGCGCACCCACCGCAATCCTCTGTGATACGTGTGCCTACCACTTTTTCCCTTCTAGAGGCGCAACTTGCTCCGGCAAGACGACCCTGGCAAAGTATTTGCGAAAGATCCTGCCCGGCAGTAGCCTCATCCACCAGGACGTGCGTGCGCGAGTCATTTTCAGCCCGATCAGCGGACCCTCTGACTTTTGTCGGTTTTGCAGGATTTTTCTCCGGTCAGCACCGTTCTCTGCATTCCAGCTGGGGTCGTCTGGACTCGAAATTCAACAGCCGCAAGCACTTATCCCAATACACCCTGTGTATGGAGTCCAGGACTGGGACTCGCCGGTAGGGTGTATACAATGGGACCAGATGGTTTCCTTCTTGAGCAAAGTCCGGGCCTCCAGCGGAGAGATACCCCCAGACCATTATTCGCATGACCACTTGAACGAGCAGAAGGAGGTCCCCGTCAACCCAGACGTGATTGAAAGGTGGACAGAAGAGTTTCGGGGGATTGCAGAGGAGAAGGAGAAAGAAGGGGGGAAAATTGTTTGGGTGCTGCTCGATGGTTTCCTCTTATACTGGAACCGAGTAAGATCATGTTTAAAATCGCAAATTGACCGCACTTTGACGTTCCGCATAGGGCGTGGTCGATCAGATTGACGTCCGTGTACTCCTCAGAGCACCTCACGACGTGTTGTGGCAGCGGAGACACGAGCGGCATGGATACCATACTGCAGGTAAACATCCTTTCGTAAATTCCTCCGAAAATAACTAACGTCTTCCCTCCCCGTTCTCTCTCCACACCATCATCGCCACCTTTCTTTCATCCGCGGAGTCCAATCTGATCCAGAGGGTGAACTATGGCGGGATCCACCGAATTACTGGGAACAAATCGTTTGGCCAGCTTATATAGAAGCTCATAAGCACATCTTTGAGAACGGAAATTGGGAGAATGGCGCCTCTAGCGGCAACATTGAAGACCTCTTGATCATAGACGAGGTGGAGACCGGGATGACTCGTGCAGTCAACGAGGTGTGTGAGAAGATAAAGCAGGTCGCGCATTCCAAATAGGCGTACAATACCAGTGGCCGGCGTTGGGGATCACTTATGTCTAATTATGCCTAGAGTGTTTTCATAGAGACGACCGAGTTTCGGGCGAATGTGTAAGAACACTATATGAAGCAGGAGTGTCATGACCTATGAACCCGAGCTTGGGATGAAACCCTTCAGCTTCCACATTGAGTCCAGAGTTTCAAGCTAGATACACGAGAAATATCAGTAACCGGAAAACACATCGGTGGTGGACATCGATACAAACCAGTTTGACAAATCCTTCTTCTCGTATCACTTGGGCGACCACAGCCTCCAATTGTGGTTTGCTCAGGTCATATAGGGTTGGCGACTGCATCAGGCTCTCAAGAAACGCGTCAGGCTGAGTATTTGGATGTTGTGTACCAGGCTGAAGAGGCAACTGGGATGGTGTGATTGGAGCAGTAGGGGGGAGCATCTGAGACGAAGAAGGGATCGGGGTACTGGGAAGAAACATTTGGGAAGAGGGAGGGAGTCTGGGGATCGCCGACTGAGAGGAGATATCGTTCTGCGACGTCGTAGGAGGCGGTATGAATGAGGATGTAGGTGCTTGATCAAAGGCCACCGGTGGTGCAGGGTGGTTGTGAACGGGAAAGGGAGCCTCAGGGAGGGGATCAGAACTTCCATATAGTGTATGTGAGTCGTCGGATCCAGCAGAGATCATAGAACTGGGACCGCTTTGGCGTGCTTGTGTGCCAGTAATTTTTTTCGGTTGGGTCGGTGTAGGCTTTTGTACTTTCTTAGGCGTAGGACGGGGTCGAGAACTGGGTACTGAGGTCAACGTAGCCTGGGGTCGGCCGCGATTTGCTCGAGGGACTCTGTCAGTTGTGGTGCAAGGACAAACAGTAGACACAAGTTTGATAAATTGAGACGCAGATTCACTGGTTGTGAAGTCCATCTGGAAGCGGCGATACGTCTGGCCCAACCCGAGTGAGTAGGGAGGCTTAGAATGAGAATGAAAGTTTACCGGTGAAGAGCCAGGGGGTGTTCGACGAGGGTAAAGGTATCGGAAACCAACAAGGGAATCACAGTAGACGGCTTTCAACGGTAGGCCCTGAGTCAGTTGCGCCTGCAGCGACGCGCTTGGATCAGTTGAGAACAACAGCAGGTCTATATCCTCCTAAAAAGTAGTAGTCCGTCGGAATCCTGATCACAAGCAACAGAGACACGCCGTACAAAGGCAAACTCGCGTTGGTCCACGTCCATCGCGTCTCCCTCTGCGTTCATGTTCCACAAGACGCGTAACCTGAATGATTCCAGGCGATCTCCGGCCTCAGACCGCTTCACGTCCAGAACGACTTTCAGAACAGGATTCAAAAAGTGTTGCCATTCTCCGTCTGAGTTCTGTGAACCTGTCGGATTCGTCGAATATGCTCTCGAATATTTCGAGATGAGTTGTGTCGTAGTCGAGATTGTAGAGCGAGACATGTGTTGCGGATCACAATCTCGGATCATCAGATCCACACGGACCGCTCCTCAATCAACTGGCAACTGGTATGCTGGTACGTGTCTTCAAAAATCCGATACACTACTGACCGTGTCAAACCACAGACCATACGTGTTCCAATGTCTGAGCTCGGGGAGATCAAATTGAAACGTGGACCAAAGCGATCCGCTCGCCCGACCTGGGCTATCTACCCAGTTGGCCTTACCGGAATCCAGCAATGCGCCTTCTCCTCGTCTTCCTCATCTCTCTCTTACATCTCAGACTTGCGGTTGCCTTTTCCCCCCTGGATCCTGAGGTAAGCAAATGCCGCCCAGACGCAGACGAAACTCAACTGAGACCTCTCACAGGACGGTTCGCATCCGGGGACCCCACGAACCCCTGGAACACGTACTCAGCTCATGCTACCGATAAACCCATACTCCCCCAACGTAAAACTCACGCTATGCAACACACCCGAGGAGCAAGAACAATCGAAGTTGTTGGTCGCCGAACTTATGACGAACGACGTTGCTGCAACGAGGATTGAATCGTTCGACATCGTGTACTTCTGCTTCATGGATGATGGGATAGAATGCGGATGCGGTGATTTGCTGGGCCCGTTCGTAGAACTCATTGATCGCGGGGGGGGCTACCTAAAGGCGTTGAAGCATGTCAAGTGAGTATTGTGTCACCTCGCTCGCAGCCCGAGGTTCTGACGAGCAGAGCTAGGTGGTCTTCCACGCTCGCTGTGCACCCGCCGCTGTTGACCTCCCTGGAAGAACATTTCCCAAACCTCGAGCTTGACTTGGAGATGCGATGGGGCGACCCTTTCGCACTTCAATCGTCTCCCCTTATGCACTCCTTGCACGTTTACTTCGCGCCAAGCAAGTTGAATACCGTCAAGACCAGCCCGCTGTTGACTCATGTCCAAACGCAAATAATGGACTCGCCTAACCTCGCGGAGTTGACAATGAAGATCGGCTCCCTGGGCTGCGTTATATACGACGTCGACCCCAAATTCGCTCGGTTGAAGGGAAAACGCTTCCCGCCCCTCGAAAGGCTAACTCTCGAGGCGTTTCCTCTCACGATCAAGAATGTCGATTATTGGATGAAGAATATGGACTGGTCTCAAATGGGGGACCTTGATTTTCGCGCCATCGACGAACCTACCTACTTCTTCAGTGAAAGTATGAAGCTCGCGGGCGGCCTTCCGCGACTTAAAGCGTTGCATCTAGAGCTTCCCTGGTTTCGCGAAACTCGGGACCACCAGGAATTTGAGGATACCTTCCGTCGATTCTTGGACGTACCGCGTGATACAGGGCTCTCAGAGATCGCCCTGGAAGGGGACTACCAGTCATACCTGCAGGCAATCTTGGATAACCACGGAACAACTTTGAAGAAGTTGCGGCTGCATGATCCCGAACGACCCCAGGAGCCACAGAGAGAGATGCTGTCCGAACCGGGGCTCTGTGATCTCGGTCGACGAGCACCCAATCTCGAGGAAATTTCGATTGACATAAACCATACACTCAACGGTTCCTTGGTTAGTCCTTTCGCTCATCCTCCGACGACCATTGTATATTCAAGTATTGTCCGAGACAGCCAGTGGGATTCCTAGACATACTCCTGTCCGAAACCGCGTTCCCATCCCTAAAGATGGTCGAGCTCTTTGGGGTGATGGGAATATCGGACCAACCTCTGGTGTCAAGTTGGACTCACGTTCCAACGGATCAACATCCTCTCCTTTCTAAACTCTCCTCTCGCGCTTCGATCGATCGAGTCCGGATCCACGTGGGGGAAAACAGGCGACTAAGAGGGGGATATCCAGCGGATTGGGTATTGTGGGAAGAAGACAATCGGGAGTTGGTAGGACCGCCTTCAATTATTCATCACCTCTCGACTGACTTGCGACTTTTAGTGGGTGGCGGAGAGGGACGCGTCTGGGAAGATGGTGGTGAGAGTTTCGAGGGGGTAGGATGACGATCGCTTTCCCCCCAAGACGATGGAGATCTTTAAATTGTAATTCATATGTAGGTCTCAGGGCGCACGGTGCGCCTCGAGTGAAACTCAGGGCATTCCATCTCAGTGATCTGGTTTCCCACTGCATCGGGGACTTCCAACGTGAGGGATTTCGCGGTCGCAGAGTTCGCAGTCGGCCTGGATGGTGCCAGTGATATCAACGTCGATCGATCATGGGAATTACATCCGACTTGCTCGTCGCCAGGTCCACAAGGAGATCAAGCGGATCGTTCCGCTGTCAAGCATGATATCTGCATCAACAGTTGGAGGGTCGGGGTCAGGAAACGGGGTTGTCGAAGTCAATGGCGCGTCAATGATTCGCGCAACGATGCCGCTAGGGCGTGATTATTTTCGTTATCGCTCGACGGATGACTCTTGTTTTCTCACACCCCGCTTACTGGTGCGTGTTTGCGGAAATGCCGATGGTATGGCGCACAAAACTGTCCAAAGCCATTGATCACGTTCGACTCTTGTTTATCTTTCGACCCTCTCTACCCATGCTGCTCTGCCCCCTTCTGGCTCTTCCCCTTATCCCTCGTCCTGTATCCGCGCGGCTCGTTGAATCAAATGCGAGCACGACAAATACGACTCTTACCTTACCCAGCGGCAGTCCAAACCGGACTTTGGACGCCGGAAATCTTGGCAGTGCGATTGGAGGTGAGGGGGTTGCATGCTCAGATCCCATTCAATGTCAAAACATTAACCCTCCGGCCTCGTATCTCAATCAGGCGCCTCTGCGGCGGCCATGGCTGTGATTATGATTGCACTGGCGTTTGCGATGCTTCGCCGATCACGAAGAGAAAACTGCTTGTGCCACAGCGAGGAGTTGGGGGAGATCGTGCCATCCCTCCCATATCAGAAGCGGAACGTGAACGCTGGGACGGCTTCCGTGGATAATTTTGAGTTCGATGTGAGTGCTTGAATGGTTACCCATCCTCCGGAAGTGTGCTGTATCTAACCGGCTCGGTGATCGGGTCACTGCCTGCCTGGTTTCAGGTCCCCGCCCCCGCCTTGCTGCGCACAACCTCCCATAAAACCAACATAGTGCCGGTAATGCGCGAAAGGCACATTGGGGAACCACCTATTTATTCTCTCTCGACTATCCCCACTGGGCCGCCCATCGCCGCGACCCACTCTCTATCACAAACGCAATAGAATCATCCTAGACTTACATTACATCACCGTATTGCTGGCTTGAGGTCTCGGGTCAATCGTTCAATTATGTTCATTTAGAGGGAAAAGGTGGATAGCATACATCGGACACAGTTATAATTTTAATCGTCATAAACGGGCTCTGTCGCGGCTGGGGAGAAGGATCTCGATCCAAGTCAAGCACGTCCTCTCGCGGTTACACCAAAACATCTGAGACCATATTGTTAGCCTAAGAACCAGTAGTTCAACGCACCCCGAAAAACTTACCACCCCGCAGTACCTTGGTCTCTACCCATACAAGACACTAGCGGTGATGATGATGGCGGGGCACTCCACGGAGCGAACAAGTCTCGGACGGGGGCATCCACTCGTTCAAAGAACGGGTGCATCATTTGGTCGGCAGGATATTGGCCAAGATGTAGATCAACGGATCGTTTTGTTGAAACGTGAAGGTGGCAGATGTCATCCTGCGAGTCTAATCTTGATAGGCTTGCTTTGTGCTTCCAAAGCTAATGGAAATGGTTTGGGACAGTTCTTCATGGTCGAATAGGACGCACCCTTTAATTCCTCAGCTTCTTCGCGTTGCTCATAGTTCAACACTAGTCGTTTCAACTGCTGTTGCTCCACCCTGTCCTGCATTTGGGCCGTACGTGTCTGGACAGCCAATGGGGACTCTGCGGGGACGGCGATTTGACGAGTCTGGGTTGTTTCGCAATGAGTAGCAGCTTGTAGAGTGAAGAGCGGGTGCTTACTTGTTGTTGTTTGCCTCTCTTCGTGATGAGCGTGAAGTTCATCACAGGTTCCTCGGTGGAGGCAGACGTGTCCCCGTCCGTCTCAAAACCATCGACTCGCTTTTTCTTGAGACCAGTTGGCAATGCTGCAGACTCCCAGAGCGCTAGGGCAGTCTTCCGATCCACCCTCCTTGATTCGGCGGATGTGTCGGTCATCATCTTCGCCAATTCCTTCTCGAATTCGGCGTCAGCCTCCGCAGAGGGTCCCATATTTTCCTGAGAACCTTTGAGCAAGACGGTCTCAGGAGAAGGTGCCCTCTCGTCAATCTAGTGAACATGTGTATTAGCCGGGGGTAGAGAGATTTTCGGCCGTTGACCAACCGGAGAACCTGTCTCTTCCGTATCTTCTTCGTCCCTTCTTCCTCTCCCTTGACCTTCGTCCCCGCTTTCATCTCCGCTGTCATCACCTGTGACAACTAGACAGATAATCAGGAACGAGCTTCATACTCAGGTTAGCCAAGTCACGTACGGCCGGCGGTCTGAAATGCAACGGTAAACATTTCGTCGACGGCGGCAATTGCCTCCTCGAAGGTCTTGAACATCACCAACTTCGGACGGATGGCCTTGAAGCCATGTCAGATATATCAGAGGTGTCAAGTCATGCAGAACCCTACCTCCAACGAATCATACAGCATAAACTCAACGTCCATGGGAAAAGAGCCCTTGGAGAGTACATACATCTACAGATGCGAAGCTTTAGAGTATTTCCGCGATGGGTGAGTAGGAAAGTACCTGGAAGAAGTTCAGGTAGTTGTCCAACTTGCGCTTCTGCGACCCCCTATCGAAGCACATGCCACAGGTGTCCAACAAGACACAGACGAGCCTGATCCTAAAGAAATCATCGGGCATGTCAATTGGGCAGGGTTGCCCAGGGAGGGGGCGACCGTCGGCTGTGAATTAAAATTTATGCCACCCATGCAGAACAAGATTAGGTTCATGCTTACGGTGACCGAACGTGACCAACGACCACAGCATGTCAAAAACGATGCCGGATCCCAGAAGACGATAATTATACAGTTCCCCGAGATACTTGACTGTCGCGACTCTTCGTTGGTTGGTGTTGTATGCGTTCTGCTCCAAACCTCTCCTGATATCTTCCAAGAGTTGATCAACAACAGAAATGGCGAATTCCGGATGATATCGGTTCAAGTCATTCGTGAGCATCGCCATTAACCCGACGTTGCCGTAGTTGATTTTCCAGGGCTTCGTGAACACTTTGTGCAGCGTCAACCGAACGCTTGCGTCGTTCCAGTCGAGCTTCCGAACGAGTTTGAGAACCTTGTCAATCGTGCGCTTGGAAAGGACGTCATAGACGAGATGTCGGATGAAAAGTTCCATAACCGTTCGCTGTTTCTCTTCGCGAGGCGCACGTTCCGGGGGGTTGCACTGATGAGAAAAATGACATTAGGTGCACGCCAAATCGTACGCCAACCCTGGCTCACCTGATAGTACGCGTTCTCCAAAAGAAGGGACTGCCGTTGGTCGAAATGCTGCATGGCTTGTTTGCGCTTCATTAACTCTAACTGCAAAAGGCTCAGTAGCCAGACAAACAGGGACAGAATTCATTCCCACCATCTTCGCGAAGGGTTCATGTGTAGAATCGCTCCTAAGTAGGTACCGACCGCACCCTTCTAGTAACCATGCCACGTTTTCGACATTGGACCCAGTGAAGCTGTCCAAGCAGACTTTGAACATGTATAGGATCAAGTGGGGAGGCACGACCCCAAACTTCGTGAGGTTGGACAAGAACGTTATGTTCTACAATATCAGAATGAGTACGAGTCAATCGATGGAGGCGTTCGATATCCTACCCTCATTCTGGATTCGGTCAGCTCTTTGACATTTTTCTTACGCTGCAAGTACTTGAACTCGTCGCTGAACTGATGATTGGCATCGTCGTCAGCAAACAACCGTGAGATGATACACCACCCACATATTTGACCACATCCTCGCCAACGTCAGGCATGTACCTGTTCAACGTGGCAATGAACCTCGAATAGTAAGGCAAGACATCGTTCCGATTTTTTGGGATTTGCGTAAAGAACTGTATTTCCAAATCGAGTCAAAAGCCGCCAGAAACTGAGACGGAAAACGAAGGAACCTTGATCAATCGCTTCCTCGCAGCCTTGGAATTCAGGAAAGCGAAATCAACAGCAGCTTGGTCGATCAACGTGCGGTTCGTGGCGTCGGGCAGCCTGGTGAGCAATGCCGTAAGGATTTGAGACGGACCCTGCGGGGCTAATTGAGGGCTCGCAGCCGTGTCTGTCTTGGGCGAGCCAGGAGTGGGTGTCGGGACACTAGGGGGGAGGATTAAACACCAGAATGATACCCCATGTTAGGACTCACTTGTCCTCCTCATCTGAGACGTCGTCGTCTGTGCTCGCCTCCTCTTCTGTAACCCCATTTGCGACCTTATTCTCCAAGCCGGCTAACTCCTCGTCGAGTTTCTTCATATCCACTTTGAGGTCTTCTTCTGGCCTTTTCTCCCCTTCGCCTGGACTCGCCTTATCTTCTCCGTCATCTAAGCCCAACACGCTCTTGGGGACGTAGTCACGAAGGTCTTGAATGTCCTCGAAGAACCTCCGCTCCTCCTCGTCTTCCCACTTCCCACCAGTAGTCGACAGGGTAAGTTCACCATCCTCACCAAGGCCTTTTCCTGCGTTGCTGCCGATCATGATCGACTCGGACTTTTGGGAGGCAGATGGGAGGTTTGGCATGGGAAGGTACAGGAGTTCCGATAAACTGTAATCGACAAAAACGGTATTGGACGACGCATCCCATTGCCCCGCGTGATGGACTTACCTCTGGCAGTTGGACAACAGCTTCTCGTAACCCTTGGTCATCTTCTCATAAGCTTGCTGACGGTCCTCAAAGATTTCTCCGGATCGGATATATGCTTCGTGATTCCGACGATCCTGCTCTTGCAATCGCTAGAAGACTGATTGTGAATAAGGCGGGCCAGTGGCACCCTGATTCTACACACATTGTGTTCCATGACCAACTTCTTAGAGACGTTCTGGAAGTAGCCCTCGCACATCCTCTTGAATCGATCCCTAATGTCCTTCTCGACGAGTTCATCCGTTTCCAGAGTTACCTTTTCAGTGTCTTCTGTCCCATTCTCAGTTGGGTCCCCGTTGGTAGCGGCCTTTGAAAACTGTGGCGGAGTGATTCCCAAGTACGGCCGAGAGTAGGACTTGAGGAATGTGGTCAAGAGTGGCAGAGAAGACAACGAAGGATCGTTGGATAACTGAGTTTCCACCATACCAGAGGTCAGTCACCGTAGCAGCCCGCTTCAGGAGACAACAAAGCGCACCAGCTCCTTGAGTACCTTCATGATCCACTCTCCCCCACTCCTACGCGGGGCATCCCTGATAATTCCAACAAGAGCTAACTCCGAGCACACTCGAAGAATCGAACGCTGCCTAGCGACTCGTGTGGCGTCCTCCTTCTCGCGCTGCTCGGGAGGAAGGCTAGCAAGAGAGGCACGAGACGGCGCAGCCAGCGCTGTAGATAACGAACCCACGGCACTCGGTGTAAATGACGTCGGGAAACGACGATGAATCGCGCTGATTATCTACAAACCAACAACCCCCATTCTCCCCGTGAGATGGACCACAGACAGTGAGAGGGATGGTATGACGAACCTCGACAGCGCTCCAAACATCCTTCTCGGACTTGCACCTCAAAATTCCTTCCAGTACAGCGCTATCTAACTCGTCGACATGCTTCCCAAGCGAGAGAGTCTCGATGTCCTTGAGTAGTTGATCCCGGTTTTCCGCGCCAACGCTCTGCCGAATCTTCTTGATGAACGCGGTGTGTCGCTTTAAAGACGAGTCTAGAGACTTGCTAGAACCTGTTGACGGAACCAAAATTAGCCCCGTTCCCCCGTACCAAACCGGATGTGAAATGCTGGGGAGGATGGAGCGACAAACGACTGTACCGGTT
>Ga0307515_10020252_pt1 | contig 11884 bp, 18 predicted proteins | sample 17_EM_MG_FD_194513 | JGI IMG/M metagenome (GOLD analysis project Ga0307515, IMG submission 194513) | Populus trichocarpa ectomycorrhiza microbial communities from riparian zone in the Pacific Northwest, United States - 17_EM | ecosystem: Host-associated > Plants > Roots > Unclassified | place...
TATGCAATATTGAGCAAGGAACGAAGCTAGCCCCGGACACAAAGTCTGGACCGAGCCACCAACGTGAGGTAAGTGCAGAGCCAATTTGAAGCAAAAAATTTATCCATTGCAGAGCAGAGTCTTGAACATCGAGTCTGCTAGAAATTGATGCGTTGCGACACGTGCAAAGGCTTTCATTTCAAATCAAGACCCACAGTGTGGAATACATTCGAACGTGATCTTTCAAAATTGACTTGCTATTCATTGCTCGACAGTGTCCACTTCCATTCGTTTCTCATACATAATGACCACGCCTAACACTTTCAAGGGTTCGAAACTGAAGCCAGATGCCCCCGAGTTCGTTCCTACCCAAATGAAGACCACTGCTTCCGACCCTGCGAAGCTGAATCTCAAAGAAGCTGCAAAGGCACAAAAGAAGAGAGACAGAGAGGAGCGGAAGGTGGCAAGCTTGGCGAAGAAAGCTGGCAAGAAGATAGCAAAGAATCTTGACCATCCAGATGGTGAGTTTCTCAGCCATCGTTGACATAGTTTCTCTGCTGATCAGTCGCCTGTAGCCTTGACGGCCGATGAGTCGAGCCCTTTGGCTCAGATGGATGGCCAAATGACTGAAGGCGAGGCCTCGGCCGCCGACAAGCCCAAGATCAAGCGATCCCGTTTGTCCAGAAGACATTTAGCAAAGAGTGAGCCAGGAAATCGAACAATTGTGTCTCATGATGGCCAGCAAGACTCGGACTTGACTGCAGTCAGCTCAGGTGAAGGACAACCACTGCTTGCAGCCTCTGCCATGGTGAGATATTTCCTGCAACTTTATTTCCTTTGCTTATACCAAATACCAGCATCGTCGAGTTTCGGCCCCAAGTGATCCCCCCTCTACAACTCAAGAATCTCGTGCTAATAATCGTCGCCGCAATCGACACTGGCGAATGAAGAACAGAGGTGGTGAGAGCCATGGATCTGCCAACGCATCAGGAACGACTTCTTCAGCAGAAGCTTCTTCCGACAGTCATCCTGTTCCGGTCCCTCCCAATCCGACTCCTGTTGCTGGAAGAAACCGGGGTAGTGAGAACACGCCGAACCCTGCAATCAAGCCAACGGTTTGAGCCCGGAGCCGACATCCGTGAATGCCATTCCTCCATTGTTTTTCACGAGATCGTTACTCCGCTTCGACTTATCCATGACCTATTCGACCACGATTATCTTACCACTGTCTACTATTTGGGATGGTTTGACCCAGTCAACCTTGACTTTCCATACCTATTCATACATTCGATAATTATGATAGACGACTTTGCTTTCTTACTACAAACTTGGTTCTGGGATGTAATATGGGGTCATGGCTGGTATGGAAAAAATTGATAGATAGGTGGGTAAAATTGTGGTTCAACAAGCATGCATGGCGCATTACTAGATGTAATGGGTTTGTTATCAGAACAGGGCATAATGTCAGGTATTGTTACGCTTATGTTAGGGACGGAGGCTATCAGGCGTTAGACAAAATTCAAAATTCTCCTCTTTTAAGTTTCTTGCTCGAACTCAAGCCAAGATTCAAGCAAGTCCTCCACTTCCAGACGAGTCCCAGGACGTCAAGGCAGATACCTGCAACGGCAACACTTCACAGACGGTATCAATCAGCGCTTGTGTCTTATCACTTTGAAAAATACTTTCTTGACGATGGACCAACGAAATTTCTTCTAATTTTTATTTTGAATTGGGGAGAAAATCACATGATGCACTTGGCCCAAGACGCTAGCCGAGAACCCAACGATAGATTCGTTTGCCTTCTCCCCACTTCCTCTCACCCCAAAACATATTCTCACATCCATTCGTTCTACTAAACCTGTAAACACCTCACCGAACGGTGGAACCTTCACTCAAAATGGCAACCACTAAGCAACGCCTTGCTCTCTCAATAATCGATTTCCTGACCACTTCACTCACCGACGGAACTCTGACCGAAGAAGACCGTGACTCCATCGACGTGGCCACCACCTGTATCTCAGAGTCTTTCAAAGTAGACCCAACCGACTCGACACCGAAAGACACACAATCCCTCCTCCAAATCTACAGCGTCTACGAAAAGCTTAAGTCTAAGGCTCCGGGTGCCTCCACGACCAGTGCTCCCGCCGTTCCAGCTGCCCCTCCAGCTCCCACAGAAGCCCAAAAAGCTGAAGCCGAATCCTTGAAGAGCCAAGGAAATGCAGCAATGGCGCAAAAAGACTTTTCAAAGGCAATCTCTCTCTACTCCCAAGCTCTAGCCCTCGTCCCAGGAAACCCTATCTTCCTCTCCAACCGCGCAGCCGCATACTCGGCTTCCAAAGACCACACATCTGCAAAGGCAGATGCCGAAGCTGCCGTTGCCGCAGACCCGAAATACACAAAGGCCTGGTCCCGTCTCGGCCTTGCGCGGTTCGCACTGGGCGATGCGAAAGGGAGCATGGAGGCTTACTCCAAGGGGATTGAGCACGAGGGCAATGGTGGTTCGGAGGCTATGAAGAAGGGCTTCGAGACGGCTAAGAAGCGGGTCGCTGAGCTGGAAGGCGAGGGCGAAGACGAGGACGAGGACGACGAGATGACAGACCGTGGAGCACCTGGTATGGGGGCGGGCGGAATGCCAGATCTGAGTGCCCTCGCCGGCATGTTTGGTGGCGGTGGAGCGGGAGGTGCGGGTGGGGGGATGCCGGATCTGAGCAGCATTATGAGTAACCCGATGTTTGCTTCTATGGCACAGAATCTGATGAGCAACCCGGATATGATGAATAACCTCATGTCGAACCCGCGGATTAGGGATATGGCGAATCAGTTTGGCGCTGGTGGTGCCGGTGCCGGTGCCGGTGCTGGTGCTGGAGGGGAAGGAGGACGAGGTGCCGGTAGTGGGATGCCGGATTTGAGCAGCTTGATGAGCGATCCTAGTATTGCTGAGATGTGAGTCCCATGCTCTTATTCTTGTTTCAAAGGGGTGGGAACTGACATGAAATAGGGCAAGAAACATGATGGGAGGGGCAGGACGTGGAGCTGGACGTGGGGCTGGGCAGTAATTTCTTTCCTCCCTAGACAGACTGTGTGATACCAAGTTTGAGCATGTTTCTTTTTGTGTTTCAGCACGGCAGGATAGAGCAAAAGCCAGTAAGACATTTCGGATTTTCTCCCTGATTTTTGAGCGTATTGCTATATCACGGGAGAGGAAGTTTGTAGAAAGATACTTCTAAGCTGAAGTCTATTCGATAAATCGCGTCTCCCCAATCGGCATTCAACGGTCATACGAGTCTATAAGTTATTCACTAATTTAGATATTGGCTCTGGTTCGCGGCTTGAGAGAATCAGATGAGAGCTTTTGTCATGTGAGTAGAAGGCTTCTCCGCTGAGGTCCTCCTTCTGTAGTTCATGGAGCTCGAACATCCCTCCTAATCGCCTGAGATGACTTCAACCTAGTGGACGTCAATTCCTTTACTGCGTCTCTCGGCTTACGGTACTCTATCTTCAATATCCTCCACCCCAACTCAATCCAACTCAAATCTCACTTTCTTCTTCTTTCTGGTGACCATTACGTGAGGATTTTCCACTTCATCATAAGGAGATTTCTTCCTCTTCCCTTTCCCTTCTCCCTCTCTCACCACGACCTCCTTCCCCTTCTCTTTCCCCCCTTTCCTCTCCGGAACCTCATACCCCGCAACCAAATCCCCATATTCCCCTTCTCTTAGCCATCTCCACGCCGTCGCCGTATCATCCCTCCCCCTCCACCTCTCCTCAAACTCCGTATAGCCCAAAATATCCTCCACGCCATCCGTCCCAAGTACATGCGCCGCGAAGACCACATCCCAGCTCTCCCTCACCTCCCGACAAGCCCCATCCATCAAAAGGTGAAACATCTCCCACACATTCTCGTCCCTCAACCCGGAAAACCGGTCCGGGTAGCGCACACGCTCGCATTTCCTGCAGGTGCAGCGAGAGGCGATCAGTTCTTTCGCCAGACCCTTCACAAAGCCATCGGACAGCAGCGCGGGATTCCGACCTCTCCATTCTCGCATCCCCGCCCGAGTTCTCCGCAGTTGGGAGGCGCGGCGGCGAATGTCTTCAGGGATTTCCAGCGCGTTTTTTATTATCTGCTTTTTCTTCTTGTCGACGAAGTTTTTGAGGCTGTCTCGGAGTGCGATTTCATCCAGTATGTGGACGACGTAGTCTGCTAGTAGGTCGTATAGCCGTTCGCGTTTTGCTCGTCGTGTGTGGATGGGAGGGTAAGGGAGGCGGCCGGAGTATGTTAGGAGTCCTGTGCGGGGGGAGTAGGTGAAGTGGTGCTTCCCGGCGTGGAAGAAGGCGAGTTCGGCTTTGTTGAGGGGGTCCAGGGGGAGGATTTGGAGGGGTTTGAAGCCGGGCTCCTCTGAGATTAGGATTGGGTGGGAGGCTGTGGCCTTCGGACAGTTTGGGGGACAGAATGGTGAGGCGGTGGGGAGGGATTGTGAAGCGGTCGTTTGTTGGGTGGATTTTGGAGGTCCCTGAGGGTGTGCTGGGCTTGAGGATGTCTCTTTGGTGGAGGGTTTTGATGGAAGTGGGGAGTTTGGTGTACAAGTTGGTGATTCCGTAGGAAGAGGCTGTGAGTGGGTTTTCGGTCGGGCTGATATCAGAGGTCCCTGGAGGGGTTCTCGGCTTGAGGGGTTGTCCATGTTGCAAGTTTCCCGATGAAGGTTCTTGTGTGGTCGTTGTGCTGGAATGGGTTTTGAGAGTCTTGATGAAGGACTAAAAGAGATTGTGGGGAATTTGATGGTGTTCTTATTTGGAGGAGAGGGAGGTGGTAGTCAATATCCAAACACCACTTGCCGAAAAAGGGGGACCGAACTTTCGGGGTCCAGTTCAGATCGCAATGGTACCAAATTTCGATTTCCGTGTCTTCCCCTTCTATTCGCCAATATAAGAACATGAGAATTTCCTGCGGAAATGAAGAGCTTCCTTTCCATTCTTCATCTCGATATTCTCTTCAAACTGTTCGTTCAAACAAATCATGTCTTCTTCCGACCTCGACATGTCGTCTCGCAGACAAGACAATCTTACGAACGCGGATTTAATAAGAACAATTGTGAAAACCGTTCTCAAGCACTTCAAAAACTCGAAATTATACTCTGCTCTCTCGAACATTGGAAGGGGTAGGAGCTCGATCTGTGGTCGGAGCGCTTTCAAAGTACCACGAGCTGTGTATTTGATAGGGGATGAAGAAGAAATGTCAGGACCAAGGCAGGAAGGAAGGGGAACTTGGGGACTCAATATCGTTGGCATGTTTCTTGCTAAGTTTAAGTTCTGGGGAGAGGATGGAGGGGTAGATATGGGGGAGGACACAGAGGTCCACGATGGTGATGAGCTGAGTGAGGATGACATGAGTGAACAAGGGCAGGGGTTCAGCTGTGATGAATACTGTCGCGTCATCACACCGACAATCCATCTGAATCGACTGGCAAACGCATACCATTATGTTCCCCCTATCTCCAACGATAGGAACCTGGCCTAGTCACTCGAATAGAACGGACTTCACCATTTTCTCATCCAAATACTCGCTGGCTTTTCAACCCGTGAAGATCACAAAAGAGGATAAAATCGCGTACCGGATCAAAAGGAATAGAAGTTAGCTTGAGGCGTGATATTATTTCTCTATCCTTTCGCAGCTCCACACTTAAACAATGCTATGTCACCATCCTCAATGACGTAGTCCTTGCCCTTCGTCAAGATCTTCCCTTTCGCCTTGACCTCTGCTTCGTCGCCTAGCTCCTTGAGAACTGCGAAGTTGTATATGATGGCTTGAATGAAAGTTTTCTCGAAATCACCGTGAATAACACCTGCAGCCTGTGGCGCCTTAGTACCATTTCTGATCGTCCATTGTCGGACTTCGTCTGTGCCGGTTGTGAAGAAGCTGCCCAAGTTGAGGACTTTTCGCATCGTGGTGATGATCTTGGGTAAAGCCGAGTCGACACCGAGGGTCTTGAGCTCAGCGGCTACTTCTTCCTCGGTCTCAAATCGAGTAAGACGCTCCTCGAGGCAAATGGAAATTGGCAGGATGGGGTCTCCAGCAGCGTTCTCCTTGATCCATTCCATGACCTTTCCGAGATGCTTGTTCTTCTTTCGGATATAGTCCTTCTCGCTCAAGTTTATAAGGTAGACAACAGGCTTGGCGGTCAGAAGGAAGAGAGGGTTGATGAACTCGACCTGGGAATTTTGTCAGTGATTGTTATGAATTATATAATCCAGAACAGATATGTAATTTCAGAATAGATCAGAACGGGTTTCGTATCTCATAATGCTCTCTGCGTTTATAGTGAGGCATTCGACGAGCTGGGATTATCAGGCCTCTTGGCCTTTTGTCATCATAAAAGGGTGTCGTAGGAATAAGAGAGAAGATCGTGTACATACCTCCTTTGCTGACCAGTCTCCTTTCCGGACGTCACCACCTCCTTGTAGCAGAGCCAAGACCTTTTCGACACAAGCTTCTTCCTCCTTAAGCTTCTTCATCTCAAGACTTTGACCACCTCTCCGAGTGAGCTTCTTCAAATTTTCAAGAGCCTTCTCGGTGAACTCGATGTCCTTGATTCGTAACTCTTCACTGATGATGGTCAAATCTCGGACAGGGTCGACATCTCCCTCAATATGAATGATCTCTGCATCATCGAAGCAACGCACGACTTGAAAAATGGCATCGACAGCACGGATATGTGACAAGAAGGCGTTTCCCAGACCAGCACCAGTCGAAGCACCTCGGGTTAAGCCAGCAATATCATAGATGGTAAGATGGGCGGGGACTCTGGATTTTGGTTGGTACTTTTCGCAAAGCCAGTCGTATCTCTCGTCAGGTACGATGACTCGGGATTCTTCAGGGTCAATGGTCGCGAAGGGGAAGTTCTGAGTTTGTCAGTAACATCCAATAGGAGATAGAGAATTTCCCTACGGCAGGGTTTCCAAGATGACATTTGGTGATAGCTTGGAAGAGTGTGGATTTCCCCACGTTGGCAAGACCGACCTGAAAATTGTAAGCATTTAGCAGAGATCAACAGCAGAGCAGCATACAATTCCACTCTTCAAATTATTACCAGGCCTGCCCAGCAGGATCTTCTCCTCCTTTGCCGCTTTCTTGGGGGGCATCTTCTTCTTTGCGTATGTTCGACTGGTTGCGAGGAAGACCGTGCAACTAAACAGGCCCTGATTGTTGGTCGCAGTTCTTGCCGCTGACCGTTGAAATGGGGTTGAAAGAGAAGAGAAGAGGCGCTGAGCACCGAAGGTAGACGTCGTGACGGTGGGCAACAGCCTTGTGCGTTTGAGAGTGGTGTAAACCTCTCCCTGCGCAGTTTTGTGCGACGAATGAAATTCGCTCCACGATTTTGCAGCTGGAGGTGCGATTTGCAGATTGTCACGTGAGATCGGCAATAAATGGGCCGAGATTCCTGAGGTTATGACTTCACAGGGGACATTCAGACGAAGAAGCAACACAGCTCATTTAAACCTGACACTCCCTTTCCCCAAGCTGCAGAGGACCACAACCCACCAATTTGACCTTGATACACCGCAACTCCCCAAGATGTCGTCGAAGAAGAGCTCGAGAAAATCGTCGAGTGGGAATCACCGATCGACGCTCAGTTTACAAAAAACCGAAATTATCATCAATGTTTATGATCTGCTACCGGTACGTTTCCCTGAGTTGTCTTTGCACATTATGCTCTAGTGTGGGGATCATTTTGTGTGGGTAATGATCGAAGTGCTGATACGAATTCTGCCCCTCAGCCAGGACGACTTGCCAATATCCTGTGGACTGTTGGGACCTCTCTTCTCCATTCCGGAGTCGTCATAAACAATAGGGAATACGCATACGGGGGACATGATAGGAGGGCTATGACAGGGGTCTATTTCACGCCGCCAAAGACAGTCCCACCAGGTGGCACGTTCAAATGCGAGATTCTCCACGGTTTCACCATCCGACCAGCAGCCGAAATTGAAGCTATTATCAAAGAAGCTTCCGATGTGTTCCAAGGAACCTCATACAACCTCCTCACGAAGAATTGCAATCACTTCACGGCATATCTGTGCGAGAAGCTTACCGGCAGACCTGGACCTGGTTGGTTGAATAGGGCAGCAAGCATAGGTGTTGCATTGCCATGCGTTGTTCCTAAGGAATGGATTGCACCTCCGGACTTTGAAACCGCGGAAGGTGAATTGCTCGATGACGAGGATTCCCATGAGCACTCGAGGATGTTGGGCAATACGGACTCAAGCCAGAGACGAAGTATGGACGACTGTAGAGATTTCGACCACGAACTCGATTGGGATAGTGAAGAGGAGCGAAGGCAGGGAGGGAATGGAAAAGGGAAAGGCAAGGCTCCTGTCAGAGATACTTCCGGAAGGGTTGTGCCACCAGCAGATAGGGCACCAATTGCTTCGAAGAAGAGTCGAGCATCTCGCGATTGATCTCATTGAGCATTCTGATGTTAGCAGCATTGTTGGCGTGATGGAGAGCTTTTCGTATTTTGATTTTACAGGCGTTGGTCTTAAGATGATACCACCAAATCGGACTCTGATTATTGTACAAGTTTCTACATGCAGTGCACAACCCGCGAACTCCACAATATGACATCTAACCCAGACGCCTTGGTTTCTTGCTCCTCGTGCCACCAAACTTCAATCTGGTAGCATCTGAAACCTTCACAATCTTTCCTCTCAGTGCAGCACCTTCCAGACCAAGCAATGCTTTCGTCACGGCTTCTCTTCCAGCTCCAAATCCTCGCAAAAACACCTCTAGTTGCTCAATATCCTTGATATGACCTCTATTCTTCAATATACCCATCACGTAAGACGCCAATTGGAAAGCAGAATCATAATGTTTCCTCGCAGAGTGCCGAAAAGCCAAATTGCCACAAGCCACCGACATCAAAACTGTGCGATTATTCGAAACGTTCCCATTCGAAGGATTCTTATAGCCAGGTGGACGGACGACTGTGATATGGCAATTGTGTCTCGTGGCGTAGATGTGTAGCTGATGCGCCCTCTCCCTGAAATCCTCTTCTCCTGGGATGAGATTTCCGTCATGACTTCCATCTGAAGATAGGGAACCAAGGCTATCCAGCAAAGTGCCACGTCTACGAGATTGTTGTGTGTATCGACTTTCTTGGTTTTGGCTGATCAGGTTAGAAATGCCTGAGAAAGTTTTCGCCAATTCCCCCATGCCTCCTGAGGCTGCCTTCGGGTTGAGAGATGGCGATGGAGGAGGAGGCTTTGCAGGTTGTACTCGAGGAATCGAGGAGAAGGAGACGGGTCGAGATGAGGGGGCTGCCGATCGGGGTTCTGAGGGTGGTCTGGTGTCATGCTCTTCTGCTTTCCTCGTGGTACTTGAGAAGGGCCGCAGACATCGTAATGGCAGTCTACAGGCGGGTGCCAGCTCAGAGATAACCAATTGAGGCGGTTGTGCCAGTAGGCGCCTTGAAGCTGCTCTACTCATGGCTTTCTTGATGTCGAGTCCGCACTGAGATGTTGTCGAGCTAGAGATGAAGAAAGTTGATGCCAAGGCCGGATCGGAAAAACATTCTAATCCCTGCATCTCGGCGAAAATGTCAAGAACGCCGCTGTCGCTCCATTTTCTCTGCCATCAAATTTCCTGTTGCTCTTTTCTTTCTTCCTCAGTTGACCTGCTCTGCAACGGCTTTGGGTCAACTTTATGACAATCGCTATGAACGGTCTACGACATGCGGCGACAAGAGCGCCATCAAATGGACAGTTATTGTCAGTCGTGAGACCTTCTACTAGTAGATCTGCAGTCTGCAGACGGATACTGCTGCAGACTCAGAGCTCGAATCTACACTCATTTTCATTTAATTTGTCAAGATTGGAAGTCTCAGGATATCCTGCGCCATTACGATCGAGGTTCCTACCAGATGAAATCCGAATAGGACTCGGGCAAGCCTTTTCAGCAAGACGTTTCCATCAGGGCGCGCGACTGAGGCAATCAAAGGAGAAGGCTGCGACTAAAGAAGAGCCTGTGGCAGACGAAGCTGAGAAGAAGGCTTCTAGTGAGAGCGCAGAATCAGCAACCGGCGAAGAGAAGGCCAAAGAAGAAGCCAAAAAGGAGACGGAGGGCGAAGGAGAGGGTGAGGGCAAGACCAAGGAAGAGAAAGAAGCTCCTCCACCACCACCGCCGCACGGAGACAAATCACCATGGCAAGTCTTCACGGAAACTCTGCAGACTGAATTCAAGGCGTCTAAGGAGTGGAACGAATCAACCAAGGCTTTGGCTGCTGGTGCCCAACAATTCACCGAGAACGAATCTGTACGTCGAGCTCGACAAGCATACGAGTCAACAACCGGGGCAGTTTCATCTACAACAGCGAATGTGCTAAAAACTACGGCTGGTGCTGTTGGAAAGGGTGCTGCCTGGACTTGGGAGACTCCTGTTGTTAAAGGCGTGCGATCGACGGTCAACGCAACTGCCAGCGTGATTGAAAAAGGGACACGACCGATTCGTGAAACAGAAGCATATAAGAATGTCAAAAATGTTATCGATGATGGAAGCAGTTCGAGATATGGCGGATGGGTTGAGAAGGAGGAGAGACGGAAGGCAAGAGAATTAAGAGAGGCACAAGAGGCCAAGAAGGCTGGACTCACAGGCAAAAGAGTCGAGGTCCTCACAGAAGATCCTGAGTGAGTTCTCTTCCTCCATCTGCCCTGAATGTCTACTCACAGTGGTAGGGCCGGAACAAACGTCACTCTCCACAAGGATGCTGCATGGAAAGAATCATGGCGAGACTTCCGCGACTCCAACAGGCTCATGCAATCCCTTTTCTCCATGAAATCCGCCTACAACGAATCTGAGAACCCTCTTATTTCAACCGCACGAAGTATCTCCGACCGAGTAGCTGGTTTCTTTGCAGAGAACGAGACAGCCATGGTCATCAAGAAATTCAGAGAAATGGACCCAAGCTTCCAAATGGAGCCATTCCTACGAGATATGCGGGAATATATATTGCCAGAAGTTCTTGACGCTTATGTTAAGGGCGATACCGAGACGTTGAAGCTATGGCTCTCTGCGGCTCAGTTCCAAGTTTATGATGCTCTATCAAAGCAATATACGACCGCAGGCCTGAAGTCCGATGGACGAATCCTCGATATTCGAAATGTGGAAGTTTTGTCAGCACGTATTCTTGACCCAGGAGATATTCCCGTCTTCATCGTCACCTGCAGAACTCAGGAGGTGCATGTATACCGGAACGCGAAGACGAACGAGCTCGCTGCTGGCATGGAGGATAAAGTCCAGCAAGTCACATACGCTATTGGCGTGACTAGAGTTGCGGAAGATGTCAATAACCCCGAAACAAGGGGATGGAGACTGATTGAGCTGCAAAAGAGTGGTAGAGATTATATTTGATCAGATCCCGCACATCTCCTCTCCCACGAGGATTTCTTCAGTTTGCTGCTTAGCGATGAAAATTGGGTAACGAATGTTATCAACTGCATTGTATGTGTATGCGGCGTCTGGCGTTGCGGCTAGTGGGCTGCTTGATTCGGGATGGAAATGCTTCTGGAAAATTAAAGAAGGTCTCGATCGACCTCCAACACCACTCTTCGTATGAGAATAGTTATACCCGCTTCGGATGGGAGGCGGGTGTATGTATATTAATGTGTGTAAATTTTAACAAGGCAGCCTGCGTTGGTGGGTCGGCTACACATGTCTTTCCCCAGATCTGTCAAGTAACTCTCGATTCCTCCTGTTTTATATTCTGCGAGGCTTTGAAGTTCTCGCCATCGAGGTTTCCGCTGTTGTCAATCACATAGTTGTCGTTATATGCTGATGATTTCTACCTTTTATCATTTGATCGGGAAGTCTGAATGTCTAGGTCTAATCCTTTACTTGCGTTGGGTATCAACTTAG
>Ga0307515_10020253_pt1 | contig 11883 bp, 7 predicted proteins | sample 17_EM_MG_FD_194513 | JGI IMG/M metagenome (GOLD analysis project Ga0307515, IMG submission 194513) | Populus trichocarpa ectomycorrhiza microbial communities from riparian zone in the Pacific Northwest, United States - 17_EM | ecosystem: Host-associated > Plants > Roots > Unclassified | place...
CGTAAGGTGAGGTGCCTCTCGACGCAAAATCGCTACGGGCCACAAAGGGTCGACGGGTGAGCGACAATGGATCGTGCGAGGGAAGGGACATTGGCGATATTCGTTGAAGAGGAGTGTGCGACTTGACGCGATCGTCATAAACGAAATCGGCAATGCACGTGTAAAATAGGCTGATCTATGAGCCAAGAAACAAATGGTCAGCAGGCCATCCGGCTCAATCGGAGAGTAAGAGATACGGAGGTGATATAAGAAAGAGCGACGTAAACGAGGATGGATCACTGAACGAAGGAGGAAACGTTGTCCTAGACGAATGATATGAGCCCACGCTGAGCGGATGCTGCTCTTGACCTTTCGAGCGAGAATGAACAACCCGTGCTTCGAGGACGGAAACGGATTGCGCCTCTGTCGTGTGAGGTTCCAGTCGATCTTGTCTCTGACATCCTTCATCGTGATGAATGCACTCACGGCCTCGGTCCATGTACCGGCTCACATGCTCGCCGTTCGCATCGTCCCGCTGTTCGTCGCTTGCACCTCGAGGGCGCACATGAACCAATGAATATCACTCAGCATCCGCTCTCTCATCCTCTGGTTGGGCCTTCGACTGTCGTGATTGAGGTGATTAGGCGAGCGTGTGCGGTTTCGTCTGCTTCGGCGCACGAGAGACGGCGTTGGAAAATTGGAAGATACACCCATGAATTGGCCGCTGGCCAATGAGCTCATTCGGGGTGCCTGGCTCTGGCCGAGCGTGGGGAGTGGGTCTGAGCATGATGTCCTTTGTTAGCATCGGGACCGAGAATGGCAGCCAGATGAAGAGGATGTCGATGGATATGCCGTAAGGACCACTAGATCCCATGAATGAGTCATAGAACATTTGTACGTAATATACCATATATCAAATCCCCCCGCTATCACATGGTGGTCGAGGAATCGGAGAGGATCGGAGGACCCGAATGAAGCCAAGCCCGAAACGTGACAGAGCGAGAGGAACGCCTTTGAGAGAATACGGCGATTGCCACTAAATGTTCTCGTCGTTCAGAGTGTTAGCGCCGAGGGCCACATCTCTTGACCACAACCACGTTCACATCGAGCACAGAATGCCGCTTTTCTCCACCAACCGAGGTTACATTGGTGCGTCCAACCTCTATTTACCGTCTTCTCTGCTGATTCCCGTGCTACCAAGATGAAGAGAATGTTCGCAAAATTGTCGCCCGACTCCTCGGTGAGCTGCTCAGTGAGATCGAATAACACACGAGGTTGATGTTCCTCCAGAGTCCCATGGGAGTGAAAAATCGATATGGGAATACTACAACGAAATGGCCGCAGTGGAAGACAACATCCGCGAGGTCGAGTGGCGAGATTTAGCAGATACCGTGCTCGTTTTTGTATGTACAGACACTCCATATGATATGTGACTGTTGATGCGGTTCCAGGATGGTCTATTTGCTGCCTTCCTTTCTGCTTTCCTTATCTTCTTGATCCCCCAGCTCCAGCCCAACAGCACCGACGTCGCAATGGACGTACTCATCCACATTTCACAACAGCTCAGCAACTCGACAACTCCTGCGTTTGAGCCCACCGCCTTTCAGGTTTCCTACAACGCAGCCGCGGTGAACATGCTCTTCTTCCTCAGCCTCGCGCTCGTTTTGATCGATGCATTCCTCGCGATGCTTGTCAAGGGCTGGTTGCAGGAGTTTGACCGTGGATGGAGGAGGTACACTGTTGCACATCTCCGTGCACAAGAACGCGAACGGCGACTGCATGAGCTCGAGCGCTGGAAGCTGCATGAGCTCGTCGGCCTCCTCCCGATCCTCATCCAAGGATCTCTCTTTTTATTCTGTATTGGTCTCCTTGTTCTTATCTTCCCTGTCCATCTGCCATCTGCCATTTTATGCTCAATGATGTTTTTGTCTGTTGTCGGCTTCTACGTCTTCACTACATATGTTTCGATTGTAAACAACTATGCTCCATTCTCCTCTCCTGTGTCTCGTCTTCTCCCACGTGGCCTCGCGATGCTACAAACCTTGCATATTCCCATTCCCCAAACCATCCGGCGCATCGCTTCTGCCATCTCATTTCACAACCGCCCTCCTCTGCCGTCTCAAGATCAGCAGGCAGACACAGATACTCCCGATGAAGCCACGCCGCCGTCACCTTCGAACAACAAAGTGGCTACCCTTGCCCAACCCCACAACCCTGACGCGGTACCCCGTTCTCGCTCTGGTATTGATCCTCAGACACACGTTCGTGTTCTTGAACGGCTTGTTACGATAACTGAGGAGGCTGTGGAGAATATTCCGATCTTCCTGGAGCTGCTTGATCAGCCAGTGAAAGATCTTACACTACGGCCACGCGCCATGGAGAAGTGGAACGAATTGCTTCATATTACTTTCAGGTTGCTTGGAGATCAATCCACCTTTTCTGTTTCTGCTGCCTGGACTCTTGCCCGCACTATGATGATTTGTTACAATTATGATACCGCTGATCAGCAGTTATACCTTACATTACAAAGCCATCTAGGCAGTAGGGGAACTGGTGATGAAAAATCACGTATGCCACTCAATGTTCTCTTCTCTTCCTATTTGTCCTTTTGGCTTCGTCAGTCCGATGGGCGTGACCTGTGCCGAACAATTGCATTTCTTGAGCCAAGTGATGCTGCCGATGCTGAACTCCTCTGGATGGTGAATACCTCCCACCGGACAATGCGTGGTCGTTACGTGTCGTTCTGGGAGACTTTAGTGGAACGGGTTGATATGTATCTTATATTCTTCACAGCCGTGCTTACATATGTGTCAAGCACGGAACAGAGTAGAAGGTCCAATATTCCACTCACATCTGCAGTCATTTATGCTATGCGCGCCATCAGATCAGCAATTGACCAACAAAACATTAATCCCATTGAGGGCCTCTACATCTTGCCAGTGACTGTCTCCACCTCTGAGCCCGTGCCTATGACATTCTGTCGAGTTGATAGCACTGATGCCCTGGACCTTTGGAGTCAAGATTGTATTCAATCTGTTAAGGACCTTCTTCAATGGAACCCGAGATCACCCCTGCTCAATGAATTTCGACTTTCCCTGATTGCTGCACTCTATATTGATAGCACCATGCATGCTCATGATCGCTCGCATTTTGCTGACCTCAACCACCCAAACATTACGGATCTTACGTTTCTCTACTCAGGTGCCTATGATGATGGCAAGCTCGCCATCTACCTGTACATGGCTCTCTTCCGGAAACCTTTTGAATACGTTCATGATCCTCTCGCTGCCCTCTATAACGTCATTTGTGGGATAATTTTTGAGCTCTCTTCATTACCACTTTTGGGGCTGCGCGTCTTGGATATTGCTGTGAAGCATCTTCACAAAACAGCAACCCCTTCATCAGAATGGCTGAAAAATCTCCAATCACATCGCTACATCTCTATTCCTGGTCCCGGTCTGCCTATCTTTGGTTGGGTTGATGATTGGATTCTACTCCATCTCAACACTCTTGCCGCCCAACAACCTTACCTACCCCTAGTGAAGGTCGAGGAGTTAGAATGGTCTGATACACCTGCGAAAGTGCACATTGCAAAGGCTCGACTTGACTTCTATGATTCTTTGGCAGATGTAGGGAACAAGGCGGACAAGGAGTCTGAGCCAGATCCAGGGCTGCTCAAGGTGTTTCTTTGGTCCAATGACCATGAGGTCTGTACACGTGCATTCAAGTGGTGTCTTGACCTGTTTCCTATTGGCCAGTCTGGTACATCTGGAGATGTAAACAGCACCACAACGTTCATCCCAGAAACAATGGGGGGTATGTGGGTTGAACACTTTATCCAGGTGCTTTGTGGGAAACCTAGGTACTGGGGTTTATCATTGAATCTCCTGATATCAGATCTTGTCCCAAAACGGGCCGTGCTCCCATCATCCTGGTGCCGTGACTTTGCTTCAGCACTCATATTTAGCACAGACATGCATGGGCTTCCTGCCTACCAAATTCTTTCTCGCAGATGTTCGTCACTTGAAGAGCGACAAGCATTCCTCTCTTTCCTTTCAACTCTTTTCGAGCTCGTCAGGTCTAGATTGTCCTGGGCTGACCTCACCTCGTTTGAGAACTGGCTGGTCCAGCCTCCAGGAGTTGAGAGCCCGGATGCTCATACCCAAGCACCACACGTTCTGGCCAGCTTGAAGCAGCAACTTGTGGAACAGACTCTTGGGTTCTTCGCAGAACTCCCAATGGACGATGAATGGCGGGAAGGCTCGTAAGTTCTTCTCTGAGCTCCCAATGGCAGGTGAATGGATGGGTGAATGACTCAGTGAGATGGGCCTCTCATATGTATGGCAGAATTGCTTTTTTAGAACAGGCATGTAGCGCATTTGGTAATCGGGTCTGAGGGTGTTAGGACGCACGACTACGAGCATGGTATTTGCTTTATCTTTGGTCAATATTGCATTATTCCCATTTTCACTTTTTCTTGTCGGAATATTAGTGCGCTCGTCACCTCGATTAGTTCAGATCGGTTCTTCCGAACCTATTGTCGCGACTTGGTCGTTACGGCTTCGAAAAATTCCCCCGAGCATTCTGGACTCTTGTTGTACATAGGCCTCCTATTCGCGTCTGAAGTCAAGAGGTTTCTTTACGGTCTTTCAACATTCTTTGACTCCTGGAAATAGAATTTTAATTGATGCGCCTCGCACTGCTAGGCGTGTGAGCGTCCCATTGGAGAGGTGAGAAAGCGTGGCCCTCGTTTAAACGTGATGTGAACCAGATAGACTTGGTGTCGGTGTTCGAGCTTGCAATTAATCACATGTTATTAGAATCTCGTCGCTCTGTCTGTCATTCGACCTACATGTGTTGGTTCAATGGAGGACTCAAGGCGCTTCACTCGATCTCTCTCTGACCCTCTGACACTGCCCGATATTGCCAATGCCTGTCGTTCGACACCTGCTGAGCCAAGAAGAAGAAGAGGAAGAAGCCACACGACGTTATTCGAGTATCAACTTTCTACTCATTTCTCGCTGAATTTTCCGCCTTCCTCTTTAATTTCGCTTATGCCCGCCTTAGCCGAAAGCTAATGAACACCCGTTGTCTACTGCACGACCATCTGCGCGGCTTGTGAAACACTTGACGCTTAACGCCTCCGAGGACAACCGAATCCCAGTATATTTGAGACGACTGAAGCTAAGTAACAAGTAAAGCGAGAATTTGCCACGGGAAAGGTGACAGAGAGCGAATCAAATAGTCTTGAATACCACCATACGACACAAGTTGATAAAGAATCGAGTGGACATGAAGCTATGGTAAGATATACGAAGATAAAGAAACTTCAGACAGTACTATGGAGCCCCTATATGCTTGGCCTGTGCAGAACGCCATTCTGATATATGAGGGGGCTAATGCCACTGAAGATCATCACGCATCCATGAATCAACCATTGGGAGCTCTGCAAAGAACCCAAGTGTCTCTTCTGCAAGCTGATGCTTCATGGTAGCTAGAATGTGTTCCATTTGAGTTTGTGTACTATGATTCAAAATGTCTTCTGAAGGCTCAGCCAACCAATTTTCAAATGAAGCGAGCCTGGACCAGGTCAAACTGGGTTTGATGAGCTCTAGCATGGTTGCAAGGAAAGGGAGAAATGCCCGTAGCTCCTCCAACCGCATGAATTCAATGGGTTCAGCAAGACATTGGTAAGCAGGAAGCTCCTGCATGCCTAAGGGGTGCACAAGGGAGAACAAAATTGTCGAAGAAAAGTCACGACACCAGGAAGATGGCAGCATGGACCATTTTGGGACAAGATGTGATATCAGGAACTCCCTGGATTTAATCCTCTCCCTATACCGACCCTTACAAATCACATGGATGAAGTGTTCAATCCACGCATATCCCATTGTTTCCGGGATGAACATCCTGGTGCTGTCACCATCTCCGGGGGTACCAAGATGGATACTAGGAACCAGGTCAAGGCACCACCTAAATGCGCGTATACAAACCTCATGGTCTTTGGACCAGAGGAACACTCTCAGCAGCTCTGGATCTGGCCTCGGCACCTTGGTCCCCTCATGCTTCGCCTTTGCCATAGAGTCATAGAGATCAAGCCGAGCCTGTGCAACGTGTACATTCGCAGGTGTATCAGACCATTTTAACTCCTTCACCTCTTCAGGGAGTAAATAAGATTGCGGAGCAAGAAGAGTGTCCAGATGGAGCAGAACCCAATGATCTACCCCTACCAAATGAGTTCCAAATTGCTCATCAGGAGCAGTGAGGATCAACCCAAATGGCCATTTTTTGAGCCAGTTGGATGGAGGGGATGTTGTATTACAGACATAATTCACAGCAATCTCCAAGATATGCAGACCAGAGAGCGGTAATTTGGGGTAATCCATAATGGTCTTTTCAATGACTTTGTAAAGAGCGGCAAGTGGATAATGATCCCTGTTGAGTGGTTGCCTGGAGACAGCCATGTACCAATAGATAGCGAGCTTATGATCATAGGCATCAGACCATTGCAATGTAGTGTTTGTGATGTTGATGTCCTTGACAAGGTCGGCAAAAATAGAGTGTGCATGAGCCTGCTTTGTGCTATCAATGTAGAGCGCAGCGATCAGGGACAGTTGAAAGCTATCACACTCATATCCATGGCAATGCCGCTCGAGGAGGTTCTTAACAAGTTGAGTACAGCCTACGCTCCATAGGTCCAGTGCATCAATGCCAACATTTTGATGGAAGGCCATAGGCACAGACTCAGATGTGGAAACATTCCGCGATAGAATACAGAGGCCATCAATGGAATTAATGCCACCTTGGTCAAGTGCTGATCTAATGGTGTGCATCGCATACACAACTGCAGCTGTGAGCGGAACCTGGGACCTCCTACTCTGTTCTGTGCTTGAAACATATGTAAGCACAGCCACGAAAAATCCAAGATAGTCATGAACCAAGTCCTCGGATTGCACGGTCCGGTGGAAAGTATTCACCATCCAGAGGAGCTCAGCATCAGCAGCATCACTTGGCTCAAGAAATGCAATTGCCCGCCACATGTCATGCCGATGCGAGTAACCAAGCCAGAAACGCAAGTAGGAAGAGAAGAGATTTTTGAGTGGCATACGTGATTTTTTCTCATCTGTTTCCCTGCTACCCAAGTGGTGGTGCAGTGTGAGGCACAATTGCTGGTCAGCAGTTTCGCGATTGTAACAAATCATCATAGTGCGGGCAAGAGTCCAGGCAGCAGAAACTGGGAAAGTGGATTGATCTGCAAGCAACCCCAAAGTAATATGAAGCAATTCCTTCCACTTTTCCACATTGAACGGCCGTAGTGTAGCATCCTTCACTGGCTGATCTAGCAGCTCCAGGAAGATCGGAATGTTCTCCACAGCCTCGGCGGTTGTCGAAACTAGCCGTTCGAGGACATGAATATGCGTCTGAGGGTCAATATTAGAGCGAAAGCGTGGTACTACTTCACTCTTTTCAACGCCGTCAGGCTTATGAGGCTGTATGGGTTTAGCCACTCTGTTGCTCGAAGGTGACGGCGGGGTGGCGTCAAGGGAGGCATTTGCATCTGCTCGCTGTTCTTGAGAGAGGAGTGGGCGGCTGTGAAATCGGATGGCAGAAGCGATGCGCCGGATGTTGCGAGTAATGGGAATAGACCAGGTTTGCAGGTTTGCCATGACATGCGCGAGAATACGAGAGAATGGGGAGGAGAATGGAGCATAACTATTGACAATCGACACATATGTGGTGAAGCAATAGAAGCCGACGGCACACACAAAAGCGAGTGAGCACAAAATGGCAGATGGCAGATGGAGAGGAGAGATGAGCACAAGGAGGCCAATACAAAAAAGTAGTAGTGACCCCTGGATCAGGATCGGGAGGAGAGCGACAAGCTCATGCAGCTTCCAGCGCTCGAGCTCTTGCAGTCGCCGTTCACGTTCCTGTGCACGGAGATGCGCCACAGTGTACTTTCTCCACCCACGGTCAAACTCCTGCAGCCAGCCTTTGACGAGCATCGCGAGGAATGCATCGATCAAAACGAGTGCGAGGCTGAGGAAGAGAAGCATGTTCACCACGGCTGCGCTGGCGGAGACCTGAAAGGGGGCAGGAACAAATGCAGGGGTGGTAGAGTTGCTGAGTTGTTGTGAAATGTGGATAAGCACGTCCATTGCGACGTCGGTGCTGTTGGGCTGGAGCTGGGGGATCAAGAAGACAAGGAAGGCAGAAAGGAAGGCAGCAAATAGACCATCCTGGAACCAAATCAGCAGGTATGTACCGTATAGAGTGTGCATACATACAAAAACGAGGACAGTATCTGCCAGATCCCGCCACTCGACCTCCCGGATGTTGTCGTCCACTGCCGCCATTTCGTTGTAGTACTCCCATATCGACTTTTCGCTCCCAAGGGACTCTGAAAGGACATTAACCTTGCGTGTTAACCCATCTCACAGAGGAGCTCACCAAGCAGCCTGATTACGATTGTGCGAATCTTCTCCTCGTCTTCGCAGCATCAGGATTAGCAAGTACGATGATAAATATAGCGCTGAACCCACCGAAGTGGCCTCTATTGGTGGAGAAAAGCGGCATTTCGACTGGGATGTGGATGTAGTCGTCGTGGTCAAGGTAGTACGAATGACTGAGGTCGGAAGCGTATGTGCAATGACAGCTGAGCTTACGTAACGCGGGAGGTCACACCCAACTAGACGTAAATATATATTTATTCAAATGCAGCCACGATATAAACTGTTTTATTATGGGACGTCTCGCGCATGATATGTTTCGGCAACTAATAACAGTACTTAGAACGACCGGAACATTCATCGGCCTTCACCATACTCTCTGGGAGAGACCCGGGCCCTGTAGCCCAGTCACGTTGCAGGCTTCGTTTTATTCGGCTCCTCTGAGCAACAGTCGCGGTTCCCTCGATTTCTCGACTACTGTGCCAGAGCAAGGGATCCATTTTGCTATGTCCCCTTGGTCGTGATGACTAAATGTCCGGTTGGGGGAACCTATAGACTTGGTAGTGCGACCGTCGAGTCTGAGTTGCGAAAGCCGTTGATGGATGTGGGGAGCGACGATGACGTTTCAATAGGATCAGGGAAGGGGGCAGACGGCAACGGGACGGTGTGAAGAAGCCTACCAGGGGCAATACCATTTTTATGGCTTGTGGTTGTGCTGTCAGAGTCAGACCTCGACTCGAGGAAGGCGCCCGTGAGATCGAGAGTGCAGGCTCAGAGGGTGGGGCACTACAGTACATACACCGCCACTCGGCCGGAAGTTTTCCGGGCCGGCCACCGCCCTCAAATCGTGACCTAAACTCTCACTCTTGTAAATAATAATTGCTATATACATTAGAAATTGAAATGTAATTCGAGTTTTTGTGCCCCCCTCCCCTTTGGCAACTTATTACGAGACACCCCAAAATGGCAACCACCTTCAGTCGGCCACCCCCCCAACCCAGAAACACCAACCGGAAAAATTCTACAAAAATAACAAATCGTTTCGAATGGATCTCAAGGGTTCCTAGGCATCTTCCGATCCGCTATTGTTGCAATTCTCCCACTCTGTGATGCTCTCTTTCTTTGGTGGCTAACCGGGTTACCCTCCATTCTTCAAGAGCAACCTTGGGGTTTTGATGCTTCTCCTCAAGAGTAATTCCTGCGGTAAGTTTGAGGGATTTAGAGTGAGACATAGTTGAGTTAGATGGGAAGGGGAAGAGGCAGTGGGAGAAATGTGCTCTCAACATGTTCCAGAAATTTCTCATATGTTCACTGTGATTTCCGGGGCACTTCCGTAATTTATAGAGAATTTTGCGACAGCGCAGCGATGGGTGGCCGCCCAACAGGAACTTGTTGGCCAGTTTTTCGAGTGTTGCTGCTCCTCGAGCCACCATTTTTTAAGCATTTGGCTTGAATTTTTTTTTTAGAATAGATTATTCATGTATTAGAACAATATATTACAAGCGTTTTACAGGTTATCAAGTCAGTTGTCGAGAGGCCCATTGAGTGTGGGGGCCGAGTGGCGGTGTATATACTGTATGATAGGATTGATCGATCAATCTCAACGGGACTAAATATCACCTTTGTAGCCCACGATGTACACAACCAAAGAGGGAGGGGGATACGCACGGCGAAATCGGTGAAGAGGACAGAGTGTACAAAAGGAAAAAAGTATTGGCGGGTTCTCCGGGGCTTCTCCGGAGAGGAGCTTCGTGGCAAGCCTGACCAGAGGTGATTTTCAGAGTGTTGGTTCGTTGATAAACCATCAGATCGCGTAGAGTTTGCGGTCGCTTCCATAGCTCACTCACATGGCGCTGAGCACAGCACATGCCCGTAAACCGGTTTTATGTCGACTTGAAGAGACCGTTGGGCGAATGGAAAAGGAACCTGAGTACCGTAGTGGAACACGCCAAATATTTTCTCTTGGAATATATACACCCTCCCCTGAAACGCGACCAACTGCGACGTTAAGTGTTATTCCGGCACTAGGTTTGGATATTTAAATAAGAGTATTACGGCCTATGAAAATGCATTGCCGAATGTTAAGTGCTAGTGCTTTTCTTTTGGCGGGGGAGGGCGGGGGCAAATAGTAGGAGTAATGGTATCAGTAGTATCGTCTTGGCTTTCCGAGGAAACTTCTGCGCATTCAATCGATCTCTCTTGCCATGACTGGACTGCCAGTCGCCAAAAGAGTAAAGAATGAGAACAAACCGACGGAACGGATATCATCGCGAAGCGCAGAATATAGAGGCTTGAGGGAACGAGGTTGCAACCAGAATTTTCTGGAAGCTAAGGGCCAGGTGAGGCGAGGCGAGCGAGGGTTGTCGGGTGTGGTCGGGTGTGGCCGGTCGAGTCGAAGGGTTTTTTCAGCTGAGAATCGAAGGTCGGATGTACAGACGTACGGAACGGGACAGACGGGGACAGAACGAGACAGGGTATCACACTGAAGTTCACAGAACATGGTATTGCGTCCGTGCATAGGAGAAAGAGGCATTGGATGTATTAGAGAGGCTTGATTATTGAGTCAGGCCGGGTTACAGTCATACGTTTGTAAAACCAACAGAACGACCTGTGTTATGCCATACGAATCGTATTTGAATTTAGTGCAAAATGAGGTACGGGCCCCTCAATGTTTGGCTGTGGTTAGACTTACACCAAAAGACGGTTTCATAAATAAACCGAAGTCAATGAGACAGTGTGGTCACAGACGTCTAACATCCCTTGGGATCTCGGAGCTTCATCATTAGGTTCCAGGCGACTTAATATCCTTTCATCTCCCAAATAAAGAATCATCATGGTTCACTATTCCTTAGCAACCATACAAAACAGTGGAAGTACGATCACGATCACAGATATCCAGAGGAAAATGTAATACGCAATACGAATCTAGGGGGACGAAGGGTGGACGTGCGAGAGGCAAAGATAGCTGTGCAGAGGTCTGTCTAAGTAAGCGTTAAGCGTAGGGGGGGGGAAAGAGGGGGGAGTCTAAATACAATCTCCAAGAAGTAATAGGGGCAGTGTCCGTCATTGAGCGTCCATTGTTATCAAAGGACCCTTTTAGGAAAGAAGGGACAGCGCCGATTTGGGTATAGGACGGTCATCAGAAAGGACAAGCGAGCCGAGCCGAGAGAGCGAAAGAGCGAGAGCCGAGAGAGAGAGAACCGAGAACCGACTATGTCACCAGGGATAAGGCGGCCGCAACTGCGGGCACGCTCCAGAAGGCCAGAAGGAAAGAAGAGAAAGCTGCTGTACAACAGGTAATAGGGATGAAACAACAAGGGAGAGCAATACAGGTCGCATTCTGTGTGGTAGCCTGCGAGGCCGAGTATGCGTTTTCGGGTGTGTTGGGTTTTTTGACATCGACGTAGGGGCGCGAGGGTGGCCCTAGGGATGGAAGGACAGGCATCGGGCGCAC
>Ga0307515_10020254_pt1 | contig 11883 bp, 1 predicted proteins | sample 17_EM_MG_FD_194513 | JGI IMG/M metagenome (GOLD analysis project Ga0307515, IMG submission 194513) | Populus trichocarpa ectomycorrhiza microbial communities from riparian zone in the Pacific Northwest, United States - 17_EM | ecosystem: Host-associated > Plants > Roots > Unclassified | place...
AGGTATAAACAGGTAGGTACAGATAGTAGGCATAGATAGGTAGGTATAGGTAGGTGGGTATAGACAGACAGACAGATAGATAGATAGGTAGGTAGGCAGGCAGGCAGGCAGGCAGGTAGGCAGGCAGGTAGGCAGGCAGGTAGGCACTAGGCCAATTAACAATTTAGAGGCTCTAAGTAGATAGCTCTATATTTTATATAGTTATAATATAAATATATTTAAAAGTATATTATAGCAATCTATAGAAAACGTGCAAAATATATAAAATGTACGAAATATGCAAAACGTACGAAACGTGTAAAATGTACGAAATGTATAAAACATACAAAACGTATGAAACGTGCAAAACGTACAAAACGTACGAAATGTGCGAAATGTGCGAAATGCAAGGGCTACGTACAGGCTTCGCGCGGATTACCGCAAAAAATATAGGCTTTGCGCAGGTTGCTGCAAACTACCGCAAAAAATATAGGCTTTGTGTGGGTTGCTGCAAACCGCCGTAAACCGCACAGGACCATATACGACCACCGCAACCGTACAGTTTGCAGCAATTTGCGGCAATTTGCTGCAAACCGCAACAACGAGCCAAAAAAAAAATTTCCTGATGTTAGGAAAAGAGGAGGTTTATAGAACTAGAGAGAGCTAATAGTAGAGCCTTAGACTCTTAAAGGAATTTAAGGACAATACCTAAACCTATAAGTTAATTAGCAAGATTAGCAGTTTAAAGCACTAATAGATAGTAAAGCAATAAGGAACTATATCTTACTAGAAGTAGTTAAAAAAATAGGACTATTATATAAACAAAAGAAGTACCTTTATCTATTAGTTATAATTTTAGGAAATCTAATAGCCTATAAAGGAGGTATTATTAACCTTAAAATAGGACTAATTCAGCTAACTATTAAAGGAAGACTAGTTAAGGTATCTTTTAATATCCTATTATTAGGACGAGATAAGGCAGTATTAGATATACCTTAGTTATAGAAATATAATCTAAAAAATTAATTAGATTATAGGTTAGGTTAATATACTAGCGTCTATATATTGCTTAGCAGCATCCACTTTAGCAACGCACAATGCTAAGACCTCCTACAATATTCGCGAATATTAAACGCAGTCACTACGTGGCTAATTCGCTTTTAATATCGCTAAACTCATTAATATTCATTATATATTTATTATCCATTTATTTAAGAATTATTTTATAACGCTATTACCGCTTATAACTAACTAGGAGATTTATATACGTGTATAATCCCAATAAGCAAACCTACCTAGACGACCTACCTTAACTACACCCTCCTTTATTAGTTATATAATGCCGTCCGAGGCTAATATACGCGCTACTGCCGTAAAAAAGCGCAAAATTACTAAAGAGTAAAGAGAACAAGCCTAAGATAAAAGGGAGATTTAGAAGTATAAGGAAGAGCGTAAAGCCTACCTAGTAGAGGAGGCTCGCTAGTATAAATACTACCTAGCTTAAATAGCTTAATTATAGTTAGGCTTAGCCGCTTTGGCCTTATAGGCTACTATAATAGCTACTATAGCTAATATCCTTAGTAAGCCTCTCCCTTCTAGTATAAAGTCGCTTAAATTCCGCCTTCTTAGCGTTATAAAAAGGGATTACCTAGATATTTTTAAGGGTACCTTTAATCTAGTAAACCTTACCTATCTTTAAGTCTATACTGCTTAAATTAAGATCGCTAATAAGACATAGATTAAGAATAGTACTCTAGTTATAAGGAAGGTAAAGGTAAATAGGAAGTGAACCTTCAAACCGGAAAAGTAACAGTCCGACGTCCAAGCAGGCTTAGACCGCCCAGGCCACGCGCGCTTAGGCCAAATCTTAACGTTGCCACCAAAGATAAGCCCCTTTCTTGGAAAAGTTAGCAAAATTCTATATACGGCTTAGTTAATGCCTAGAAATACCTAGTACGCCTTAATATAAGATAGGGCGCGGAGTTAGACTTACTCTAAAAGTATAAGATAATATATTGCATTTTATATATTTTCCAAGAAAAAAAAAAATATTTAGTCCTTTTTCTAGTACTTAATAGACTATTATAATAGAACCTAGCGCTAGGTTTCCAAAGGCATATAATTACTAGTAAAATTGGCTTAAAGCTTCTTTAAAACTAAAAAGTAACCGTTTAGTAACTATCCAGTAATAGTTTAGTAGAGGTCTAAATATAGTAAAGGTAACTATTCTTAAGGGGTGCTACCAGAAATTTAGCCTTATCTACTAAATTTTTTAAGAAAATCTTAAAAGCGGGCATACGCCGTAAGCACGAATTTTTTAATATAGTAGATACTAAATCTTATTATAAATTCTAAATACGCACTTATAATTTATTGGAAAAAACAAGAGAAAAAACCGTAAAAAAGTTTTATCGTTTTATTGCGCTAATTAAGATTATTATTATCCTAAGGCCGAGATTCCCCTTTAAGTTCTCGGTATTTCTAAGCAATTTAGTAATTACTCTTATATACCTCCACCTTTAAACCTTTTTAATATATAAAAACTTCGTTAAAACCTAGTAATTTTCCTTAATATTTAGCTCTTGCCCTTATAATATCCTCGGTATTAATTATTTAACGTTTTAACCGAGCTTTTAATACTATTTTCATCTATTTTATACGCCTACTCTACTTAGAGCTCTTATTAACCGTAAAAAAGTCCTCCTAAAAAGCAGTTTTACTAAAATATATACTATATATTAATATAATAGTCTATAAAATAAAGTATAATTAGTAAATATAGGTAGGGCTTTTAATATAAATTAGATATATTAATACCTTTTACTCTAAATAGCCCTTTTTTAAGGTTTTCTAAGACTCTTTTGCTACGCTACGGTATAATTAAGCCCAATATTTTAATAGAATTGGAACACCTTTTACTTTTATAAGTAAAAAGTGGTGCCAATTATAAAATAATTAAGAAATATTATTAGTATAACTAATAATTCCGTACGGCTATATAATATCCTTATTTAAGAACTTTAGTAGTGTTCCGTTTATAGTAATTTCCCAAAATAGGTAATAGTTTTCTTAAAGTAACAGAGAAGATTTAAGGGTATTTAACTAGAAAATTGAGGTTAATACTTAAGGTTAGTTAAGGTGCTAAATAGTATTAGACTAAGATAGATTTCGTATAAGTTCTAAGAAAGTCTCCTAAAGACCTCGCTGCACTAAAGTAAAATCTCTAGTAGTCTCAATATTTAAGTTAAAATTAAATGAATTCTGCCTTTAAATAGTAACCTCTACTTAGAGAAGTAAAGCGCGATCTCTTTTTTAATGCAGCTAAGATATATTAGAGAAATTCTTAAAGACTAAGAGAGTATAAAAGTAGGTCTTGGAGGGACCAAAAAGTAAAGGCATTTTTTTAGTATTTTTAAAGATTATTTGTACGGTATAGGTAAATTCTTAGAGAATTAATATCCTTTATATCGGATTCTTTAAGAAACCGCACCGTTTCTCCTTAATTTTACCTAAAGAAATTAATTATATTTTTCTATTAAGGATATACTCTTATTATAGTTATACTAATATTTCTTTATAAATTGCAATCTCTTTGTATGTTCTTCTTCTAGGTTAAATAAATTCCTTAGCAAACCCAAGAAGCTATTTATTTTAAACGGCAACTATAGTATCTTAAGCTTTATTTCTTGTTAAACCTAAAATTCCTCCTATACCCTAATTAAGCTGCTACTTTTTTCTTTTTAATGGAGCTATATTAAGAAAAATAATTACAATAATAGAACTTTTAGAGATTTCATTAAAAATATCTTAAAATTTTAGATATTTAATTTTAGATTTATATAGCGAAAATGGCTGTATTAGCGGTTTTTTCTATAAACGCTAATTATTTTTTTAGATTTCTTCAATAAAGGACTTACCCCACATCTTATTTTTACTAAAAACCTTCTAATTATTTTCCATACATATAAGCCTTAGAAAAATTAAGAATTACTTTCTCTCTTCTTAGAAAATGTCTTATCTCTCTTAAATTAACTCTTTTCTTTTATTATTAGATACTAAAACTCCCTTAAATCCTATATAAAAAGCTATAGAAGATGCCGAAATTAACAAGGAACTTAATAAGTAATAAGAGATTTTAGTAGTAGAATTTAATAATTCCGTTAGAATTAATAAGTTGTTTAAAACTGTATATAAGGCTATAGAGGGTGCATTAGCACCTATAACTTTATTAGGTTATATAGGGTATATTTCCTATATATTCTAAGAATTTAGTTAAAAAATACTTATATCTAATAAGATTATTCTAGGTAAATTAAAAAATATATTAAATTTATAAAAAAGGAAGCCCTAGAGCTTAAAAAGTTTGTTAAAAAGCCAAATAAAGATATTCTACCATTAATATGCCTATAGATTTAATCTGTCTATAAAAAGGCCGAACCTAGTTTATCTTCTTAGTTATTATAAGAAAGTAAGAATAGAACCTGGTTATATACACAAAAAATACGTATAGTAGTCTCCTATTTCTACGCTCATGAGGTTCGTCTTAGAAGTAATCGATTTTCCAAAAAAAGTAATAGAGAATAGATAGGAAACCTAACACTTTTAGATATTGTGGCAAGATATATAAGAAGTCTATATAGACAAAAGGTATATTTTCTTTCTCGGTAATACCAATAATTATTTACTATTTGCTATAACTAACGCTATTTTATAAACTTATATAGGAGAAACGCAAGAAAGCGTAAGAGCAATTACTGCGTTAAAGCTTTGAGAGCTTTACGAATATAACGCAAATCTTAAATATACTTCTTAGTTATCCCGTCTTCCTATAAATTAAGGAGAATAGATTTAGGGAGGTGTTTATCAGCGTATTATAATAAGCCTTATATATATAATAGCTTTTGCCTATTTTCTTAGATTTAATAAGGTTCTGCGTATTAAAATTTAGCATATTTAAATCCATAACTGTTGGGAATGAGGCAAGCGGTCGTCACGTGACGCCGCGGCACTAGCGTGGCGAGGAGTCTTGAACTCCTCGCCCTTCCTCATTCTAATGAATAAGCTTTATTAACCAACATCACTATAACCCTACTCAAGTAGTCGTTATTGGTGAGTCACCCTGTGTAACCAATACTAATCAGTGGTTAAATACACAGTTAACTATAGAGCAGCTAGGTTTTTAAATAGAAGAGATAGTCTTATATAGGGGTGCTATATACGCTTATATGGAATAGATCCCAGCGATACTGTGCTACCTTAAACTTGCGGAAAACTAGTAATAAAAGTGTTACTAAGTACTAGGAGATACCAAGTTGCGTCTATTACGTAGAATAATTGCGTTTACGAAGATTTGGTTATACTTTAGGTTAGAAGTGTTACTAAACCTAGGGTCCTAAGTTAACGTCCGAAACGCGTTAAACGACGTCCAAAACGCGTTAAACAACATCTCAAATTGCCTACCTCTTAATAGTAAACCTACGAGATCCTACAAAACCGAAAATCCTACTTACCTTTAACGTACGACACCCCGTCGATTCTATACCTGCTATAGCGTTAACCTATCTAAAGAAGTACGAGGATGATATTAACCTAGAGATATAGAATAGAGATATTAACCCTATAACCGCTAAGCAATAGGACCTAAACGGATTCCTATTATACCGTATAGTATACTATAAAGACAGCGAATATAATGATACTATGCTATAGTACTGTATGAAGGAGGACTTTATTGGATAGATAAAGGAAATATAGGTTTCTGTAAACAAGGATATTATATAGGACTTTTATAACTTCCTTTAGGAGTATAAAGTATTTGTCCCTATAGATGGGGGAGTTATTAGAGATAATATTTAGGAGCATATTATTAATGTAAAAGAAGAGCACGAATAGACTCTATAAGAGATTAAGCACTAACTACGTACTATAAGGAAGCTTAACTTATAATAGAATCTAAGTAATACACCTCTAGAGACGAACCTACCTCCGCCTTTAACTCCTCTATATTTAATTTAACCCATAACCTCAATGTTAAATACTATACCCTAATAAGAGTAGGCACAGGATCCTATTACTTTACAACTTAACGACCTTTAGACTCTACCGATTAGACCTACGTCCTTACTATAGCCTATAATGCAACTCCTATCTTCTCTATCTTAATCTTAAATTAGAGGTAGTTTAAAATTGCTTATAGAGCTTATAAAGCTCTATTTGGATTAGGAGAAGAAGTTTAGCGGGGAATTATATAATGTTCTTAATTCGAAACTATATATCTTCTATAACTATTACTAGAAAGTAGGAATAGAGTTTAATTAATACTATAACGCCTATTCTGTTATGCTTAAGGGCCGAGCTAGTATATTCTATTATAATTATTTAGTAGAAAAAGGATATAATTTTAACCGCATAATATATAAGTTAAGATGCCACTTTAAAATAGAAGAGAATAAGTAGTAGTATATGTTAGAATAGAGAGAGACTACCTTCCTAAGAATTATTGCTACAAACTTAGGTATTTCTCGACTCGATTACCTTTAGAAGCTCTTTAATTAACTTTAAACAATTTAGCGTAGCTTATCCAAATTATATTAAGAGGATTTTAGCCTACGCGATTAAGTTATTAGCGTATGCTAAGGTGTTAAAGAATGCAACCTTACTCTCTTTAATCCTGTAAATACTTACAAAGGAGTATATACTTAATTAAGATCTTCTATTAGCACCGCTCTACGCTCTTAAGAAGTATAGCAATTTAATACCTAACTTTAATCTACTTTAATTAACCCGGATAACCCGCCCGACTAATATAATTATAACTAGACTGATTAAATATATAGTGGCCGGGGTAGATAATATAATAGAGGGTATAATTAACGACTATAAGGTAAAGGTGGAGGCCCTTATAGAGGTTTATTTTAAAGTAATTACTAAAAGAAGTGCTACGTTTATAAGAAACTAAATTGCTAATTAACTAGGCATTCTCTTAATAAATAAAAGGAGGTATATAATAAGTTTCGCTAAAGTATAAGAAACGTTAAAAATTATAAGGTTACTATGGCTTACTTCTAAAGCTTTCTGGTTTAATATAAAGGCGTAAAAGATTTTAAGGGTAAGGTTAATGAGGCCAAATAGCTCCTTATAGATATGGAAATTAAGGACTACTTACCCAACTAATACTTTACTAAGTATAGTAAGGTAGATGGTATATAAACCGTTACTATTCTTAATAACTAATCTACGCTCTATTTTATTACGAAGTTAGATATCTTTAATAAGCTATAGGAGAGTTCTACGTTCTCCTTTAATAATAGATACTTGGCGAACGTCTTTTATAGTATTATACCAGACACTAGAGCCATAGAAGTATTTATAGTAGGAGAACCTTAAGTTTGAGCCCTTTAGCAGCTTAATAGCTCTGTTTAGATTAACTATTTAACGGTAGGCTAATATATAATTCGTTTTAGTAAGGGTACTATAATCTCTTTTAGCATAATTAGGGTCTAAACCCCCTTAGGGTATATCACTTTCTACGTTATTCCCACGAATACCCTATTTCTATTTTGTATTAGAGATATAGATAAATTAGGCGTTAAGCTTAATAACCTTAAGAATATATTTATTTAGGGAGATAATCAGGTACCCGTTATATATAAGTAGGGTTACCCCTAGTTACTCCTTTATTAACTAAAAAAGAGTGTTACTTAGAGCCACTTAACTAAGTTAGAGTTATATTAACTATACCGTTACTTTAGCCACCTATCTGTTTACTAACTACTTAGGGTCCTTTAGTAAGCAGGTTATAAAGTTAAGGTTAAGGCGATTAAGCATCTTATAAAGTACTGCTATTACTACTAAATAAACTAGAAGTCCCTTAGCCGATTTAAGTTTAGCCTTAAAGATAACTATAACTTTAACTTCTATATTATTATTAACGTTATATATCTTAGCGGCAAGCCAGTACTCCAAGTTATTAACTTCTTAACCTCCTTTTAAGCTGCACGTTTCTTAAAGGATATATTAGCTAGAAACGTATAGGATACCCTTTAATTATACTAGATTAATATCTACTTAGGACCCCCTAACTAAATTATCTACGATATAGAAAAGAACTTCTTATCTATAGAGTTTTAATAATAAATAAAAGTAATAGTAATCAAGGTTAAGAAAGTCCCTATTAAGGTATATAACAGTATTAAAAAAGTGGAGCGATATTACGCGCTATTACGCCGTGTATATAAAATTATCTCTTTAGAACTAGAGGATACTAGTGAAGAACTTACCTTGTAAATAGCTATTAAAGCCGTTAATAATTCCGCTAGCCTAGATAGACTTATACCTACGTTACTAGTCTTTAACGCCTACCCTTAAATAACTAACGATTCTCTACTATCCCCCTTTATTATATAATAAGCTAAGGCTATTCACAAGGCAATAAATAAGGTACGACGTCTCTACGCTATACGTTAGGTCAACAATATACTAGGAATAAAAAATGGCCTAAATACCTTAACTACGCTTGATCTGCCACTCTAGTTTAAGGTACGCGTATAGCGTAAAAAAGGAGAATGGTTAGGCCTATATTAACTTATTATAATTAATAGTTAAACTTATACTATTTAGATGCCTTACAGACCTACTTAATTCCGTTTAACTGTTATTAAGCCTTACTATAAAGATAATAGTTCTGAGCCTTTGTAGGATGCTATAGAAAATGCCTTAAAGGAGAACTACGATTAACGTGCTCTAGAAGGCGACTATAATCCTAATATAATTATAGTAGATACACCGCAACTACGACGCGGTAGAGGTCGCCTAAAGGGATCACAAAATTACTAATATCTTATTAATTTCGAAGAGCAATTTATTGCCGCTATTAAGAATAGAGTTAAGCTATTAATGGCCTTTATAACAGCTAAGGAGAAGGCTAACTTTAAACTCGCAAAATAGCTTTAAAAGGAAGGTTATATTATAACTCTAGGAGCTCCTTTCTAAGCATCCGATAAATAGGAGATCAATAATCTCATTATAAGAGGAGTCTTTAAATTTAAGAAGTATAACCCTACTAAGTTTAATAGAGTTTATATCTTTAAGTTAAGAATGGTTAATAAGATTAAGGGCAAAGCGACTAATACCCTATTTAAGAAATTAAGGCTTATTATCTAAGGTTATAACGATAATAGTAAGGAGGTAATTCTTATATAATCTCCTATAATTTAACGAGCTAGTTAGTAAGTTATTATTATACTAGCTCCCTCCTTAATAAAGAATAGAATGGCGGTTTATTTATAAGATATTACTTAAGCCTACACTTAATTAGAGACGCCCCTTTAGCGCTTAATACTGGTATACCTTTTAGAGTAAATTCGCCACTAATATCCCAAAGATATAATTATGGTTATACTTAAGCCATTATATAAAATTACAGAGGCAGGAACTTATTAGTGGGCTACCTATAGTAAGCACTATAAAGAGAAACTTTTAATAACTACTTTTATATTTAATTTATGCTTTCTTATTACAACCACGGGAACCCTATTTAGAATTATCGGCATATAAACTAATAATATAATTATCTTAGGAGACGACTAATTCTTAGCTCTTAAAGAAGATAAGCTAGTAAAGGCAAATCTTATAGTAAAGCCGAAGGAAAAGCTTAATTTAATAACACTATTACTTTTTAATAGATGTACCCTCTCCCCAAATAAGGATTCTATTGCTTTACGCCAGAAGGGTTAAGGCAAGAAGATTAATGTTATTAACGTTAACTCTTTAAAATAAAAATATATGGAGTAATACGCTTACGGAGCTTATATTATTTCTATCTATTAACCTAAGGCTTTATTTAATCTCTCTATTGCCGCCTAATACTAGAAACTAACTAAGGATAACGTTCTTGCCCTAAATAAGCGTCTTTTCTAATAAATAAACTATCTTAATTGGGGACTACTTTATGTACCTATTAATCTTCCCACCGCTAAGCTCTTTATATTTGTTAATAGATCGTTTATAAATAATAAAGATTTTAGCTCCTAGCTAGGATATAAAATTATTATCATAAACGAATCTACTAGAGAGAATAACTTTATAATCTACGGCAATCTTATCTATTAGAGCTTAACTAAGAGTAAGCGCATTACTTGGAGCGTTCTAGCGTTAGAGATATATAGAATAGTTAGCGGAGTTAATATGGTAATTACAATTAAAACTACCCTAAAGATAATTATAGATTAACTCGAACTTCCCGTTATTCCTATAATTATATATACCAACTTATATTCTCTCTGCGAGTATTTAGTTAAGCTTAGTACTATAAAGAAGAAGCGCCTTATAATTAATATTATAGCACTTTAGCAATCCTATAAGCGTTAAGAACTCTTTAAATTTTAATAGATTAATAGCTAAGATAATTTAGTAGATATAATAACGAAGGCAAACCTAAATAAGGCATTAGAGACGTTTGTTAATATAAATACTCTACGTATATAAGTTAAAGGTTAGGTTAAAAGGGAGTCCCTAGAAACTTCTTAGTTATATAAGGTCTTAAGATATTTAGGAACTTTAACCGGCGGTTAAAGTTATCTAATTAGTTAGATTCTCTTACTAAGACTTTTTTAGAGGGGGGAGTATAACATTCTATAAACCCTAACTTAACCTAGCTAATTAGGATTTTCTATCCCCGGGATGGAAAATCGCTATTGGCTTGCTTATAACTAGCGCCTTAGCGGCCCTAACATGATATTTACCTATAACTTTAAGCAAGAAAGCACCACGTGCTAAGAGGCAAATTTTAAAATAGCGAGACTTATATTATAATGGCAATAGTAAGTAAGGAGGATTAATATTTGTTACGCTAGTTAAGCAGTATTTATATATAGATAGCAACTATAAAAGAAGAGTTGCCAGTGTTAGGAATGAGGCAAGCGGTTGTCACGTGACGCCGCGTCACTAGCGTGGCGAGGAGTCTTAGACTCCTCGCCCTTCCTTATTTTAATGAATAAGCTTTATTAACCAACATCACTATAACCCTACTCGAGTAGTCGTTATTGGCGAGTCACCCTATGTGACCAACAATGACCTTACCACTAAAAAGGTTAAACTTACGCTTAATTTTCGGAAAATATATTAAACAGGAGGTAAGATTTTAAAATTTTAAAAGTATACCTAATTTTAACGGCTCTATAGAAATCTAACCCTTTTTTCTTTACTTTAACTAAGAAGAGCCCTAGCTTAATGTACCTACTCTTCTACTCAAATGGCTAGATATCTCAAAAGTTACGTTAAGTTACTTATTTAGACTATTTAATGCATTTAACCAGCCAATAGTCAGTAAAAATGTTAAATTAATAGGTTTTTTATTATTTTATAGAGAGTTTATTATTTTAATATTTTATCTAAGCCTTTAGAGTTTTTCTTTAGAATTTTTAATAAAATCTTATTAATATTAGGGAAAATCCGCTTATTTATGGGGGCCACTCCTTTTAAAGGGGTGGCGTTTAGTATTTTTCTAGTAAAAAACGCTGGGAAATTCGGAAATTATATAGTTAGGGAGGCTAAAGCTTGGAGTTTAATTCTTTAATAATTATACGGTATCTTCTTGGTAGAAACAATAATCTAGTTAAATCTCGCAAGGATTATATAAATCCGAAGGCTTAAAAAGGTACCTTATATCCTTATTATAGAAGATCTTGTAATTATGCTTAATATATAGTTTTATTAGAATATCTTTATTTAATATAGCTTTATATATATATTTAACGTAAGTAATAGGGTTATAATAGATAGTATAGCTATAATAGTAAAACCTTACTACCTTTTTAAATAGACTTCCTATCTACCTAATTAAGTATATTACTAGTTCTAAAATTAAAATATTAGAAACCTACCTCTATTTTAAATATATATTAT
>Ga0307515_10020255_pt1 | contig 11883 bp, 13 predicted proteins | sample 17_EM_MG_FD_194513 | JGI IMG/M metagenome (GOLD analysis project Ga0307515, IMG submission 194513) | Populus trichocarpa ectomycorrhiza microbial communities from riparian zone in the Pacific Northwest, United States - 17_EM | ecosystem: Host-associated > Plants > Roots > Unclassified | place...
CATCACGGTTGCCGCCTTCGACTGGACGTCGACCAGCAACGTCGGCATCACCGACGTGCTCGGCTCGGCCGTTCTGTCGGGCACGGACGTCGGCAGCTACAACGCCGCCACCAGCACCTACACCGCTGGTACCGACGCGCCGACCAACCTGATCACCGACGCCGCCAGCGCCCGCACCGCGATCGCCAACCTGGACAACGCGATCAACGCCGTCAACAGCCAGCGCGCCACCTTCGGCGCCATCCAGAACCGCTTCGAGAACGTCGTCAGCAACCTGATGGTGTCTTCGGAGAACCAGAACGCCGCCAAGGCGCGGATCATGGACGCCGACTACGCGACGGAAACCAGCAACCTGTCACGCGCCAACATCCTGCAACAGGCCGGCAACGCGATGGTGGCCCAGGCCAACCAGCTGCCCCAGCAAGTTCTGGCTCTGCTGCGCTGATAGCACCTGCTTCCTCTCCCGCTTGCGGGAGGGGAAAGCAAGAGAAAAGGCCTGCCGGCGACGGCAGGCCTTTTGTCGTCTGGGGGGCTTAATGCCTGCGTTTTGCGCCGCTTTTCGGGCCAATGGCCAGGCCCCTGCGGCCCTAATCTCCTTGCCAGCGCTTCGATCGTTCTTGCGGTTAAAGCCGCAGTCGAACCCTGGATGCCGGACCGGCAAGGAGATCACGAAATGCCCCAGACCATCAACACCAACCTGGTCTCGCTCAACGCCCAGCGCAACCTGAGCACGAGCCAGACTTCGCTGGCCACATCGATGCAGCGCCTGTCTTCAGGCCTGCGCGTCAACAGCGCCAAAGACGACGCCGCCGGCCTCGCCATCGCCGAACGCATGCACGCCCAGGTGCGCGGCATGAACGTGGCGATGCGCAACGCCAACGACGGCATCTCGATGGCGCAAGTGGGCGAAGGCGCCCTCGGCAAGGTCAGCGACATCTTCCAGCGCATGCGTGAACTGGCGGTGCAATCGGCCAACGGCACCAACAGCGCCGCCGACCGCGTGAGCCTGAACCAGGAATACACGCAGCTGGCGCAGGAAGCCACCCGCACGCTGGGCGGCACGCAGTTCAACGGCCAGAACATCCTGGCCACGACCAACGCGTCGGACTTCCAGATCGGCTCGAACAACACGACCAACCTGGACCGCATCACCGTCAACGCCTTCGACTGGACCTCCACCAGCAACGCCGGCATCACCGACGTGCTGGGTTCGGCGGTTCTGTCGGGCACCGACATCGGCAGTTACAACAGCGCCACCAGCACCTACACCGCCGGCACCGACGCGCCGACCAACCTGATCACGGATACCGCGTCCGCCCAGACGGCCATCGCCAACCTGGACAACGCGCTGAACTCGATCAACAGCCAGCGCGCCACTTTCGGTGCGATCCAGAACCGTTTCGAGAACGTCGTTGCGAACCTGATGGTGGCGTCGGAAAACCAGAGCGCGGCGCGCAGCCGCATCATGGACGCCGACTACGCCGCCGAGACCAGCAACCTGTCGCGCGCCAACATCCTGCAGCAGGCCGGCAACGCGATGGTGGCGCAGGCCAACCAGCTGCCGCAGCAGGTGCTGTCGCTGCTCAAAGGCTAAGAAGAAATTCAAGTTCCGCCGCAGGCGGCCGAATAGGGCCCTAGGGGGCTGGTCTCGTGACCAGTTTCCGGGCCCTTTCTTTCTTGGGCAGGAGAAACAGACATGGCGTCGATCACAACCCTGGGCGTGGGCAGCGGCCTGGACCTGAACACCATCGTCACCCAGCTGGTGGCGCTGGAGCGCCAGCCCATCCAGGCGCTGCAGGCGCGCGCCAACACGATGAACTCGCAGATCTCGCTGTTCGGCAGGATCAACAGCCTGTTCAGCAGCATGCAGACGGCGGCCAACAAGCTGACCGACACCACGGTCTGGCAACGCACCGTCGCGTCCAGCGGCGACACCACCAGCGTGGCCGTCAGCAGCGGCAGCGGCGCGGCAGCGGGCAGCTACGCCGTCACGGTGCAGGCGCTGGCCGGCAACCAGACGGTGGCCTCCGACGTCGCCCTGCCCGCCGCCACCGACCTGGTGGGCGCGGGCCGGATGACCTTGCAGCTGGGCACCTGGGACGCCGGCATGACCACGCTGACCGACAAGCCCGACAGCCCCAGCGTCGACATCGACATCAGCGCTACCGACACGCTGGAGACGCTGCGCGACAAGATCAACAGCGCCAACGCTGGCGTCACCGCCTCGCTGGTGACCGACGCCAACGGCGTGCGCCTGGCACTGCGCGCCAAGGAGTCGGGCGCGGTCAACGGCTTCCGCCTGAGCGTGGATGACATCGACGGCGCGCTGATCGACGGCATCGGCCTGTCGCGTTTCGCCTTCGACCCCGCCGTCACCACCAGCGGCCTGGTGCTGAAGCAATCGGCCAGCAACGCGCAAGCGCTGGTCAACGGCATCGCGGTGGAATCGGCCACCAACGACATCACCGGCGCCGTCGACGGGCTGACGCTGAGCCTGCGCAAGATCACCGCCGCACCCGTCAACGTCAGCGTCAACCGCGATCGCGACGCCGTGATCGCAGGCGTGAAGAGTTTCGTCGAGGCCTACAACGGCGTCGTCGCCTTCCTGGCCGAACAGACCAAGTACGACGCCGCGTCCAAGAGCGGCGGCCCGCTGCAGGGTGACGCCGTGGCCAACGGGCTGACGACACAACTGCGTGGCATCCTGAACAGCGCCTCGGGCGCGTCGAGCATCTACGCGCGGCTGTCGGACCTGGGCCTGCAGTCGCAGCGCGACGGCACGCTCACGATCAACCAGACCAAGCTCGACAACGCGGTCGACAAGAATCCGGAAGAACTGCGCAAGGTGTTCGCCAACAGCGACACCGACGGCATAGACCCCGACAACAACGGCTTCGCGCGCCGCTTCGCCGCGCTGGCCGGCAAGGTGCTGGCGGTGGACGGCACGGTCAACACGCGCACGCAGAGCCTGCAGAAGCAGATCTCGAAGAACAGCGCCGAGCAGGACCGCATCAGCGACCGCGCCGACCTGTTCCAGAAACGCCTGATCGCCCAGTACACCGCGCTCGACTCCAACGTCGCCAAGCTCAACGCGCTGCAGAGCTACGTGACCCAGCAGATTGCGCAGATGAACCGGTCCACTTCGAACTGACGGATAGGCGGGCGGCGCCTCAAGTGGCGCGGGGCTGGATCCGATAACAAAGGTATCCGCAGCACGCACCGCACACCGCGCCCATGTTCGCAAGCCCGTACGCCTCACGCACCGTTCGCAACGCCCAGATGGGCGGTTTGTACCAGCAAGTTGGTGTCGAATCTCAGCTGGCCGGTGCCTCGCCGCATCACCTGGTGGGGATGCTGTTCGAGGGCTTCATGGAAGCCGTGGCCAAGGCACGCGGCGGCATGCGCAGCGGCGACGCCAACATCAAGTGCCATGCCATCGGCCGTGCCGTGCGCATCATCGACGAAGGCCTGCGTGCAGGCCTGGACATGAAGGCCGGCGGCGTGCTCGCACGCGATCTGCACGATCTGTACGCCTATCTGACGATGCGGCTGACGCTGGCCAATTTGCACAACGACGAAGCCGCGCTGGACGAGTGCCAGCGCCTCGTGAAACCCCTGCAGGACGCCTGGGCAGCCATCGGCCCCGGCACCGGCGGCCCCTGAAGTCGGCCCCGGCCCCCTTCTCTGCACACCCTCAACCGAGCCCACCGATCGCCCCAAGGATCTACCGATGGACCCGCAACTGCTCAGCTACTACGAGGCGATCGAACGCGCCAGTGTCGACATGTTGGCCGCCGCCCGCGCCGGCAACTGGGACGAAGTCGTCAAGCTGGAGGGCGCCTGCGTGCTGCTGATCAGCCAGCTCAAGCACGCCGCCCAGGAGCCCGTTCCCGCGCCCGACCCGCGCGCGGTGGAAGCCGCCAAGGCCAAGTCGCGCATCATGCAGCGCATCCTGGTCAACGACGCCGAGATCCGCCACCTGGCCGAGCCCTGGCTCGTCGACCTCGACGACACGCTCAACGGCCGCCCTAACCGCAGCTTGCACTAGGCGGTCTCCGGTCATGTTCCAGGACACCCGGCCTGCCGAACTCGACGCCTCGGGCGACACCGACGCCTGGGCGGAGTTTCGCGTCACGCATCCGCAAGAGCGCGTGCGTCTGCTGCGTTCGCTGCGCGATGCCAACACGCCCGTGAACCTGAACGCGCCCGACGGCTGCGCGGTGGCCACCACGTTGTGGGCCGTCGACCCCGATCAGGGACGCCTGAACTTCAACGCGCCCACCGGGCTGCCGCAGCTGGAGCGCCTGGTCGAAGCCGACGAGGCAGTGGCCGTGGCCTACCTCGACAGCGTCAAGCTCCAGTTCGACCTGCACGGCATCACGCTGGTGCGTGGCGCCGACAGCGCGTCGCTGCACTGCCGGGTGCCGCGCGAGATCTACCGTTTCCAGCGCCGCGGTGCCTTCCGCGTGCGCCCGCGTGGCCATCACGCGCCCACCGCGACGCTGCGCCACCCGGCGCTGCCCGATATGCAGCTGAGCCTGCGCGTGCTGGACCTGAGCATCGGCGGCTGCGCCCTCTGGCTGCCGCGCGACGTGCCGCCGCTGCAGGCCGGCACGCAACTCTCGGGCGTGGCGCTGGCACTGGATGCCGACACCCACTTCAGCGCCGCCATCACGCTGCAGCACGTCAGCGGACAAGGTGCCGAGGCCGGTTCGCGCCTGGGCTGCGAGTGGCGCAGCCTGGACCCCAGCGCCGAACGGGCGCTGCAGCGCTGGATCGACCGCTCGCAGCAGCGCGCCCGCCTGCTAACCCTCGATTGACATGAATACCGGTTTCCATCGCGGCTTCACACTCGTCGAGTGCGCCGTCGCCTGCGCGATCGTCGTGCTGCTGACCGCCATCGCCGTGCCCAGCTTCCAGGGCGAGAAGCTGCGCGCTTCGCGGCTGGACGCGGTGCAGGCCCTGACGCGGCTGCAGATGGCGCAGGAGCAGTACCGCGCCGCCCACGGCCTCTACGCCACCGAACTGACGGTGCTGCGCGGCGTGGCCGCGATCAGCGACCAGGGCCGCTACACGCTGACCGTGGCGCAGACCGGCCCCGAGTCGTACCGCGCCGTCGCGCAGGCACGCGGCGCGCAGTCCAGCGACAAGAACTGCGAGGCGCTGACGCTGGACGTCGCGCAAGGCTGGGCCCAGACCGGCCCGACGCCGCAGTGCTGGAACCGCTAACGATGAAACATCGCGGTTTCACGTTGATCGAGGTGGTCATCGCGCTGGCCGTGATGGCCGTTCTGGCGACGCTGGCCGTGCCCAGCCTGGGCGCACGCCTGGACCGCGCCCGCCTGCAAGGCGCCGCCGAAACCCTGGCCGCCGACCTGGCCGAAGCCCGCTTCGAAGCCGCCAAACGCGGCGGCGCACTGTTCGTCGAAACGGCCGACGCCGCCGACGGCGCCGCCTGGTGCTGGGCCGTGGCCGTCAACCCCGGCTGCAGCTGCGGCCAGACGCAGGCCTGTCAACTGAAAGTCACGCGTTCGGCGGACCACCCCGGCGTGAAGCTGGTCAGCGGCATCAGCGCCAAGCTGGACCCGTCGGGTGAAGCGAAGGCGCCGCAGCCCGCCGTGCTGGAAGGTGCCCGCGGCGACCGTCTGCGCGTCGAGATGTCGACGATGGGCCGCCCCCGCATCTGCGCCGAAAAGGGCAACTGGCCCCGCCTCCCCAACTGCTGACCAAGCCGCGACCAAGCTTCCCGCCACGGATCCGGCTCCGCCGGTCCGTCAGCGGACGGCCCCCCGGGGGGGGGCGCGGGCCGCGGCTCCAAGTCCGCCTGCGCGGACTTGGACGGCGGCCTGAAAGCCGATCTGGGCTTTCTGCATCGCCATCATCGTCTCTTCCAGACTCACGGTCGGGTTGTCCAGCGAGAGTTCGCGCTGCAGGCGCTGGGCCTCGATCTGGCTCTGGCTCACCGACTTCAGCGCGTCGTTCATCGCCGCCTTGAAGCCACCTTGCACCTCTTCGGCGCCGCCGGTGCGCGGCATGCCGTCCGGACGCAGCCCGGCCTTGGCCACGGCGGCGTTGAAATCGAAAGGTTTGATGCGCAGGTCGTTCATGGCGGTCTACGTGAAGGGGGTGTGGTGGCACTTTTCCACGGCCTCACTGTAGGCGCGCCGTACCTGTACGGAAGACGCGATCAGGCGCGTGTTTGTCGGCTTTCTCGCCCTCATGTCCGCTGCGACGGCGGCCAACAATGGCGGCGATCCCCGAAGTACGCCTGTCCCTTTCCGTTACGCCATGAGCAACGCCATCGCCACTGCAGCCCCCACCCCGCTTGTGCCCGCCACCCCCGGCCTGGGCGCCCGCTGGTCTGCGCTGCCGGTACGTATGCAGATGACGGCACTGCTCGGCGCCGCGGCGCTGATCGCGGTGCTGGCAATGATGTTCGTCGGCGCACGCGACGCCGACTACCGCCCGCTGTTCCCGACGCTGTCAGAGAAGGATGGCGGTCAGATCATCGACAAGCTGGCGCAGATGAACGTGCCCTACAAGTTCGCCGACGGCGGCAGCGTGATCCTGGTGCCCAGCGGCCGCGTGCACGAAATGCGCATGAAGCTGGCCGCGCAGGGCCTGCCCTCCGGCAGCGCCAACGGCGGTGCCACCGCCGGCTACGAACTGCTGGACAAGAACAGCTTCGGCCAGACCCAGGGCCAGGAACGCATGAAGGTGCAGCGCGCCATCGAAGGCGAGCTGACGACGACGATCCAGGCGCTGGAGTCGGTGAAGTCGGCCCGCGTGCATCTGGCGCTGCCGCAGCAGAACGGCTTTTTTCGCGAACAGCAGAAGCCCAGCGCCTCGGTGGTGCTGACGCTGCACCCCGGCCGCACGCTGGACCGCAACCAGATCGCCGGCATCGTGCGCGTGGTCTCGGGCAGCGTGCCCGAGCTGCAGGCCAAGGCGGTGAGCGTGGTCGACAGCACCGGCTCGCTGCTGTCGGGTGCGGTCGACGACGAAAGCTCGGCCGGCCTGGACACCCAGCAGCTGCAGTACCGCCGCGAGGTCGAAGGCAGCCACCTGAAGCGCGTGCTGGCGCTGCTGGAGCCGGTGGTCGGCCGCGACAACGTGCGCGCCAGCGTCAGCGCCGAGATCGACTTCTCGCAGGTGATGCAGACGGCCGAGGCCTACCGCCCCAACCAGGGCTCCGACGCCAAGGCCACCGTGCGCGAGCAGCGTTCGGAAGAATCCAGCCAGCCCGGCGGCGCCACGCCTTCCGGCGTGCCCGGCGCCACCAGCAACCAGCCGCCCTCGCCGGCCACCGCGCCGATCAACGGCCCGGCCCAGCAGATGCAGGGCACCCAAGGCAACAGCGCCGGCAGCCTGGCGCAGCGCAAGGAAGCCGCGACACGTTTCGAGGTCGACAAGACCGTCACCGTCACACGCAACGCGGTCGGCAACGTGCGCCGGCTCTCGGCCGCGGTGGTGGTGAACCACCGCACCAGCACCGACGCCAAGGGCAAGACCAGCACCGTGCCGCTGACCGAGAAGGAACTCGAGCAGCTCACGGCGCTGGTGCAACAAGGCATCGGCTTCAACAGCGAACGCGGCGACCTGGTGAAGGTGGTCAACGCGCCCTTCCGCGTCGAGACCGCGCCGACCGCCGATGACCTGCCGTTCTGGAAGCAGCCCTGGCTGCTGGACCTGCTGAAGAGCGCCATCGCGCCGGTGGCCCTGGCGCTGGTGGCGCTGGGCATCGTCAGCAAGCTGATCCGCCCGGCCGTGGCGCTGCTGCTGACGCCGCCGCCGCCGGTGAAGGGTGCGCAGGTGGACGAAGTCGTCGACGACGAACCGCCCCCGCCGCCCCCGCCGCCGCCGAAGCCCAAGGCGCCCGCGCTGATGGCGCCGGACAACAACGCCGAGCGGGTGGATGCCGCACGCGTGCTGGCCAAGAGCAACCCTGCCGCCGTCGCCAACATCGTGCGCGGCTGGGTCAGCGGCGACTGATCAACCCGACACCCCATGCCCGCACCCACGAACATCGACGACGACGGCCTTGAAAAGGCCGCCATCCTGCTCATGACCCTGGGCGAGGAAGAGGCGGCCGAGGTCTTCAAGCACCTGGCGCCCAAGGAAGTGCAGCGCCTGGGCGAGACCATCGCGCGCATGAAGTCGGTGACGCGCGAGCGCGTCGAGCAGGTGATGGACAGCTTCGAGAAGGTGGCCCAGCGCGAACAGCTGCTGGTGGCCGACAGCAACGAATACGTCAAGGCCGTGCTGCGCCGCGCGCTGGGCGACGACAAGGCCAACCTGCTGATCGACCGCATCATGCAGGGCAACGACGTCACCGGCATCGAGAGCCTGAAGTGGATGGACCCGACATCCGTGGCCGAACTGCTGCGCAACGAACATCCGCAGATCGTCGCCGCCATCCTGGTGCACCTTGACTTCGACCAGGCCGCCGACGTGCTGAAGATCTTCACCGAGCGCCAGCGCAACGAGGTGCTGGTGCGCATCGCCACGCTGGACGGCATCCAGCCGATGGCGCTGCGCGACTTGAACGAGGTGATGAGCAAGGTGCTGGCCGGTGGCGACCGCAGCCGCAAGAGCTCGCTGGGCGGCGCCAAGTCGGCGGCTGAAATCCTGAACATGCTGGGCAGTGCGGTCGAAACCAGCGTGCTCGACTTCGTGCGCGAAGCCGACGCCGACCTGGCGCAGCAGATCATGGACAACATGTTCACGTTCGACGATCTGGCCAAGATCGACGACAAGGGCATCCAGGCGCTGATGAAGGAAGTGCAGAGCGATTCGCTGGTCATTGCGCTCAAGGGCGCCTCGCCGCAGCTGCGCGACAAGATCTTCAAGAACATGTCCACCCGCGCTGCCGAGACGCTGCGCGAAGACCTGGACTCGCGCGGGCCGGTGCGCCTGTCGGAAGTGGAAGGCGAGCAGAAGGAAATGCTGAAGATCGTGCGCCGCCTGGTCGACGAAGGCCAGATCGTGCTGGCCGGCGGCGGCGACGAGCAGTTCGTCTAAACCATGAGCTCGCAAAAGCCCTTCGGCTTCCGCAACATCCCGCCGCCGCCGGGCGCCAAGCCGGCGTCGGCCTATCAACGTTTCATCCCGCGCGAAGAGCTGGGCGACTTCGCCAGCTGGAAACCCGGCAGCTTCGCCGGCCAGGCTGCGCCGGGTACCGGTGCCGCGCAGGCACAGGCGCCAGCCGAGCCGACTACCGCCGACTGGGAAGCGCGCATCGCCGCCGCCCGCCAGGCGGGTTACCAGGACGGTTACCGCGACGGCCTGGTGGCGCTGGAAAACTTCAAGCAGAGCTTCGCCCAGCAGGCCACCGCACAGATCGGCGCGCTGCTGGACGGCTTCGATCAACAGCTGCAGCAGCTGGACACGCAGATCGCGCGCGCCGTGGCGGATTCGGCCGTGCAGCTGGCGCGCCAGGTGCTGCGCAGTGAACTGAGCGTGCGGCCCGAGCTCGTGGCCACCGTCGCGGCCGAAGCCGTCGGCGCGGTGATGCTGAGCGCGCGCCACATCTCCGTGCAGGTGCACCCGCTGGACCTGCCGCTGGTGGCCGAAGGCGCCGAAGAGGCGTTGGCGGCCCGCGGCGCGCGGCTGGCGGCCAACCCAGAAATCCAACGCGGTGGCGTGATGGTGCAAAGCGATGTCGGCGCGGTCGACGCGCGCATCGCCACGCGCTGGGCGCAGGCCGCCGCGGCGCTGGGCTCGCACGAGCCACTGGCCGGCGAAGACACATGAACCTCTTGAATGCACAGCAGGCGCTGCAAGGCCGCCCAGAGCGCTGGCAGCGCTACCTGGGCGACCTGCAAGGCTACGCCGCGCAGCCGCAGCCGCTGGAAGCGGTGGGCACGCTGCTGCGCGTCACCGGCCTGGTGCTGGAAGCCGCCGGCGTGCGCGTGCCGGTGGGTTCGGTCTGCGATGTGCACTGCCCGGGCCAGCCGCCGGTGATGGCCGAGGTCGTCGGCTTCAGCGGCGACCGCGCATTCCTGATGCCGATGGGCGAACTGCATGGCCTGGCCAGCGGCGCGCGTGTCGTGCCGCGCCCCGCCCCCGTTGCCCCGCCGCGTTTCGGCGCCGAGAACCACCCCTGGCGCCGCAGCGAAGACCGCGGCCTGCACCTGCCGATGGGCGACGGGCTGCTCGGCCGCGTGGTCGATTCGCACGGCGTGCCGATGGACCGCCTGGGGCCGCTCGAGAACGTGCATACCGAGCCGCTGGTGCGCCGCCCGATCAACGCGATGGACCGCGATCCGGTGCGCACCCCGCTGGACACCGGCGTGCGCGCGATCAACGCGCTGCTCACCGTCGGCCGCGGCCAGCGCATCGGCCTCTTCGCCGGCACCGGCGTGGGCAAAAGCGTGCTGCTGGGCATGATGGCGCGCTACACCGCGGCCGATGTCATCGTCGTCGGCCTGATCGGCGAACGTGGCCGTGAGGTGAAGGAATTCATCGAGGACATCCTGGAAGACGAAGGCCGCGCGCGCAGCGTCGTGGTCGCTGCGCCGGCCGATGCGCCGCCGCTGATGCGCATGCAAGGTGCCGGTTATGCCACCGCGATCGCCGAGCACTTCCGCGACCGCGGCCAGCACGTGCTGCTGCTGATGGACAGCCTGACGCGCTACGCGATGGCGCAGCGCGAGATCGCGCTGGCCATCGGCGAGCCGCCGGCCACCAAGGGTTATCCGCCGAGCTGTTTCGCCAAGCTGCCGCAGCTGGTGGAACGCAGCGGCAACGGCCTCAACGGCCAGGGTTCGATCACCGCGTTCTACACGGTGCTCAGCGAAGGCGACGATCCGCAAGACCCGATCGCCGATGCCGCGCGCGGCATCCTGGACGGCCACATCGTGCTGTCGCGCGAACTGGCCGAAGGCGGCCACTACCCGGCCATCGACGTCGAACGCTCGATCTCGCGCGTGATGACGGCCGTGGCGTCGCGTGAGCACGTGCAGTCCGCGCGCCGCATGCGCCAGCTGCTGTCCAAGGTGAACAAGGCGCGCGACCTGATCCAGCTCGGTGCCTACCAGCCCGGCCACGACCACGAGCTCGACCTGGCCGTGCGCCTGCAGCCGCAGATGACCGCGCTGCTGCAGCAGGACATGCACGAGTCCGCGGCACTGGACATGTGCCGCGCCCAGCTCATCCGCCTCATGCCGCCGGCGTGAGACGGAACGAACAACGCCCGATCCGACGGAGAAAGCACTAACTCATGACCCAGTCGCTGGCCGCCCTTCTGTCGCACGCGGAACGCCTGCGCGACGACACCGTCGCCGAGATGGTGCTGGCCGAGGGTGCGTTGCGCCAGCTGCAGCTGCAGCAGGAACAGCTCGTCGCCTACCGCGACGAATACCGCCAGCGCAACCCGGCGCAGGGCGGGCGCAGCACCAGCATCGAGATGCTGCGGGTGCACCAGGGTTTCATGGGTCGGCTGGACCAGGCGCTGACGCAGCTGCAAGGCCAGCTGGCGAATGCCGAAGGCCGCGTGCGGCACGTACGCGAGACGCTGCTGGCGCAGGAGATGCGCGTGGCGTCGGTGAAGAAGCTGCTCGAGCGCCGCCACATGCAGCATGCAGTGGTCAACGCGCGCCAGGAACAACGCCAGTCCGACGAAGCCGCGATGCGCCGCCGCCGCGACGACCGCCAGCCGAGCTGGCGCATCGGAACCGAACACGCGCCCCTTGCGCATTGACCGCTGCCGCAGGAGCCCATGCCATGATCACCAACGCCCTCTCAAGTCCCCTGCCCGTCGCGCCCGCTCCGGCCCCGTCCGGCGCGCCGACGACGTCCAACGGCGGCAAGGAAGCCGGCTCCGGCCCCGGCCCATTCGCGCGTTTGCTTGACGACGCGGGGCCCCACACCGGCAAGACCAGC
>Ga0307515_10020256_pt1 | contig 11882 bp, 11 predicted proteins | sample 17_EM_MG_FD_194513 | JGI IMG/M metagenome (GOLD analysis project Ga0307515, IMG submission 194513) | Populus trichocarpa ectomycorrhiza microbial communities from riparian zone in the Pacific Northwest, United States - 17_EM | ecosystem: Host-associated > Plants > Roots > Unclassified | place...
TATGCGATTGTACATGTCGTTGTATGATTTGATGACAAGAATCCGGTTTTTCGATGTTTGGGTGGCGCGAAAAGGCAGAAGAGGAATGCCCAGCGGGCTCATCCCGAGCTCCAAAACGTAGGGGAACTCCCTGGCGAGCCCGGAACTGGTGGGGCTATTGCGCCAGTTCTGGTAGAATTCATGCCACGTAGGCCCTACTTCCTCATCCCAGCGACTCTTGTCATTTTCCTCCCAGTGCCAGTTGGAATCTAGAAGAGGTGATTAGCGTTGATACATAGTAGACGGACGCCGATGCGCTTGCCTGAGTCACATGCCTGTTTTAGCATATTTTCTATCGGGCAATCGGAGGGAGGAGAGTTCTGCATGGTGAAGCGAAAGAGACGGATGTCAACGAAACAGGTGGGAGTGAAAGCGCAGTGGGTCAGACGGCTACGCTGATTTCAAGGTCCGCGGCGTTGGAGCTGGATCGTACTCAACAAGACTCAACAGTTACCCAACTGGGGACCAGCCCGCACACGTTTTTCCCATCACCAGAGAAAAAACCGTAAAAACGGTCCACTCAGGGGCAGACGATTTCATCCAACACTTTGGCGGGTACTTGGATACCCCGACAGAAACCGCGCTCTGCTGGTATTGTCCTGTCGCGGTCGGGAATAATCGATAATCGATAAGTACTACACCCCGCTGAATACGAGCTACGAGAACAGATGGAGAGATGTCTGGTTGATATTCGCCTCCTTTAGTAAGCCCCTTCTCCCCTCCTTACCTCCCTCGTCGTACTGACGAACCGTTTCTCGCAGTCTTCAACGGGGTCTTAGTTGTCCTTGTGTTCAGGTTCCTTCGCTACGCCAGACGGTAATCGGTAGATCGATAACCCCTCTACGACCCTCAACAACATCCACGAGTCATCGAGCCAAAAATTTACGACAAATTATAGACATGGAAGACAGCCCTCTACACTCCCAGCTACGATCATTTTGATACCAGCCTGTAGCACTCTGTAGTACTTTGCCATATCTTGTTCGCAATAATGCAGCTAAAATTAGACGAGATGCGCGGGTGTCAGACTGTAAACAATGCCCCAGGAAATGCGGGGAGCGTTCGTTGCAAGTTGTATGGACAAATGAAGTCCTTACAACGATTGTGGTGAACCTTCTGGCGATCACAAAGACCTACCGGGACATGCAGGATTAAGCCTCTGTTGGTCCCCTCGTTCCACCCACCGCGCCTTCGGCCGTTCCTCAGAAACCCAACCCCCCAGTAAGAGTGATTACTTCCGTCGGTTCCGATATCGCCAATCTCATCACCTTCCTCCTCGTCCTCATCCCCGGATCGAGCCTCTGGGTTGTTACGGGCTCTTGGTGCCCTCCTCTGGGTCCAACGGGAGTTATGTCATCTCTGGCCACGACGGAGGTGGGACTGGGGTGGGAGCTTGGGGTACTCACCTTTCTCGTGTCTTGGTCTTAGGCTTCCATGCCGAGAAAGCAGCAAAATTCGATAAACGTTCCATTGAAAGCTAAGTCCGTTACAGAACGAGGCGCCCCACGCCCATGTATCCCCAGCTATCATCGTAATTACACCTGTGTACAATGTCCGTCTCGATCCTATGGATAATCGCACGCCCACTCCGTGAACTGGGCAAGCATCACCGCAGGCCGTCCCACCAACACATCCCTTTCCTCATCCACCTCCTCGACGAAAACCGCTTCCTCCTCCTCCCTCCACATCACGCCCAAACAGGTGATACAACCTCCGGGTCGCAACTGGAATGCAAGGAATTTCCCTCGTTCCGAAAGATCCGTATCAAGCCTGCACCGTAAGGGCGAGAACATATAATCAGATTAGGTGATCTTCCCACTGCCAGCGGTTCCCGTTTCCCGTTCATTGATGGGGAAGGCTTCGCTGTGATGATCTTTTCGTCGGATTCCAGCTTCTTCACGAACTTTCCTTTCGCTCTCGTTTTACTCCAGTTACAGCGCATGGACACGTCTCTTGATGTGGTTCTCAACGTCCGCCACGGGGGAGGTTGAGGAGAATGGGGCGACAAAATATCACTCGGTGTAATTAGGCCATGTACTCATATTGAATGAAGTTCTACTTCCCGTTGTAATAGGTTGGGTCAACCACCCCCTATGCTCGTTCGCAACCCTTGACAGGATCAAACCAAGTGATCGAAATCCGATGCCAGATAACACTACCCATGAGTACCACAGTTTGCTACACGAGACACGAATTGATATTCGTCGATGATCGAGCTGTTGCCTGAATAGTATGGCCGCCTGGAGCATGGTTTACACGGGATTCCATGTGCCGTAACAAGAGGTGCAGACGTGACAGTGTAGCGTCGCAGTGAGAGCGAAAAGGGCGTAAGAGGCGGCTCCAAGGAACACGAGGGTGACCATGAATCCAGTAACGGCGATTTTTCAACGACACGATGGAAATGTTCCGATCCTTCAAACTTCTGCTGTCTGTCGTGACTTTGCCCACAGCAGAACCGTCATGCCGGATGATCCGGTCGTTCGCCGAGGATCACGAGAAATGCCGCGAAGAGTGAAAGACCGGCGTAAAGTAGGGACTGAACGGTGACAATATCAGACGGAGGGAGTGGCAGCGGTCGTCTCGTTCAAATCCGGTACTATTAACCGTTGGTGACGAACCCGGAACGGAATGCAGAGGTGAAACTAGCCGGCGTACCTCGGGATCCAGAACGTTCAGCGACAAGAGTTTGAAGACTCGTAGTGGAACGCGTTCAAGGCTTCATCGGATTCCCTCGTATACTCCCAGCCGGACCTGACGGGTGACCGGCGACTTCCTGGCAATAATACGTATGTTCAGCGCACGGGTTCCCCGCTCCCAGCGGGTCGAAGAATCCTTTCAGGGCGGGATGGAGGTTAGCAGCTCGCTTCGGCAGTCACCAGACCTGAGATCTCCCAATCAGCGCCACCCAATAGAGCCAAAGCTCCTGTTCTCCATCTTGCCAGCAATCACTCAGCGACTCACCAATATCCCAGACGAGTGAAAGAAAACCGGTCTACAGGAATCTGGGGGGAGAGCTTGGACGATCTCCGGGCACTAGATTGTGTCTGCGACGACCAGGACGATAGAAAACATCAGCATCAGTATCTCCGGCGAAACGGAGGGACCCAAGGAATGCAAGGGGGTAAACCTTCCAGTCGGGACGGTTGACGAGGAAGCACCGGGGCGGCAATCTCATGGTATATATGTGCTCTCCTTCGTTTCGTACACCTGGGATAAGGTTAGGACTTCCCACGACTGCTCCCTCCTTTTATGGATCTCACAACCGCCCTTCGGCCATAAGAAATAAATATGCAAGGTACGTCATCCTTCGCGTACAGACGACAACATCTCCCTAGAACGACAACCTCAAGCTATGCAGTGCCTGGCTCACGAACAAAGTCGACCACCATCCTCCCTCTCTAGGAATCCTCAAGAGGAGCGAACTTTACCCCAACGGCATCCGAACCCCCCTCTCCTCTTGCCCCTTCACCATAATGGCCATCACGAACGATGGCACTCTTTTAATATTGCTCGAATCCTCGGTTATCTCGAGTTTAAAGTGGTTAGGGAGCTCGACGAGGGACACTTACATCTCCGACAGCCTGGCTATCGATCGAGATCACAACGAGAAAAAAAAATGAGTTGTGGTCAAAAAGGGGTGAGGATTGGTGAAGGTATGCACATAAGTCTGTATCCGAGGTAGGCACAGTGTCCGCTGTTGAAACTCAATCTAAGTGGAGATTAAGTGATGCCTCGATGTAGGAGGGAACCAGCGACATCTCGTGTTCACTAGCATTCCGACGTTCGGTCCTTTCCTCGGCTGAGCCCTCAGCCACCTTTCGAGCTCGAACTCGTGTGCGTCTTCACCCCAGAGGGTCTTATCCCTGTCAAACCCAAACCAGCGGCTTCAGTGACCAGAGCAGGAGAATCGCACGCGAGGCTCACCGGTGACAGGTAACAACGGGGATGATCACGGTCAATCCCCTGGGAACCGGGACCTCGGTGAGAACCTTTCCGAAGACGGTCGTGATGGGGTTGAAGAGCGGAAACACGTCGTCGTTGACAGTCTCCTCCCAGATGTTGAACGCGACCGGATGGAACCGCAAGTTTTCCTACTCGCACGAACCACACGTCAACGCGTCAATTCGTATCAAGGGTCTGAGAGCGAGATCGATAAACCTTGATAAACGCGTTCAGGTAAGCCATTCCTTCGTAATCCGAGTGCTCGAGATCGATCTTCCCCCTCGCACGGGTAGCTATAATTTCGTCCTGAAGCTTCTTGTGAATCTCTGGTTGCTTGGAAAGCTCGAGGAAGGCGAAGGACACTAGTTTCATCTGAGGAAACCGACTGGTCAGGGAGCGTAATGCGGGTTGGACTCGTGACTTCCTACGTCCAACAATGATAAATGTCCTGTGAAACGAGCCAGTCAATATTTTGGAATGAGGTAACCGGGGAACTTGCCTTATCTGATTAACGAGCTCGATGTCACCGGGTGCTTGGCGGGTTCAAGGAAGGCGAGGGGCAATGTGTGGGTACTAGTTTCATCTGAGGAAATCGACTGGTCAGGAAGCGTGGTGCGGACTAGACTTGTCATTGCTTACGTCTAGGAACGATAAAGGTCCTGTGAAACGAACCAGTCAGTGTTCTGGAATGGCTCTCGCAGAGGGTAATGAGACGGCTTGCCTCATCTGATCAACGAGCTCGGTGTCACTCAACCTGTTTGCCTCATCGAGCGACCTACTTGCGTTGACAGTCATCCTAAGGGTTAGAGCTCATGCCAATATGGAACCCCAAATCGGACGCACCGAGCAGCGTCAAAGTATCTTTGCCAGATTTCCCGTCCCTGGTCTCCTGAATCTTGGACTCGACCAAACCATTGGCGACCTTGACAGCAACTCTCCTGTTTTCTCTTGCAAGGGCAAGACCCCCACCAGGTAAATAGTCGTACATGAAGTCGAGGACCGAGAGGGGAAGGTATGGGGACAGGGCAATGATGCGAACTCACAGTTTGGATGGAACACCGAAGGCGCTTGCCACTGGAGAGTTGATTGAGAACTGATAGTCACGAATGAAGGAGGAGAGTGAGGGGTGCTAGTGCCGAGGCTATGGTAAGTCCGGACGAATTCGCTGTCTGCATTGTCCAAGGCTCCGAAATGGGTGCCAAAGCCGGCTAGATAACCAGACTTAGTACATATCACGACGCGATTGCAAGTCCACTCTCACCTTCACCGATCGCGTCAAGGGCGACGCTAGTCAACCAGTCGTTCGCGTTGAGGACCTCTTGGGATTCTGGGGCCCCGGCCAAGATATCGCTCCATTTCGTCGTGACCTGTGGTATACTCAATGCGTCTTCGAGAACACGGAGAAGTGAGATGATACTGACGCGTTCGATGCAACCTCGAAGTTGTTCTGGTCTCGGCGACTCCGAACGCGGGCTGTATGAGTCTCCTTTGACATTTGTGGGTTTCCCCTGGTGTTCTGTTAGCGCTCCGTTCGTTCCAATTGTTGAAAGGATCTTACCGTTCGTCCACGTACCCACCTGACTGCTGGACGTTTAAGCTTTAAGAACCGAATACGGCTCTGATGCGCACCATCGTGGGAAATGTGTGCACGCCGGATTAGACTCTTACTCGTCCTCACTGGTGATCTGACCTCCCCTGGCCGACTGAGTAGGTCCTTGGCTGCATCTCGCCGTAGGTGGCCCGGCCTTAAATACCGCGAACGGGATGAACGCAAAAGCACAACCCACCTCCCCCTTCATCGAGGGATTGTGCGAGGGACACCCCATCATCTTGTCCGTTAAAGTCCGTCATACAAATCACTTTCTTTCTCTTGGAATTGTATCGTACGACAGTGCCACTATGTTTGTTTGTTTAGTACTTGAGCAAGACTACGAAAAATCCTGTCGCCGTGACCGATTCTTCTGGAGAACAGTTTCGCAAGCGCCGCTTCCCCATGACTTGCGAGTCGCACAACAGAGGGCCCGGTTGTCCGCTCCAGCGACATGAAGCAGTAGCGCACGTCTTGATTTTTCCAGCTTGCGCCAGGGGGCGTTGATTGTGGCCCAGGTCACAACTTCAACACAAAGGATCTCTCTTTTTCCAAGAGATCCGTTTTCGACAAGTGACATCCGGGTATTGAATCTACTCCATAAAGTCGACAACATACAATCAAATTACATGACCTCGTCACTAGCAGGTGGTTCCCGCTTCCTATTCATCGACGGGGAAGGTTTCGTTGTGATAGTCTTTCCGTCGGACTTGAGTTTCTTCACGAACTTCCCCTTCACTCTAATTTTGCTCCGTGACAGCCTACGCATGCGCTTCTTGATGTGTTTCCCAACGTCCGCCACGGGGTCGATTGAGGAGAACGGGGCAACAAAGTATCACTCAGTGCATATCAGATCTTGTATTCACATCGGTTGAAGATCTACTCCTCACTGTAATAGGTCGGGTCAACTACCCCCCATGCCCGGTTGCAACCCTTGACAGGATCAAACCAGGTGATCGGAATCCGATGCCAGATAACGCTACCCATGAGCAATACAGTTTGCTAACATAGGACCCGAATTGATATTCGTCGAAGATCGAGTTGTTGCCTGAATGGCACTGCCGCCTGGAGCATGGTGTACTCGGTGTTCCGTGTGCCACAACGAGAGATGCAGACCTGGCAGTGAAGTGTCACAGTGAGAGCGAAGGGCACATAAGAGGCAGCTCCAAGGAACACGAGGGTGACCATGACCCCAGTAACGGCGAAACCGAATTACTGACCGTCCAGAGATGTCGCGCCAGTGCGTGCCGAACAAGAGCAAGGCGAGTGGAAGGCCATCGCTGGAACAGTTTTTCAACAACGTGGTGGAAATGTCCCGATTCCTCAAGCTTCTGCTGTCTGTCGCGACTTTGCTCACAGCGGAACCGCCATGGTTCTTGGAGTACCAGTTGATCCAACTGTTTTTCGAGGATCGCGAGAAATGCTGTGAGGAATGAAAGACTGGTGTAAAGCACGGGCTTGGCGCTGAACGGTGACGACATTGGACAGAGGGTGCGGTACGGTCGTCTCGCTCAAATCCGGGGTGACAAACCCAGAACGGAATGCAGAGGTGAAACTGGCCGGCGTACCTCGGGGTTTCAGAACGCTCAGCAACAAGAGTTTGAAGACTCGCAATGGAACGCGTTCGAGGCTTCACCAGATTCCCCCGTGACTCCCACCGGACTTGCCAGGTGACCAGCGACTTCCTGACAACAATACGTATGTGAAAAAAGATTCGGCGCACGAATTTCTCGCTCTCAACAGGTCAAAGAATTCTTCCAGGGTGGGATGGAGGTTGTGGTGCGAGGTTACATACCCTCGCTTCGGCAGTCATCGGGCCTGAGGTCTCCGAATCGAGAGCTAATGCCGGAGTCACTCAATCGAGCCGAATTCGGAGGTGTCGTCCCCCTGTACCCTCCCCGCCTCTGAACTTGAGGCTGGATTCCAGCTTAATCGAACCGAAGCTGCTGTTTTCCATCTTGATTAGTAACTAGTAATCGATAATCGCTCAATGACTCACCCATCCCCCAGACGATCGAAGGAAAGCCAGTCTATAGGAACTTGGGGCGAGAGGACTTGCACGATCTCTGGGTACTAGATCGTATCTGCGACGAGCCGGATGGTGGAGAACATCAGCATCAATATTTGCGGCGAGACGGAGAACCCAAGAAATGCAACGGGCCGAAACCTCCCGGTCCCGGTCGACGAGAAAGAAGCGGGCGGCAATCCCATGGTACGTGCTTTTCTTCGCCTCGTACACCTTGGATGAGGTTGTTAGGGGCTTCCCACGACTGCTCCCTCAGTCTTCGAATCTCACGACCGCCTTTTGCACAAGAAATAAATACGCAAGGCACGTCATTCTTCACATACTAAAGATCCGGAAACAAGGTGGTATAAACAACAGCATCTCCTCGGAATGGTAACCCCATGCTACCTAGCACCTGGCTCTCACGAACAGAGTGTAGCATTATCCTCCCCCTCCAAATCCTCCTCGGGAGGAGCAAGCTCCACCCCCAACGGCACCCGGACTCCCTTCTCCTCTTGTCCCCTAACCATAGTGACCATCACAAACAGCGGCACTCTTTTAATGTTGCTCGAGTCCTCGGTCATCTCGAACTCGAAGTGGTTACTGAGCCCGACGAGGAACACTTGCATCTCCAATAGCCTGGATATCGTTCGAGATCACCGCGAGAAAATGGAGTGAGTTGTGGTCGAAAGAGGGCGAGGTTTGGTGAAGGTACATACGCGAATCTGTACCCGAGGAGGCACGATGTCCACCGCTGAAACTCAACCTAAGTGGGGATTAAGTGAGTCCTTGGTGTAGGAGGAAGCCAGCGACATCTCACACACTTGCGAATATTCCAACGTTCGGTCCCTTCCTCGGCTGAGCCTTCATCCACCTCTCAGGCTTGAACTCGTACGCGTCTTCACCCCAGAGGGTCTTATTCCTATCAGACCCAAACCAGCGGCTTCAGTGACCAGGGCAGGAGAATGGTACGTGGGGCTCACCAGTGACGGAACCGGGGCCTCGGTGAGAACCTTTTCGGAGACGGTCGTGATGGGGTTGAAGAGCGGCAACACGTCGTCGTTGACAGCCTCCTTCAAGATGTTGAACGTCTCCTGCTCGCACAAACCACGCGTTAACGCGTCAATTCGTGTCAAGAGTCTGAGAGTGAGTTCCGTGAACCTTGGTAAACGCGTTCAGGTAAGCCACTCCTTCATAACCCGAATGCTCTTCCCCCTCGCGCGAGCGGCAGCAAGGGCAGCTCTGATCTCATCCCGAAGTTTCTTCCGGGTCTCTGTGCTTGGCGAACTCGAGGAAGGCGAAGGATAATGTGTGGGCACTAGTTTCGGTCTGAGGAAATTAACTCGTCAGGGAGCATGATGCGGGTTGGACTCGTGACCGCTTACGTCCAGCCATGATAAAGGTCCTATGAAACGAGTGAGTTAATATTTTCCAATTCGAGGTAACCGGGGAACTTGCCTCGTCTGATCAACGAGTTCGATGTCACTCAACCTGTTTGCCCTGTCGGACGACCTGCTCGCGTTGACTATCATCCTAAAGGTTAGAGCTCACGCCGATAGAGAACCACGGATCGGACGCACCGAGTAGCGTCAAATATCCCTGCTAGATTTCCCGCCCCTAGTCTCCCGAATCTTGGACTCGACCAGTCCCTGGCGGCCTTGACGGCGACTCTCCTGTGTTCCCTTGCGAGGGAGAGACCCTCAACCGGGGAATAGTCGTTCATAACGTTGGGGATCGAGAGGGGGAGGCATGGGGGCAGGGTAATGATGAAAACTTTCACTTTGGATGGAACGCCAAAGGCGTTTTCCACTAGGAAGTTTATTGAGAATGGACGGTCGTGAATAAGATGGAGCCGCTGTGTAAGGTGCATGATAGTGGCAGTCGTAGTGGGGGGTTGCAGCGAATGTGAAGGTGTACGAGGTGACTTCGAAAGCGTGAATGCACCGATGACCCAGGTGATGGGAAGACTGATGGACCAGAGGCACAGCGACAGTGCAAGCCATAGCAGCAGTAACGTAAGCTGAAGCACTACCGGAAGGCTTTTAACGGTGAGTCGAAAGTGTCGCTTCTCGAATCCATCCAACTTCCGCTGTCTGTCGCGGTTCTGTCGGCAGCAGAACCCTCGCGATCCCGGATACATCGATTGACCCACTGCTTCCCAAGCATCGCGAGAAACACGGCGAAGAGTGAAGTGGCGAGGTTTGCGTAAAGTAGAGACTGGATGGTGATGATCTTTGCAGGAGGTCCGGTCCAGGTAATAGAACTCGGGTTTTCGTCGGGGAAGAGTGAATTGTTCACGGCGTGGATCGAATGCGCATGTAGATGGCGGTCATCTCGTTGGGGTCCGGCCCGAGCTTTGATTGGACGTCGACGATGAACGTTGAACCCTGAGCTGACGAGAACAGACCGGTCTGTGAACGTCCAAGCTTAGTGTCGAGCACGACATATGGAAATCAGAGGACTCACGAAGATGAGGAAAGTATTTAGGCCCTCGTCGTACTTGCCCGCATAATCTCTGTCAAACTCTCCGGGTTCCCTGCGGTAGGGGGTGAAAGAATCGGTCCGCGAGTCATTGGTACTCGGCGGATCGAATAATTCTTTGAGGACGGAACGGAGGCTGTGGTGTGAGTGGTCATCGGTAATTTTCTACTCTTGCCACCATCGAACGAGGTAAGCGTACCACTTTGGATTAAACACGGGTTCTTGATCCCCTCCCTGGGGTTGCGGTGGAAGCAGCGATGATGAGGGGAGGAGCACAACGCTTGGTTGATCGACCGGCGTACGAGTAGAGAACCAACTCTGGTCGACCGCCAAAACTTCCCGGACGAAAAAAAAAGTTGTCTCTTTTCACGCGCAAATCGCCAGCGACGTTTGGTTATTAAAAGTGTCCAGTGGGGCGTTTGGATGCGTGGGGTGCAATGAAACACCACTACTTCAGCGTCCCCAATTCCAATGTTCTTGTTTTGGATATTTCGCAATGCGCTGTAATTGGTTTGCACATAAGTTACGTACCGGCGCGCCAGCCACAAGGTATCGCGGGTTCCTGGCCTCGTGGTCTTTTCATTGTGGACGACATCTGCAACCACGAACCATCGCGGAAGATCCATGCTTCGAAAGCGACGTTTGACGAATCCCGGGGCCACCGGGAGTAACGTTGATACGAATCAATGTGAGTGGATTCAACGCCTTCCGCCAAATTAACTATTTAACTGTTTGAACCCCTCAGCAAAGAGGCAGAGAGTCGCCGATGGCGCAAAGATCCTCCTCGATGTCGCAAAAGAGTCTGCTGATTGGTTTCCTCCCCTAAAGTCCGCCCTCGGCGGAGTGAACGCGCTCATCAAGCACTACGAGGTATTGGTCGAATCGGTGGCCATCGCACACAACTGACACAGAAGCTCACAGCAATTCGAAGATCTCAAGGAGAAGATAGAAGACCTCAAACCCCAGTTGGATAGGTTCAAACGAAATGTTATGACAACGGCCGTCGACGAAGATCCTGGGGAGACGGAACGACGTAAAGAATTGACGAGGTACGCTCGTCGATTGCTCGCCTCGCTACACCTATCAACCCCCTTCACAGCGTGTTGGAAGAGATCGGGAGGCGGTCCGAGGCATTGCTGGAGAAGGGCAAGGTTGCCCGGTTCGTGGACAAGGGGAGGGATTCCGGAGAGGTCGCGAGGCTTATCGAACGACTCCGAGACGCCATCACCCGCTATCAAGTGAGTGAGGACTGATTCGTTGCACTGAATACGGCTTACACCGCAGGGCAGGTTTCGCAACAGCAAGCAATCTATGACCAAATCACGAATCTCACTGTGAGGGTTTTCCTGCTTGCATTCGTCCCTTCCACCGATGATTGTCCGTCATCAAGTCTTCTTTCAACAGCCTGTTGAGGCTTCACGAGGTGATGCGGATTAGTGGGTTTGTTCCGATATTCGCTGACGCTTGGGCAGAAGTCCACACCGTTGAAGATCAAACTGGATTCTGCTATGGCACGGCTGGATCGGCTGTGCTCACAGGACGACGGCGACGACGACAGACTTTTGGATGAAAACTGGCACGAGCAACGGGCGAAGCTGTTCGAGTGAGTGTTCGTAACCAACCATAACCTGCTATCGCACTCATTTTCTACTAGCGCTCTAAGACTCATCAGGGACGCCGGAAATGTGCTGTACAACCGCATAAACACCGAGGGTTACGAGGAATCCCAAGACGATGTTCAGACTGCTTCCGGAATTGTAGAAGACATCCGCGATGTCCTCCTCGACCATCAGGTGTGTAGCAACAAACCGTATGTGACTGAGGTGC
>Ga0307515_10020257_pt1 | contig 11882 bp, 8 predicted proteins | sample 17_EM_MG_FD_194513 | JGI IMG/M metagenome (GOLD analysis project Ga0307515, IMG submission 194513) | Populus trichocarpa ectomycorrhiza microbial communities from riparian zone in the Pacific Northwest, United States - 17_EM | ecosystem: Host-associated > Plants > Roots > Unclassified | place...
CCCAATGAACCCATTCCGACGTATTGTCACAGTTGGCCACAACGCCAGAGTGATCGTTTAAAATAGGAGACCGACAGAACGCGAAGAGACAGTGAAACAGCGATCGGAGGGCGATATACAACGCGATGCGTTGTATTGACGCCGGGCGCGGAGTAATCCGCCACCGGGGTGTCTCTGACGGCTCTGACGGAGCGCGTCCACTCTGACGGAGCCATTCCGCCCGAACGGAATATTTTTTTGCTCATGTGAACCAGGTCTGTGTGGCAAGTTGCGCGGTTGGATGCATGTAAGAATGCAGCATGACAGGTGTCATTCATCCTAGTTCGCACTGCTCACTGACCACTCAATCTCAGACCCTTATGACATCACCAACTGAAATTTTCGAAGTACGTTTGGTGTCTAATTTAATTGATGCATACTGACTTAACCGTAACAGGCTAGAGAATATCAAGTTTGTCAGTTGTCTATCCACTCGATTTGGAGTGTAGGTCTGTTAATTGGCCTGTACGACTGTTGCACATGCACAGAAGAATTATCAAGTCTGTCATTTTGGTCACTGAAATCATGCGACAACTGACACAGAGCAAAATAGGTAAACCAAATGCGTTTCCTTGTGATAAAGTATCAAAAATGAGGATTTAACTGTTTATTCCTCTGGGCACAAACAAGCCATGACCAAATTTTAGTCCAAATCTGATTTCTATCTGGTGTTTAGCTACGGATGCTAAATGCAAGTGATAAAGTTTAGAGTTTGAAAATGATTTGCTTTCTTATTTGGTGACAAATTTGGCGCTGCATCAGGCGGTCGAGACGCCATCCTGTTCTTTCTCTGTGGTTTGCTGGAACCTCGCCTCAGATGACTAAATCCTGGTGAGGAAGTCCTGTGCAGCATACGCTATTTTCCAAGGACTAAATCAAGAGTCTCCATAAGATCTCAGAACGATCTCGGTGCTGATGGGACTGCATCATCTTCTGCTAGCAACTCAACAACTGCCGGATTAATCAATTCGGCCATCCCATGATTCATATCTTTCTCACAGGAGTAGTCGTACCTGTCTCCTGATCCCAGTTGCGTCAACTGGTCACGCTTCATCTGCTGTTACCGAAAATTCCCCATGCGGTGCTGTATCCAGTTTGAGATTGTGCCTATCACCCAGCCACATTTGTCATCTGTACTCAGCTTCTCCAGCGCTGTATTATCTTCATCATCCTCCTTGTCTACCCCATCCTCCTCATCATCGGAACTTGCGAGAACGCTCAGACTATCTCTGATAGCATTCAACACCTTATCAAATGTTTTATCAGGCTTTCTCGTTGTCAATCCCGCCTTTTCAGCATTACTCATAACTTTCTGCTCCTGCTTAATAGCTGTCTCCGCATCATCAACTTGCTTCCAGGCCACAGCAGTCTCTCAATCCACATAATCCTTGATCCATTTCGGTTTCTCCTCATTTCTTGGACAGTGCGTTGGTCATCTGTTCCCCATGGCAAACATCATTTGTATCTTAGGCTGCGGAATGCCGCAAGGGCTCGTACCAGGTCCACAAACAAGCCGCTCATGCAATGATTTGCTTGATGATGTCATTGTGTGGAACGCATTCTGAATTTCACTGGTTTGCCCTGCGGAAGTGTCAAAAGGTTCTTTTTCGGCGCATTGACCATTGTAATTTGGGTTGAATTTGTTAATAGGCGAGATGTTGGATGTTGCAAGATATGGACCACATGAAGGTAAGCTGTGTCTTTTATTTCAAGGTTGGTACACTTGATCAAATGGAACATTGCAAAATGTGCATTATGACTGTCACTACATTGGGAATAGCTAGTGTTAGCAACGGTTCCATTTTGGGTCCATTTCTACTATTGCCGCTTGAAGGGAACCCAGAACCGGTCGGTTGGGTTCCGGTTTTTGCAAAATGGTGCCCCTGATTAAGTCCACCAATATTGATCAGACAATTCAGAGCTTGGTATGGGAACTATGCAGCTTTGCATGGCGCATCGTTTGGTGATCTCGAATTTTCGATATCGTCAAAACTCAGCAAGTGGCTGGGACAATACGTTGATTGTTCGCCCAAATACCATGTTTTTGCACCATCGGTTGCTGAGTTTTGAAGATATCGAACATCGGAGACCACCAAAAGATGCACCATGGAATGCTTCATAATTGACGTACCAACGTCTGAAATCTCTGGGCAATATTGGTGGACTTCAATGCGCCGCTCGATCAAAAAATTGTCGATTGTTCATGTCGTAAGGCCATTGCCATGCAGACCTATAAAACCGGCCGGTTTCAAGGATGGAATCATTGCTAACACTAGGTATAGCGATGCTAAGCGTACCACTATCCATGATGTTTAGCGTCTGTTTCATGTGTAATCCCTGTGATTTCTTGAGACAAACATCACCAGACGTCCTTTCTGTCAAACACTGTCTTTTTCATATCTTGCAAACATGAGATTTTGGCTGTTTTCCACCTTGATATATCCCTGTAACCAATCAAGTAACATCAGACCGACTTGCTGCACATAGCAGCACGGTTGGAAACTCCTGCAACCTGCCGTTATATGCAGCAGGGTTCGTCTGGAGTAGAATGTGCAAGCAAGCTTTCATTCCTTCCATTGTGACTTGAAGATAACTATATATTCCACAAGACTTCCCACTTCGTTCCATTATCATCTTGCTCTCCTTTTCCACAACAGCAATTGATGGCTCCACTAAAACCTCACCAACGTGCGAGTGGATCTGAATTGAGCAGTACAACTGGCACTTCATCCAACGCGCCACATGCTGGAACACAGCAACAACGCAGACACCAGTCAATCCAACATAACGCTGCCAATACAGACACAGAATATATGACCCAGAAGAGAGATTGAAACATCCTCCGGAACACCGGAAGCAGCAAGAATATGTAGCAGCATGCGATGGGATGTGAGTAAATCCATGTTACTGTAGCCGGCCGTCAACCAGTGATATATTATACAGCTGGTGAACATAGAAAGCTACATGACCATTTTAAAGCTACCCGTAATGGGATACCACCGTGGTCAACCAAGGCATTTGTCCGCACAGTCCTGGACATTGAACATCACCGTGTTGTCGACTCTCGGATTTCTGTGGACTAATTTCGTGATATGATTCCCAGAGTGTGGACGAAACAGGCTTTCATAACTGTAGAGGATGCTTAGGAAGTGTTTATGCTGGAGGTAGTAGGCGAATTCCATTTTTAGAAAAAGCAACTAATTTCTTATAGGTTATCAACATGTCTACTACTATGGCAACGCAAGAAGGTCGGGTACAGCTAGAGCAGTCCGACATAGGCCTCGCATTGAATATAGCCAACATGGCCAAAGGAGGGTTTTCGAGTGCACCAATAGAGGAAACGCAATACCAGATCAAGACACCTTGCGCACAAGTCCAAGAAAGGGAGAAGCCGGCAGTTGAGTTCCCTGCGCATAGAGATGTGAAGGCTGCGAGAGACAGACACCCGGCTACAGTTCCTGAAAATGCTACTGACCGCTGGCTTCCTTGCCAAAATGGCCCAGCACAGAATCTGCAGAGACACTGAAAGCGCAAAGGCCCGGGTGCACCTCCCCCAGACTGACTCAGACAGCTGACACCACAATCTACGCCACTCTTGCCTGGAACACAACCTCCATTATCCTGTGACAATGAGGGAGATCGCTCTTCTGAAATCGAAGGTGCGCCACCCGGATATGTGTATATATATACTCCTCTTCCCAGCTCTCAAAATTTAAACCTCCTGCATATGCCAAGGATTGCAAACCGGATCAAGAGTTCATTCCGGTTTTGCTGACTGATGAAGGAATATCCACTCGTTAGTACTCTGTCTACTGCGTGGGAATGCAGCTGACATCCACTTTGCTGATAACAGCAGCCTTTTAAGCGAACCTGCAAGTGAAGACAAGTGTTGATTGAAAGAAATGGGATTTTTGAGTGTATTATTAAATACAATCAGCGGTCACTATAAAGTATATTTTAAAGGATATATTTATATGTATTATGAAAGAACAATGTAGTGATTAAGGAGAATGTACATGATGACGATAGAAAGGCTGCCAAAATACCATTAATAATATACTATGCGAAATGAAATGATTGCATATTGCAGATACCCCCATGTCAAAATGAGTGTCAACAGAGTGGGTAGGATGTATGGTCCTGCATCTTGCCTAATCAAAGTGGCGATTGTTCGCAGACATTCTTACATTAGGTATTGATCACCTGTATAGGCTAAAGTGGCCACGACCCGCACCCTACCCCATCTTGAAATGGACTGTCACAGGAGTGTCAATGATTGTTGATCATTGCATGGTGGGCAATCGTAGTGGCGATTAGTGGCGGTTAGTCATTAACGACGTATTGCCTGCCTCTATAGGCAAAAGAGAAATTGACATGCTTGCTGTCTCATGTTGACAATGAGTGTCAACGGAGTGTCAAAGATTTTTGTTCTCATCTCTTGGGTAATCCAAGTACCGCTTGATCACAGTCATCTATTGACCAGGAGTTGGCAGCCTATATTGGCAAATAAGCAAGAGATAGTCCCTCGACAGCCTCCCGGACAGTAAAAGCTGATTTCATTCACCAAGCCGCTACTAAGAGTTGATCTTTGTTTTGGCCTACAAAGAAGGTCAAAACTTCGTATATCGACAATATCTGCCACCTAATGCTTGAATTACCCATGATGTATGGCCACCAATTGTGGACGCTCCATTGGTGCTCGTTTTGAAAGTGGGGCAGGGGGTGTGTCGCTTTCTCATTTGCGTATAAAGGCCGCCAATATGTTTATGATGTACAGCAATGACCAAATCACATTTTAAGTACATGACTTACAAGACTAAAAATCGTTGACGCTTTGTGGACACTCATTTTCAGCCTGAGTGAAGGAGCGTCCCGCCTCTGTTTTTCATTATCGACGCAGCCAATACGTCCAAAATTGACAATGACATTCCAAAGTCAGTAGTGTGTGATTAACAGTAGGATATATGAATGCGACGATACATAAAAGAACCAAAAAAGCAGCACAGCAGATTGTATGGAACAGGTCTAGCGATACTCGCCAAAACCCGCGAGATATTGGACATGTGTATGTGATCGGCCCTCCGAGAGGCTGTAGGTCAGGTTTCTGGCCGGGTCAGGGACCGAGCTGATCTGTCTTTGCTGTCCGAATCCAGGGCGCTGGTAGGTGACCTGGTCCCGTTGTTAACACTGCGTATTTCTATGACTCCTGAAGAATACGAATGTGCCCTCAGATGAGGTTCGGAAAGTGGAGGGTTGGGTGGTGATCAAATGCTGAACAGTGTTTCGCTGATATATCTGCTCTCACTGTTCGTCTTCAGGAAGCTGAAATCCATTCTCAGACGCAGAACTTTCCACATGACCAAGCAAGAGGGAATGAAGATGCTGTGTGGTACGAGAAACATCATCATGCTAGATTACAATGATCGGACTCCATTCGGGGCAGGGTGACTGCCCATTAATGGATCTTCTGATTGGTGCCTCACGATGATCATTTCCAGGAGCAGTGGCACTGAATCCCAACCTTTCATCATCAACAATACAGCCCATGAGCTGCAAGTCATGTTGCAGGGTCATATTCCTACAAAGTGGTTTCACTTGTCACCGCAGTTCAACACATGCACGTCGTCACCCACATTCCAACACTCAATCCACGTCAGATAGGCTAGACTACAACCTAGCAGAGTTGCATTCCCAATCTGATGATGCTACACAAAGTCAGTGACCGGAGACGGTGATATTCCACAATGTGGGAGGCTCAATGGATGACACCGTATGAGGTCAGTTTCTTGAGGATGATGACTTGAATCCCCTTGCTCTGTTTGCTACACCCCAACAATGGCAACTTTATTGTACTATTGTGGTAACCAACCTAGGTAAAACAAAACTACATATCATCTTCAGATGAAGATTTTTTATACCTGACAACATAACCAAAAACATTGATCAACTATATCCACTCAGTGAGGATATGGAGGAAATGGACGGAATAGCTTGCCCATGGGAGGAGTGTAGTATTATGATTCAAGAAAAAGCTACTCCATTCGGGTATTGGAACCCCATTTCAGTGATACCATTTACTCATAACCATCACTCATTTCTGGTCCATCAGTCGTATGTGCCAGTCACACAAATGGATTCCAATCACGAACGTAGATACACTGAGCTGTGCACTGCACTCTACTTGTGGACAATGCAAGCTAGTTTCCTTGTGTTGTTACAGAGAGTTTGTCAGACCGAACATGTCAGAGAGCACGTGTAAAAGAGAACACGTCTAGGAGTGTTATAGTCAGATTGCCAGCGAGAGTGTGTCAGAGCTGGTCTAAGTCGGACCGTCAGGAATTGTGAGTCCGACTTTTATTGTCTCACAGTAGGTAGCATATCAAGAGTGTCAGTATCAGTGTTGACAACATTTCTCTATATATTAGAACCTCATTACCCATTGATAACACATTCTAGGAATCATTGCCAGAGGCATTAATAGGTGTCCCCATTATACTCAGCAGAGACAAAACTAAACTGTCTAAACAAAGTAGTGACAAAATGACTTGGCAACTTTTCCTGAGCATTGGCAGCATCCCTAAGATGAAGAGACAATAGGTTAACATGACTGGGTTCATACTATTCCCTCTTTTACCAAAATATCCAAATGCACTGAAAGCCCACACCAGTACATTCACCTGTCAAGAATCTGTTGCAACCAGATTACGCACTCAGGATGAGCGGGCGAAGAGTGTAATGGCGGCTCGGTGTGTTGAGAATTGTACTTGTCTCACACGTCCCTGTTTTGCGCCATTCCTGGCAGCCTTCACAGAGGAATACACCACAACTAGGCAGTCAAATGATTAGTGCTCCTGATGGGAGATATGTGCAGATGCCAGGCCCTTCTTCACCCGCAGGCCCAGGAGTCACAATCCCCTTGAATACCATCATTTTTCAACTATGGCTGCGGAGGTGGGGAGTATATGCAAGTTGGCAGATTATCAACATTTCGCCAATGCCTATGCAGGCTATAATATATATGGTTGCATGAATGTTGACCAGTTGCACCAGCTACTGAAGGGCATGTTTCAAAATCACACCTGGGAATGGATTGTTGCTTTTCTGAAAGATATTTATTGCTAGGGAAAGGGTTTTAACCTGATAGAGAGACAATTCTCCACAATTCCTGACTTCTCTGACATATGCTAGTTTGGAGACACACTGACCCGCATAAAATACTGGACCAGTGCTGAGTACAAGGGCATGGTAATGCTCTGGCTTGAAGCACTTGCCCCTCCTCTTGAAGGGCATCCTGACCACTTTCCACGTATCAAGTCTGTCACCAAGTTCATATTTAGTGACAGCTACCACTTTCACACCGCAACTATGCTCAAAAAGCTCCAGGATTCTCTTAGTGCCATCAACAGCAACATCCACCTCTTAGTACAATACCAGAAGAGCCACAGCATCAACAAGATACCCATAATTCATTCCCTTCTCAACTATATTGAATGAATTAGGCAATTCGGCTCCGCTGACAACTATTAAGCTGAAATATCACATGCCACCCATAATATCAACATCAGGGATCACTACCAATCTTCCGAGAAGGTTAACTATATTCTATCGATGTCGTGAGGGGAAACACACCGATTTCATATCAAGTAGACTGTCAGTATTGTACGGTAAATCGTTATACGAAATCTCCTGTTGCCGATAGCAGGTATCTGTAGAATACTTCTTGTGGGGAATTCTCTGTAGTCCGACAAATTAACACTTAGTTTGATACCTCTCATCAAAAGAGTTAAGAACATGTGCAGCATGATTGCAACGCTGACAATTCATGAGGGTATCGGCAGATCAGAGTGTATTGAGACTCAGACATCCTATTTTTAAACATATCAAGAAGATACCCTTCCAGACTAGTCCAGCTGACCTCGGGATTGCATTCGTCATGGATTCTCCTCCAAATGATACACTGTGTAACCGTCATCACAGTCACTATGCAGCTGCACGATATTCCAGATGCTGTTGCAGTTTAGAAGGCAAGGTGTGTGAAGAAGTAACATGGACAAGACACTAGATTCAGCATTATTTTAATACAAGGAGATCGAGCACCACGAGAGACTAGTTGTAGTTGTCGACAATGATTTCGAATTGCCAAACTGCAAAATACTTTTCGTTTCTGTGATAGAGACAGTACAGTGGTAGCCAACAATAATGGGACTGCAATACAGCAGACAGCACACCACAAACTATTGCTGATAGAGGATTTGGAGTATCTATCATCTATGATCCCAAACTGAGGTCAGGACATTTCCCTGTGTGGAGACGCGCTGCGTAGTGTACATTTCATCGAAGAGGGTTCTTCAGTTCTTGCACCTGCTCAGCTTGATCCGAGGCGTGAAGATACCCAATTCCTATTAAACCGGTATATATCTTTGGAATGATATGAAATATTATACTAGATGGCCCAGATATATTGATCTCAACAGGAATACCTGATATCCAGAACTGGCACTTGTCAGTGCCACCTTCTGCACCTTGTCAGAGCCAGAGTCCATGTCAGAGTCACACTTGTCAGTCAGATTTATCACAACTGGCATTTTCAGAATTTCACAGAGCGCACTAGTTAGAGCCATGTTAATCAGAGCTAGGATTGTCAGAGACCATGTCGGAGCCACACTTGTCACAGCCACACTAGTTGGAGCCACATTGTCTCAGCCGAAATTGTCACAGTACATTGCGATGAATGTCAGCAAATGTTGCCGTAACAATTGCATGAGAAAGATATCCATCACCTCAGGATGGTCACTAACCGCTAATATACAATGCAAAACCAAGTTTTCCGCAGGATGTGTGTATTGCCATCAGTTGATGAACACGTCTCGAGAGTCTGCTTACTCCACTCCTGCATCTTTCTGATTTGAATACTAATTTTTGACCGCGTTAGTTCGAAATCAGTCTGCCGGAATGGTGAAAGTCAGTTGCTGGAGTGGTGGACGACTTGCCGAGCTGTTTGAATATATTTTGCAAAATGATATTCTGCCCCAAAACAGTATGTGATATATTGACTAATGAAATGATTGCTCTGTTATAACACGTAATTGCACCTTATCATCATTTCTCTGTGATCACCAACTTGTTGCTATTGAAAGTAGTATGCAAAATCTTTTGTATAAGATGAGGTTCTCACACACAAGATTCCATAATATCGTGCAATCAGTTAAAATGTAAGCGAATGTACCATAATATCCTTTAACTCTAGGTAACAAACCTGTAGCATGCCATGGCATGGGGAAGATATCTATACTGTATCATAGTACCACAGTAATGGCTATACCAAATATTGGTTATTGTGACGAGAAAGCTTTACCCAACACAACAGGCTGTAACAACAGTTGGTAATGGTATCGTAACTTTTTTTTCCAATGTACTCTGCTGCATATTATTGCAATACAGGAGACTTACTTTGTAGCAACAAAAATACCACCAGCCTTGTTCAATATTTCATGGGTAGATTGGAGTCTTTTGCAATAAATCAGTAGAGCTTTAATCGATCAAATGAGGATATCTGTGCCAGCTGTACCCAAGGGCCAGCTGACTAGCCAATCACCTGATATTACTTGTCCAGTGATTTCAAAGCCCTGATAACTGCTCTCCTCATATGAGATGCTTCTTAACCTGAGATTTTGTCTGAGAGATATAATTACTTTGCAGGGTGCAAATTTTACCCCTAAATACAAGCACCATGTGACACTCATTGAATCCAAAGTGCCCCTATCGCCACTGGATAGCCCAGGGAGTGAATAAAAAAGCATTTCTCCATTGACTTGCCACAGTGATCAGCATGCCAATTGAAGATAAGCTTGGGAATTTTTGACTGTTTGACTAAGTTAGCAATCTGCCTCCTCTGCATGATAATTATAAACTATCCTAAGATTTGGGGAATTATTTTGGCACAGGAGATCTGCAAAAGTGCTATAACAAATTATATTACCACCAGTCACCTTAAAGTATTTACATGATGATTTTGGGAAAGAGTTTACTGCCTCCTCAGTGTCGGTTACTCGCATTAAAGTTCCTTTCACCAACAAATGTATGGGCAGACAACGACATACAGGTAAACACTATAGTGGTAACAGCAGGTCATTCGCAATGACAAGCAGCATGTTTGTCTCCAGCTTGGACTTCTGAAAGAATTTAGGTAAACTTACTCAGCATAATACTCAATACTGATATTATCTTTGTTCACCAACCATCATTACCATTATATGATATATGTCATGTATAGTGTTAGCAACTGGTGCGGGGAACCTGCCTGCAGACCAGGTTTGGACCTGAGAAAGTGTTCGGTGAGGATCCAGAACCGTCCTAAAACCCGACACGCTGCGTTGTGCCGGTTCGAACCCATCCCAGTACCCGTCAACCCACAGGTTTCGCCGGGTTTGGCTACACCCATACGGTCCAATCTCCGGTTCTGCGTTTCGGGTATTTCTATTTTTGGTCGCATTCAGATATCCCACTGTTGATTGCAAAATCTCGACTATGGTACCACATTGTCATTTTCTGAGGTATTGACAACCTTTATATAGCAAACAAGTAGAGAGATGCTCCCTGCCCCATCCTGAAAATGAGCGTCAATGGAGTGTCAACAATTGATGGTCTTGCATCTTGGGTAATCTAAGTGGCGCTTGAGAGCATGTATCTATACACAGGTGATTAGCAGCTTTTATGAGCAAATAAGCAAATGATATTCCCACAATAGCCTCTTGAACAGTAACAACTTATAGAATTTACACAGGTGCAAGTAAGTGTTCACGAGCGTTTTAGACAACAAAAATGGCCAAAACCGGGTATATGGACTTTATCAGCCACAGTGGGCTTCGATAAACCATGATCGAAGGCCCAGCATCGTTCACACTCTGTTGACGTTCATTGTCATGATGGGGTAGGGAGCGTGTCACTTTCGTTTTTGCCTACAAAGAATGGCAACACTTCCATTATGTGTAATGACTACCAAATCGCGTTTTTATTACCCGACCTACAGGACCAACAATTGTTGACACTCCGTTGACGCTCATTTTCAAGATGGGATACGGAGCGTCTCGCTTTCTTTTCTGCATATAAAGGTTGTCAATACTGTTGTTATGTATAACCACTATGAAATTACTTCTTAATTACCAGACTAACAAGACCTAAAATCGTTGATGCTCTGTTGATGGTCATTTTCAGGATGGGGCAGGGAGCGTGTTGCTATTTTTTTTGGCTATAAAGGGTGCCAACACTTCCATTATGTGAACTGCCTGCCAAATCGCGTTTGTGTTACGCGACTTGCATGACCATCAATTGTTGATGCTCCGTTGACGCTCATCATCAACATGGGGCTGGGAGCCTTTAGCTTTCTTCTTTGTGTCTAAACATTGTCAATGCTGTTGTTATGTATACCCACTACAAAATTACTTCTCGATTTCCGGACTAACAAGACCTAAAATCGTTGGCACTCTGTTGACAGTCATTTTCAAGACGGGGCAGGGAGCGTGTTGCTTTTTTTTTGCCTATTCAGGGTGGCAACACTTGCATTATGTTAACTCCTTGCCAAATCGCGTGTTTATTACCCAACTTACATGACCAAAAATCTTTGACCCTCAATTGACGCTCATTTTCAGAATGGGGCAGGGAGTGTTTCGCAGTCCTTTTTGGGTCTAAACGTTGTCAATGCTGTTGTTACGTATAACCACTTCAAAATTACTTCACAATTACGAGACTAACAAGACCTACAATCGTTGGCGCACAGATGACGCTCATTTTCTAGATGGGGTAGGGAGCGGATTGCTTTTTTTTTTCCCTATCTTGGATGGAAA
>Ga0307515_10020258_pt1 | contig 11880 bp, 13 predicted proteins | sample 17_EM_MG_FD_194513 | JGI IMG/M metagenome (GOLD analysis project Ga0307515, IMG submission 194513) | Populus trichocarpa ectomycorrhiza microbial communities from riparian zone in the Pacific Northwest, United States - 17_EM | ecosystem: Host-associated > Plants > Roots > Unclassified | place...
AAAGTGAACAAGATAACAAATATAAAGCATGTTAGTATCCAACATTAAGGTCCATGTTAAGTTTATATTATACTTATTCTTACACCATTAGTGTACCCTTTTCACCTTGACATAATTAACTTAGCTAGACATAATGAAAGAAAGAAACATAAATAAACAAGGAAAGGAAATGAAAAGCATAAGCAAGAAATTAATATAAGCAAAACTTAAGCATTACAAAATATAAAGAGAGAGCAAGAGCATGATCTTGATCTGCAAACCAAGATGCCTAAATACATGGCAAATGCCTCCTTTTATAGGCCAAAATTCGGAACTATTGATTTGTTGACTAATTGATGAGTGAGTGGCCACATCTTGACTTGGTGACAATTCTTATCTTCTTGTCTGCCAAAAACGTCATTGATAACGTCATAATTTGAACAGACTTCAATCATGAAAGTTCTAGGGAATTGTCTCATCTTTCCAGGGTAAAACTTTGAGATCATTTGGACTTCTAGAACTCGAGATATGGGCTGAACACTGAACAGTGTCTGGGCTGCAGGACAGATTCGGACTTCTTCGCTGTTGCTACAATTTGGACTTGAAAACGGCCTTCTTAAATCTTGGACTCCCCATGAAAGTTGTAGGCCTATGTCTTAGCTTTCCATCCATATAAGGTAGACCTAAATCCGAGATCTACAGCTCCAGATATGACCCGATTACCAAACAGTGTTCCAGTTTGGACTGCACCAACATCTCTTTTCTAAGTTTGGCCATCTCTTTGTCCTTTCAATTTCAGTACTTCAACTCATCAATCAATTCTTTCATTTATATGATAGGCCTGCATTTAAAATGAACATTTACCATAAATTAAAGGTATCTTATATTATTAGATATGTTATTATAAAACATGCTTTAGTTAAGGAGTTATTGATACTTCAAGTGCAAAATGATGATATAAAACCTTGATAAAAATGCACTTTTAAGTACTAATCAGTATTTCTTAGTGTTTGCTCAAGTAAGCTAGTGAGGCGAGCCACGTTTATCTTCAGAGACTCTAACTCTTCTTGAAAATGGGCGTCACGGTGAGCGCGCTCTTCATCTTCCATGTTTCTCGCTCGAATTCGGGTGTTGTAAATTCTTTGGGGACCTATATTTCAACATGCCATGTATGGATGTTATTTACAAAGAATTGATGTATGTTTGCAAATGCAAATGTATGTACATGCGTATTAGGGAGCTCATACTCTAAGGATAAGTTTTGGGTCATTACATGATGGGTGGCTTTCTACCTAGTCTCAAAAGGGTCTTTTGCTGTCCTAGTGATCACCCTTGTGAAGGCAATATAGGGGCTCAGTAGGTAATGAGATGGCGTGTGCATCAATCATTACCAGTCTAAGCACTCAACGAAGAGTTGGTCTAAGCACTCAACGAAGAGTTGGGGTTTACACAAATTTAAACCTTAACTAAAAGTCGTAAGGTAAGCTGCTAGTCCCCCACTTAACCTAAAGCTTTTTTTTTCTCAGTATAAACTCTCATAAAATGTGAATGATGCATGAAACAATTATATACAATGCATGAACAAATATGTATAAAATTAAAGCGTATGAGCAAATGAGGAAATGCATATTAACAATAACACACAAACCAAACAATAAAACATGATAATTAGAAAAAAAAACAAAGCTTAGTCCACAAGGTCCCTAGTGAAGTCGCCATTCTGTCGCACGTGTGCGGCGTCGTGACAATCATCCACCCTTTTAGGGTATGGTGTCTCTGTCTAGCAAATGCGGGGAGACAAGGAATTCTTGTCTTTTATCAGTGGAAAATTAGAATGGGAATCGCCACCTAGTATTCTGGTCACTAGGAACCCTAACTGGTCTTATAGATCAGGTACGCAGACTGGTTGCGTAAAGGGACGGTATTAGCACCCCAATTACGCCCTACCAAAGGTAAGCTGCATTGTTTTGTTTTCTGATAAAATCTAAGCTCTTGTTGTGGTTTCTAATTGTCGGTCTGTTTATGGTTTAAGAAAAGTCCTCCTCTGTAAAGAGATCCTTATCTTATCGGATAAAAACCTAACCCTAACTACGCCCTATCTAAGGTAATCTGCATTGTTTTCTCTCTTTGTTTCTTTTTTTGCTGCTGCCTCCCTTTCTGCTCTCTCTTCCCCTGTATTTATAGGCAAATTCATGGGGAGAGAGGCCTACTATCCCTGTCCAGTCATGGCACAAGGGTAGGGTGCCTGAGGCAACCACTGTGCAACTTCCCCAGGACCGCTCGAGGGGCACCTCCCCTCTATCTCGCGCGTTCAGGGGGGAGAAGAAGACCCACAGTGGCGTTCAAAACGGCACCGTTTGGGGCTTTTCTCTTTCCTTTTGTTTTAAAATAGTGGATGAAACGGCGCCGTTTTGGACAAAACACGCTGTTTCATTTAAAAGGAAATGGCGGCAAAATCGTGTCAAAGTCCAAATCAGTCTTCAATTTGTAATTTGTTCAATCAAGTCCTAAATTGCAATTTTGATTTTAAAAATCAATTCAATTGCATCCCTGCCAAATTCAATCGTAGGCCCTGAAGTTGGCCGCCTTTTTCACTTTAGTCATTGGTCTCTGATTTATGCAATTTGATCCTCAATTCATCAATAAACTTCCAATTTCTTCAATTTGGCCCCTGATTCGGTTAATTACAACCCCTCTATTTACGCGCCTTTTCCAGTTTGGTTCTTGGATTTGGACTTATTCAATTAAGTCCTTAATTAGCCATCGAACTTCAATATTTATGCAATTAAGCCCCTGATTTGACCAAATCAATTCTCAAAAATTATAATTTGACCCCATAACTTTTAATTTCTCCCAATTAAAGCCCAGATTAACTTAAAAATCAATTTTTCTTGCAATCAAACCCTCCATAAATTCAATTAAACCTTCAATAAAATTTAATTGAGTCCATAAACATCTTATTTTGAACTTTTCTTCCTCAAATTGAATTTTCTTTGTCAGCAAGGCTCTCATCAGTCAACAAAATACTGTTAATTTCAATCTTTGTATTTTTTAATCTCCTTAACCAAATTCTAACCATTTTCAGGGCACTCTAGCATCCTCTTCTCACTGCTATTATTTATTGGATTTATTTTTTGTTCTTAGTTCGCATATTTTTTTTGATTTTTTGGAAGAGAAAAAGTGAATTTGGAGAATAACCCAAAAATGGGTTATGACATTTGTTGTGAGGGACTTTCGAGATGTATTCCCAGAAGGGTTGTCTGGATTACCTCCAGTTAGAGAAATTAAAGTTTTCATATAAACTATTCTAGGAATTTCTCCTATAAACTAGTCTCCATATAGGATGGCACCTATGGAATTGGTTGAACTGAATGTCCAGCTTCAGGAATTGTTAGATAAAGGCTTCATCCGGCCTAGCAACTCACCCTGGGGAGCTCCGGTATTGTTTGTAAAGAAAAAGGATGACACACTTCGTTTGTGCTTTGATTATCGTCAATTGAATAACGTGACGGTGAAGAACAAGTACCCACTCCCATGAATAGATGATTTGTTTAATCAGTTGAAGGGTGCTAGGGTGTTCTCTAAGATAGATTTGAGATATGGATACCACTAGTTGAGAATCAAGGAACAAAACATACAAAAGACTGCATTCTGAACCCGTTATGGGCATCACGAGTTTCTGGTGATGCCTTTCGGTTTAACCAATGCTCCAGCCATGTTTATGGACTTGATGAATCGGGTGTTTTGACCTTACCTGGACCAATACATGTGGTATTTATTGACGATATCTTGGTGTATTCAAACTCTTACTTGGAGTATGAACAACATCTAAGGGTTGTGCTACAGATTTTAAGGGAGAATCAATTATATGCAAAGCTGGATAAGTGTGAGTTCTTGCTCAAAGAATTAGTATTTTTAGGCCATGTAATATTCGCAGAAGGAATATTTGTGGATCCAAGAAAGGTTGAGGTCGTGTTAAAATGAGAAATGCCTACCAACGTGACAGAAATTCAGAGCTTCTTGGGTCTTACTGGGCATTACCAGAGGTTTATTGAGGGGTTCTCCACCATAGCATCACCTTTAACTAAGCTGACCCACAAGGAAGTCAGGTTTGTTTGGTCGGAAGAGTGTGAAGCGAGCTTTCGAGAACTGAAGGAGAGGCTCACTTCTGCTCCCGTACTGGCCATTCCATTGGGGACAGAAGGGTTTGTGGTATATAGTGATGCCTCAAAAAGGGGTTTGGGATGTGTATTGATGCAACACGGGCGTGTGATTGCTTATGCATCAAGATAGCTAAAGTCGCATGAGGTCAATTACCCAGTTCATGACCTAGAACTTGCAGCGGTGGTGTTTGCCTTAAGACTTTGGAGACATTATTTGTATGGGTCACAAGTTCAAATCTTTACAAACCATAAAAGTTTGAAGTATTTGATGTTATAGAAGGAGTTGATCATGCGACAAAGAAGATGGGTAGATTACGATTGTGTGATTGACTACCATCCTGGTAAGGCTAATGTAGTAGCCGATGCCTTGAGTAAGAAGGGAAAAACAATGATTATATGGAGATTAAGGAACAGGGAAGCATAATGGAGTTGAAGAAAATAGGTTTGCGGCTAAGTGTAGGGCCCGAGAGATCATTGTTAGCTCAATTAAAGATCCGATCTGTGCTTTGAGACAAGGTCTTGGTGGCTCAACAGGCAGATAGGAAAGTAAAAGAGATCAAGGAGAGGGTAAACAAGGGTATAGAGGCATCATTTCAAATGTCATCTGATGGGCTAATAGCTATAAGTAGGTGAATTTATTTGCCTGAGGATAAGACTTTAAAAGATGAAGTATTAAGAGAAGCTCATGAATCTCGATTTACTACTCATCCTGTGAGTACAAAGATGTATAGGGATTTAAAGGAATACTACTGGTGGCCAAATATAAAGAGGGAAATAGCGGAATTTGTGTCGAACTGTGGGATTTATCAAGAAGTAAAGATAGAACACCAGAGACCTGTAGGGGAATTACAATCATTATCAATTCCGAAATGGAAATGAGAGGATATTTCCATGGATTACCCAGGGGAAAGAAGAGGAATGATGCCATATGGATGGTCGTGGATCGATTAACAAAATCTGCTTTGTTTTTCGATAAGTCATTTTCAGTTCTTCATGGAACTAAGGAATGGAGATTATCCCACCATCATACAACAAGTGTGGCAAAAGAAGTTTATTGATCTGAAAATTGTATAACTCTTGTCTGGTTATACCTTTATTTATATTGACTGTAGAATGAAACAAACCCTAATGAACCCATTTTATAGGAATGTTGATTTATGTTATCCTACGTAGATTGTGCGTTGTTAATGAACAAAATGCAATGATAAATCTGAAGAATGATATGGTGAAAAAATCCAGAAAACTGGACGATTAAAAAAAATTCATCAATTTTGGCCTTGAAAAGTCGAGTCGTTACAGTTGGTATCAGAGTGCCTGGTTTGGATCCTGAGGATTGATGAAAATAATATAATTGTGATCTATTTCAGGATGGTGTGCACTTGCCAAGGTGCTCGACTTGAGCCACTCTCGATAGAAAGGAGTAGTGGCCGAAATGCCCAAGATTGGTGGGATGAGGATCCATTGGATGATACTGCTTCTCACACTCCAGCAAGAGCATCTGGGTTCTTACAGGGAAGAACCACAAGAGTTGAAGAAGAACGGGTACCAAACCGAACGGAGGAAATACCCCTAGCAGAGATAGGGCAGTAAGAAAGAGCGGGGACAACATGGTATTACTCGTACAATTAGTTAAAAGCATGAGAGAAATGGGCTACAAACCGTATTTGGGGGAAACAAGATGCTTTGATAGCCGGGAGGTGGATTTGAAAAGTGAAGGAACAAGAATTCTTGGCATTGAGAATTCCATGAGAGGAAATGTCGGTTTTGGAATATGAGAGGAAATTCCATGACCTTTCATTATTTGCTTTGCACTACATCCCCACCGAAGAACACATGATTGAGAAGCTGAGAAATGGGCTTCGACAGGAATTGAAGCAAGGGTTGATTGTTTTACGGTTTAAATCAGTGAGAGAACTGATGGAGGCGGCACAAGCTTGTACTGGAGAGGATCCACAGGGACATTAGGGAAAAGGTAAAAAGAGAGATGGGGATGATTTTACTAGTAGACCGCCATTTCAGAGAACAAAAAAATTGGAATGTTAAGGTCATTATAAAAAGGAATGCCTTAATAGAAACATTGGGCGTATATACACAGAGTATGCAACAGCCAAGTCAAAGTTACCAACAATCCATCACAATGAATAGGCTAGTGAGGTCTTCCCAATCAGGGGCAAACTCCAACCGAAGGAGGCTAGGGGCACGAAATGACTGGACTCCAGAAAGAGTCTTCCACCTGACATAAGAAGAAGTTAGTGTTGCAACCGATGTGGTAGCAGGTACACTACTGATGAATAACTTTAATGTATTTGTGTTGTTTTGATCTGGGTGCTACCCACTCATTTAGTACAACGAGAATTGCCACCAAATTGGGGGAAAGGATTGAAAGTAGTAGAAACGGGGCTCGTAACTAGAACCCCGATGAGGAACATGGTTGAAACAAATATAATGTATGTGGGAGTGGGGGTTAGTCTAGCTGGGTATGAAACAGCAGTAGACTAGATCCCCTTAAAATTTCATGATTTTGGTATAAACCTAGACATGATTAGTTGAGTGAGTACAAGGTAGGTAATTTGCAGTGAACCCTCGAAGAAAGGACGTAGGTGTGATTTGACGCAATATGGGAAAGTGATCGCTTATGTGTCAAGACAGTTTAAGACTCATGTAGAGAATTACCCGATACACGACCTAGAATCGGTTACTAGAGGCACTATCAATACGAGTCCCTTTACACGAAGAGAATGTAAACACCCAAAAAAGAGAGAAGAAAAGCCGAAATGAATCCACCATCGCTGCCGATTTCAGAAGTGGCAGCGACGCAGTTTTTATTGTGATTTCTGAATCGACAGCAACGCAGTTTTTATTGCCGTTTCTGAATCGACAGCGACGCAGTTTTTATTGTCGTTTCTGAATCGAAAGCGGCACACTTTTTGGCTGCTGATTTCTGAATCGACAGCGACGCAGTTTTTATTGTCGATTTCTGAATCGAAAGCGGCATAGTTTTTGGCTGCCGATTTCTGAATCGACAGCGACGCAGTTTTGCTGCTGATTTCTGAATCGGAGCGACATAGGTTTTGGCTGCTGATTTTTGAATCGGCAGCGACATAGGTTTTGGCTGCTGATTTCTGAATCGGCAGCGCCGCAAACTATTGGATGTCGATTTTTGAATCGACAACGACGTAGTTATTGGCTGTCGATTTCTGAATCAACAGCTGCACAGTTTGGCTGCCGATTGATGAATTGGCAGTGGTGCAGTTCTCGCTGCCGATTGATGAATCGGCAGCAACACTGTAAAACCTAACAAAAATTAGTATTGGACCGGCCTATCCTAGGGGAGAATGGGAATAGAAACTAGACTCTAAATGTGGATAAGGACAGCCTTGGTCCAACGTCCAAACACCCTATTGCATTTAAGAGGGGTATAAATGCAGCACAAAGAGAGAAAGGGGCACTCTTCCCAAAACAGGTGGCATGCTCTTGCCTTCTTCCTCTTCCCAAAGTCTGTCAGCAGCAGCTGCATGTCTAGCTGCATGCTTCTCTTCTCTTCCTCCTTCCTAATGAAAACTAAACCAAAACCAGCAGAGAGTACCTCTGTGAACGTGTGAGAGAAAGAGAGAGTTGAGATCTTGAGTGGAGGCTGAACAGCTACTTAGAGGGAAGGGAAAAGGAGCTAGAACGGGTGGGAAGAAACTGACAGAAGAAAGAGAACCGAGAGAGAAAGAAAGAGAAGGAGAAAGAGAGAAGGAACTCTACCAAACTGTCCAGATAAACTTAGATCTGAAAGGTATGGGTCTCTCCTCCCCCTTATTCTTGAAACCCAGAACCAAAAATGATGGAGTCCCTAAGAAAATTGACCTAGGGCCTAAGCTAGTTGTAAAGAAAACTAAAACCAACTAAGACGACAAAGAAACAGAGATGAAATAAGGCAAATTTTCATAACATCTAACAAAGAAAAATGCATAAAATGGAAAGAACAAAACAAGGTAGAGGGCTGGCCTTAGTTATGGGGTTGGCCAAAATGCATGTATGTGTGTGTGTTCTGCTAGGATTTGATGAAAGATTATGTGCTAGAATTGATGATTGCAATGTGTGTGTTCTGCTGGGATTGATTATTACATGTGTGTGTGTTCATGATAAAATCATGTGACTTTCCTGGAACTTAATGTCAAATTGCGTGTTTGCAGCGAATCTATGATTCGCTGTCGAAGTTGTGTGTTCTACAGCGGATTTGTAATTTGCTTTTGAAAGTGACTGGTTTGCAGCGAATTAGCATTTATTGCCGAATTATGTGTTTTGCAGCAAACTTGCAATTTGCTGCCGAAATTGGGTCGTTTGTAGCGAATTAACATTCGTTGTCGAAGTTGTATTGTCTGCAATGAATTTGTAATTCGCTGCTGAAATTGAGTTGTTCGCTGCTGAATTGTTTATTTTATAGCGAATTTTGGGTTCATTGTCGAAGTTTTATTGTCTGTAGCGTATTTGTAATTCGTTGTCGAAATTGAGTTGTTTGCAGCAAATGTTAATTCGCTGCCAATTGTGTGTTTTGCAGCGAATTTGGGGTTCGCTGCCGAAGTTGTATTGTCTGCAGCGAATTTGAAATGGGCAGCTGAAATTGAGTTGTTTGCAACGAATAAACATTCGCTACCGAATTGTGTGTTCTGCAGCGAATTTGAAATTTCATTGCCAAAATTCAGTTTTTTACAGCGAATTAACATTCGCTGCTAAATTGTGTGTTCTACAATGAATTTGGGATTCGCTGCCAAACCTGAATTGTCTGCAGTGAATTTGTAATTCGCTACCGAAATTGAGTTGTTTACAGCGAATTAACATTTGGTGCCGAATTGTGTGTTCTGCAGCGAATATGGGATTCGCTGCCGAAGTTATATTGTTTGCAACAAATTTGTAAATTGCTGCCGAAATTGAGTTGTCTGCAGCGAGTCAGCGTTCGGCAGCAAATTTGTGATTCGCTGCCAAATTGTGTCGTGCCTGCAGCAAAATAATTTTCGCTGCTGAATTGTGTGGCCTGCAGCGAATCAGCTTCGCTGCCGAATTGTATGCCAGCAGGGAACCATTTTCACTGCCGATTTTCTACAATAGACCCCCGGGTATAAATTACTTAAATGCTTGTAACAATTTCATTGTATGATGGTGTAATATGTGGAACACTTGAATGTGAACATATGGACTCTTGAAATAAGTTTGGTGATAAATGTGATTTAAGGATGCAAATGTACTGATTTGTGGTCATTGATGTCTCAGGACAAGGACAACCCACAAGTGGAGTAGGTAGGTGGTTTCCACCTTTTTCTCGTATGATGTTTATGTTTTGAAATAATTTACTTATGATAATATTTTATTAAACCCTTTTTGAATGATGAAACGATGATGAAGTGTTTAATTGAATTCTTGATGATTGTCGAAATGACTATGATATGTCGATCGGGTTCTTGTTGAATGTTGAAACAATGACAAAAATGTTAATGTTTTGAAATGACCTGTTTGAGGTGGATATATTATTGTGTTGCGATGAATATTAAACCGACTATGAGATGTTGATTGGGCTATTATGAATTTGGGCTGCTGATGAATGGTAGTATGAGAGTATCACGAAGGATCTACTGTTGTATTTTATCGAATGTAATTGCGACAAATGGTAGTATGAGTATTAAGAAGGATCTAGGGTTGTCTTTTATTGAATGTAATTGAGACGAATGGTAGTATGAGTATTACAAAGGATCTACTGTTGTATTTTATTGAATGTAATTGTGATGAATGGTTGTATGAGTATTACGAAAGATCTATCATTGTGTTATACTAAATGTTAATTATCACAGATGGTTGTATGAGTATTACGAGGGATCTATCATTGTATTGTATTTAACATTAATTGTCATGAATGGTTGGATGAGTAATACGAAGGGTGTACTGTTGTGTTAGTAAATGCTACCCTGCTATGTAGGGGTGTTCAAAAAAACCGATTAAACCGAGAAAACCGGAAAACAAACAACCGAAAAAACCGAACCGTGAAAAAAAATCGCTTAAACCGATTAAAATTTTGAAAAAACCGACCGGTTCGGTTTTGGTTTTTTAAGCCTGGAACCGGAAAAACTAAACCGAACCGAACCGAAAAAACCGAGCCAGACCGGAAAAAACCGAGCCAGACCAGAAAAAACCGAGCCAAACCGGTTTGAACCGGTTTTTTCTCTAAAAAATTGAACCGAACCGAAACCGGTAGGTTTGAACTGGTTTTAGTTCGGTTTCGGTTTTTTTAAAAAAAAAATTCGATTTGGTTACTTTTTTTAATAAAAACCAAACCGAACCGAAAATAAACACTCTTACTGCTATGGAATGTTTGTTTGTGTATTACAAAGGATCTATTATTGTGTTTACTGAATGTTAAACTATTACGGAACACCTTTACGAGTATCATGAAGGGTCTGCTATTATGTTGCAGTGAATGTCAAGTTGTTATGAATCATTTGAATGGGCAATTCAAAGGATATTACCATGTTATAATGATTTCATAAACCGCCTCTGGAACGTTTGATTGGTTGATGAGTAATGACATCCGAATGGATGACCGGGATAAATCATTGATTAGCTTCGACTAATGACATATGAACGGATGACCGAGACAAATGAGTGGGACAAATGATTGATTAGCTTCGGCTAATGACAAATGAGATTATCCCACCAACACACAACGACTACGGCAAACAAGAAGTTTTATTAATCTGAATTGTCTAATTTACATGTCTGGTTATGCCTTTATTTTTACTAACTCTAGACTTGAATAAATTCTAATGGACCCCCCTTAAGTGAACTTATATGAGGCCCACTTACAATTGACCCAAATAAGTAATAATAACCTAAAAACTAAGAAGAAAATAATAAAAATCCAAAAATTACTATCCTAAATATTGTAGAATCAGATTTGCCACCCTTAAAAGTTCCAAATAGACTAGGAAATCTAATCTGAAGGTAGAATTAATTCTGAAGTCTTCTTTCATTGTTGTAGCTTGGATGAATAAGGAATCCTGGTAAGGAAAGGATTCTGAAACATTTATGAATCCTTACCACACTTGAAAACTATATTGCAACCCATTAAAGATCCCTATAGAACCAGGAGATTCTCAAAACAAGTTGTCACATCCTTGTAGGAAAAGAATCATAGCCAAATAGGAAGTCCACAAATCAAAAGTAAGTAAATAACAAAATCCGTACAACCTCTATTGACCTTGCAATGTCTCCCACTCCAATTGATTTGAAATTTTAGTTACATCATCGGTTTTATGATATGGAATAATGATGAGGATTAGCCTAATACCAAGCATAATCATGCCAACGATCCATTAGAGGTGCCAATTGGGCCTATTACAAGAGCTGGGGCAAAGAAGCTTAAAGAAGTATTGAATGTGCTTGTACAGAATATATGGAGCAAGATTGATGCGAACCTTAGAGGAATTTAATGGAATTCGCGACCCCAAGATCAATCTAATACAAGTTTGTTGAGATTTGAATGAGGTTTATCACAATGGAAGACTTGCTCCAAGGTAACAAGACTATAACCAACTCGATCACAACGCCTAGATGCCACTAAGAGGTACTTTCCTAAATGAAGTGGTCCAGGACTCTAAGTAGGGGTTCCTGCCTTAAGTGGAAGACTGCACTTGAGAATCTCTAGGGAGAGGAGAGTCCTGTGTTTTATCATAGAAAGATCTCTCAGCCTACACCTGGAGAC
>Ga0307515_10020259_pt1 | contig 11879 bp, 5 predicted proteins | sample 17_EM_MG_FD_194513 | JGI IMG/M metagenome (GOLD analysis project Ga0307515, IMG submission 194513) | Populus trichocarpa ectomycorrhiza microbial communities from riparian zone in the Pacific Northwest, United States - 17_EM | ecosystem: Host-associated > Plants > Roots > Unclassified | place...
TGGTAGAAGGTTTCAATGCTAAGTGTGTATTTTTGGTCATGTAGTGTAGATTATAGAACAAGCATATGCGATATGCAAACCCCTTGTCATCTTGTGCATTTCCCGATTTTTTTTGCCAATGGCTGTACAATACATAATATCTCCGCTGCCACTCTTCTTACATCCCCTACGGCTCAATACATTCACAGTAATCAAACTATCCGGTCACTCAGCCTACATTTCTAATTCGTACCGATTCGTTTAGTGATTTGATACTGTCAAAGTCATTTTAAATTAAACAGGTTCTTGCGCGCATGTGCAGCCCAACCCACTTATACTGAACTCATCCTTTTTTTGCTTCTCCTAACATCTCCCATACCCACCGTGCCCTTGCGCTGCGTAGGGTAGTGGTGGATGGGTAGTTGGGTGGTCGGGCGGTCCCTGTTGTACTAGGGAGATACCAAAAGTCGGGCGCGCCCTATAAAATGCGGAAATTCTACACCTTTATAATAATAATTGAGAGAGATTCTGAAAGTGAAGGGAGTGATAGTAGGCTATCTGAGATGCTTCTATGAAGTTTTCTTAGAAAAATATTTGCTGTGTAGTGAATGATGAGGTTCTTGGCATTTCTCGTTGTATGGGGCAAAAAAGTCGGGCGCTTGATGTTACTGCGCCCGACTTACTCTTGTACTTAAGTACACTGTATCTTCTCTAGACGATTCATGGAACATAAGATGGCCAATATCAGAGTCTACCACGGATCGGAAACCTATACTTACCTTATCTGGGGGCAAACTTGTAAGCCAACTTATCTTGAAACACAACCCCTTCATAAGGATGATATACGAATAGTATAATAATTACAGCCAAAAAACGTTTTCAATAGGTTTATCGATCCCCCTCTAAGGTATGTGCGTTCGAAATCCAGCCGCTTCTTTTCACCTCCGTTTCGAGGGGCGAGCTTGCAAGCGACGAGAAAATCTGAGAACGAGAGCAACACTTAGGGATGCAACCACCATTTTCTTTGGCGGTTTCTTTTGTTAGGAGTTTGATGAGGCCTGCGACTTTGCTTTTGTTTCCTTGTGTTACAGGAGAAGCGGGGAGGAAATATGTTAGGTATATGCCATAGCCGCAAGCGGCTGAATGCAATATAATTACAAACAAACCACAATTTTCTTGTATAAAAATTATTTGTTATGTTTTGTATTCGGGGGCTCACTAGGATGTTCTTAGCCGAAGGTTTTATAAGCATCTTTGAGAAATAATTTTTGTGTGCAGAGTGCTCGGTTACTCGGTTCGGACACGCAAGCGATCAATCGGCATTACCGGATAAGCTTGGACAGCCGAGCGACGGACCGGCCCGGACCAGCAGCTTATGATGTCATACAACAGACAGAAGAATTCATAACCGGGAACACGGCTATTCGAGAGGAAGCTTAGAGTAACTTCATAATCCTTACAATTTCCAACTATTCGGCAGATCAGTATCGTTCTCAATTCCTCAGCAAGTCAGGCGGTGCGCGATATTTTTTGGGGAGGTGCAGCTCTCTCTGATGAGAATTATTTAAATCCACGGGGTGATATCGGTAAGTCGAGTTCTCTTTGACCTAAGTCCAAACCTCGGGAGATCACCGGATTCAATCACCAGGGTGCGGACTTGGGGAGAAGTGGACTGGAGCAAGTCCACGTCGGTTATCGTCGTCTACGCCCTCGGCATCCTCGTGATCTGGAAGTCGAAAAATCTGGCCATAGTGGCCGAGAAAATTGCCACTGTATATGGCAAGTGTAGATCGGCTGGCTCCGAGACGTCATCTCCGAGGCCGGACTCAGAATCGGTATCATGCGTATTCTCCTCAACGATGGCCTAAACTTTGTTGCTACTCTCAACTCAGGCAGCTTCCAGCCCGAGAGCTAGCACTTAACGCTTCGGTATCACTCGATTCATGAGGCCATCGCAAAGGGAGATATCGAGGTTAAGCATATATTGAGTACCGAGATGCAGGCTGATGCATGACGAAAGCATTCAGAGGAGTACACTCGGGGAGCTTGTAACTGAAATTGGGCTCCGGTAGATGGATTCAGATTCCGATAAGAAATGGAATGCGCTGGGATGGTGGAGATATCTACGGGGGAGATAGTTCGTTTTTGTTTTGTTTGTTTTCGTTCCTTTCATCTCCTTCTGTTTCCTTTGGTTCTAGATCATCAGCCGTCGTACCATGGGTGAGTGTTGAATATCCGGTGGTAGAGGGCGGCAAAGGCATACCCGAAGATATACCCGAGGTTGTCTGTATATATGCCGAGTCTTTTCCCTTCTCTGTTTCCTTCGTACCGTAGAATCTACGCACACGGTTCTCGCCCTCCCTGATCTATATTGCAACACTAAGGGAGAGTGTCAACGGCAGTCACTAACTCGAGGTTCAGCCCTAAGGTTCACGACGTCGCCGTGTAGTGACTACTTTTTAGACTTCACACTTTACTCTTCCCTTCTACACGCATCTTAGACCATTGGGCTCGTAACAAGACAATTAAATATCATCTCTATACGTAATGACCCATTCACGTAAGTGTCCTCACTACTCATGTTAACAGAGAGGAGAAAGACTTAAAATATATAGTATACATGAGAGTGGCGACAGATATGTGCGGCCTTTTGCCACCGGATATGCAACAGTCGGTCCTCTAGTGAAGCTAAAACAACGGAGTAATATCTCCGTGATCGAGTGATCGATGTATCGTCACACCAGCAGCAACAAACCTGCAGTTGGGACAGTTGCTATCTAGAAGCTCTAGCTACACATATATGTCAATACCCTTGGAAACAAATCTAGAGTATGCTGGGAAACCCTGGTGCCCGGAGTGACATGGTAATTGGCTGTAAATAAGCTACAGTCAACAGCCCCAGCAGACACAGTTGATCGCCCTGAAACCCGAATTATGACCCCGACAGCTAGTGCCTAAGACGATTATGGTTGTATTTTGTATGCAGCGATGATGGGGTTTGCATAGAATATGGACCCACCAAACCAGCTGAGATAGAAAAAAAGATGATACAATATTTAACTCAGTGAACAGGACTCGAACCACAGACATGACGCTGCTTATACTCAACTGTTTTGCCAAGATCCTGGCTGTCTAATACTTGTGTATAGAGATGACTTGTATCTTGCCCTAGACCTACTTAAACTTTGGCTGCCCCGGCCCGCAGTTGCTTACTCTGCGAAGCCCCTTGGTGAAGCGCTGCGAGCACACTAGAGATAGATCTAACACCGTAAGAGCCGGGGGTGATATCTGCGGGTTCAGATTCCTAAAGAATGCAATGGTGCAATGGATACCTCCGTTCTTTTGCTGAATCCTAAATAGAGTGGATTGTCGAGTTAACCCTCAACGGAATGTAATGGCAAGTTCTAGTAGATGACTATTGTGGGTTTGCGGTAATCAGGAGACAATGACTAATTGATCTCAAGTGAAGTCCCGCACTGGACAACGACGTTGGGCCGTATAGGACTGGCGTGTGTACGGACCGTTTCCACTCTGGGGTGCTGTTACTTACTGCCTTATGAGTTGAACATGCATGTTCTTTGCTCCCATTGTCTTGAAGATATCCTCGCATGTCAGGCTTCCTATGGTGAACACAGGCAGACACGTTACTATGGCATTGAATCGAACTCGCGCAGCACTCAGTTCATCTTCCACACCCGCAGGCCAAAATACAGAAGCCTCAACAGCTGGAAACAGCTGAACCTCGATGAGCACGCTATCGTCCTGGAAGGACTCTTCTTTGTCCGCCAGCAAACTGAATTCGCTCCCAGACTTCCCTTTAATGACTTGCTGGGTTAGAGCTCCGATTACTGTTGCAGCTTGCAGCCGCAATCGCTGCGCAGGTGTTGTACTGAACGCCATTATTACGGTTGATAAATAAAGAGGAAATGAGCTGCAAGGTAAGTACTTTTCTAATTACCGCGGCAATTAATTTTCTTGGTCGGACGCGAGGATGGTGACGCGAGGATAGTGACGTAGAGCGGAAATGAAAGTTGACGCATTCTGTGGGGACTAATCCTGGTTAGGGTGTGCTTAAGTAGAGGCTCTGGAACCCAAGGATTTACTGCCACACGTTTTTGGACGCTCCGAATCAAACTAGCTGCTTTCTTTCTTTCCTAATTTGATTATGCCTCCGTTGGCAGTGACTTTCAGTGCTGTATTTTCGAAAGACTCTCGACTAGTAATGATATGATGGCTGCCGATAGTTGCTTTCGCTTGTTCATACATTCTTCAAAACAGGATTCGTTTTATAAAAACTGGTCATAGTGTAATAATGTATTCCTCGGGACACGTGTAGTACTCGCAATAGTCCCCCAGAAGGATTCATACAAAATTACTTATTAGAATTTGATTTACACACTCATCCATGATGTGATCACCACAGTGTGGTGACATTGCTACGCTGTATCTATAATCAGCGTTCCTAAGCGGTCTACCTTAGCGGCGGCTTTAAATAAAAGCTAGGCCGACCTACAAGCTTTATCTGCTAACTTATAGGTTTGATAGAACAAAGGATAAGCAAGATATTTTGTTTGAAAGACACCCTCTACTAACTATACTAAGCATGAACCCACATTTGAAGAGAGATCAGATTCCTTCAAGCTTCCGGAGGCTATTCAGACATCGATAGATTTATGCTGACTGCCTAGGAACACTGCCTATGATTACTCGATGTCCTTTGGTTTGTCGTGCAAGTTGAATTGTACAACGCTGATGATGTCTCTTGATCTATCTAAAGGTAGAACCCGTGTCTTATACAATAGGCATCCGGAGTTCTCGTCGGAGTGAGTGGTTATAGGTGAGTAGCGAAGACGGCAGAGAGTGGCGGGTAGCAAGAGTGAGATTTCGTGTAGGGGTGTACCAGTGACTCCGAGCGACCTCTCTAGACCTTGTTATACGGAGTCTCTCCGCGCGCACTATATAATGTCTATTTAGATACCTCTCTAGACAGTTACAGCTAACTGTTCCATGGCTAATATACCTGTCCCCAGCGCTAAGCTAATTAACTGCGGAAACGCCATATAGAGTAATAGCAAATGACAACAAAATGATCCAACTGATAGGAGTCAAAATGGGAATGAATTTGGAGACTTTCTAATTAGAATGCACCATTTATCGGGGGTCTCCTGGGTAGTTAGATAGAAATTTTCATGTAACAGATAAAAATTGGGTGCTGGTAGCTAGACGCCATTACCAGATATTGTTCATCGCCTACAGTAAATATATATATGTTTTCCAATTTCATTCATCATGGTGCTTAGCATCGCGTTCAACTACAGCTAGCGAGAATGCTTTCTCCCGCGTTGGTTTTGTTTTTTATCATTTCTCTAAACTACACTATACATGGCGTTTCGGCAATTAATTAACTTAGCGCCGCGGACAGGTATATTAGCCGTGGAATAGTTAGCAGTAACTGTCCGGCGAGGTTCTCGTCTATTTGACCTGTTCCTAGCACTTGTTCGCGGGTGATCTACGATTTCAGCGCTTAGTCTTAACAACTTTTGAAATTTAGGTAAATTTCAAAGAGTATATCAGGTATCGAGATTCCAGTCATGTGCTCAGGCAGTTCATATCTTCACAGTACCTGCCATGGTGTTGCTGGAAGTCGCTGTACATGATATTTTCTTAAGAGAATACATTCATGTCACTCCCTTTCACCCCTGTAGCCCCACGAAAGTTAGCAACGTTACATCTCTGCAACAATACACCATCCAGTCAAGTGAAATAACAATCAACTAGAAGGAACTCTGTTGCTGTGGGGCTCTTGAGTGTTTCTCATACCATCCGCCATATGGGTGTCTCAAATTCTGGTGTATGAGCTAATAGTACACGCTTGGTCATGGCTTGGCCACTTAAGAACTTTTCGTTCCATGCTTATATCTGCAGTAGTGCACGGATTCTTTGAGTACAGCATCCCTTCTACGAATAGGCCATGCTTCCCGCAGGAAAAATAAGCACCTCCCTAGCATCACTATAGAGCCTCTTAGTATCAAACACCATATGGAAAGCATCTATTTGCCCGACAAGAAAACACATGTTGAAGTAGCAACGACACATCAAAAACGAAAAGGCCAAACAAATACACAAAGCCGGGAAAACCAAGCCCAGAATTCTTGATAAAAGATAGCCTAACGAAGCTGAAGGCGAGTTTGGGCGTGCGGGAGCGCTCGTAACTTAACTTGGTGCTTAAAAGCTCGCTGTTATTACCTATGGCTGGGTATATTGTTTAAAATGCTTCCCCATCCATTACTGTAGAGATAGCTATGGTTATTTTGTCGGACCAAAGAGGGTACAGTGCGTTAGAGTTATTGTATTTGGGTACTTGGGTACGGCGCATGGTCACACAGGGCAAAAGTGCGCCCTTTTTTCTCCCATAGAACGAGAAATGCCATGATCCTCGTCTTTCACCACACAACAAATACTTTTCTAAAAAAACTTCATAAAAGTATCTCCAATAACCTATTATCACTACCTTCTGTTTTAAAATATCTCTCTATTGTTGTAGAAGTGTAGAATTTCCGCATTTTATAGGGCACGACTTGTGGTACCCTTCGAGTTCGGTTTCGAGTTTGTCTCTCACCAGACGTAACCCAGTGCGCAAAACCCTCAACCCTAATTCGCTTCATTAGGTGAAAGTTACGCTTCCAGCGAACATGCCGAGGTACGAGGCTTAAAAGCACGTGATGATCAGTCTCGGCTGCATTAGCAAAATCTCCCGCTTTTTAAAAACACAGTTTTTTGGCAACCAGAAACGTCGCCAAATTTCAAACGCAACCAATTAATACATCCGTGAAAAGAGTGGTTTCAGGGAATTAGGCTGGTAGACTGCATGATCGCCAAGAAACTCTGGAATTGCGACGTCCTACAGCCATTGAAACGATGAATCGAAAAACGTGGGATTGGAACAGGGGGTTTTGATCCCCGTTAAATCTCTGGAGAAAGAATCTTTACCTATTTGATTTGCCAGATTCCGTTTCTTTGATGGCACAGCCAATGGAATACCCTTGATGGTGCCACTGAGATTCATTTATCCCACGCTAAGCAGTACTTATACCGTGGAAGCCATGATCAGGCATTTTCGATTCTTTCTTCAATGGCTGTTCATGATGGAGTCTCTACCTCTAGTCATCTAATCGAGCACGGCATATATTTATCTCTCGATCCCAGAAAACCGACCTGGTTGAAATCTCGACTGGTTTTCCTCAGTATTCCTTGAGAAGTATAATAGCCACATATATTACGACTGTTGGTGGACAGGATCTTTGCATCACAATTAATGTATTAGTGACTGTGGTTAGGATGTCAGCAGTCAATAGCGGGTGTCCATCCCATAATTATTTTGGTTTGGTCAGCGTTAGAAGTAGCTGTCCCATACACCCAGAGTGTCAGCACATCAGTGATTTTAAGTTATTGTCCTACAGAAACAGCAGATCAACATTACTTAGGGCTCCTGCTACTGCAGGGCCACCCTTTACATCCCTGCTTACCACGTGCTCTCAAAACTCCGCCATTAGCACCTCGCCTCTTCCAATTTCCATGCATATAAGGTATCCTTGTCCCATCTTGCCCAAGCTGTCATCAACGGCTGTTCCATAAAAATTTCATTGTCAACAGCCATTAACGCCCCAACCACAGTCGCTAGTACAGTAGCACCAGGTGTTCGTTACTGTGGTGGAATGTCAAGATGTGAAATGTCAAGATGTGAAATGTCAAGATTTCCGTCTATTGATCTCAACAACCATACTGTAATAGCTTGGCTAGCCTATAGACTTCAACAACGCGACACATGAGAGAAGGAGCACTGCTAGTGACGAGACATTCCGCAAGACGAGACGTGTTAAGGTTGCCGGCTCCAACCCCACCGGGAGTGCGGCAGCAGTTTGGACCAATAGACACTTCAGCTCGAGACATGTGCTGGAATAATGCTATCTCGTGGTATTGGAAGATAATTTTGTAATGAATTTCTGGGTGTTTCGCGTGACCCACATAAATATACTGTACTCTAGCAAACGCTACGATTCCGACGTTATATGCCGTAAAGTTGCATGTTCCCATGCCAACGCCTCCACTACAATCACTGAGCTTAATATAGACGAGAAATCCATAACCATAGTATCCGTACACGGGACGAGACGACAAGAGCTTGCAGCCGCCTCACCCTGTGCGCCATCAATGCTCGCGGTCCCAGGATGAGGCTCAAGTTACTAGCAATCCTTATTATGAGTAGATTTCGAGCACCTGTACTTGTTACTCCAGCCCCTCTGCATCCCAGTCCGCTATATTTTACCGTTTATCGCAATTGACTGCATCTGCGGACCATCACTGTCTAATACAGCTGGCAGCAGCATGAACTAAAATGGAAGTAGAGGAAACATCTGGTACAAAGGAGTCCCTAGATACGGCGATTCATACCCCATAACTTGAAGCGCCACACAAATATGGCCGGCAGAAGGTCATCATATATCACGGGATCCGATACAAATTAATACTAAAGCATCCCGTTCAGTAAGACGGTTTTGCGAAACAGGTATCCGTAGCCCCGCAGGACTTGCCAATAGTGTCTGTCGTCTGAATGTTGACTTACCAGAGTAGCAACAAAGAAATTACTCAGTACTCTATAAGATAAGTACCGGGTATGAGCTTGTACGTGTACAATAAACTACCCGAATTAAGGTTTTTCGAAAACTATCACAATGGCTTGTAGGCCCTGACATGCAATATAGTGATTGGTTACTACCATGCCATCAGTTACCCGCCATTTCCCTGCTGTTATACCACATAACGGCTTTTACTTTTCCGAAAGTTAGGTCCCTGCAAATCTTACAATTGGCGGCTAAATACAAGAATAATTAAAAACCCCCCAAATTATTTAAAGGTAGGGGTCTAAATCAAATGTCGCAACCTCAGCGTTTCTAGGAGTGGGACAATCTGATTGGAGGATGGGCACACGTGTTGCAGCCACTACAGTTTCGAAAAGATAAAGCGAATGATTGACGGTGCACGGCCGCGAACATGGATGAAGCTTTTGAATGTTGGGGAATACGGCCGGAGTTAATACATTTCTCTTTGGTTGGTAATCTGCTTCAGAGTGAATGGGACACCTGCAAGCCGCCTACTGAGAAATTACAGTCCGAAGCCCCTAGTAGAGCTTCCGAAAACACCCTCAATGCACTCTATCCTACTAAACCACTTGTGCAACGACCAGAAGTAGTTCTATCGACCACAAGTCCAGCAAGCCCCAAATTCTTCCCGATATTTGCGAAACTGGGTGAGGCGAACCTCGCTCCTCCAGTACTCTCCCATTCCCGACAGTAATATCTGTGCCCGCAGCACCCTGATTCCGCTATTTTGGTGCCTTTCAGGAATTACGAGATGACTATAGTGTTTATTGAGCAAGAACGAAACAACAGGGTAGTTTCGCGAAGTCGTCGCACCACAGAGGTCCGGGGTGAATCTTTGATGTCTCTTGGGCTTATGACGTCCCAATAAAGCCTCTCAGATGCAGCTCAATCTTCCACAATTGATAGATTTTACCAACATTTAGGGTGTGAAGACAGCCTATCATGGTTCTTTACAGCTCTTCTCAGCACTTACCCGAACTTGTAGAACCCGAAGAGCATACGCAATCATGTCTATGCGGAAGATCGAGCTATACCTTACACATGAACTTCGCAAGCTAAAGAATGATTCGTTCCGCTACAGCACCGGCAAGTTTCTTGAGGTTGTACCCAACCCCCGGGCGAGTGATCACTCGTCATATATACTCTAGTCCTCTTTTCAAATAGACCGCATACGAGAGATTTGTTTTGCAAACGGACGGCATGAAAGTACTCCAATGAAGAAATTTCGTTGAGGCCATGAGCTAAAACTTTAGTTCCGATTCGGTGGGGTTAATCTCACTGGCTGCCGTCAATTCTGTCGCATTCCTGTCACGATGTCTGCTTGTAATAGCAAATATCGTTGGACATTATCGGATTGTGATAAGTTATGGGTGTGAGGTAAATGGAGAAATCGCAGGGCAAAAGCAACATACGGACTATAGTCTTCGCAGAGTTCCCGGACAAGTTACAGAACATAAATAAACATCCTTTCCCCGAGACTTTGAACATCAACCAGATCGGTCTTTCAGAATCCACCAGCAATAGCAACAACATCTACTTCTCACTTCACTCATCAAAAGACAGTTCATCATGTCTACCACTCGCGTTTCTCAAGGTACTTAGAAGCAAATTACATCCCCCAATTCTCATCTTATTGCTACCAACTCTCTTAGTCTCGGTCAAGCTCGGCGCCCAAACCTACACCGCTTTCGTCCGAGACTTCATCAATGCATTGACTATCGACCAAAAGATCGACCTCCTCCAAAAGATCGAATCCGCCGCTTCCGAGGTCTTGACTCGCTACGATATCACCTGGAATGCTCGCCGGGAGAAAGTCCAGAATGTCCTCCGCGACGCTGGGATCGTCATTGTAGAGCCTGATAGTTTCACTATGGGAGATGATTTCGAGGCGGTTCATGATCAGGCGTACAATACCAAAAACTCCATTGCGGATAGGATCACTTTGTACTCTCAGGGATTGCAGATTAGGTGTAACAGGGAGTATTATTATTCGGCGGAGGTTTATAGGGTTGTTTCCGAGGTTCATTCGTTGTTGTCTTAGTGGGATAAGTGGTCCTTTGTGAAGGAACGCGTGATGCCAGTGGAGGATTACGGATATGGATGGATGAAAATCATGACTGTAGCGGAATGCGAGATATCATTTCTTGATGGGCCTACTTAAATATAGTCATGACACCTCATCCGTTCGTGGCTCTGTGACGTGAGATCTTATGACAAAATTACAGTTGATGATCATAGACTATACTGTGTCGGCTCGACAATACGGCGTTGTACTAATGTACATTGGGCTACCATAGGAATCTATGGCTTATGCACGACCGCGGGAAGTCCCCTTGACATAATTTTAGTGCGGCATTATTTCTAGTTAAAGCAGTAAGGGAATTGTAAATCCCACACGCGTACTAATAATATGCAGTGAAGTGGTTGTTTTTATCATTGGTGTGCCCCCCATGGGTTTATAACCAGTCGTTTAAAGTGTAGTTTCAATGCCTCCAGTCTCCGTAAACGAAATGTTAGCATATGCCTGCGAACATCCACAATTCGTGGTCTATAGAACCCCGCTATCCGGAAAATACCGCCAGCGGGGGACTCCATGCATCGTCCTCTCTTGGTCGCACGTGCAGCAATTTGGAACATGGCCCCTTTCTTTCCGCTCACATGCATTGCTGTATGATAAGTCCAATCCTAAACTATAAATTTCGCCATTAAGATTTTCAAGTTTATAAGTCTCTGGGATCCAGTTAGAAACTTGGTTGAAATCTGAAAACAAAAGATTGCAGAAGCTTAGATGGAATATTTTGACATAGACAAGAAGAATCAGCTCAAATTGTGCATTTATATATTAGACAATGGACTTGGTCAAGCATGTCAAGCTCTCTGAAGTTGGTGTCGGAAACCTTTGGAATAGTGATAGTTTCGGTCACCCTGAATAGAACTATTACAAAATGATTAATGACGAACAACACCCCTACCTATACAGTATCCAACGCCGCTAGCTATATACTGAGATTACATCATTTGCTCCTGCTACGGTGATATTAAAGAGTAGCGGAAATTGAAATCATAAACAATCACTCGCCGTCTGGCCTCACCGACTTGTTGCATGTGAGTCTCAGCATCGTCTGAAGTCTCAGCATCGTCTGAAGTCTTGTATGAGAATGTAGACTTGTGACTGTATGAGGATATGCATCAGGACCAGGGTTATGCGTCTCATATCAGGCAGTGCATACGCGTACGCAT
>Ga0307515_10020260_pt1 | contig 11878 bp, 11 predicted proteins | sample 17_EM_MG_FD_194513 | JGI IMG/M metagenome (GOLD analysis project Ga0307515, IMG submission 194513) | Populus trichocarpa ectomycorrhiza microbial communities from riparian zone in the Pacific Northwest, United States - 17_EM | ecosystem: Host-associated > Plants > Roots > Unclassified | place...
AAAGAAAATCTAACCGAAAATACTAATTACACTTTCTGGTTAGCTACCCCCATTTTTAAAATAAAACTTTATTTTTTTACCTACATTTGTAAAAAAATAAAGCAATGAAACTAAATCAACATATCCGAAAAAATAGCTTTAGCCAGTCTTGTTGGCTAATAGGCTCGGGTATGGATTTTAGTCTCCTTCCCTTGCAATTTGCCTTTAGCTAAATAGCTTTAAAGGTCAAAAAAACAAATCAGTTTTATTATTACAAAATCATTGTTAGGCACGATTGCTTGGCAAAACACATATCCTTATGGACATATTATACACTGTAGAAGAAAAATATTTACAGGCAATAGAAGAATTACATTATGGTGAATTGCCAAAAGCACTTCACTTATTTAAAGAAATAATTAATACCGATGCTGATTATGCTAGAGCGCATTATCAGTTGGGTTGCTGTTATCATTACCAATTCAAAGATTATCAAACCGCAGGTTATTATTACAAAAACTGTAATGATTTAGATTCTGCGTTTCCTGATGTTTATGAACATTACTTGAAATTAGTAATTACACTTAAAATGAAAAAAATAGTTCATCAAATTGCTAGTAAAGCACTAACTGTTCCAGGCGTTTGTAAAGCAAACATTTACGAAAGCTTAGGTTTATTTGCAGAAGAAGAGCAAAACTTTGTGGAAGCAAAGGAACAGTATAAAAAGGCTGCGTTAGCTACGGCAAGCCAAAATGAGCATACTCAAATTCAGGATCACTTGAAACGTATTTCTGATAAGCAAGCTGCTAATCAGCAGATGGTGTATGCTTACCAAGGGTAATTGATTAAAATCAATTACCCTTATTTATTTGCCCCATTAAATTTGGATAATCGGTTATAATTCCATCAACGCCAAGATTCATCATGTATTCAATATCCTTTACAGAATTAACCGTCCATGGAATAATTTTTACACCAGCTTTGTGGCATCTATCAACTAAGCTTTTTCCTACTAAAACAGAATACGGGCTATAAATTGTTGGGGTAAAACCTAAGTCAGCTATATTATTTTCGAAATCTTCCTTTTCATCTATACCTAAAGAAGTACGCATTTTGGGGTATTTTTGATGTAGATATTGTAAAGTTCTGACATCAAAAGATTGAATGATGACACGTTTTTCTAGCTTCTTTTTTTTCACTATGTCCATGATAATATCCACATATTCTTCTGGACTAGGCTGAAATTCTCCATCACCTTTACGGATTAGCTTAGTTTCGATGTTATAATCTGGTTTTGCTAGTTTATTGAGCTTCACATAAGCCTCAACCGAATCTATCAATTCTCCTAATAACGGTTTGTAAGCCTTAATCTTTTGTTGGCCTAAAAAGCGAGGGTGAACCTTACTCCCAACATCAAATTTTCTCACTTCCTCATAATCCATTTTAAAGATATTGTATTTCTTTTCATCCTTAAAAGCAATTGGTTTACCTGCAGGGGTTAAGCTAAACTCGTGATTAAAATAGGGTTCTTGAGAAACAACGGCTTGTTTATCTTGAGAAATCACAATATCCATTTCTAAGGTTGTAGCACCTAATTGTATGGCTTTTATCATTCCTGGAATGGTGTTTTCGGGCATTATTCCACGAGCACCACGGTGTCCTTGAACATCGAACTTCTTTTGTGCAAAAGTGATTAAGGTTAAAGAGAGCAATAAAGTTAAAAGTAATGGTTTTTTCATGGTTGATTTGTAATCAATAATAACGCCAAAGTCCTTGTCGTCATTGCGAGGAAGTATGACGAAGCAATCTTTCTTGCTAGATAGATTGCTTCTTTCGATGAAAAATCGAAATCGCAATGACGTTCTTTCATAAAAAAAGGATTTCAGCAATGCCAAAATCCTAAGGTTTATATTTGGTTGTATTTGGTTATCGTTCTGCCAAGGTATAAATTTGAGACATGATGTTCCAGTTTCCATCAGTTTGGCGTTCCCATATATAAATATAGTGAAAAGTTTCACGTAAATCAGTTTTATAATCAATTGTTGCCACGCCATAAGTATAACCTATATCAGCACCTAAGGCCTTATCGAATGATGTTGTTTTTAAATTAATTTTTTCAATCATTCTATTGGTAAATGCCTGAATATTTTCTTTACCAATTAACGCTTCTGTACCAGGAAAAAACAGTTGAGCATCTTTGTTCAAGAAACCAGCAAAGGCGCTTGGTCCGTAAGATTTTAAAGTCGCATTTAATGTTTTTTCAGTCGAATTAATAATTTCCTTGCTAGCCTTTAACTCCTTATCATTTGCAAATTTTGGCGAAACATGGTCCTTAGGTTCAATAAAGGTCTGAGTAGCTTTTTTTAATGGCTTATTGGTTTCTGCACCTAAATCTAAAATGAATTCCCATTTACCATTGTTAGCTCTCCAAACAGAAAGATAATGTCCATAAGATTTTTTTTCACCGTCAACTACATAACTTCCGCTAGTAAAACCTAAATCTCCACTTCTAGAAACTCTAGCATAATTGGGTGTCCAGCTTAAGTTTTTCATATCTGGAGCTGTGCTATAAAATTTCTTAGCATTAACAGGATTTGGTCTAAAAACTAAGGCATCATTTGCGGCATACTTCGTAAAAGCTGCATTTGCCCCATCCTTTGCTGCATCTTCTGCAAATGCTTTTTCTGCATTTACTAATGATTTTGTTGTACCATCTGCTTTTTGTGCATAAGCACTAACACTAATTGAGGCTATCAGAAAGGAGTAAATTATTTTTTTCATCGTCTAAAATAAAAATGGTGTTGCGAATATATGATTTGAACGGTAATACCTACTAAAAAGAAATTAACAATTAAACATTAAGCCGCTGGTTTCTCTCTAAAGATAACTTCAAGTACTGTTTGACCAACTGCTTTTAACGTATTCTTGTCGATATTATTTAAGTTATCTAATTGTGTATGCCAATTCATATAAAATCCGGCAGCATCAGAATAATGAATGATATCAATACAAGGAATACCAACTTGATTTACCCAATAATGATCATCGATTAAACTACCAGAAGTAACGTTAACAAAATAGGCCGAATAACCGATTTCATTTCCAGTATCCCAAACCTTCTTCACTATTTCTGGCGCATATTTTCTTGAAATTTCATCTTGTGTAAATTGGGCATTACTACCGCCAACCATATCTAAATTTATGGCATAAAGTGGTTTATATCCTTTTACTGGTTGATTTTTCGACCAATATTGAGAGCCAATACACCAAGTAGTTTCGCCTTCCGATTCGTCATTTGCCATACCATAATCTTCTATGTCCCAAAGAATAAAGTCTACTCCCACATTTGGTTGTTTCTGCTGAATTTGACGAGCCATTTCTAACATAATAGCCACGCCACTTGCACCATCGTTTGCTGCGTCAAAAGGTTTATCTTTCATTTTTGGGTCAGGATCTTGGTCAGAAAATGGACGAGCATCCCAATGGGCAGTAATTAGAACTCGTTGTGTTTTTTCTGGATTAAAAGCAGCAATAATGTTTTTCAATTGATGGCTTTTACCATCGTAAGTTTTAGCTGCTCCCTTTTGCACAAAAACTTCTCCGCCGAAAGATTTGAATTTATTAACCAAATAATTTAAGCAATTAGTGTGCGCTTCAGTAGATGGAATTCTTGGTCCAAAATCTACTTGAGCTTTTGTATAGGCAAATGAGCTATCTGCATTAAAATCTGGAGATGATAATTTAACAACTGGGGTTTCTTCAGTTGGCTTTTTATCATTTGTACAAGCTAGAAAGCTGCAAATTACAATTACAGGGATTATAAAAAGTTTTTTATTCATCTATACCTTTACTTGGGTTATTAATTTTATTGTCTAGCATTTTCTTCGCAGAGATTTTGCTAACTATACTTTTACCAGTTTTCTCTTCAATTTCTTTTCTTGTATTGCCGGCAATTGTACCTCCTTGTTTTGCAATTAATTTGCTCTCAGAAAAGTTTTTTGGATTTTTCTCTTTACTTATTTCGGTAGTTGTAGCCTCGGCAAGCATATTAAGTACCAATTCTAAATTGGTCATGTTATCACGAAGGCTTTCCTTTTTTAAATCTTTGTGTTTTTTATATTCCTTTACCGAAAAGCTACTCCAAGCTTTCGTTATTTCATCGGTTAAAATAGCATATTCTTGACCATTCTTTATCCCTCTCTTGTCCCATTCGTTGGTTAGTTCATTACGAACCTCAATACTTTTTAAACGTTGGTTTACCCATTCTTTGCTATAGCCCTTTTTAAGATAAGTGTCCATTAAACGGTCTATTCCAATTTCTGGATCTTCAATCTCGTCAATTCTTTCTCTCGCTACCCTTGCTATCCACAGTTTAAAAGGCTCGGCTTTTGGGGATGGAACAGATTGAATTAGGCGAAATAATTGTTCGGTATCTGCAACATCAGTCTTATAATATTTACCATCACTAGCTAACATTTTCAGTTGACTACAATTTGTAGCCAACTCGCTTCCTTCCTTCTTTAAGCGTGTTTTTAATACACTCCAATACTTTCTAGCATTTGGACTCTCTGTTAAAATTTCAATAACATCAACAATAGAAAAATACCATTTTTCTTCTTCGTCATCCCAAATTGAGCGTACTTGTTTCTGCTCAAAAAGTTTAATCGCTTCTTCTTTACCCATTTTATTTTGGTTAAATTGTAAAACTTTATAATAGGGATTGATATGATTGATTTAACTTTTACTCCAAGTTGTACCTTCTTTACTGTCTTTTAATTGAATGCCAATGTTTTGCAAGCCAACTCTAATTAGATCTGAAGTAGCATAATCTTTATTTTCTTTAGCTTCTTTTCGCAGGGCGATGACCATATCTAAAACATCATTCAGCTCAGCATTGCTGGTGTCTTCGTCTTTTAAGCCAAATACATCAACTACAAAATCATTCATCAAGGATTTCAATTTATCCAACTCTGTTGAAGTAATTTTTGTTGCCCCATCATAAACAGTGTTGATGATACGAGCTGCCTCAAAAAGTTCTGCAATTACAACTGGGCTATTAAAATCATCATTCATCGCGTTTTCGCAATTGATACGAATTGGCTCAATTTCTACATTACCTTGTTCGCTTGCCACTAATTTTGGCAACAAACTTAAAGCATTCATTAATCTTCTGAAGCCCTTTTCAGATGCATCTAAAGCATCGTTAGAAAAATCTAGTGTGCTACGATAATGAGCTTGCAACATAAAAAACTTAACCGTCATTGGGCTATAACCTTTTCGCAACAGCGGATGATTCCCAGTAAATAACTCACCAGGCAAAAAGCCATTACCCAACGATTTTGACATGCGTGTTCCATTAACCGTTAACATATTAGTATGCATCCAATATTTAGCAGGTTGATGATGGCTGCAAGCTTCAGACTGTGCAATCTCATTGGTGTGATGCGTTGCCGCTAAATCCATTCCGCCACCATGAATATCAAATTCTTGACCCAAATATTTGGCGCTCATGGCAGAACATTCTATATGCCACCCAGGAAAACCCATTCCCCATGGAGAAACCCATTGCATTAAAGTTTCTGGCTTTGCCTTAATCCATAAAGCAAAATCTAACCTTCCACGCTTATCTCCTTGACCACCAAGTTCCCTTGTATTAGCCAACATATCTTCGAGATTGCGATTTGTTAAAATGGTGTAATTATATTGCTTGCTATATTTTTCTACATCGAAATAGATTGTCCCATCAACCTCATAAGCATAACCATTAGCAATAATGGTTTTAATCATTTCTATTTGCTCAATGATGTGCCCGGTTGCAGTGGGTTCTATGCTTGGCGGCAAAGTGTTAAACATCCTCATCACATCATGGAAACCTAAAGTATATTTCTGAACAATTTCCATTGGCTCTAATTGTTCTAATTTCGCTCTTTTTGCAAATTTATCATCGCCTTCATCTCTATCTCCTTCCAAATGGCCGGCATCGGTAATGTTTCTTACATAGCGAACTTTGTAGCCACTATATTTTAAATATCTAAAGATTAAATCGAATGAAATAAAAGTACGGCAATTACCCAAATGCACATCACTGTAAACCGTTGGACCGCAAACATACATCCCTACATTGGGTGCATTTAAAGGCTCAAAAACTTCTTTTTTTCGTGAAATGGTATTGTATAACTGTAGATTTTGTTTCATGATGCAAATGTAAATAAAAACCGCTAATTGCTTTGTAATGAGAAAGCCACTTAAGGTTTTATATTAAGGCGTAAATCACTACGAACCGGGAAATGGTCTGATAGTTTAGCTTCTATAATATGATAGTTGGTTACTTCAATATCTTTAGTGGTAACAATGTAATCGATTTGAAAATTAGGAAATTTGCCATTGTAGGTTCTTCCGAATCCTCCACCCTGTTTAATAAAGGCATTATTTAAAGAATCTGTCATTGTGGTTACGGCATAAGATGCTGGTGTATCATTAAAATCTCCAGCTACTATATAAGGGGTCTCACACGTTCTCATGTTTGCCTTCATTAAATCTACTTGTGCACTTCTCTTTGTAAATGCTCTTTTTAACATACTGGCAATACGTTTAGATGAGCTTACTTCAGCATCCATTTCTTTAACTTTATCTAAGTACTCATAATCTTGATCTTTAAAAGAGATAGATTGCAAGTGAACATTATAAACCCTTAAGGCACTTCCATTAACGTCCAAATCCAGATAAATACATTCATTCCCCGCCCCCTCTTCAAATACGATCTTACCACTATCTTTTATAGGGTATTTTGAGAAAATAGCTAAGCCAAATGCTTCAGACTGGCTTTTCATGGTAGGTTGAAAATAATAATACTTGGTATTTAATATTTCCTTTAAACTGTCAATAGTATTATAAAATCCCTTATATTGAGTATAGAATTCTTGAATACAAATCACATCAGGATTTTGAGTTTCTATTACATCAAACATATTTTCTTTGACCGTTTCATTTAGTTTGTCACCATAGGGCTTAAAAGCATGAACGTTATAAGTCATCATTCTAAGCAATTCTTCTTCAGCTTTTCCATCTTTACCGGAGTTACCAAAAAAACCAAAAGTGGCAATTAATGTGTGCCAACCAGAACAAATAATCACGATAGTTAAAAATGCTAAAAGCCACTTTTTGCGCAATAACCACCAAAGTAAAAGAACTGCATTTGCAACTAAGAAGAATGGATAAGCCAAGCCAGCAAAGGCTAAATACATGTGCTGACGAGGATCGCTTTTACCAGCAAGAATACCACAGATTAATCCTATAGCAAGAATAATGGCTATAAAAATCATCAGTTTGTCGAAAAAGGTTACTTTACTTTTCTTCATTAATTCTTGCTTGCCTTAAATAAGGTTTCTTTTTCTTCCTTGGTTAATTTATCATATCCTGTTTTAGAAATCTTGTCTAAAATGGCATCAACTTCTTTCTGATTTACATTATTTTGTGACTTTTTAGGAGTTTCATTTTTAACAACCCTTAATTTTGGTTTTTTCATGAAGATTGTACTTAAATCTGTTCCACTTTGTAATAATTTAACATAAACAAAGCCAAATAGAGCACCACCTAAATGGGCTAAACTTCCACCTGCGTTTGCTTCTTTTACTCCAATTAAATCTAAAAATATGTAAACCAATAAAAGATATTTAATTTTCACTTCTCCTACAAACATTAATCTTAAGCTGTAGTTGGGAACTAATGTTGCCGCAGCTGTAAAAATTGCCATTACCGCTGCAGAAGAACCTTTGAGTGTAGCTTCAGCAACAAATGGTTGATAAACTGGGACTAAATTAAATATCAAAGCAAAAAATACCGCACCCAAAATGCCACCGCCTAAATACACAAAGTGAAATTGACGAGGTTTAACAAAATCTAAGAATATTTGTCCCATCCAATAAAGCCACAGCATATTGAAAAGGATATGAAGGTTAAAACTGTATAGAAACGAGTTAACCATAAACTTGCACTAGACGGGAAAGCTAAATATTCACTTACCAAAGCATCAATAAATCCTCTATTACCCGAAAAATAAAATACAACAGACAATAAGGAAACAACTACAAAAATTGCAGCATTAATGCCAATATAAAGCATGACTGGATTGCCAGACTTAAAAAACTTAAGCTTTAAATCGTTCCACACGTTGTTAGTCATAGTAATCGTAATAGGTGTTTTTATTTTTCCAAAGCTTAACCAAAATATAGCCTATTAGTGCTCCACCGAGGTGGGCAAAGTGGGCAATAGTATCACCTTCAATACGGCTAACTCCTAAAAATAATTCCAGTACAATATACCCAGGAATGAAATACTTCGCTTTTACAGGGAATGGAATAAACATAAGCATCAATTCCATATTTGGATAAAGAACCGCAAAGGCTGTCATAATACCGAAAACGGCTCCAGAAGCACCTACCATTGTACCAAAATAAATAGAACTAATGTTAGATGCTTGTGAATTGGTAAATACTTGTGGATTATATTGTCTATTTGCAAGTAAATCAAGTTGCAATTTTCCGTTATCAACTATTGAACCTGTAATTTGATATAATTCTACTGCTTGTACTACCCATTGTAATAGAATAGCTCCCAAGCCCGTTATTAGATAAAAATTTAAAAATCTTTTAGCTCCATAGTGATTTTCTAAAATGCTTCCGAACATATAGAGACCAAACATATTAAATACTATATGCATGATATTATCGGTAGAATGCATGAACATATAGGTTATAGGCTGCCAAATTTCAAACTTAGGAGAGTCGAAATAATGTGCCCCTAAGAGTTCCGTTAAATCAACTTGACTCCTGAGAACCCAAGTCGCCACATAAAACAACACATTGATAATGAGCAGATTCTTTACAACTGGAGGTATATTTATATTATTCATTTGAAAATGATTACACCGATTAAAGTGATTTCACTGATTTATGTTTATTTCTTATTTTGTTATCAAGCTTTCTGCTTTAATCTTTTGCCTTTCAGCTTTTCTTATCTATCAAATTTTTGAGCGATTTCTATTAGCGGAATTGTTTGTACAACTGGCCTTCCACTAATGCTAAAATTAGGAGTTTTACAAGCAAAAAGTTCTTCAATCAGGGTATTCATTTCTTGCTGACCCAAACTTGTTCCTCCTTTAATAGCACTGTTTTTTGCCATACTTCTGGCTAAAGCGTCTCGTTTGTCTAATTTTAAGTCTTGTTGCGAGTTTTTAAAACCCTCAATTAAATGTTCAAATAATTGTGTTTCGTTAATGTTTGTACTTCCTAAATCTACAGGAATACCTTCAATAACCAATGTATTTTTACCAAATTCCCTTACCTCAAAACCTAAACTTTTAATATCATCTAACAAGCTTTTTGCCAACTCATAATCGTTCGGACTAAGCGTTACTGTTTGTGGGAAAAGACTTTGTTGTGATGCACCTTTCCTATCCTCTAAATGCAGTAAAAATCTTTCGTACAAAATTCTTTCGTGAGCAGCTTGTTGGTCTATAATCATTACACCCGATTTAATCTGAGAAACAATATAACGATTATGTATCTGCATAAATTGCTTTTGTACAGGTTCAAATTGCAGGTCTTTTGGTTCACCTAAATCTATTGAAGCTTGCTCTGGCACACGGTGATTAGTAACCTCATACAAAGAACCCCAATTTTTACTCGGCGCCATACTGCTGCCCCTACTCTCATTTCTTAGAAACGAAGTTTCTTTGACAGTGGTTTTTGTAGCGCCAAAAGGATTAAAATCTGGATTAAAAGCAATACTAGGCGGCACAATATCTTCTGGTGCCATTTGACTTATCATATTGCTAAAGCCAGTTTCCTGATTAAAATCTATAGTTGGGCTGATGTTAAACCTGCCCAAAGACCTTTTAACAGCCGAGTGAATAATTGCATAAATAGATTTTTCATCTAAATACTTAATCTCCGTTTTTGTTGGGTGAACATTTACATCAATTTTTGAAGGGTCGATATCAATAAACAAAACATATAAAGGAAAATTATCATCTGGCAATAACTCCTGGTAAGCTTTATTAACTGCATGATTTAAATATGCATCTTTTATAAACCTATCGTTAACAAAAAAGAACTGTTCGCCTCTGGTTTTTTTTGCAAACTCTGGTTTGCCAATAAATCCTTTAAGATTAATGATAGTTGTTTCTTCCTCTACCGGGATTAATCTTTCATTATAATTATTGCCAAACAAATGAACAATGCGTTGTTTCATTGCAGACGATGGCAAACGATAAACTTCTAAACCATCATGGTGTAGGCTAAAAGCGATGTGTGGTTTTGCCAAAGCAACTCTTTGAAATTCGTCTATGATATGACGCATTTCTGCAGGATTACTCTTTAAAAAATTCCTTCTGGCAGGTGTATTATAGAAAAGATTTTTAATGCAAATACTAGTGCCATTAGGTGTTCCAACAGGTTCTTGTTTAATGAAAGTTGCGCCTTCAATTTCTATCAGTGTACCAACTTCATCTTCATGACGCTTGGTTTTCATTTCTACCTGAGAAATAGCAGCGATTGAAGCCATCGCTTCACCTCTAAAACCCATGGTGCGGATGGTAAACAAATCTTCCGCCTTGCGAACTTTAGAAGTTGCATGGCGTTCGAAACACATTCTTGCATCGGTTATGGTCATTCCACAACCATTATCTATTACTTGTATCAGTGCTTTTCCAGCATCTTTTACAATGAGTTGTATCTTATCCGCACCTGCGTCTATTGCATTCTCTAGTAATTCTTTTACCGCTGATGCAGGTCTTTGCACCACCTCTCCGGCTGCAATTTGATTGGCAACACTATCGGGTAAAAGTTGTATAATATCAGACATTTATTCCTTTTTGTAAGGCTGCTAATTTAGCGAAAAATAGCCTTATCATTTTATCTGTTTTTACATTATTAATACTATATGACTTACAGGTGGGTTTTAGTTCTTGGTCGTCTCGTCCCTTCTTGCAGTTGTTGCCTTATTTTGACAAATGACACCCTGATTTTACCCTTTTTATCAAAGTTGTTGATATTTAAAGCATCTTTAAGACTTCATACATTCCCTTTCGGCTAATCAATGATTAATAAATTTAAATTCGACATTAAGTTATTTTTCTTATTTTTTTGCATATGCTCATTTATACCTTTTAGTAAAGCTCAACAGCCTTATTGGCTAGATGAAACAGTAAATGAAGTTAACCGAATGCCCATGCATTCCTCATTCTTTGTTTTTGAAAATGAAAAAACTGCATTAAAAAACGACTGGAAAACCTCTACAAATTACAAAAGCTTAAATGGGCCATGGAAATTTAAATGGGCCGAGCGTCCCTCAGACCTTCCAAAAGGCTTTGAAGCCACAAATTTTAACGATAGTAGCTGGAAAACATTTGCTATACCAGCAAATTGGGAAATGAATGGTTATGGGTTTCCCATTTACACTACCGATGGTTTTGAATTTGCCTATTTGATGAATAAAAAGGTAAATCCGCCTTTGGTACCAATGGAATTTAACCCAACTGCCATTTATAGAAGGGAGGTTACTTTAACTAATGATTGGAAAGGAAAACAAATTATTTTACATATTGGAGCAGCCAAATCTAACCTTTTGGTATGGGTAAATGGAAAAGCTGTGGGTTATGGAGAAGATAGTAAACTACCTTCTGAATTTGATATTTCTCCATACCTCAATGCCGGAAAAAACAGCATTGTACTACAAGTAATGCGATGGTGCGATGGCAACTACCTCGAAGACCAAGATATGTGGCGTTTAAGTGGAATTACAAGAGATTGTTACCTAATTGCCAGAAACCCAATTCATATTGTAGACATAGAGGCCATACCCGATTTAGATAGTAATTATAAAAATGGCAAGCTCAATG
>Ga0307515_10020262_pt1 | contig 11877 bp, 4 predicted proteins | sample 17_EM_MG_FD_194513 | JGI IMG/M metagenome (GOLD analysis project Ga0307515, IMG submission 194513) | Populus trichocarpa ectomycorrhiza microbial communities from riparian zone in the Pacific Northwest, United States - 17_EM | ecosystem: Host-associated > Plants > Roots > Unclassified | place...
GCAAACTACTAAGACCCTGGCTCTCACATTCCACTTCCATGCAATTGGCTGCGTCCATCTCTCAGACGTGATGTTTGGTCTGCGGGTCTAATCCCATACTGTCAAAAATCAAATGGTATTAAATTTCCACGAACCTTTTTTCAAAGCCCTGGGTTCTTTTCTTCCAAAGAAGACATTGACTAGGTGACGATCCACCTATAAATAAAAAATTATTTAGTATTTGGTATAATAATTAATTAATATGATAATGTTTTTGAAGTTTTTTTTCTTAATCCGAAGGATTTCATGTTTATAATAAAAAATTTAAATACATGCAAAAACAGTTTTAATTAAAGGATTCAAAGATTCTCCGATGATAAATTTAGTATTTTTATGAAAAATATATTAAATAAATGAAAAAAAATCTTTAAAATCAAGAATAAAAATATTTATTTTTGAATTTTAAGTTTATTAAAATTCTGAAATCTAAATATTTTTATCTTAAAATATATATCAAATTATTTTAATAATTTTTTCATAAATATATATCCTTAACAACATTTCTTACAAAGTTACTATTCTTGATCATGACATGTAACAAATTAAATTGTTTCATCGAAACTTTTGGAAACTATATTATTTTGCTAGTATTTAAGGGGGGAAAAGCAGTGCTAATTTAAAATAAAAATAAAAAAATCTCCCCGAACGCACTGAAGTCTGAAGTGACTTTGGATCAATTATTGCTACGAGTCTGAATTCTCCTTTCAAAAACCAAAATCCCTACACATCACAACCGATAAGAGGGTAAAGGAAAGAGAGTTGCTAGAAGCCTAGAGCCTGGCCTAGCTTGAAAACGACGAGAGCGAAATTGTATGTTTTCTTCACCAGTTCTCGTGAGGATCGAGCAAGGAGGAGTACATGCCAGCAAAATGGGTGCTCGTTCCAATTATAAAAGGATCAAACAGGAACGTTTGGTAATTACAGCGGTAAGGAGCGATTGACACTTGACAGTATATTATTACTCCCCAGCTTTTATTTTATTTTCAACTCAGCTTTTTGGAGCATGCTCCTCCTGCTTTTGGTCTCGGATGCATGGCCTCTTAGATCTCTCAATACTCCTTCCTATCTCCTCCCCTGCCAACACGACATTTGCAGGCCACACAGGTGGAGTTAATGATTCCAGGCTATTCAGCAAAATTAATACTAGAATATATTCCCAGCAAAGCTTTATGGATAATAACAGGACATGTATGAACGGTCGGCGTCGAGAAGATGTTGATGTAATTTATAAATAAATAAATAAATAAAAAATATCTATTTTGCATTAGAAAGAAACATTTTCTTCTAGTATTTATAAATATAAATTTTTATTATGTAGTAAATTAGAAGAATTTTTTTTTTAGCTTCCTAATATTATTATATGAATATTTATAATATTAAAAGATATCATTTAAAATTTGAAACTTAATATGTCAGTAAAATTAAAGGATGAATTAATTTTTATAATTAATTTTGATATTTATAACTGTTGAGATAAAACTGAATGACAGCTATTCAGTTTAATTTAAAATATAACTATTTCATCAACAGTTATACTGTTTCATCGTTATGTTTCAAGTTTATAAAAACTTGTTACTATACAGAAAGCAGAAACACAATAAATATATATATTCTTTTATTAATCTTATCTTCTCATTCTTTTAGAGGTTTAGAGAACTTAATTGTATCCTGAAATTGTTATCTCTTAATAGAACAAATAAACACTTTAAAAGCTATGTTTTCGCATCTCTAAACCAACTTCATATTTGTTTTCATCCTAAATATTAATGTCAGGAGAAACTCCTGTTGTTTAGGAAATCAAAAGGCAAAGAAACGTTGTCGCTCTTGAGCCACAAAGCAGAAAAGCAAGCATGAACTGCTCTCCATTCAACTTCAATGGGGGGAAATACAACTTGGTTGGTTCTAACAGTGTTAAAATGGTCGTCCCAAAATCACCCCTTGAAACAAGTTCAACAGGAAAGACGATATCGCCAAGCATCGACACATTGCATAAGCGATAAAATCAACAAACATCATCCCACCCTTGTTCTAATTCGAAGCAATAAAGTTTAAGGTTCATGAGCATTAACTCGTTGACTATATAGACAATATTCAACAAAGATCAGACCACAATTGGATCTAATTTGATGCAATAAAGTTTAAAGGTTCATGACATTTGCTTTAGATTTGACATCACCTTTGCTAGACAAAGTAGATAAAAAAGAGAACAGCAGGATTTTTATCAAGGTGAAAGGACGTGCAATTTCAAAAAAGTTATGTTCAAACAAAGACAGCCGACACCACCCCACCATCATTAGAAGAGGAACACAATAATGCAAGATTGTGTCCCACGTAGTCATTTGATGATTAAGTTTTTTTCTCTAGAATTAGCAATCTCCCTGGCTACCAATCTTCAGTTACAGCGTCAATTAGGTATACAACACTGTAAACTACTGCTATATGACGATGAGGAAAGCTTCCAAATTCAAGAATTGGTGGAAACCCAAAAAAAAAGGCGACAACCATAGGGCTCCACACGGACCACATCTCGACCTCTTACCAATCTGAGAAAAGAGTAAGCTCCACATGGATTGCAAACCAAAGCCCTCAAGATAAAATTCCATTTTCACAAAATCAGCAGGCTTGTGATTTTAGCAATTTTACTTGCATTTCCTTTTAAAAACTATGCAGTTGAGATAGCATGGGGACAAGCTCATCACTTGAAGGCCTATCTGCAGGCATATCTGATAGACAAACAACAGCAATTCTCACAGCCATGAGCATCTCATCTTCCTCAACTTCTTCCCCAAGAATACTCTTATCAAGCGCTTCCCTTGCCTCCCCTGCTTGCTGCAAATGCCGAAGCCAGGGACCCAAACTACCCCCACTAGCAGTTTCCCTAAAGAATGGATCGGTAGGGTCCCTCCCAGTTAACAAAACGCCCAATATCATCCCAAAGCTGAAAACATCACTTTTATCCGTATACCTATTAAAGTTGGAAGTATCGATCCATCTTCGTTATAACCACATCACAAAGTTCTAATTTAAAACAAGCATGCATCAAAAATAAAAGAAGAAAGCAACTATACATATCATAAACAAATTAAAGCTAAAGAACATGGCTAAGCAAAGATTCTAAAACACCAACCAGTTAGCATCAAGAAATCCCAATAAAAGCAGAACAGGTGGGGAACGGTAGACCTCTTAAAGAGCTTTAGCTACTTCTAAAGGTGCTTAGCTAACCCATTTGCTTCCCATTCGTTTATTGGCCAGATTAACTTCCACTTTAGTCAGATTACTCACCTTGTTTACCATCAAATAAAACAGCTGAAACTTCGAAGATACGAAAGAGAACCATGAAAAATGTTAAAAATCAATACAATTAGTTATCAGATTAGGAAGTTACCAAAAGAAACGCAATAATCAGAAACCATTAAGATGCAGAGACCAAGGCAGTTATGAAGATGGCGCGAACATGTATGATGTATCCCAATTACAAGTCATTGAATCGTATCATAATTGCCGCAAAATAGAAATGCAGCAAAAAAAAGAATTTCGTGTACCTGCAATTTTGGAAACACTCGGGAGCGCTATATCCAGATGTAGCTCTATCCAGATTAGGCGTAAGCTTAGCCAGTCCAAAATCAGCCAACCTTGGTTCAAACTCAGCATCCAAAATCACATTCCTAGGCTTCAAATTATAATGCAAAATCTGAGGGACACAATCAAAATGAAGATACCTAAGCCCTTTGATAACCCCAACGGCAATCCGAAGTCGAACTTCCCACCCGAGCTGCAACTCATTCTCTCTCACTCTGTTCATTGCATCTTCAAGACTCCCAGTTGGCACACAATCATAAACCAAAGAGAACCTATCTGGTTCGCGAACATAAGCCCTTAAACTCATCAGATTCCGATGTCTCAAACTAGCTAGCATTTCCAGCTCCTGCTGTATCCTTCTCTTTACTGACTTGCTCTGCCTCTCCGGGGAGCCAATCTCAAATGGCTCAAACCTCTTGACAGCAATGGTTAGCCCATTGTCCAGTACAGTCCTGTAATACTTTCCATTGGAGCTTGAACCTAGCAACTGATTCTCATTTTCAAGAGCTGATTGAAGACTTTTAGGAGTGATTTTTGGAGAAAATATAACCGGGCCTTTGAGAATTGGAGTTCTCTTCATGTACCGGACCAGGAAACGGACTACAAAAGCAAAAACAACGGCTCCTGTCAATCCAGTCAAGACTCCTAAAAAGATGCTTACAAGTATTCTTTTGAGTCCATTCTTGGAATGGGTTGGTGTAGAAGGAAATGGAGGTGTGACTTTACTACTTTCTTGGCATTGTACAGTTGTGTAGTATAAGCAAAGAATGAACAGAAAAAGCAGTGAAGATGTGTCTTTGTTGTTGCTAATTTGAGTACTGTATCTTCTTTTCCCCATTAGGACCTAAAAAGCCTCCAAACCTCCCACGAGACCCTATAAATGATACCACAAGCTCAACAAAATCTCCACAGCACACGCCTTCGAAACTCTTTATAACTCAAGATTTTAGCTCAAACCCAAGAATCATTATTATAAAGCTTCAGTCTTTAGCATTCTCTAGGACATAAACACTAACAAGCTTGAAAAGGAGAACCCCCAGAGTTTCAAAAGGACCAGTTCCCTGCACCAAATTTGATTAGAGAACTTTTTTAAGTGCTGGAAACGATGGAATACTATGAGATGAAAATCAAATCTCGACTCAAAATCTTCACCAGAAAGAAACGAAGAATCATAACGTCAATTATTCCTATTTTTTCAGTGAATTTCATTCTAAAAATAGTGCACATCGGTTACTAGCCTCAAAACACACCACATTTCACCAAAGAAAAGGCCTTCAACGAACCCCAGAACACAAAAACATCAGAAATGATAGAATCTTCGCCTCTTTGTAATAGAGGAGGGACAGATCGTCTTCTCTGACTACCTCGAGAACAAGTTTTTTTACAAAAAAAAAAATATATACCCTCAACAATGTGTGTACTGATAAACTACCTTACAAGTAGCAGGTGGAGAAACAAAAGAGAGCTAAGCGACTACTAACTAATACTGTCTCACAAAAAAAACAAAAAAAGGCCCACTCTGTGTGTGTGTGTGTGTGGGGGTGTCTATCTCTCTATTTACTTTCTTACAAATGAGAGGGGGGGTATCTCTCTATCTTTCATTTGTTTCTCTTTCTCAGGAGGACAAAACTTCCCTTCCCGCCTTTCAGAAGACCAGACAGAGTGGGGTCCATTGCCACGTAAGTAGATGCATACTCGTGTCCCTGTCACGAGGCCGAAAGCGAAACATCGAACTCTGTGTTTGAGTGTGAGAGCCAGAGCCAGAGCCACAGCGTAAAAGAGGAGTTAATTTGGTGATGAGATCTGGACCGTTGATTTGGGGTGGACGAAACACCACGAGAAATTGTGATTGCGGGGGGGGGGGGTTTGATTATTAAACAATGCTGTCGTGGGGATTAGTAATGTCTGAGAATAATTTGCTTTTCCCTGTTGTTGTTTCTTAATTTTTTTTTTCTTTTTTGGCATAATTATTCCCTAGGTGAGTGATGCTACATGAAATTCTATGTTCGTAAATCATTAATGCTTCGTTTTATAAAGAATTTATTGATTGATTTTGGTCAAATCAGAGATCTCAGTGCAAAACCCAATTCAAATTACGTTAGCAAAATCACCTTTTGCATCCTTTTATTTGTAGCAAATGGTCATTTTATCCGTGTTAAACTTTAGCACCAAAATTGTTAAGAAGTCAGTTAACTTTTACGGGCGTCTGTCTTTCCAAAGACAAAACCGATGCAGACATGTTTTAAAATATACTAATTATATTTGAATGGTTTTTGAATTTGACCTAACATCAACTTGTTGTGAGAGCAAAAGTTATAATGCAACACTCTTACCTTATGCATATAAAAAAAAAATGAATAATATAAAATTACAATGAAATTAGTCAATTTTTCAAAGAGTATACAAATTCAATTAAAAATATAATATGAGAATCACTCAATTATAAAATAAAAATATCGATTTCTTTATTAAAAATAGTTTTTTTAAAAAAATATCTTTATACAAGAGTATTTATCCTATAAAAAATCTTAAGTCTAATAGAATATTTCTAATGAATATGAATAAACTTAATAAATAATAATAATCCAATGAACTCAAATTTAAATAAAGATCTTAATATCTCTAAAATACATAATAATAACTAAAAGATAAATAAAATAATAGTTCAACTAATTTAAATAAAACTAAAGTTGTTTTCATAAACTGCTGGTAAAATCAAAGCTCAGATTCAAACCCATATATCACTAGAAATATATGAATGTCTAATTTTTAATGGAATTGAAATCGCATTAAAATTTCTTTTGTAGCTTCAATTATGACTCAAATAGTAGCAATATGTTAAGATTGATATATTTGAATCTTTTTATTCCAATATTTTTATAATGTCTAAATGTTCACCTATAAGCCCTTCTTGAACATAATTAAATTAATCTTCTTGAATATAATTAAATTAATCAAGGCTTGTACTTCATTATTTAATATCTTCTTAAAGTTCATCTTATCATGTGTTTAGAATTTGGAGTTGAATGATTCTAAAGTGAAGAAATAGAAAGATTTGATTGATGCCTTTCTCAAACAATATGGGTTCAAATTAGAAGTAACTATAAACAAGATTGGCCTTCAAATAATAATATAAAAATAAATAAACAATGAGTTAACCATAGAATATGTTCTAAGGTTATGTGAAGTGATAACTTTAACCTCCCTTCTTTTTCTATCAAAAAAGAAGCTTACATTCATATTTAATGGCATTTTAAAGGTTACATATTATGAGTGCTTGATTGAGAACTCTGTAACTAATTTTATGGATGTCGTGTCCACAACAGAAAAAGTTAAGCAAGGCTTAAAATTAAAAAAGATCAAAGATCCAACAATAAAATTTGATGCAATATTGAAAGATGAATTAAAAAAATAACTTTTAAGTTGTAAATCCTGACCTTTAAGATGATCACTCTATAAACCCATCATATTTGATTACAAAATAATCCTGTTTATTTTCATTTATTTATGAGGATTTTGAAAGATGAATCCTTTTATTTTCATTTGTGAGGATCCCAAGATGATCCCTTGTATTTTTTTTTGAAAGGGATATTTTTATTTGTGAGGATCCCTTTCAAAAAAAAATACAAAGCTTTCTTTTCATGTGATATCTCTTTCAATTCTTTAAAAACTTATCATATAAAATCAAAGAAAAAATGAATTTTTCTATGTCTTGTTCTGTAAGTATTCTAAAGAGGAGACGGGACGATTGTTATAACCAGGGATGGAGCCAAAAAACCTTTTTAGAAGAGGCCAAGGTTAGGAAAATTCTTTTAGAGGGGCCAAATCTTAAATTTTACTAGTTTTGGCTCTAAAATTTTAAGTTGTTTAGAGGAAAGCCAGGAGATTTTTTTTAATAGGAGCTCAAGCCGTGCCAGCCTCCTAGCTCTCCCCCTGGTCATAATCCATTTTTAACTCTTTATTTTTAAAAAATATATTTGAAAAAAAAAATTAATTAAAAAGTGAAATGGTGATCAAGAAAAAAGAAAGAACAAGATAAATGTGAGAGGTTAAGTTCATCTCTAAAACAACTTAAGGATAAAGAAGAGATGAGATGAGGAGATTGAAATATAAAATACAAGAAAAAATAAGGTAAAGATAGAACAAAGAATTTGGGATTCTCTAGTTAGTAGAGAATGGATTATAAATAGGCCAGAGAATCTTGGATTAAAAAATAAAGAAAAATCAGATAAAAAAATTAGATGAGTCTGGGAGAAATTTCACAAGAGAAAAACAAAGAGACATAGAAAAAACTAGGGGGAGAAATTTAAAAAAAAAACCAGGAGGAGAAAAATCAAGAGAAAAAAAAAAGGAAGGAAAACATTTCTGTAAAAAAAAACAGAGAGAAACAAATTATTTTCTGCAAAAGAATCTCGCCCAAATTCAGTTGCCATCCTTTTACCAGCCCTGAAATCTGAGGAAAGCAGCGGCGAAGTAATCAACGTCAATCCAGACACCTCCACATCAGTTGATCCTCCTTGCCCATCGACAAAACATGGCACAGACAAGCTTTAGCGCCGATTAAACTAGTAAAGAGAGAGGAAGAATGACCAAAGCTTTTTGAGTCTATATCTTCTATTTTAGACGATTTTGAATAGCACCGTTAGTGCAGAAAGGTGGAAGAATTTTTTTTTGCAAATATTTTTTTAGAATTTTTTTTATATGCTAGATACATTACCCCCATCGTAGCAAGTGAATTCGAGCCAGGTAACAATGATTCTAAAAAGGCTCATTATGTGCGAGTATAGCTTCCCGTAGAGTTGATTATTTTTTGTTCGATTTGATTTTTATAAAAAAAATAATTAAATTAAAATTTGTTTTAAAAATCAAAATTGGTTCAAATCGACCGGTTTTGATTCGGTTTTTTTGGACAAAAACCGGTTCAAACCGGTTTGGCTTTGTTTTTTAATTTGGCTCGGTTTTTTTCTGGTTTGGCTTGGTTTTTTTTAGTTTGGGTTCGGTTCGATTTTTTCGGTTTCAGACTTATAAAACCAAAACCGAACCGGTTGGTTTTTTTAAAATTTTAATCGGTTTTTTTTCACGGCTTGATTTTTTCAATTTTCTCGGTTTAATCAGTATTTTGATTTTTTTACTCACCCCTAACCTCCAGGCTTTTTTTGGTGTAATTAAATAATTGAGCACTATCATCCTTTTAGATTCAATTCTTTAATGTTAAAAGTGAGAATTTGAACCTTGTTGAGATGCATAAGTTCCAAATCATTGTCTTGTCTTATATTTATTGATCATTTATCTTCAAAAAAAGATACATTAGTTTAGGTAAATATTTAGTGAGAGCATAATAGGTATTTTTTATAAAACAAACAAACAAACAACAATATAATTTACCTTAGGTAGAATGTGTAGAGTAATTATCACCTTTTCTATTATATAATTAGCCCTTTTACCTAAAATTCTAAAAACCAATTAGAGTTCTAGGTTACTATAAAATTAGATGACAACTTTTATTTTTTATTTTACCCTTACTTCTTCAAGATATCCTAAGTGATAAAAGGCATCGACCATTTCTATAGGAATTCATAGTGTTATTTTAATTTTTAATATTTTTCTTTTGGTTTTTGATATTTTTTTTCCTCCTCGATTAAATCTTTTTGTTGCCAGATCAAATCTTTATTTTTTTTTACAAACACAAATGGTCGCTCTGAATTTCATGCAAAAAATTCATTTTAGACCCCGTATTTTTTTTTGACTACCTTTTCAATCCCTTTAGTTTCTATAATTTTATTTTTGATCTATAACTTCATTATATTTTATTTTTGTCCTCTGATTTGAGAGAGGAGAGAGAAAATTGCTAAAAAACAGGTAAAAAAATAAAAAGTTGTTAATTGAACCTTTTTTTTACCATAAAAAACATGAACCCTGGTATCAATAAGTTTCATTTTACTAGAGGAGTTTTATTGAGGTGTTGTTTGATCCTTATCTTGGTAGAAAAAAGAAATATTATGGTTGAGAAATATATTTTTTGGTTTAATTTTGTATTTTAAAACCGATTTAGAAAAAAATTTACTTGATAAATTGATTTATTGAGAAGTTAAAGATATTTATTAAGTGTTTTGAGATCAAAATAACTTGAAAGTGGATTTTTATCTCAAACTAATCAAACCTTAATTTTTCAGCGGCCTTTTAGGTGGCTAGAATTTGAGGAATCAAATGAAGTATCATCAGCTATGTTTTTTAAATAGAGACATTAATAAAAAGAGTCAACCACATGGGCTTGACCTGTTGTATTTTTTTATTTATTGCATTTACATTTAAATGCACTAAAAAAACCTTGATATGATATTTCAATTATTATTGTATTTTTTTTCATGGTTCTCTTATAATGTTTTAGGTTTTTATGAGGATGTTCGCAATTTGTTTTCAATTATTACATATCTAATATGAAAAAAAAACAAGTTTATAAATATTCAGTTTGTTTTTTAATTTCTAGTGGATATTTGACATCATTTCATCATGTTTATTTTTGTTTTATATAGAATACTTGGGGTTTGTTTTAATTTTTTTTGTTCTGGTTTGTTTTAAATCATGACGGATTTTTTTAAAGAAAAACAGTGATTGCAATCAAATAACATATTTTTTATAAAACAATCAAGAGAGATGTGTTAATAAATGAATGAGGTTTAGATTGGAAGGATTCATTTTTTATACTTATTTCAAATGAGTTAAATTACAAAAAAAAACCCTTTATTTTTATTTTCACAACTTTTTATTAAAAAACATGGCAAAGCAAATAAAGCAATTAATAAGATAACAAGGTTTTAATAGAAGAATTTTTTTTATATATCCTTATCACAAATCATCTCTGGTTTTTTTTTTTGTAGTCTTATTGCTTCCGAGTAAGAACCAATGAAAAAATGTGTTATTTTATGAGAAACTATATTGATAAGAAAAGCATGAATTATGCAAGAAAATTACTTTTTTCATTGGAGTTGAAATTATTGTTTTTCTGAAGAAAAAAACAATTTTATTATTGTATATATCCTAACATGTATATTTTTATAGATTAACATTTATTAACACATAATTCTCTAGCAACTTTTCAGCACAATAAAGATTTTTCTTTGACGGTTAAGAACACGTTGCTAACGTTTATATCTTTTTATAGCATTGTAAGAAAAATTGAAAAAAAGATTGACCCGTTGGTATCGCTAGCAAGCTGACAAAGGCCAAAATTGAGATGAAAAGGCACAAAAGGAGACATCAGCAAGTTATGTCATGTACTTGATCTGGAAGCAGTTGATCAATGGATTAAATTATGACAGTAATGATAATGAAATGCAAAAGTACAAATAGTGAAGAAAAAATTAACAAAAAGGTATTAAATGAAATGCAGTCAATTTAATGTAGCATTTCTGTAGTTTCTTAGTTGCTAATATTAGACCATACTCTTTGGAGGTTTCTCTGTTGCATACTGAACAAAATCCAGGGAACTGTCTTTGAAGGGTCTAATATTTTTACTACAAATCTTGAGCTCGGGGGTGATTAGAAATGTAATAGAAATATTATTTAAAAATATTTTTTTATTTATAAATGTATTAAAATAATATAATTTTATTTTTAAATTTTATTTTTAATATCTACATATTAAAATGATGCAAAAATACTAAAAAAAATAATTTAAAGCAAAAGCAATTCAAATCTTAATAAAAAGCAGGTTTAATTTCAATACCAAATACTCTTTAAGGGTGTTCAGGAATATAATAATAATTACTTTCAAAATATTTTTATTTTAAAAATACATCAAAATAATTTTTTTCAATTTTTTAAATTTATTTTTAATATAACAATATAAAAATACTAATAAAAAATTTAAAGTAAAAATAAATTTAAAATTTTTTTAATAAAAAAAAATTAAAATAAAAACAGATAGAAACTCATCTACTAGTGAAGGTAAACATTCTAATCAAACAAACTGCTAGGACACTAGTAAATGGCTATTTTGACCCAACTGGTCTATGTACGTGGGTTGCCTGGAATCTGGAGACGTGACAGGGCAACACGTGCTTTGAGGGAAGCTTTTGAGGAAACTGATTTCCTTTCCTCTTCTTTGGTTGACTGCATGCATCAGTTGTTATTTAATTCTACGAAGAAGACATCGGAGGAAAGAAAGAAAGCTTCACTGAATTCTTTCATATTTTTTTACCTTATACGGTTTTTTTTTTTTTTGTGGCGCAAACTTGCAATCAGAGTTGTAGCCACAAG
>Ga0307515_10020263_pt1 | contig 11877 bp, 5 predicted proteins | sample 17_EM_MG_FD_194513 | JGI IMG/M metagenome (GOLD analysis project Ga0307515, IMG submission 194513) | Populus trichocarpa ectomycorrhiza microbial communities from riparian zone in the Pacific Northwest, United States - 17_EM | ecosystem: Host-associated > Plants > Roots > Unclassified | place...
GATACATAGATACATAGATGAGAATACAACCTGAATATATGAGTTTTAAAAGTTCCCAAAGAAGATGTTGTTTTTCCCAGTATGCTCTACTGTGATTCGAGGTGCTCCCAGACGCTCCCAGGTTTGTGGCCGGCGCTCCCAGGTGCTCTGCTATGCAACGCGACCCGTCTCCTGGGCGACAGGAAGCGTGTAATTCTCCGTCAGAGGGTACGAGGTTCCGTCAGAGCCGTCAGAGCCGTCCGGAACACCCGGGTGTTTCAGACGGAAACTAGAGTTGTTGCTGATGTACATTTAGGGGTCAACTCCTAATCATGAGAATGAACGGAAGACAAACAATCTTGGCTGGATGCTGTACTCGGTGTATGCTGTACTCGGTGTAAGCTGTACTCGGTGTATGCTGTACTCGGTGTACGCGGTACTCAGTGTCAACTCATGATCATGGAATGGAGAGATTGTGACGGATCACTTAACTTTGTGTTCTGTGAAGATGGTTGAGTTTTGGACGAGACAGAGAGAGATGTGGGATGAACATGAGAATGATGTGGAGAATACTAGGGGATATGAGAAATCAGGGGTACGACTTGCCTGATTAGGTTGGGAAGACCTCCTATCGGTGAAATTACACGCCAGATCGGGACTCGTACCTGCCGTATCAGGGATGGTACATTGACTCGCACATGAAATTCTCTAAGTCCCCGTTGCGCATTAAAATTTGCCCAATCTCTTCTCATCTGTCTCCTTCTCATCCTCAACTCAACCGTCACCTAAGAACACGAAGTTACATCATCCCTCTCTATCTCTCCATGCGATGACCAATAGTTAACACCGAGTACAGCATACACTGAGTACAGCATACACAGAGTACAACATACACCGAGTATAGCATACACCGAGTACAGCGTACACCGAGTACAGCATACACCAAGTACAGCATATGCCACGTACTGCATCATTCTAGGATCAACTGTCTCCCGCTCCCAGCCAGTCTCTCAGCTCTCAGCGGACCTTGTTATACTCAATTCTCTACATTCCCACTATTACGAGTTGACGAATAAATAGAGTCTCAGCTTCCATCGCATATGCCTCCCAATCTCCCGCCTCCAGATTCACTGCCTCCCGATTGACCGCCTTCAGATCAATTGCCTCCAGATCAACCGCCTCCAAGTACTCCTCCAATCTTGATCAATCATGGCCTCCAAGTGTATCTTCCCAACACGCACAATTACGGCTTCCAAGTGAATCTCTGAGTCCATTCGATCTCGGCCTCCTTGTTCATCTCCACACTTGCTCAATCACGGCTTCCAAGTGCATCTCTCAGTTCACTCGATCTCTCGGTCTCCAAGTGCATCTCTAAACTCGCTCGATCACGGCCTCCAAGTATATCTCTCAGTACACTCGATTTCGACCTCCATGTGCAAGTCCAAACTCGCTTGATCCCGGCCTCCGAGTGCATCTCCAAACTTGCTCCATTAGGGTCTCCATGTTTGCACGATCATGACCTCCAAGTGCATCTCCAAACACACTCGATCACGGCCTCCAAGTACATCTTCAAGGAGTGTCGGTGGTTGTACCGAGATACAAGGGGACTGGAGGTGGACAGAGCGATGGGTAGTATATATTCGGCAGACCGCGGAGTAGATAGGCATCATCTCATTTCCATCTCATCTTATCATACAATGAGAATGCACACTCTATCTTACCCAACTTTTGGTCTCACTCGCCCATTCCAACATTTCGTAGATGCTCAACGCTTGGTAGTCTCATATCTTCTCACCCAATTCCTATGCTCCTCGAACCAGAACCTCTCTTATGAATTGCGTTTGGATGTCGCGAGAGGTGCAGCAGAGTGTTGATGGTGGGCTCTCTGCCTTCTAGCTCCATTGTTTCACCACAACGGCCCCCAAGTGGTGCATCTCTAAGTTTTCTCAATGGGCATGTCCAGGTGCTCCTCCGATTATGCTTGAGTACCATCTGCGGCCAGATTGACTGTATGTATATATATAGAGAGACTTAAATAATGCATCCCATATTATGATGTAGCAAATCTGGTGACTGTAACAGACGAATATGATACGACGAAATGCCTTGTTGTTATGTAAGAACCACTGCTGTGATAATATCGCACGAAGTCTCCTGCAGAGCTGCGCAGCGGTCTCGGCTGCCCTCGAAGTATCCTTCAGAGCTGGGCAGTGGTCTCAGCTTCTCTCGAAGTCTCCCGCAGATCTGCGCAGAGGTCTCAGGAGCTCCAACATTTGACTATTCTATAAGTCAAATCTCGGAGCATCCTGACTGCACCTCCATAACTGCAGGTGCTTTCAAAAGCACCTGAGAATGCCTTTGCAGAGTCTGAGAGTACTTTGCTTAGCTCCAGGCGGGTCTGGGAGGATCTGAAAGTACTTAGAAGCACTGGTGAGGTCGCCCGGAGTGTCTGGGAGGATTGTGTATTGCTTCCGGACCGATTTACATTTTGCTGATGTTATCAGTTGCTGTATCAGTTTGTGATCTGACTATTTTGCAACATTTTGGAATTTCACAATTTTCAATTAGCAAGGTGGATGTTTTGAAAGAATCAATGGAAGGAAATCCTTTAATTATAGTGCATATATTAACTATATACAACTAAGTGAGACAGACACATTGATTAATTGATTGTAGAGCTTCTGGAATTGCTTTCATGACCATGATTATACTTGTGATTACTATATATCTGCACAGGTGCTAAAGGACAAATCACACACCCAAGTTTTGAATGCATGACATATCGAATTGACAGATATTACACACTTCGTAGAGGTTCGAATAACAGTTCAATATTGCAAGGAACAATTGCCACTGATTGTAACAAAACTCAGCCACTACCCAATTGTTTTTAAAATCACCTAGTATCATTTATATGATAATTAAATCTGCTTGTTCTTCAATACCATTACATACCAAATGAAGTTCTTCCTTGCACATAGCTATAATGTATCAGTTATGGTACAAGCAGTTTCTGTTGAACATCACAAACCAGTTTATATTACACCCCAATATATATTCAACCTACAAATTGGACTACTCTGACCTATTGAGGGATAAATTGTTATATTGAATAAAGCTTGATTTGTTAAGGCCACAAATGGGGACACATGACAATATTCGAATTATTGTTATATGATATACACACAGCCATTCACAGGAAAGATCAGATATAATGGCCGTGTACTATAGTTATTCAGATATGATAACAAGAATATTCACTTTGATTTCGCAGTGTATCAGCGAACTGCTTACCATAATATTCACCTGAAATTGATAATGAGGTTTGACTCAAGAAAGGCCAAATAGCTAGCTAGGAACAACTGCACTCAGTATCAAGTAAAGAGCATACTGTTATGAAGAAGCAGCAAGATGAAAATATGTTTCTGAGATTTGTACAATTGTTCTCATCTTTATTGACAGCTTGAGTATTATATGCAAAAATAGCCAATGGAGACCAATGAATCTATCTTGATGATAGGGATATTATCTGAAAGGATGTGAAAAATGGAGACTCTCTGCAATTTATTAGCAAAACATTAAACCTTTATTCATAGGGGAAAATAAGTAGAAAACTCAAAAGTGAATGAGATTTCCACCATGTTCAAATTAACATGGGGAATAAATTAATGTTACATGTTCAACAAGATATGACCAGTTCAAATATACAGTTATGCTGTTCAGCTCCACATTACCCCCAGCAGATTTCAAAGGATACATTACCAATACTATCAGAGAAGTACTTGATAATTTGGCATACACATATGTCAAAAATAGATCAATGTATAGTGATTTCAAGTAACATTGCATTGTACACAGTAAATGAGAAATGGAATAAGTATTGTAGTCATAATTCAATTTGAAGTCTGGAATGTAGAAGTTTGCTTAGTGTAGAGCAGAATATCTAGAACATGTTATTTTGACAAATATAACAACAATTAATTCTGTACTATTGGAGACCTTGAAGTACTGAAAGAAAAAACAAATTGCAAACAGACAATATAATAACCACTGTCAAGTCCAATAGTTGTGTATATTTTATAAAGATTTTTGATTACTCATACTACAGTTTTGGGACAAAGTGGAATTATTGTGAATACCTATACACAAGAATCAGGCTTTTGTTTGGAAACAAGACCAACAATTAGCATTTGAATGCTTTTTAGATGCATGTTTATTCCTTTCAGTTTTTAAACACTTCAACCATAATGGGGAATCTATTATCAAAATAGATGCTGCGAATATAATCAGTGCGTTGGCAAAAGCGCAAGTCGACTATAAGCTACACTACGCGTACATGCGCAGCTCATAGCAAGCTTCCCATGGACCCCTGCATGACGCGCAGCCTAGAGTCATCTATAGTTGATTCATAGAGATATGCGCGTGGGCCTATGGATATATATATGGCTGGAGGCTGGAGATGGACCTATACCGTTATTTACTGCCTGGCTGTCATACCGGTCCTGTACACACTCAGTCCGCTGGAGAGCCTGCTGGCACTTGAGAGCCTGCTTGGGAGCCTGCTTGATAGCCTGCTTGATAGCCTGCTTGAGAGAGCTGCTCTTGAGAGAGCCATCCATTGGGAGGAGTAGAGTTTTCCACGGTAAGCTATTGGCCGATGGAAAACTCTGAGTTTGTGGAAGTTTTGGCTAATAGGCTCTAAGTCTGTTGATGCTTTGACTTTGACATTGAGGTAGCCAACCTAGGTAACTAAGTGCTTTCGGTACAACACCATCACCATCGCCATTACCTGCACCATCACCATCACATCATCTCCATCACCATCATCACCATCAGCCCCGGACCGAATGCGTACACATAAGCCAAAAATCGACGGGAATCTGGCTGTAGATTCCGCTGAGAAAACTGAGTCGGAGATCTGCTCTCCCCGCGATCCAATTGTCTACCTTTCAGGCAGAATCCAAGGCTGCAATTGTCAACACAATGACCTTGAGGCATCGTGAGATCTTGTGCTGGTGGCCACCCTAAGATAAGGTTCCGACTACCATATCGACCGACGTCATGATATCGGCCAACATACGCCGCCTGCCACCTGCCACCTGCCACACGCTACCCGCCACATGCCACCCGCCACCGGCCGCCCGCCGAACTATGCCCGCCATATGCCACCAGCCTCACTCCTTCCAGTTCCTGGCGTCTGCAATTCAGCAAGTCTCTGGATCGAGTATGCAGGAGCATACATGGGAGCGTATAGTCAAGTGAGATTGCGAGTGTCTTCCCTCTTGAGAGTGAACTTGCGACCAACTCGGGGGTGTACTTGGGTGCGTACTCGGAGGTATTCTTCGGAGTGTCTTCAGAGCTTACTTGGGAGCGTACATTCAAGCAGGATGGGAGTGTGTCATCAAGTACGATTGGGAGTGTACTTGAGAGCGTGCTCGGGAGTGTTATTGAGAGCATCTTTAGAGCTTACATGGGAGCGTATAGTCAAGCAGGCTGGGAGGGTGTTATCGAGTGCAATCGGGAGTGTACTTGAGAGCGTACTCGGACTGTACTTGGGAGCGTCTTGAGAGCTTACTTGGGAGCGCACAGTCAAGCAGGCTGGGAGTGTGCCATCGAGTGCAATTGGGAGCGTACTGGAGAGCATGCCCGGGAGTATACTTGAGAATGTATTCGGTATGTCCTTGGGAGCGCCTTGAGAGCTGACTTCGGAGCGTATAGTCAAGCAAGCTGGGAGGGTGTTATCGAGTGCAATCGGGAGTGTACTTGAGAGCGTACTCGGACTGTACTTGGGAGCGTCTTGAGAGCTTACTTGAGTGCGTGAGTCAGGCAGGCTGGGAGTGTGCCATCGAGAGCAATTGGGAGCGTACAGTCAAGCAGGTTGGGAATGTGCAATCGAGTGCAATCAGGAGAATACTTCAGAGCATACATGGGAGTGTGCAATGAAGTGCATCTGGCAGCTTGCTTTCAAGTTTGATGTATGCAGTGTGATGTATAGTATCCAGCGCACAAAAATCATAGTAATCTAGTCAATGTGTAGGTCCATAGTACCGCATAGTGCCACGCGTCAAATATGCCATGAATTACTATCCCAAAAACAGCTTCTCTATGAGTTATACGTCATGGAAGGTCACTTTTCCCGGTGTGGAGTTGAATTGTCTTAGTATGTTGAGTTAAGAGTCTCACACCTCATGGCATATTACTGAAAATCATACTCTGTATTTAAATTCCAGTATAAACTTTTCAATCTAACAGTTAAGGGTTTCATGAAGGCTCTCAAGGCTCAAAAAAGCTACAGCAACTTACTAGTCATAATGATGTGGAATGTATTCTAACAATGAAATGTTTAGACCAAAAGCAAGCTCAGCAGTTCAAGTTTCTATTCTATTGTAACTATCAAATATTATATCGATGGGGTAAATTCACTGGGAAGTTAGGTGCATTGCAAATGAAACCTGGAGACTACGATGGGAAAAGGAATCAAAGATTCAAGTTACGGAACAGGTTGCTCTACAGCTGTGGGACTTATCTAAACTTCTGCATTTTGATAACAGACAGTCCACATCAGCAAAATGTATATTAGTCACTGGGAGCCACCAGGAGTGTCTGAGAGGATGTGGAGTGTAAACTTAGATGCGTCAATTTCAGGAGAGTAACAGACCCTAGGAGGGCATTCTAGCTGGCCTTCTGAGTAACTGAGATCTCTGATGACTACTACAGGAGTACCATGGGAGTGATTGTGAGATGTTTGGGAACACCTTGGAGCACCAGAGAGAACTTTGGGTGCACCTGGGAGCACGTGGGAGCGCCGGTGACAAGTCTGGGTGCGCCAGTAACAAGTCTTGGAGCATCTCGAATCACAGTAGAGCAGTATGGGAAAAACAACATCTTTGGGGACGCTGCTGGTGCGCCTGGAAATCATAGCTACTACTTATCTTCCAATGATTGTTAAAACTCATATATTCAGTTTGTATTCTCATCTATGTATCTATGTATCAATGTAGCTACGTATCTATATAGGTACCCATCTATGAACGGTATATGTGGACTGGGTGCAGGCGGTGCTTGAGAGCATTTTGAGGTGCACGTGAAAATGACAATCGAGTGAACTCAGAGATATGCTCTGAGGCCGCGATTGACCAAGTTCGGAAATGCACTTGGAGGCGATAATCGAGCATATTTGGAGACACACGTGGTGGCCCTGATCGCGTGAACTTAGAGATGCACTCTGAGATCGTGATCGAGCGAGTTTGGAGATGCACTTGGGGGCCATGCTTGTGCGAACCTGGAGGCTGTAATTGACCGAGTTTGGAGATACTCTTTGAGGCCGTGATTGAGCGAAATTGGAGATGCATTTGGTGGCCGTGATTGAGCGAGTTTGGAGATATGCAGTTGGAGGCTGTAATCGACCGAGTTTGGACATGCACTTGGAGGCCATAATTGTGCTAACTTGGAGGCTGTAATCAAGCGAGTTTGAAGATGCACTTGGGGTTCATGAACGTGCGAACTTGGAGGCCGTAATGGAGAGAATTTGGAGATACACTTGGAGGCTGAAATCGAGCTAGATCGGATGAGTACTTGGAGGTTGTTGATGGACGGCTCACCAGGTGCTGAGACCATATTCATGAGTTAGTTAAGTCCCAACAGTGGGAATGTGACCATGTGACATTACCTTGGAGCTCTCATGGAGAGCTGGTGGAGGGCGGTCGATTGTGTAGGGAGGTACGCCGGAAGGTCCAGCTACATCCATGGGTCAACTCCTGATCATGAGAATGAAGGGAAGACACACAATCTTGGGTGGATGCTGTACTCGGTGTATGCTGTACTCGGTGTCAACTCATGATCATTGCATCATGAGATAGAGAGGGATGACTTAACTTTGTGTTCTGCGATGATGGTTGAGGTGTGGACAAGAAACTGAGAGATGGGGGATGGAGATGTGAATGATGTGGAGGATACGAGTGGATATGAGAAATCAGGGGGACAACTTGCCAGATTGGTTTATGAATACCTCGTATTGGTATTATTCCACACCACATCGGGACTCGTACCTGCCGCATCGGAGATGGTATATTGAGTCGCACATGAAATTTGCTCAAGTCCCAGTTTCTCATGATGGTTTCCCCCATCACCTCTCATCTCTCTTTGTCTCGTCTTCAACTCTACCATCACCAAAGAACGCAAAGTTAAGTCATCCCTCTCTATCTCTCCATGCAATGATCAAGAGTTTACACTGAATACAGTATACACCGAGTACAGCATACACTGAGTACTGCATGGACCACGTACTGCATCATCCCATGATTGACTGTCTCCCACTCCCAGCCATTCTCTCCTCTCTCGGCAGACCATGTTGTACTCAATTCTCTACATTCCCACAATTCAGAGTTAACCAATGAAAGGAGTCTCAGCTCACATCTCACTTCCCTCCCGAACTACCACCTCCAGATTGACCGCCTCCAAGTACTCCTCCAATCTCGCTCGATCATGGCCTCCAGGTGCATCTCCAAACTCGCTTAATCATTGCCTCCAAGTGGATCTCCAGACTTGCTCAATCACAGCCTCCAAGTGAATCTGCTAACTCGCTCGAATACGGCCTCCATGTTCGCACGATCACAGCCTCGGAGTCCATCCCTAAGTCCACTCGTTTACTGTGTGGTGCAATGGTGGAGCTAGAAGGCGGACAGCCCATCATCGACACTGCGCCACACCTCGAATGGCATCCCAAGGTAAGGCTTGAGAACGAGAGGTTCTGCCTCGTGGAACTTAGGAATAGAGTGAGAGGATATCAAAGGATACCCAGCCATGATGAACCACACATATTGCAAGGATCTATGAACGCTTGGCAAGAGTGTCTGAGGAACCACACAAATTGCATCGATCTATGAAAGCTCGGTAAGAGTGTGTGAGACCAAGAGCTGGGAAAGAAAGAGTGTGGATTTTGTATAATGCGATAATGTCTATCTACCCCGGGGTCTTCCAAAAATGTACTCTCTGTCACTTAGTCCATCTCTGTTATCCATGTATCTCCATATGTCAATATATAGAGAGACTTAGATACTACATGCCATATTACGATGTAGTGAATCTTATGACTGTAACAAAGACGAATATGGTAAACAAAATCCTGTGTGGTTGTGGAACTTCAAGAACGGATATAAACGCTACTACCGCCGCCCCCCTAAACAACTGCTGTGACAATCTAGCACCAAGTCTGCCCCAGCGCTTGCGTAGAGGTCTCAGCTGCTCATGAAGTCTCCCACTGACCTGCGCTGAGATCTCAGCAGCTCTCGAAGTCTCCTGCAGACATGCGCCGAGGTCCTAGCAGCTCCAAAATTTGACTATTCCAACAGTCAATCTCATAGCTTCATGAATGCACCTCCATAACTGCAGGTGCTTTCAGAAGCGCCTGAGAATGCTCTTGCAGAGTCTGAGAGCACATTGCAAAGCTCCAGGGGGGGCCTGGGAGCATCTGGAAGTACTTGGAAGCGTTGGTGAGGGCTACCGGAGTGTCTGGGAGGTTTGCATGTGGCTTCCGGACCGATTTACATTTTGCTGATGCACCAGTACATAGCAGTCAATCAGTATCTGAACTATTTACTGAAGCTCTGTAGCCTAATCCATTTTCAGGATATATTATCCAAACAATTGAATGTTATGAAAGTCAGAAAGGTATTGCGAAAACTGAGTAACACATTGAGGATGGAAGCGTGCGGTGTAGAGTACAGTTGTACATTTCAGAGCATATCTAGTTACTATAAGGAATAATTCAGCAGTTCGATAATACTGCCTATACGAGTTATGCAGGCTGCATGACTTTATTCAACATTTTGGATCTACAATGTTAGTGGCGAACAATGTATAAGGATGTTAACTACTATATCCAGAATGCTTACCTGTCAACAATGGAAGAGCACACAATATATATCAATTCGAGTACTTCAACCATTACAATGTGCTGTGATTCAATGTGAACACCAGGTAAAAGATTTCATACTGGAGTTACTGGAGTGGAATGGCTGTCATGCAATTTCGGATGTAGTTGACCAACTTTCCAACATGCTGTTACTGTTACTGGGGTGCTTAATCCCAATAATCAATACAACATTTATTGAATTAAGGACAGCCACCTATCTAAGAAGCTCTTTCTGTCCGCATCCCATCCTAAGACTGAACCTCTTGACCTTCTTCAAGAGCCGACCGATTTACTCTTTCCCAATTGTTAATATTTGTTCCTTGCGTAAAGGTGAAGCCATGTCCAGAAACAGATGATCTTCAGAGAATTCTTCGAAGGGTATCAACACAGTAGACAAATACTGATGTACCAGGGAGCGAATACGGGGTAAATACGTGTTGATAATAATGACAGCGGAGATATGGGTTGAATGCTGCACTTCTGAACAGAAGATCAGATCTCGGACAGACTCGACTGTCTTCTGAAGAGTGTATTCAGATTGTGTCAATCTGTTCCGAGCCATACAGGGAGAGATCACGAGTATAAAGTATAGAAGCAATTTTGAATAGAGTTTAATAGAATAGAATTCTTAATGATATTATAAGATCGTCTTCAGTGTTCTGATTGTTGACTGCGGATTGCTGCTTGAGCTTGTACTTCTCATTGCTGGAACAATGCGATCTCTTTATTGACGTCTTCAAGAGTCTTTACACCCATGCTTCAACACTATGACTCTATTGGTGTTGAAAGCTTATCGAGGTGACATCATGCCATTTCCGCATGCGCCCAGTGATAGGTGCCACGCATCCCAGTAGGTCATCATGTTCATGCAATGTGGTTTCAAAGTATTATGCTCCTGATAAGAATCAGGCCATCCATCACATGATATCAAGTCAGACAATTTGACAGATCGAACTCATGCTTAGCCATCTGGCATTCCGTTTGAATCTGTAGTTGGAACATCAGCCGAACATAGTCAGTAAAGCTTATTGCACATTATCACCTCGCCTTAAAGGTTCATTGGCTTGCATCATAAATTTAATCGGTGACCACCCGATACTATGGCAACGTAGAGTTTGACGGGTCAGCTCAAATTTGATACAAGTCTGACGTTGCAATGCATACTAACTCAAACCAATGAGCAGGTTTGCTTCAGGCCTCTTATCTTCAGCCAACATCATAACTCTCTCAGTCACGTCATACTTAGCCCGAGACCATTCTCTTTGGCCGGGGAGTACCCTGACATTTCTTATTGCCAGAGGCAATAACGTCGGGAAAAATATAATCTGTCACGTGTAATCCACCGGAGGCTATATGGCCTACCGTAACCTCCCGTAAGACCGATAACACCACATAATGAAAAACACCCCAGAGCTGTTTTCAGTAATGCACGATAATACACCTGTAATGTACCGATAGCATAACTGAATTATTACTGCAATGCAACTGTAGCGCATGTATTATACTACGATTTATGGATAATACTATATATTCAAGAGTGACGTATTTATTAACTACTCTAACATGTGTACACTCTGACTCTCATGACTATGCTCACTCTAACAACTCTGACATACTCGCTCCCACTCCAACTCTGACATGGTCACTTTCACCACTGCTGTGCTAGCTCACACAACTCTGACATATTCAATTTCCAACCTCAGATATGCTTGGTCTCACTGCTCCGACATGCTCACTCTCACCTCTCTGACAATGTGGCTTCGCTGGGTGAAAGGTGGTAGTGGTGGATCTGGCATCGCTGGGAGCAAGTTGGTAGCAGTGGAATTCTCACTCTCACCTCTCTGACAATCTGGGATCGCTGGGAGCAAGCTGGTAGCGGTAGAATGCTCACTCTCACATCTGACAATCTGGCTTCACTGGTAGCAGTGGAATGCTCACTCTCACCTCTCGGACAATCTGGCTTCACCGGGAGCAAGCTGTGAGCT
>Ga0307515_10020264_pt1 | contig 11876 bp, 10 predicted proteins | sample 17_EM_MG_FD_194513 | JGI IMG/M metagenome (GOLD analysis project Ga0307515, IMG submission 194513) | Populus trichocarpa ectomycorrhiza microbial communities from riparian zone in the Pacific Northwest, United States - 17_EM | ecosystem: Host-associated > Plants > Roots > Unclassified | place...
GTTTATTGTAACAGTCAAAAGTTTATCAATCCTCCACTCTAATAAACAATTCTCAATAATTTGACCAATTGTCTCACCCATATGATTGAAAACTTGATAAAAATTAAGAATTTTTTTATGCAAATTCCACTCATTATCAATCCAATAAGCCATTAAGGACATATAGTTAATGTTTTGAATTGATGTCTATGTATCTGTTGTTAAGTATAATCGTTGACCCCTAAGAGTTGTCCTTAATCTTTTCTTCTCTTCAAAATAAAGTTTCAAACAATCTCTCATAACAGTGAAACGAGAAGGAATGTCAAATCTAGGTTGCATGGTCCTAGAAAATAATCTTAATCCCCTACTCTCCACAAAATTAAAAGGCAACTCATCAATTATAACCATTTTTACTAGTGCTTGTCTACATTCATCATAATTAAAACATATTGCTTTAAGAGTGCCCACTTTTCGATCTCCCAATTCACCCTCTTCTTTCTTAGGTTTTAATACTATTTTTTTTTTTTGCTTTTTATCAACCATAAAATGAAACTTTTTGCATACTTTTAAATGACTCCACATATTACTTGTCCCATTAAAAATAGTATGACATGCATAATCATTTCCACAATAATTACATTAAGCTTTAAAGGTTTTAGGATCACCATCAAGCTTTGTAAAGTGATCCTAATTTTGTGATTTTTTTCTATCATCAACATTTCTTTTCCTTGATGTAAGGACTTGAGGCTGTTTACCTTTATTATCTGTGGTGGATCCTATAGTAGTTGATGTTGGGTTAGTGTTTGAAGTTGGGGCATTGATTGATGTTGGGGTAGTGCTAGTGAATGAAGCATTTTGATTTTGAAGGTTTTCCATCTGTAATTACCAAATGAAAACATGTTAATATTGTTGTAATAGAAAATGTACACTGTATATCTTGCAAATTAAAACATTACCAAGCTGTTGACATATATACAACTCAGACTATTCACAATTATTTAATGTATTTAAGAACTAGAGAATCACTATTTTGCTTCGTTATGGTCAATTTAACTACATTTGAAATTGAAAGCCTAGACTGAAAGACCGGATTCATGGAATAAAATATAGGTAGATTTCATCATTTCAGTTTGCAAAATGCTTGTTAGATGCAATGCTTGGTATTTAGCAAGATGTGACCAAATTTAAACAACTAGATAGAAAGTTTATATGTTAAAATAAAATTAGGTCTTTTCTAGGTCAATCACGTTGTGCCTTCATTTTTTTAGCTGACCAAGTCATATAAAAATCAACTTCAACTTGATTTAGTTTAAATCGGAAAAGCTCAAATCAACATGCCTTCAATTTTAATTGCAATAAATTTAAATAATAATAACGTTTGCAAACTTTTTTTTTTAAAAAAAAAAACAATGTTAAAATATCATTTTCTTGATTTCTTTAAAAATAAACTTAGGTTTTCACATTGTGCTTTTATTTTCTTAGTTGATCAAGTCATATAAAAATCAATTTTAATATGGTTTAATTTAAAACCAGGTCCTATAAAAATCAATTTTAATATGGTTTAATTTAAAACCGGGTTAGAGAAAAGATCAAACCAACATGTCTTTGATTTTAATTGAAATACATTGAAATATTAACAACGCTTGCAAATACTTTTATTTTGGCTATTTAAATTAGCTTTTGATGTGACTTGCTGTGAAGTGCACGTAAGCTAACTACGAATTGTAATATATGGGCCTTGAGTCTTCCTGGAGTTAAAAACGCCGAGGTGAAGAAGAAGAGGCTTTGAGACTGGGCTTGGTCTATCGACCTTGTAGAAAACTTATATCAGGCCAGGCATGCTTGTGTTTAAATGAATTCTGGAGCTGGATGGATGCTTTCAGTCGACAGCTAGCCTTTGAGCTCTAGGCTGCTAGCTAAAAGAACCGAAAGGTCAAATATATATTAAAACAAATGTAACCAGTGTTCCATAAGGAACCAAATCGCCCATCATTCACTCTTTATTTGAATGAATTAAAATCGGTTCCTATGTGCTCATGTTGGAAAATCCTGTGCTCCCACGAGAAAACTATGGGTCGTATGGATATATATCCTATATCTGAAGTGTTGCTGTTAAGGCTGCAAGACCACGTTTCTTTATACGTGTAAACCTAGCACATATTCTCCTTCTTTACCTTACCAAGAGACAATCTTAACAAGATTTGACTTGGATACCAAAAAAAAAGAAGAAGCAGCAAATCCAAGTTGAAACCTCAACTTGATTTCCTTACATGTCGACTTCTTCAAAATCTTCGCCCGTGTCATATGGTAATTAATCATAAACTCTTTAAAATACAAATTAATGTTTTTTGGCCTCACTTGCTGTTTTAACCTGATCCAGATACTGTAAGAGATGTGTTCTTGTGGAGGAGAAAGAAGCTGAGTTTATTGGTTCTTCTAGTCTCAACAGCTACATGGGTTTCGCTTGATGTCTATCAATTCAATCTCATCACTGTTGCTTCATGGGCTGCCATGTTTGCTGTTACTTCACTGTTCCTTTATGGCAACATAGCCAGGTTTCTCCGCAAGTAACTATTGTTAACCCATCTCTTTTTCTTTCTTCTTTGTTGCCATGTATAAAAATTTCAAGAAGTAAGGTTGTTTTTGGGCTATCTTCAGAGAAGAGCCAGATTTGTCCGGCTTGGAGATTTCAGAGCAGACAGCTATTGAAGCGGCACGCTCCGTTCGACAATCGATAGAAGAGGGAGTTCGATGGATGTGCCATGTGAGTGCAGAGAGAGAACTGTTTCTCTTTGCTCGTGTAGTTGCTGCTCTGTGCTTGCTCTCTTATGTGGGAAGCTTCTGGGATTCTCTGTCACTTCTTTACATAGGTAACAATTTATGCATAACTGTGACACGCATGAATACACAAGCAAGCTAAGCTTATAGTTGTATCGCTCGTGATTGCGCATGAATATAGAATATATCTCCTCAAAATATAAATATAAATATAAAAGAGTCTTCAACTAATTTACAGATATAGTGGTGGGCATGACTGTTCCTGTGATATATGTAAAGAACGAGGATAAGATAAAGAGGTATGAAGAGTGGATGAGGATGCAAGCAAGAAGATTGTGTGATATGGTAGATGAGAAGGTTGTCAAGAGAATGAAGAACAGAGTGCTTAAAGTCAAAGAGAAAAGGGTTGACTAATTTCTTCGTTAGCAAAGAAATAAAAATAAAAATAATGTGGAAGATATATCTTGTAAATTAGTACATAGTACCAGGATGATGCCAATGTTTGTATAACAATAATCTAATGAACTTCTAGTTTTCGGTATTTGACATTACATTAACAGCTTAGTTTGTCTGAATTTTTATTTTTTCGATTTGTTTTATAAAAATATTTTAAAAAATAACTTTACTCGAAAATGAAGTCTTTCTATTTTTTTTAAGTATTTTTTTAATTTTTTTTCACTATTTATTTTAATTCTTCTAAAAATGCATCCGAAAACTTAGAGTATTAATGATTGATGTGCACAAGATTAGGTTCTTGATTCAAGTGCTTCAAAAGATTGCTCCGTGCTTGGTAGGTCGTGAACAAAGAAATACGTTTACAGTAATAATGTGTTACAAGAAAAGAAAAGTGGATCCGTGGCGCAATGGTAGCGCGTCTGACTCCAGATCAGAAGGTTGCGTGTTCGATTCACGTCGGGTTCAATTCCCATGTGTTTTTAATTACATCCAATAATAGATTTTGGCGTTTGCCAATTGCCATCATCAAAATGCGTTTTACAAGTTAAAGACGAATTTCATCCCTGTGTTTTTCTTTTTTGCTGTCATCCTTAGACGATAATTTCTTCCCACTAATTTCATCCTTGCACTCCATGATTTTTTAGATTGAACAACTTTATAGAAAAAAAAATATGATGTTCAAATTCTTAACAATTTAAATATAAAAAGAAAAAAAAAATCAATTAACAAAAAGGCCTAAAAAAAACACCAACAAATCTAGGCAAGTCCATTAAATCCCGTGTTGGATCATACGAATAGAATAATCTAATAAAAAATAAAAAATAAAAAATAAAAACCCAATTCCCAAACCAACCAAGAGTTCAAGGATAAAACTAATTGTTTATAAAAATAACTTAAAAAAAAATCGAGTCAACCTTGATCAACTCACCAAATCAATAATTTAGGTCATGAAACCGAGTTAATCTCCACAAAAAGAAAATTATAGAAAATGATAAAGTCTAATTTCCAATAAACCTAACACTGAAAGATGAAATCAAAAGAGAAAATTAATATAAAAAAATAAAAAAACCGATATTAATCCGGGTTAATCTTTCAAACCTGTGATTCGGTCATTGGTCGGGAGATTCCTACATAATCTGAGTTGTATGGAGGATAATGTGGAGTAAGAGGAACCCTTTTGCTAGAAAGACTAGTGTTGCCAATCTCTTTGTCAAGAATCTACACTCTTCAATCACCAACTCTCGTCTGGAGAGCATTTTCAGCAAGCTTAATTAGTAATATACTTTCATGCTATAAAAAACAGGATGAGTAAGGATTTTGCGTCCACCGTTTGCAAGATCTATAGCCATCAGTATACTTGAAAGACTAGCAGGTACCTTTTATTCTAGTGATTAGGAATCTGCTTTTAATACTGAAAGTTTATTAAATCACTATCTCTGTCGTTGAATTTTGCAGCACTGAGGGAGCTCTTCCGAGCCGAAGCCGACAACTATGCATCTGAATTCTCTTCTTCAAAATCATCAATAAAAAAAAGGCATTGAAATATGCAGCATAGATTATCATCTGTTCCTATCTTTGTGAAGAAGTTACATGACCTTGCAGGTTAATCCTGTTGTGGTAGCCAAAATTCTCATTCTCTTTCACCTTGCCTTTTTTTTTAAGCAGGCCTAGACTAGGCTTTCCAGGAGTCTGCATGGGCTTGATTGTGAGCCCCGATGCGCCTGGACATGGGTTCAAGCCCCCGTGGCCTTTTTTTTTAATAGTAAAAATGGAGTGATAACAATTGCTGAAAACGCTAAATCTCAGTACCCTCGGTTGATGTTTCTTTACTTTGTATTTTAGTAGTTATCTAGGGCCATGAAGGCGTCCAAATTAGGAAAAAAATTTACTGTTTGGGATTTGTAGTTTTCCTAGTTGAATTAGGATTAGTTTTCCTATTTAGTTTAGGATTCCTGTTCTATCTAGGACTTTTTTGCATTATTTAAGAAACCTAGAAGAGCTATACTATTCACTCTTGATTCTTGAGGATAAAATTCAGAGCATTTTTTCTCTATTTGTGTAGTTTCTAAAAAGCTTTCGATATTACTTCTTATTTCATAGTTACTTCCCTGAAGAGACAATAACATCACTTGAACTTACAAGTAGCCGGGGGTAATCTTTCTTTTGTAAATTATTATACTCTTTGTTGCCAAATTGTCCCAATGGAACCAATATCACAGCTTGTTTCAGGGGCTGCTTTGGGAGTTGCCCTTCAACTGCTAAGTGATTCGATTATGCGTGCAGTAACTACAGCCTCCAGCTTCAAATTTAAGCTACGGCTTCTCCAGGCAACCGTCAGGATCTTGATCACAAGATTCAAAGTTATCAGAGAAGAACAACAGCAGTTTCCAGGAGCAGAAGCTCAGAGATTGTGTGAATTGTTGGCGAGAGGGAGTCATCTTATTTCTAAATGCTCAAGAATCTCACAATGGAATTATTTCAAGATGAGAAGATACGAGAAAAGAATTGATGAGCTTGATGAATCTCTCAAACATCTTTTAACGTTGAATTTTCAGCTTTTGCAATATGAGAACATGCGGAAACTTTTGACAGGGGTTAATGAAATGAGTAAGAAATTGGTGGATCATGGAGATGAGTTGCCCAAGCCTAGCCATGTCGTACCTTTAAACGATCAAGAAAACTCGTGGTACTCTCGGACTTCAAGCCACAGACAGCCATCAAAACCAAGATTTAGAATGAGTTATCAAAGAAGCGAAAAGATTACCAAGTTTGGGTTTAGTTTCTGACAAACTAACTGGGATTTTACTTTTTTGCAAGTCAATTACTGTTAAAATTGTAAAGAAGTAATTTTTAGTGGAAATTATTTGTTTCCTCAATAATCTTTATTCTTATGGAAATATTTTTCTTTAGTTTTTAATATTTTCTTATTTAGTTAGAAAATCAAATATTATGTTCCATGATTTTATTTTATTTTTCCTATTTGATTTAGGAAACTTATCTTCCTTAGTTATTGGTTTAAACTCAAATCTTCACCTATTAAAATCAACGTCTATGTTTTATTGTTGGGTTCTTGATGTCAAATAATCAATTTAATCTAAAAATTAAACTATAGATATATTATTTTCTAAAAACTTAAGCTATTTTTCAAAAGGATTAAACCCATTTTGCAGTAAGTCCATATGGGAGCAAAACTGATGAAAGGAAGAACAGATCAACGCGAAAAAGTGACATTAGGTATTCGATCTCATTCTGACTTTGGAGAATGGAAGATATTTATATACAAGTGATTCATTAATGTAAATGAAAATCATGGCAATTGTATTTCTTAACTCTTATCATACATTTAGACCCAGTAAATGATAGTCACGTTTGGGAGGTCGCGCTTGAAAGGTTTCCATGATTTCTCTGTTTCTTCATCGCAGATCACGGACTTCAAACTATGAAGAGTGGTGACTGAGTTAGGTAACCTGCAATTTGAGCATCCTGTCATGTAAAGCTTTTTTAGACTCTGCAGCTCGCCAATCTGTTCTGGCAAATTCTTAATGCTAATACAGTCTGATATGTCAAGAATGCTCAGTTTATGGAGGCTTCCAATAGTGTCTGGCAAATCTGACAAATTTCTGCAGGAGCTAAGCATCAAGACTTGCAAATTCACCATCTTTCCGATTTCTCGAGGCAATATTGACAGGCCTGGACAGTAGGTGATGCGAAGTTTCTTTAGGGAGACAATATCACAGAGTCCAACAGGCAATTCATTCAGACTATTGCAGTAGCCAATGTTGATCTCCACTAGTTTCGGCAGTGCATCTGAAATCCGGATAGCTTTGTCACCGGAGGCCGGACCAATATTACACCCGATCAACGATATTTTCTGCAGATTTTCTAACTGCACACAGTTAATGGTAAGGGAAGGAATCAAAACCTGCTCCAACCTGATCCTCTTTAGATTGGACAGGTTTCCAAGAACTATAAAGTTACTTATTTCAGCTGAGAAAAAACCATAATTTGTGAGGATCAAAGTCTTTAGTTTATCCATGCTCTTGATGAACTTGGGTAATGTGTACTTCTTCGTACGAAAATTGAGAACTAGAACCCCAACTTCAGGAGCTTGAATGTTGGGCCAATTTGACAAGAAAGTTTCATCTGCATAAAATTTCTCCATGAGAGAGGGGAGTTAAAAAAATGCTATCGAAGAAACAAAAGCAGGGCCTATTGTTTAGGGCCTATTGTTTTACATGATACCAATCCGGAATTTCTCAATCCAAGCCGTAGGCCTCATAAAAGAATGTTTAACAAAGATAGGGATGTGCTACCTGTGGAGATCGACAAGACATGGGCGCTGATTGTTTGATTCTTCCACCAGCCCCGAAATTCATTTCCATTTATGTCCACAACTAGGTTTTTCCTCCCCTGTTCTGAACCAGCCAATCCGCTAACATGGTTGACCAGATCCCTAAGAAGGTCATGCTGTGTGACAAAGGTTTCATTATAGTTCTCTCTTTCACTTCCATCCCTCCTAGTGAGTGAGAAAGAATTGATTACCAAGGATTATATTAAATATCAATGAACATTCTAAAAGTTTTCATGTTCAGCATTCTTTCTGGTTATCAAAAGCAAAACTTCTACGGAAAGAAAACCATTAAATGCTGCAATAGTGTTTTATTAAACAAGAAAAGGTGTGATTTGATACCAAGTACGCGAGCATTAGAGATTTGGTTAGTCTGATGACAAATATGAAACCAGCATACCTTGTATCTACCAGATCAATGAGATTCAAGGAGGATAGTTCATGGAGGTTTGATATGGAGTTCAGACCATCTCCATTCATTTCATACAACTCCTCCCACATGTCAATGATGGCACTGGCAGGTATCAGTTGACCTTCAGGAAATGCTCCCAAGTCAATGTAACATTCCTTCAGCTTATTATCCAACGCATCCAAGCTACTCTTTAGACAAGTAAACAGATCATTATTGGATTCAAAAAAAGCCCCAGCTTTTGACCATTGCTTCACTTTATTTCTCCATATCTCTGGTCGTTGTTGGCGGAGTGAACGGCCTACGACTGAAAGAGCTAGTGGAAATCCCTTGCAAAAGCTCACTATCTGCAATTCATTGCCACGAATATATTTAGTTTTTCGGGATGTTGGTTATTCTAGTTGTTTCCAACAGATGAAAAATTGCTGAAAAGGACATTACATGAAAAAGCATAACTCAAGTTTCAATAAATCTTCATTTCAGAATTAGAAGAAAGGCAAGCAAACATGATTTTGGAGGTGATATGATTAGTATAATATATACATGCTCTTCCGAATTGCAAGTACCTTCTTCAAAACATCATCTTCTACATTGTTAGAGGTGCTATTCCGTAGCTCCGCTGACTGTCTAAATAGACTCAGGGAGTCTTCATAATTCAACGTATCCAATTTATATTTCGAACCAAATCCACCGAGTGAAGATCTTGATGTCAACAAAATCTTGTATCCTGGTATTTGGAACTTGAACCTTTCCAGAAGGCTCTCTGATCCCGACCAAACATCATCGAGGACCAATAATATAGGCTTTGTTCCTATTTGCTTCAGCAATTGCTCCAAGCAGTTTACTGCTTCTTCATCAGTTCGAAACTCATGGACCGAATGACCCTTATGCCGAAATAGCTGCTGTATAATGACCTTCAGATCGGGTGATTTTGAGACAGTGATGAAGAAGATATTATCTTTAAATTTTTCTAGTTAAACATCACAGAGAAAACTGTTAGCAAAAGTTTTGTGCTTTTCGCTATAAATTAACATGCATGTTCGAAATTAACCATATTGATTTCTTAATCCAAGGCCTGTCTTATACGAAGGGCTAGATACATAATGTAACTTGTTGCAGAGTCCCAAATCTTCAAGAAGAAATGAATTCATATGGCCATAATGTTCCTGAACATTTATGTTTCTGCAAATTAAAAAGCTTTATAACAAAAATTTGCTGAAAATTGTGTCAGAGATATGTCAACCATCTTGACTCTTGAAAAACTAAAATCATTTAAATCACACAAAGAATGCTCAAAATCCTTCACATATCTTCAGTATATTGATTACGGATGCAAATGAGATGTCAACATCAAACTGGGATTGAAGTACTTGAGATCTATGAAAAAAACATAGAAACAAAAACTTTCTGAGAAATTGAAGAAATGCTACCTTTAATAGCTTCATCATGACAAAGTTTTTTAGCCAATGTGGTCTTTCCACATCCACCAGGAGCTGTTAATACAACCGTGGACATTCCATCCTTGAATAATTCATTCTTTAAATCTTTCGTTGGCTTGTCCAATCCAACAGTAATCTGTGGTGGCTCTGGAGGCGTAAAAGGCCACAAAGGTACATTGCTATTTGACATAGGACTGGCTGCCTTTTCTGTTTGAATATTTGAACGAAGATCCTTACGCATATCTTTCACCTCCTCATGAATTTCTTTGACTTGCACTTGGATGTCTTTCACACCAACGTGAGTTACTTTCACCTCTTCACGAACTTCTTTCACTTCTTGCACCTCATCGTGAATAACTTTGACCCTCTCACCTACGCCTTCCACATTGGTATAAATATCTTTCACATCCCGATGAATCTCCTTCACCTGCTTCACATTGTCGTGGATGTCTCTCACTCCCTCACGGATGTCTCTCACCTTTTCCTTGATTTCGTTGACATCTTCCCTAGTATCAATAAGAATCTTTGTTCCTTTCAATGGTAAAACAAAATCATAGAAACTTTTAAGTGAATGATCGAAATCTCTAAGTTCCTCAGTGCAATTAGACTGTTTAAAGCAAGAACCACAGCAATTTCCTTTTGAGCATTTGCTAACAAGTTCCTGCCCTTCTTTTATTTGTTTCCACAATCTCCCTATGTCCTCATCTTCACGATCTAATTTTTCGTTTAACTCATTTATGCTTTCAACGACTGGAATTATAGAGTTGAGTGTGGATTCGATGCTCTTCAAGGTAGTTTCTAACTTTTTCTTTTTCCTCATCGCTTCCTTCACAGATTTTAACAACTCCCCTAATACTTTCTCTGCAACAAAACCAGCAACAACACATTCCATCACTTCTCTTCGATGGAAATGTGCACTTCTTACTCTCAAGAATCCCAACTACTTCCAATTTTTCACAGACTTGTTGATTTGGACCAACGTATCTCTCTCCAATTTTTTAATAAACAAATGTCAAGAATTTTGTTTTCTTCTTAGTCAATCACACCCATAAATGCCTTTCTTCTTCCGCATTACCTGAGACATGGAATAGAATACATGCTTGCTTCAAAAAGGATTTTCTGACACGATACTCTAATTCAATGGCATGTATCACATTGCTTGTTTTCTTAAATTTATTTCCTAATGCAATTTGAAAGAAACACTAACTAAACTAACTAACTAACCATACAAAGGAAGGAATCGAATGTAGAAAACAAAAAAGACATGCTGGGATTCAAGAGAATAATCACTTCCATTTACCTACAGCATAGCATAAGAACATATTCATCATTAAGACCTCGACTTCAAAGTTCAGATAGAGAAGGTTGCTGCTACCATGAGCATTGCAGCAACAATATTTTACCAAAGAAAAACCCTCAGTTAACTAAGATAAAATCTATCCTTGAGCACAATTTTTTTTCGAAATTCATAACGATTCAAAATTAATGGCCAATCCAATTTTCAGAGCATAGTACTGTCAACACCAAAGAATTTTCCCGTTACTTTCCCGTTACTTTGTTGACAAGCAACCATTGCACGCTAATCCCATTACCCCAAGGTAAGAACTAAGACCTATTGATCTATGTCAAGGTATCACTCAATAAATAAAATTAAGAACTATGCTTAGATTTATAATATCAAGAAACTGGTCCATCCGATACTTAAAAAGCTTTTGGATTGGATATGAGTTCTCTAACATAAGTTAGGCTTATGTCCCCGAACTCAACATTTCTCAAAAAACCCTTAGCTAGCCTTTTCAGCAGTCAAAACTGATAAAATGAGTTTCACTCTACGAATTTTATTCATAATATTTGTATACAGATTTCAAGTTAATTAATTCATCAATACATCTGCCTTTATATAGCAGTAGGCAGTAGAAACTATTCCTTGACTTCTACGGAAAGACCCCTGCAATTGCGGTTTGTTACAAACGAATTCCTAACTGATATAACCATATTCTGCATGAGTAACAGCAAGGTGAAACTAACATAATGTTAACACCCCCTCTCAAATTGGTGCATAGATATCATTCATGCCCAATTTGTCAAGACTGGTATGAAAAACTTGGCTGGATACTGCCTTCGTTAGCACATCTGCCAGCTGATCTTGCGATCGAATATGAGGAACTTCGATAATTTTTGCTTCCAATTTTTCCTTGATAAAATGTCTATCAACTTCAACATGCTTAGTTCTATCATGTTGGACAGAGTTATGAGCAATGTCGCATGCCGCCTTGCTATCACAATACAATCTCATAGGACTTGTCTGCTCAACCTGTAATTCCTGCATCAAATTTTTTTTCCATAATAATTCACATATCGCTTTGGCCATTCCCCTGTATTCAGCTTCGGCTGAGGATCTAGCTACTACTTCTTGTTTCTTACTTCGCCAGGTGACCAAGTTTCCACCCACAAATGTGAAATATCC
>Ga0307515_10020265_pt1 | contig 11876 bp, 7 predicted proteins | sample 17_EM_MG_FD_194513 | JGI IMG/M metagenome (GOLD analysis project Ga0307515, IMG submission 194513) | Populus trichocarpa ectomycorrhiza microbial communities from riparian zone in the Pacific Northwest, United States - 17_EM | ecosystem: Host-associated > Plants > Roots > Unclassified | place...
ATTTTAGAGATAAGCCAAGGTTTTGGAGGTTCGTTTGGGTTTGATTTTTTTCCTCTTTTTTTAAGTTTATGTTTTAGTTTTGTTCTTTTTTATTTATTCAATTGGAGACCAGGTTTTGTTATTTTTATTTATTTTTTTCTGTAGAATTTTTCACTGATTTTAAAAATAACCCGGATTATCTCAAGTCTTTTTATTTATTGTTATTTGTTGAGTTTTCTTTTGCTGATTTTTTAAATTGGTAATATATTTTTTTCGATTACATCCTTCAAAATTAAAGTGGTTGAGAATTGAACATCTTTATTTAGCTTGAGTCTAGGATTTTATTAGTTACGAGTTTAAGTTATTAGTTCGACTCTAAAAGATTCACCCGAGTTTACTAGTTATTTTTTTATCTTTTTTTAAGCTTATATTATTTTAATATCATCAATCAACATTTATACTATTAGCAATTAGGCTATGTTATTCTATAAGATATTTTGCAAAATTTTAAACTGATTTGTTATTTTTTTGTAGGATTTACTTGGGATTTTTTTTTAATTCACAGTTTTTTTTTCGATTTAAGAAAAAGCTCCACCTACGAAAAATCATCAAAATCCATCTACAAAAAGCACTACCACCGACGAAAACGACGAAGATCGCTCCTTGTCCATTTGATTTCCACCACCCACCCCCACCACGACACCACTTGGGTTTCCATAATAGAGAGTTGATTGGTTGTGGAGTGATGAATATCGATGATGAGAGTGGAGAAAACTATCAAATACTGGACAACGAACGTCGGGGGTGCGGTGGTGGCAAGATCATGGTGAGTGTAGCGTGGGGAGGTAAAGGTGGTCTTGGATCTAATGAGTTTTGGGGTGTTTTTTCTTGTAATTAATGCAAACAAATGTAATTAAAAAATTCCTTATGTTACATTAAATTAATTAATTTATATATTGACATGGAATTAATTAATTAATTAATTTACCAACATAGCATGCGAATGATCCATCTAGCTTTGTCTCTTATTATCTTCATTTTGTGCTGGCAAAAGCTTCATTATTTGAGAGAATTAGTCCATGTCGGTCTGAATGTCATTTGTAGCTTCTATCTCTAAGCCATTATTGCTTCTGTCATCAAGTAAAGATACCTGACGTCTACGATGTTACCCCATCCTTTACCTGAGTCAGCCAACGAGTTATCACTCCCACTCACCTTCTTTGATGTCTACCATGTTATCACTCCCACTACCATGAAAAGCTATGAGAAAGTCAAGCCGTGCAACACCTGTTAATAAATGGATTCCTTATTGTTGACGACAATTTCTTGTACACATGTCCCTACACCTTTCAATCAACGATTTTTCTATCAATAATATAATAAGACATTATAACTAATAATTAATATGTATGCATCAATAATTCAACAATTAAAAGTATGTTTGGTAGTATGGTTGTGGTTGCTTTTTAAATAATTTTTCGTGCTGAAATATATGCCAATGATATTTTTTTATTTTTTAAAAATTATTTTTGACATCAGCACATTAAAACGATCCAAAACATATTAAATTTTAACAAACAGTTTCTTAACACTTCAACCACGAGACACCTACAATACTTGTACTACGAGGTAATGTGATACTACTTTTTATTTTTATTAATGAGAAAATAAATTAATTAAAATTTATAAATACTTGAATCACAGATAAATTTTCAAACATTTTTAATGGTCCATACAAAAATAATGCCAACCAAGCCATAAAGCCACCTTCCCCTCATCTTGCTTAATTGTCCACGCATCTTCCTACAACTCCTGAAGTTATTCTTCTACTTTACATACTTTCTCCTCTTGTATTTATTTATGTACCTGAGTATTTTAGTGATCTTTATTCCGAAAAAAGACCTATTTTGTAATTTTAAATCTCTTTAATTTTGTTTTTTTATTATTATTTATGGTTATATATCCTTGACCTCTATATGGATCGATCACATCAAATTATTTATTACTTTGACACTCAATTATTTGATTGAATAATCATGCAACAAGTTTTTCTTTTATAAGATAATTTTTTTCTTTTTTTAACAAATTGCAAAAACATTATTTTCTTATAAATTACAAAAACAAATATTACAAGTCGAACAAGTATTGGAGGATTACCACCATTATTCAATGATATATATCCGGTAAAGAAGTAGAAATAACAGATATGTTATGATGTCCATTACTTGTACTGCACGATTCAGCGTGTTTAATTTACCCTTGGAATTAGCCTTATAAACCATATTGCAGGAACCTTTTACTTTTCTTTTCTTTTTTGTCTTTTTCTCCAAAGCCATACCTCCCAAACTCTTGAAGAACACAATAATAGATAAAGATAGTGATTTGTTTTTTAAAAATGTTTTTTATTTAAAAAAATTTTAAATTAATATTTTTATTTTAAAAAATTATTTTTAATATCAATACATCAAAATAATTCAATAACACAAAAACATTTAAAATAAAAAAAATTTAAAAAACATGCAACCTAGTCGTGTTGCTAAACAGGGCGAAAATTATCTATTAATCTAGTTGTTTTTGTGGGTTTCATGTACTAGCTACATTAAAATTAAATTAAATACAAAATAAAAAACTAAAGGACATTGGTGTTTCACGTGCATATGAGAGCTTTCATTGTACGAGGATTTGCACAAAGCAAGCTCTTTTTTGGCCCCATATACTTTTTTCACTTTGGTGCCTCAATTTATTTTCTTTTAAATTGATTCTTTAACATTGCGTTGACTTGGTATTTGTCATGGTGATTTGCTTTTATGCTTGTATATGGGGAGCTCGCAGTGTCAAGTGAATATTTCATCACTTAGTTGATGCTTGGTTTGACAAAATAAAATTTAATTTTATTGATTTATAAAAATTAGAACTTTAGGAACTGAATTTGAAGCTTAAACAAATATTGAACACCTTTTGCATTCTAATGTTAGGGACTAATTTGCACGGTCAAATGAAATTTTTTTTTTTGTCACTTTACTTCTTTTTCTAATTCAATACTTTCATTTTGACTTTATTTGATATTTAAGTTGGTTGTTTATTCTAGTTGCCTAGATATGAGGTTCTTAAAATGTTGAGGAAAGATTTCATTGTTTGTTTGATGCTCATTTTGGCAAAATAAAAAAAAATATTTAAGAAAAACAATTAAGCGATAAGGGACCAACATTGAAATCGAAACAAATATGGTGCACTAGGGTAAACATGCAACATAACTTTGGTTGGTGCGAGTGGTACGCGAGCCAACATATGAAAGCTGACTATCGCGCTCTACCAATGCGTGAAGCAGATTTTGATGGGGAAAGTAGTCATTCCCAATTGCATTGGAAGCACTACGATGAAAGCTTAATGATGAGGTGACACGTGTTCACGTGGGAAGTGTTTGGCGATTCCTTTTTCTTTTTTTCTTATCCTCTTTCCTCTCATTGGGATTCATGCTGCTGTACCAAAAATAAATATGCCTACCATTTTATTTTTGTTTAAAGTTTTGTTCTTATTCTTTTAATTGCTATTTTTCTGCTTTAAATCTTTATTTTTGTTCAATTTCATCATTCAACAATAAGTTAGTTGGGAATTGTGCTTCATATTTTTTTTAGTGCATTGATTCTAGTCTCATGACTAGGGTCTCAAGTCTGAAATGTTAATTCAGATTTACATTGGCCTTTTTTTTAGGTTTTTTTTTCACATCGATTAATTTCATCTTTCAACACTAGGTTTGTTAAAAATTAAACTTTATGGTTTCATTCACCTTCCTTTTATGAGGTTTCCCAATCTCATATCCTAGGTTATTGGTCTGACAAGTTAGATTGAGTTGACTCGAATACTTTTTAGGTCATTTTTTTTAGATTGAATATTTTTTTGGCTTCACCCTTCAACACTTTGTTTGTTTGAGTTTCATACTTTTTGTTGTTGTGCCTTTTATTAGGTTATCTTGTTTACATGATCTGACTCACAAGGTTTGAAGGCCTAGCCTGGGTTCGCTATTTTTAAATTTTTTTAGGTTCATTTTGTTGACTATTTTTTTTATTTCATCCTTATATATTTGAGAATCTGGTATTGTTATGTCTTTTTATTTGTTTTCTAAGAGATTTTTTTGACCTCATGACCTAGATCACGAGTTTGTCATTCTAACTGGAGTTTACATTGGTTATTTTTTTGTCATTTTTTTTGTTATTTTTTAATTTCATCGTTTATCTTTGAATTGTCTAGAATTAAACTTTATATATTTTTTTCTTTTAGCAAGCATTTTTTTTATATGCAGTTCATTGTGATCACATTTCTTTTTTAAATTTAATTCATTTATTATCATTGTTTAATAAAATTATTTTATCAGACCTAATTATTTCATCATTTAGCTTGGACAGATTTTATTTATTTATTTATATATACACTTAAAACCCAAACTGAAACTGAACCTAAAGTAAATTTGGATCGGGTTTTAATACCCAAATTTAATTCAAAACCGAACTATTTTGGGCTGGGTTCAGTTTGATTGTTAACCCGAATAATACTCACCGGGAACGACTCAATTCCAGCACATGGATAAACCCACAAACCGTAACAAAAGGGAACCGGACCAACAGAAGTTGTAGCCCAACATTATAGGGAAACAGAGGCTTCACAATTCGCAGGTAACTTTCGGTCTCTTCGTGTTTTGTCTGCTCTCCGTTCTCTTCTCTTTTTCTCCCCCTCTACTCTTTGAAGCCACCCGCTATACCGGTTCACCTTATCAAACCTTTCTCTCGCTTTCGAGTTTTAACATTATTTCAGGTTCTCTTTGGCCCCTTCTTTTGTTTTTGGATTTTACCCTTTTTTATATTTTCCTTCTATGTGGAGTACATTTTGTTTAGTTACGAAATCATCATCTTTTTTAATGTTTTCTTTGTGATGTTCTTTCTTTTTAAAAAGTTCTGAGTATTTTATTGTTTTTTATTTTATTAGGCATTATAATGGGTAGTTGCTACTTTTTAATAATATTGGATCATTGATAAAAATGTGATGATTTTGGTTTCTTTTTTTTATATAGAAAAAATGGGCTATTTTTATTATTGTTGTTGTTGATGTCAATGTTGGTTGATTAAGTAATATTTTGTTGAATTTCTGTAATGGGAAATTTCAGTTATGTGTTTTAAAGGGTGGGTTTAGGGTTTATTCTCTTTGGGTTATGCTATTTGGATCCGATGAATGTCACTATTCGCTTTAAATATTCAATTTTTTCAATTCGTTTTTGAAAATTTTTAGAATTTATTTCAGTTGTTGTTGACTATCAGAGTCTCTCTGACAATGTTGCTGTACTTATTTTCGTGAAAATGTGGGTGCATTACATATCAAGCGCATATTTGTTTTGTTTTTTTGTTCTTTTTTCCCTTTGGTCATGAGAGAATTTTCCCAATAGTTGTACAATGGAAACTGTCAATTCCATGTTGTGGATTACACGCTTTGTTTGAATTTTTTTCTTACTGTAATTCCAAGAACATCAGGAAATTATTCATTTCCTTGCCCCAGTACTTTATAACATGATTATTTAAACCTTTTAATCATGTTCTTTAAGGTATAGAAATGCTGTTTCATTGACATTGTTGCATTCTCTTTTGCTATCCATCAGAATGGCATTACAAACAGCGAGCAACGCAACTCTGCCCAGTGCCCAAGTGGTTGGAAATGCTTTTGTTGAGCAGTATTACTATATTCTTCTCACCTCACCGGAATCGGTCCATAGATTCTATCAGGATTCAAGTGTGCTAAGCCGGCCAGATGCTAATGGTGTAGTGACGTCAGTGACAACAATGCAAGTGAGTTTCTTGGTGTAGTAGTCTTTCCATTAGCAGATACATATCCTCATAGATTTGCTGTTGATACTTTTCGGTTGTTAATGATCCACAATGTACATGATCTTCATCTCATATCAAGGTGGCTGTTTGAGGGCTAGCAAATGGTTTAAAATGATTTTACAAAAAGTGATGTGGCAGACACGAGAAGATTGATGTATCTCTTGATTATTTGTGTCTGCTGTCAGCCTCAAATCTGTCTAATTGCTATATGTTTACGTTGCCTCTTATTTCTATCATACATGTAAAGTTACATCTGATCTGCTGATAAATTGCAATGATGTTGCCAGTATTAATTGCTATGAGAAAAAAATTGACCTTCTACATTGGGTAGATTCTAACAAATTTCTTTTCTGCAATCTTCGGCTATTACACGATTGTAATACTCAGGCACTTTCAAGATTTCATTTTGTTGGATTATTGTCACCTCATACAAACTTGTAAAAGTTTTCCTGTCTGAAATGTAATGAGACCCATGAGGAGTCAGCTGCATAATAGTGATGGGTTGGAGTTTGTTCCCTTTTTCTTATTGTCAGATTCATCTAATCTCACAATCATTGCTTGTAATTTATTTTTAACTGATCTGTTGTATTCTTTTTCTAAGAATGTATGGATGAAAAATGTTTGAATTTTTTACTTCTTGAGAACTAACAGCGTTATCTGAAAAGAGATTATTTTCCTTGGAACAGGGTATCAATGAGAAGATACTTTCCTTGGATTTCAAGGACTGTAAGGCAGAAATCAAAACAGCAGATGCTCAGATATCTTATAAAGACGGGGTTACTGTGCTAGTAACTGGATGCTTCACGGGCAAGGACAACGTGAAAAGGAAATTTGCTCAGTCATTTTTTCTCGCACCACAAGACAGTGGTTATTTTGTCCTAAATGATGTTTTCAGGTATGTGGATGACAATGAATCACTGGAAAGTCATCTTGGTCATGGTGTTGATAGCAACCCAATTGTCCCCTCAATCCCAGATCAAGGTAAGATTTAGTATTCGCTCAATTTTGCATTGGCTGTTATTGTTTCTTTGATTTATTTTCTGTTTTACTATGAACTTCCTAACATCATGAGATTTTTTTTTTTTTTCAGAGCCCGCTCATGTTCCTGATCCTTCTGCACCTGACCCATTACCTTCTGTTGTGGAAGAACATAAAAAACTTGCTGAGAAAGCTAATGAATCATCAGACCATGAGAAACAACTAGTTAATGACAGAGAGATCATTGTGGAAGATCTTTCAGATGAGAATAATGTTCCTGTAGTTGTTGAATCAGTTTCGTCCATGATCCAAGAGGATGCTCCAAAGAAATCTTATGCATCGATTGTGAGTTTATAGCCAGATATTTTTAATTCACGGTTTTGAAAATTAGAAAGAATAGTATGTTTGATAATTCTTGTTGTAGGTTAAAGTGGCGAAAGGGAGCTTGCTGCCAATAAAAGTTTATTTACCTGCTAATACTACAAAAATGGTTCCTAAGAGAACTGAGAACCAGTCAGAAAAGTCAGTGGCACCTGTCCTTGAGCCTGAAACATCAGTGCCAAGCAGCAATGATGCCCCTGAAACTAGCAGTGCTCAAGAGGAAGGTATGTAGCTGAGATAATGATGTATCACGGAATTTGGGATTAAGTCTTTGTTGTATGTCAAGTATTTTTTTTTTAAGTGTATTCTCTAGTAACCACTTTCCACTCACAGTTGAAGGGCACTCCATTTATATTCGAAACTTGCCCTTTAACTTGACGGTTTCTCAACTTGAGGCAGAGTTCGAGAAGTTTGGACCAATCAAGGAAGGAGGTGTCCAAGTCAGATATAATAGGGTTGGTTCCAATCACATTGCAGACCCATTGTCTTTTGCTTTGTTCTACTTACCTAAAAATGATTTGTTGGCTCTTTGTTAATATATTTGTTCTGTCAATACAGCAACAGGGATACTGTTTTGGTTTTGTTGAATTTCATTCCCCAAACTCCATGAATAGTGCAATTGAGGTTTGTCCATTCTTAGTCAAAGTTATTTTTAGTTTTTGGAGTATTTCTGTTATTATTAGATGTTGCATGGTAATTGTTTTCATTCTTGTGGTATTTATTTTCTGTCAATCTCATGCCAACATATTTTTCTTCAACTCATACACTTTATAAAGGGTCTTATGTTAAAAAAATCTGATTTCTTTCGCCCTTTTTTATTGTTGTGTACAGTGTCTTCTGGTGTTGTTTTGTATTTCCTGTCTTGGTTGCTTGCATTACCTAGCCCTTTCTCACTTGACTTGTGCAGCAGTAGTTAAACACAGAAAAAAAGGTCAAAGTAATTTAAGGTTGCTTTAGCCTGGAAAAGGATATAGCTCTGGTCATGATTAACAGAACACAATATTCTATGTTACATACTTAGGTGAAAACAAGAAAATATGCAAATATTTTGGGGTATAGAAATGGGAATTATTAATGGATATTGTGGTAGTCAGTTACCTTCAAGCCTAAGAGTTTGGAGCTGTATGATCTTTCACATTATATTAAACTTGTAGCTTGGTTGGGAATCTTGAATTGGAGTAAACATGTTCAAATAAATATCAATTAATTTGACTGAACTCAAAACCTACGAGGTATAGTGCAATGGGATGGGGAATCAGTCACTAAATTTAAGGTGGAGTTCATCTGCAGAGAAGGTGCTTCCTGGTTAGAGAACATTTGGCGTGAGATTTTGTTCCTTCTCATAAAATACTATTAATAGTGCTACCAACAGGCTCTAAGCATCACGCAGTCTTTCATACATTTGAGCTGGAGAGCCAGAAACATTTAAGCTTTGTCAATGTGCTGTCTCTGTCTTCACTTTTTTGAAGCAATGCAAGGAATATTCAGATGGAGGTTAAGCTGCTGCTCATTGTTTTCTGCACTTGAATAGCTGCTAGAGGGAAAAACTGAGTATTGACTAGGATACGAGCATTCCTTTTATTTTTTGATGCAGGAAAGATTCAGTAAGCCTGCTTACTGGGATTGCTTGGTTAGCTAAGGTGTGAGACACTTAAAGATACTAGCATTGGTGATTGTATAATTAAACATCTCGGCTGTGTTCCTTTGAATACAGTTCAGACTTTGAACTGGTTGAGGTTCAAATACAATTAAGAAAAGTGTCTGGACTTGAACTGTTATGGTGATGGAAAACCAGCAGGAAGTCTTATAAAATGATTCCTGAGGTAGGCTTTTATATTACTTGGTGAAAAAAGAACATGGACAAAAGAGGTTTTCAATAATTACTAAGTTGGAACTAGAATGGTTTTGGGGATTCTAAGTTGCAGCATTTTGTTGGAAAGGATTGAGGAATAATTGGTGTATTTCCTAATCAAGGTAAGTTACTGAAGGGCAAACAATGTTACTGAAGGACAAGGTTGAAATCAGGTAACAAGTTGATGTTTATTGTTGAGGAAATAAAACATCATTCCTAATCAAGGTAAGTTACTGAAGGGCAAACAATGTTACTGAAGAGCAAGGGCGAAATTTAGGGTGTGTTTGGGATTGTAGTAGCGGTGGCGGTTCAAAGTGTTTTTCGCTTAGAAATGCATCAAAATAAAGTTTTTTTATTTTTAAAAAATCATTTTTGACATCAGCACATTAAAACGATCTGAAAACATAAAAAAAATATTCATTTTAAGCATAAAAAAAATTCAAAATTTGAGGGAACGCGGTTTGCACCGCATTCCTAAACACACTCTAAGTAACAAGTTGATGTTTATTATTGAGGAAATAAAACATTTTTTGCTGCGCAAGTAACTGGTGGATTTCTTGTGGCCTGGGCATAACCAATAGACAGGTCCCAAGTTCAAATCTCTTTCAAATTACCAAGCTATCAAAGATTACTGCATGTTTCTTTGTTCTTATTTGCAATCAGAGGATAGGGACCTCGACATAGTTGTAAAGTATAATTCATATAATCAGTAACTTTAATGTGCAATTGTGAGGTCAATTTCCTAAAAAAGAGAGAGAGATTGGTTGTGTGACTATAGCACTGCATTCTTTAGATAGTATGCTTGACTCACCCAACTTCTCTATTTGTCCACTCGGCATTTGCAAAAATGGCCATTATTTCTCCTGTTAGCATAGCTTAAATCTCAAGTACATATGTATGGATCAATATCAGTTCTTGATTCTTGAATGTCAAGGTGGTCATTTAGGTTGCATTGACCTTTTAAGTTTGATATGATTTCTTAAACATATTAAGACTTTCAGATGAACTTTTATTTATACTAAGATCATCCTGTTTGTAAAAAGTTCATGCTAAGATCGTCCTGTTTGTACTGTCAGAACTTCAGTTAATCTGTTAATTGTTTGGAACTTCAGTGAGAAAAATATTCAACCATGTTTTGTTTCAAAATTGATAATTAGATATTGTGTTTCCTTAATGGAAATTATTATTCAGGCTTCACCTATGACTATTGGGGGGCGTCAAATAGTTGTTGAGATGAAGAGAACTAATACTCGAGGTAAGTGGGAAGTTTTATTCTGCTCTTTCATTTGCTTAGTTAAACTTTTCAATTTTCTACCTAGATCCAATGCAATAATTGAAAGATAAATGAAAGAAAGAAAAATGATGTTACTATGTCTACCTGCCAGGAATTTTGCTATCTCCCTGAGTTCTCATTTATCAATTATCATGGACTCAAATATATATCTTACTAATGTTTGGATGCTATTGATCTTGCAGTTGGTAGCGGAAGAGGTAATTTCTCTTATGGTAGGGCAGGGTTTCGAAATGACAGCTTCAGGGGCCGTGGGAACTACGGTGGTGGCAGGGGTTTTGGTAGAAATGATAGAAGTCGGGGTGAGTTTTCTGGTAGGGGAAGGAGTTCAAGTGGTCAAGTTGAAGGTTATCAGCAAGGAAGAGGGAGGGGTGGGCGTTCAAGTGGAGTAAAGCATGATGCTATTTCCTCATAACACGCATTCTATTGATATTGGAGGCAAAATTTTGGTATGGTCGTGCCTAGCAGCAACGATCAAGCCTCAGAGCCCCAGAGTAGTTGAGTTACATGGTCAGTGCCTGGTAGTTAAAGAAATCTCAAAGTCTGGTTTTATCTTAGGAGCTTGCAAGGAAATAAACGGTGGATTCTGGTAGGAGTACAAGTAGGCATTTGTCATAGTTTAGAGTCTCTCCGATGATTACGAGGCGCAGGGACAAGAATTCCCCCCAGGTAGCATGCAAGTTTAAGGATGAGAAAATCAATCTCAAATGTTTTAGAAACTTTTGATGTTAGCTCTAGTGGAAGATGCACAGCACAGTAGTAGTAATTGGTGGTTTGTAATGACCAAAACATTTCCAGTGGATTGGCTAAGTTAGGAGAATACCTTTGTGATCTTTTTCACATGGACATGATTGCTGATGACTCTCTGGTGTTGCGTACAAGGTTTTGAAAGAATTTGGTTGGTTTTAAGTGCACGAAATGGTGTGTTACGTTTTTCTTTCCTTTGTTAATTACACTATTTTTTATTACTAAGATCTCTTTCATGTCTGGATCAGAAGGGTTTGGCGGCGGTGGGGTTAAAATGTTGTTTTTTCTTTAGAATTTAATTTTTTTTTATTTTTTTTCGTTAATTTTAAAAAATTGAAAAAATATATATTTTAATATCTTTATGAAAAAAGAAGTATTTTAAAATTAAATATTGGCAAACCTGCAATTATAAGAAGAGATTCTTTTGTCACTTGTCGGATAAGGAAGCAAAGCTCTCTGTTGCTTTATCTGCTGTAGCCTGTGACTGGGATGTGGTTTGGTGATTGGATAATGGCCACGCGGCATATTTTTATAATTTTTAGTTTGTCTTTCATGCACCAACAATTTTGTAAATTTCAATTGCATCCAAAATATTCTTTTTTATTTCAATTAAACCATTTTATCTTGTGTATTAAAAACAAAAATATAATTGACATTGCAATGTTTCCTATTAGAATTCTAATGCTCAAAACCACCCACGTCTAAGCGATGGCCAATTTGATCTGAATTGAGTTGATATATATATATATATATAACTATGGATTGGATATATACATCC
>Ga0307515_10020266_pt1 | contig 11876 bp, 4 predicted proteins | sample 17_EM_MG_FD_194513 | JGI IMG/M metagenome (GOLD analysis project Ga0307515, IMG submission 194513) | Populus trichocarpa ectomycorrhiza microbial communities from riparian zone in the Pacific Northwest, United States - 17_EM | ecosystem: Host-associated > Plants > Roots > Unclassified | place...
ATAGGTTCTCTAAAGAAACCCTAAGATGCATTATTAACTTTTATTTATTTATTTACTTCTTTGGGCCCCAATGACTTAACCTTTTCCTTTCGCAAACAAATAATTTTATCAACCATTTTCTTCTCTCTTTTTTTTTTAAATATCAATCAAACATAGCCTTCACCTAATCTCACCCTTTTTTTAATCAGGATGCCAAAAGTTGGTATCGACAAAGAGATATATATCAAGTAATTTTAGTTTTCCTAGATTTCCGGAGTTACCAAAATCTCTGTCACTTGCACTTGCAACGTGCCATGGTACTGTTTCTAAAAGCTCCTCTCTCCACCGCCAGCCCGTGCCATGGTGCTTTTTGAAGACTAAAATATTTCAATTGAAACAAGCCACTGTGCTTTTATTTTGCTTTTTTTCTAACTCATTGCCATTCTCCTTCTTTAACATAATGGTTAGATTAGATGTGTGGGTTCTTTATATAAAAAAAATTGTTTTGAATTTCATAGATGTAAAAGTGTTTTGAATAGTTTTCTGGGTAAAATCCTTTTCTACAGGTGGTTTTTGGTAATTATCCCTAGTTTTTCCCCTAATTTATTAACATTTTCCCTTGTTTAACAGCTTGGTTACCTCCATTAGAAAAACAGAAGAAGAAGAAGAAAAGCAAAAAAAATAAAAGGAAAGTAATTCTAATAAATACCTAACGGGAAGTTGTTGAATCTGAACTCCGAAAAGATAATTAAAAAAAGGCCGTTGATGATCTACAAATCCCATGGAATCAAGAAGAAGAAATAAAATAAAATGAAGGAATGATATGTGTTGCTTGTGCATGTGGCTAGCAACATCCAAATTTCTTTCTCTGGACTCACCTGAACAACCTGACTGTCAAATTGAATCTCATTTCCCATTGGAGAAATACTTGTTTACTTTTTTTTTTGGCCCTTTTGCAGCAGGTTCCAGGGAGTCATGTGATAGTTCCCTCCCTTCTCTACCTGCACAGCTGCTGGTCCTGGTCACTTCCCGAGCGCTAAAAAGTGTTGCAGCGCTTAACTTAGCAAGCGCGCGGTGTGTGATCACTGGCCATTAAAGCATAGTTTTCATACTCATGTTAGATGTCCGGCCCAGTTGAGGCTGAGTTGCAAGGTTAATCTAAGTTAATTTTAATATAATTTTATTTTAATTTTTTGAATTAACAGAGCATTGTCTCATCTGAATTTGGTCTGGTTTATGTCATTCAGATTTGAACAAGTCAACATCCATAATGATTCTAAAGCAAACGCGACCTAGATCCTAGATAGAATAATTATCGGGTTAATATATTGGGACGGGAAGGGTTTAACAGCTATACATTAAATACCTTTCTGGCTCACTGGGTAATATCTGGATTAGTGAATCAATATTTCATGGGTTTCATCATCTTCCTCGACAAAACCACGAGTTCATGAGGTCCCATGACCTTGTATGTATCTACTTTGTGTCCTTTTCTTAGAGCTCATGAATTTCCCATGTCAGCGCCCAGTGCTAAACTATTCACTTTGATCACGAACCCAATTGCTTTTTCTTTCTAGTTAATATATATTTTCTATCCGCTCCCTTTTTTTTCATTTAATTTACTCCACAACCAAACAGACAAAAGTAAAGCTTGCACGCCGATTGAATTTGAATCTTCGGGAAATCATCTGCATTAGAACATGTGATGCATTGCATTTAGCATCCCGGTAAAGATTTATTTTTATGGCAGAGACGTCATTGGCTGAATATTATGATATTGAAGGAATTTCTAATAATATTATAGCATGAATTCACATGGAGTTCTGGAATTCATTATCCTACGAATCATGCATCTGAATACTTTAATCCCACTAAATTATGATATTTTTTAAATGAGTATAAAAATGAATCAATCATTCATCAATATTACATCTGCAAGTAAAAATCTCGGGGTATTTGAAATTGTGATACATAATGTTTTTTAAAATAGCTTTTATCTTGAAAATATGTTAAAATAATTTTTGATGAAGTTTAAAATTTCAAAAACATAAACAAAAATTGAGCTAAATATCAAGTTTTGATGAAGTTGGTTCTTCAATTTAAAATATATTTATTGGTTTTTCATCTGTGTCCCGAGGCTAAAGGCAAACATTTAATGATGAAATTAAAAGGTTTTACTCACATGATTGTAGATTTATTTATATTTAATAAAATTTATAATTCAATATTACTGGTTATAAAAATTAAAATATTTTATTTGTATCATTTAATTCATGCCATAAAGTCACTAGTCTGTTATTTATTCAAGTTTGTTTGGCATTGTCATATTTATAAATAAAGCAGTTTTTTTTATATCAAACTTTTGATCATAAGAACAATTATTGACTTACAAAACGGGGATAGTCCACTTCCATTCTTAATTTCCACCCACTTTTCTTAGAATCCAGAAGACGATATTTTCAAGTGGAGTTTCAAGTAAGAGATTAATAAAATGCAAATTAATTTGATAAACTCAGATAAGATTCATATTGCATAGTAATTAAATATAATCATAGTTAGATTAGTTGTTCGAGTTAACTCGGATCAATTATTTTTTTAAAAAAATAAAAATAATGTTATTTTTTTGAAAAAATTTAAAAATTATATTGGAGTTAATTTTAGTAGATCAATAGAATTATAAATTAAGAAGTCTGATTAACCTGGTCAAACTAAATAATTTATAGCTTTAATTTTTTATAACTCGATTCAAATTAAAAATAAGTTAGTTGAGTCCTGAGTTCACCTACTAAATAAAATCAAGTTTAATAAAATGCATTGCATGGAAGGGGTGTTCCAAATGCAGTTGTTGAATAATTAACCATAAGGAAACCCTAAATAAGTTCATTGCACATTATTATTCACCAAAAAAGAGTCACTACACATTAATATTAAGGGAAGCAATCTCCGGAAAAGATAACAGGAAAGGAAATGTCGATAATCCAAGATCCAGTAACGAAAAAGCTTGTGAATAGAGGAATCTTCAACTCTAATCAACTCCCGCAATGTGCCAAACACAGATACCATGTCCACGCTTCATTGATCTAGATTGGAATTTCTATATATTTCCTTCTATCAAAATGGGGAATGGAAACATTGCAATTTATATTTATATAAGAGTACTGAATATATCCACGCTTCAATGATTTTGAGAATGATAAGATTGTTGATTGCAATCTGAGAAAGTAAAATGATATACAAATTGATGAATCGGTAGACGGTAGTTTTCTTGCTTTATGAAAAAGCTCAAGTTCAAAAATACAAATACAAGGTGATAATCCAATAACATGTGAATGGGTTCGCATCCATGTCCAACATCTCTAGTTTTGATATGAGTCTAACTTGTTTATAGGTTCAACGTTCTTGAGTTTAGTTATGTATTAATCCCAAACGAATATAGATTTGACGAGCTGTCAGACCAAATATTTTTAAATTCAGTCACGTGTTGAGCCCAAAAAGACATAGGTCTGACGAGCAGCCAAACACAACGTCCTTGAGTTCACCTACGTACTGAGCCCAAACGAACATGGATCTGGTGAGCTACAAGACTCACCGCTCGTGAGCTTGACACCGTGTTGAGCCCAAATGGGTATGAGTCTGGTGAATAGCTAGACTTAGAGCTCTTGGGCTTGGCTGCGTGCTTAGCCAATTAGGCATGGGTCTAGCAAACTACCAGATCCTTCGCCCCTAGATTTGGCCTCATGTCAAGCCCAATTTGGACATGAGTTTGGTGTGCTGCTTGACCCGAAATCCTTGGGTTAACTATATGCCAAGTTCAAGTAGGCATGGGTCTAGTTCACTACCATACCCATTGACCGTGAATTTGGAAGTGTGCCACACACAAATGACTAAAAGGTTTGGAGATCATTATAGGTCCCATGTTGGGTTATTAGGTTTCGTTTGTTTGTTCTTATGACTTTAAATATAAAATATTAATGTTAGGGATTTTCTTCTCCCTACACTCAAAGGTGTATAAAAAATGTCCTAAAAACCTATCATATTTTCATCTCATTAATATCGTGTAGGGGATATTTGTCCCTCATTAATGTTATCATAAAAAAATGATTCTCTAACCCTTTTACTCCATTCAAACGATAAGGTTCAGGAGTTATAAACACCCCCTGAACTACTCAGGTAAAGGTCTGATAATGTTTATTCTCTAGATACTAATACTTCTAAATCTTAGGGTATTTATCGTGCCAAAACAAGAACAAACACTCTTGTTCTTGAAATTTAATGTTCATTCTCTCATGTATTGCAATCTATTTTTTTTAAAAGCTATTGACTTCATTATCTAAGGATCCATAAACCCCACTAAAATAGATTGTTTTGTAATTGTTAGACCTTCTTACCATCAATTATCTATTTCTTAAACTTTGAAAAATAAAATATTGACATGAATATATGACTACTTATTGTCCAAACACCAAAAAACCTCATACCTGAGTATACTGGATTTTGAAACGTCATAGCATATAATTTTTTTATATCAAAATCACATACTAATTGGTCAACTAATTAAGAATAAAGTACATATACCCTAATAATAAATTATTAGTTTTCATAAGAAAAAAAATTATTGCATGTATTTGTATTAAAAAAAATTCAAGTTTGTTTGTCTATATAACATTATTGTTTAGGAAATTCTCCAGCACTCTAATAGAAACCAGCAATAGTTAAGTATAATTTTATTCCTATATAAAACAAGTATAATTTTATGGCCATATATTCTTAAGAGAGGAAAATACAAATAGAGAAAAATATATACTTATCAAAAGTTTTTTATTTTTATTTTTATTCAGGAAACTAGAACTTAAAGTACCTTCACTAGGACAACGTCTTTTTTAATTGAACTGTATAAATATGATTTTCATTTCTATTTATGAACTTTGATTATATTTTATTAATGTTAAAAAAAGATATTACTAGATTTGTTTATTTTTATTCTTATAAATCACATCAATTTATTCACTTGAATCAATTTAGTTTGTGAAGGATCTTGCCCTTCGCAATTAATTAAAGGATTAAAATGGTAAGTTTGCAATTTGCAATTATTTATATCCTCCAGCCAAAATGGAAAACGGCAAGATTGCAATCCACGTGTCCTCTATCAAAATGAGAAACTATGAAAAAAAGTAAAAGAAATAATAAAAAAAAAACAGACAGCCCACTATTAGGAAGGAGTAATATTAAATATGGAGAGATTAAAGGCCACGACACAACAGTTGATGGAGACCTTCCGTGCCAATTGTCCATGCCATGCATCTCTTCTGCACATACTTGCCCATAGACCCTCTTCTGGTCGAAGTTTCGGCCCTCGTTGTTCAGACTCTCTCCCCTTTATTAATTAATTTTTGTTCGCATTTATAAATCTCTGCATCATAGACTGGGAAGAATAATTATTCTCTATAAAAGCCTCCCTCCCCTCCCACCTCCCGAGAGATCTATCTGTATTCTGTATTACAATTTCAACTTTCCTCAAAGAACTTCAACAAGAACCAGACCAATAAGGCAAGACTGTACCAAAAAAGAGTTAGCTATCTCAGTCAGAATCCCTGCTAGCCCTCTCTGTATCCCTATTTTCTCTCACTTTCCTTCTCTGCAAGAACCCTTTTCTCCGAGCAACGCCAAAGCCCCTTACAAGCTCTCTTTACTCTCTCGCTCTCTCTATATCTATGTTTCTTTCATAGCCTCCGATTGCCGTTCCTTATCAATTGGCTTCTTTCAGATCAAAACCCCACAAACCAAAAATGTCTAGTTCCTTTGAAATATTTGACAAAGTGAAGGCTGGGAAAGCCGATGCTATGAGAAGGTACAACAGAAAGAGAAACCTTTACTGCTTCTTGGAAACTGTGGGAGCTTTAGTCTTGCTTTGGTGCTCCTTCTCTTGCTTCCCTGTCACAACACATGCAGCCTCTCGTTATCTCTCCTTTTTTAACCAGAAAATCTATGCTTTTGTGCTTGCAAACGTTTTTATTCTAATCGTCGTCTACCTTTCATCTACAACACCCAGCAACAATGACCAAAGCGACACTCCAATCCAAACCGATATCTATGACGAGTACGTTTCCTTCTCCACCTCCTCTCCTCGGTGGAAAACAACCACCGGAGAGGACAAACAGTTTGTTGTTTCCTTGCTGCAAGAGGAACCAGTTCAAGCAGAAGAGAAGAATCCAGTTCGTGAGAAAGATACACTCGACGACGAAAAACAAATTGTTTGCTGCGAGAAAACTAACGATGCTGCCAATGTTGATGAAATGGGAAAAAATCCGGTTCGTGATCTTACAGTGGTGAAAGAGGAGAAGTTTTTCAGGAGGACGCTATCAGAGAAACATGGGAAAGAGAAAAGGGAATATCCACGAGAGTTTCGAAGATCGGAGACGGAGATTGGAAGGGAGACGTTGACTGTATTCCGTACTGGTGGCCTTAATTATGATACTCCGGGGGCCGCGAGAAAGTCGATGCTGGAGATGAATAGTGACGAGTTTAGGCTTACAATTGAGAGATTTATTGCTACTAAGAAGAAGATTTTGAGAGAGGAAAGTATTGCTTTGTCAAGTGAGGAAAAGGAAGAATATTTAGCTATTAATTATAGATAATTAATTAATATTTAGCAGTATTAGTGGAAAATAAAGATAATTAGGTACCATAAAATCGAGATGGTTTTTATGATTCATGATGCATAATTCGCTTGGATTGCCAGTAATAAATATCTTTAAAATTGAAGAATCTCATGAATCCTTAATTTTATTGTCTTTTTTTGAAGTCTTTATATCCATAATTATTATACAAATAAGATTTAAATATATGGAATTGTAACTCTGAAATGACTTTCTTGTGTTACTCATGATTTCCCTTTTATTACAATTATAATTTTCATCTCTTAATATTTTTTTTTTGTTATTTATGTTAATTTCTGGAATTTTCAAGCTGATGGGAAATCTTCAGTTTGAATTGTGCTTGATTTTCTTGTGGTCAGAAATGCAATTCATGACATGGAAGGAGACAGGGATGAACTCCAGACTTTATAGACTAATTTTTTTTTCGGTATGTTGATGGCTCTAGCTTCCATGTTGCCATCTCTTCAGCTTTTTTAGGTGCACAGAACATGACAGTGATGGCTGCTCCCTGCTCAGTGCAGTACTTGATTATTACCAGTTAAAAGAGGAGGGTGTTTGCAATTTCCATACCATATATATGTAAGAAATTAGAACGACATCTTGTATTCGGAAACATAAAACTATAACTTCTTCTCAGATGTTCAGATTTCACTTCAGAAACCTTAATTTGTAGTTTGGACAGCTATTGATTGAAAAACCATTAGGTTGTCAGATTTTGTTTTTGTCTATTTCCTGTTCTCCTAAAAATAAAAGCATCTTTTACCCTCAAAAGTTTGGGATCTTCACGAGTGAAAAATCACCCTTTCTCTAATGAAAGGGCAGATTAGCTAGGGTTTAGAGCGTATTTAGAGAGATTAAGACCTTAATTTCAATGAATTATCTCATAATTGCGTAATTATTGAATTAGTGGGTGATTCATCTATAGAGGAGATATAAATTCTTCATAACGAAGGCAAAGTTATAGCTATCTCCTTCCTCTACATTTTCCCTTCGGGAAATGTCATCGTCATTCCTATTCTACCTCTTTTTCCCAGTGTTTTCTATTCTCGAATCTACTTTATGTTTCATAATCACTGGGTCCTACGGGGGTTGAGTCATTATTTTGTTTGCGTTGGTGTTAAAAAATACCATTGACGTGGGGTTGGGGAGATTTTATTTTCAATTTCTTGTATACAATTAAAGGTCTCTTTATGAAGCAGCTTTGCTCTTATCCACTTGTTGTGGAAATTCTGCAACACAAGGGATGCAAGAGGTCTCTTGTTTTTATTATAATCAGCATTTTGATCTTTGATGTTTAGTTGGAAGGGTAGTAATAATTGTTTTTTAAAATGTTTTTTTATTTGAAAACAAATTAAAATATATTTTTTATTTTTTAAAATTTATTTTTAATATCAATATATTAAAATAACTTACAAATATTAAAAATTAAATTTTTTAAAAAACATAATTTTAACTATATTTTTAAACAAAATTTTCATTCAGACTCGAGACACCATATACAATATTCTACCATTGGAATATTCATCTCGATCATTTTGTTTTGGACTTCGGAGCACCTCTTCCCCCCGTACCATAGCATCAAAACCATGCTTCCCCGGGTAATTGATAATTTACACACCATTTCTATCGTACCCATGACCTGGTCTAGGAGGTGATCTTACTCAATAAAAAATATATTATTTTTTTTTAAAAAAAAAAGGTTAAAACAAAAATTGTTTGCAAAGTTTTTTAAATTAAATTATATTTTAATTGGATCATGAATTGATATATTATATTACCCAAATTAATTATAAATTAATTTTTTAACCCAAACCCAGGTTAAAAATGACTTGATTAGATCTTGAATCAACCCTTTAGTCTAAACCAGATTTAGTAAAGATGATTTCTAATTAATTTTCTATTCATGTTTATCTTATATTGTGGGAAAAGATTGTTTGAAGGATTTTTTTTTAATTTGAGATACAAATTTTGGCAATTGAAACAGCAGGGGAAATGGTCAATATGGATGAAATATTACTCATTTTATTTTATTGTATTTTCATGAATGTTTGTCCGATGATGTGGTGGACCGTGGTCTCTGTGGATATGAGAAGTCCGTGTTTCTGAAAGGAAGCTGATAACAGGTAATAACCACATCATGAAATGAACATAAGAGAAAAGTAAAGTAATGCGGACAGAAACTATGTATTACTTAGATTATAGCAATGCGTTATCGGATTAATTTTTTAAAAATGTTAAAAATTATCTGATTGCTAATGTATTTTTTAATTAAAAAATAATTATAACCTCAAAATATGATATATATTAAATGAAATTTGTTTTCAAATATGATACAATGATATGTTAGATCGACTTGAATTAACCTATCAAACCTGCTATGCAAGTTATGAAACCGTAATAATTCTATAAAAAATAAATTAAAATAAATTATGAAAGTTAATTCCTAATCAATCCAATATTAAAAGATAGAATTGAAAAAAAATTAAAAAAAACTACAATTCAATGTTGAAGGTTGAAATCAAGGGAAAAAATCTATGAAACTGATATATAATCAAATAAAAAAGAAATAAAAAAATTACAAAGCATAATTTCCAAAATAACCTAATATTAAAGGATGAATTTAAAAAAAACTAAAAAAATATTATTATAATGAATAATATTTTGTAAACATTGTTATAATGAATTAACCACATCTTTAATATTTTGTTTAATTACACCCTTTAGTCTTTTATTGATAATTAGATAGGCGGCTTGCTGTAAGCCGCGGGCCGGATAAATTTTTTCCTAACATAAAAAAAGATGTTCAGATAATTAATGATAACTCAAGTTAACCCATATTAACTTGACTAATTCAATTCCTTTAACACCTGGAACTTGCAAGGGTTTTCCCCCTTCTCTCATGCACAACGCAGAATATAAGATTAGAATAACTTCGCATAAAGAAAAGTAAAAAAAATCACAAAACTCAAGTCCTTATAACTTAGGTACTGTCTGGCATTATGGTAGTGGTTATTTTTTAAAGAGCTTCTCTTTTGAAAATGAATAAAAATAATATTTTTTTTTATTTTTTAAAATTTATTTTTGATATCAGCATATCAAAATGATCAAAAAACATAAAAAAACTATTTTGAAGCAAAAAAAATATTTTTTCTTGAAAAGCACAGCCATGTTGCAATAACAAACGGTACTTTAATATCAAATGATGAAATTAAAAAAAATCAATTCTAAAAAAAACATTAAAGAAAATACATGGGTCAACCTGGGTTTACTCAGCTAACCTGTGATTTGCATTGTAAGATCATGATAAAAAAAATTAAATTGTTTAAAAAGAACCTAGAAAAAGGATTGAAGTTATATCAATTAAAAAAATGTCGAAAAAAAAAACTTGGGTAAACCTGGGTTAGCCCAATGAACCTGCGTCCCATGATAACCACACATAAAAGAAAAGAAGAAAAAATCACAAAGCTCAAGGCTAATAATTTAATGTCAAAGAATGAAATTGAAAGAAAAAATTTAAAAATTATTAAAAAAACAAAATCTAGTCAACACGAGTTGACTTGATTAACCCATAACTTATGACGTGAGATCGAGATAAAAAAATATTTTTTTTTCAGAATGAGACCTAGAAAAAAATACTAAAGTTAAATCAGTAAAAGAGTCGTAAAAAACCAAAATCAACTCATGTTAACTCCACTAACTGGCGATCCAGGATAACTCCATAGAAAGAAAAATGAAAAAAATAACAAAGTCTAAGGCCAAATAACCTAATGTTAGAGGATGAAATAAAAAAAAAATAATTTAAAAAAATGCCAATAAAAACTTGATTGACTCAGGTTAACTCCACCATCCCACAACCATGGATATGAGATTAGGATAATCCCAAATAAATGAAAGTGTAACAAATAATAAAGCTCAAGCCTCAATATCCAATGATAAAATTGCAAAATAAAATAAAATAAAAATGACCTAAAAAAACCCGGTGTTAAACTAAGATAATCTTTGAAATGAGTGACTCGAGTCATAAGACCAATCCTGATATAAGAACTAAATCAAGAAAATAATCAGGGACTAAATTTGAAAATAAAATAAATTTAAAAATAGATAAAAAAAATGATAATAAAAAAATGAGGACCAAGATTGAATAAAAAAATTAAATGAAATAAAATATTTAGGAATGAAATTGAAACAAAAAACAATTCAAGAAAAGTATTAAAAAAGAATCAATTATGATCAAATTTGATAAAATAAAATAAAATAAAATGTATAGGGATGAAATCGAGAATAAAAAACTTTAAAAAGCATTAAAAACAAAGCAAATAACAATAAAAAGAATGAGGATTAAAATTAAAGTAAACAGCAACTAGAGGACATATTTATTTTTATCATGGCCGGGGTGAAAACCAAGGTGTGGAAAGAGAAGTGGAGGAAAAGAAAAAACATTCACTGGAGATCAACTAACCTTCGCCGGTGACATGCGTCAAGTCATCGTGTAGAGGACAACTCTCCACTTCCATCATCATTGCTGACAGTGGCATTTGAACATCCAGAGACGTCTTATATGCCGCCCAAATAATGCGGGCGCCTTCCAGCTACTAGCGTGCAATTTTTTATTAATTTTATATTTATTCAAAGAACTAATTGTCCTTTATTTCAATTGATATATATATATATATAGCTGCTAGTTTTGTTTTTGAGAAATACAAGGGAAATATGATTATTTAACTGTGTATTTGAAGGTAAAAATACCAAAAAGCCTTTACCCCCAACTTTAATTTTTTTTAACTTCTGAAGGTATGATAGTTATTACATTGTTCACGTAAAATGCCAGACTTCTTTAACCCTTATTAATTTGACAATGACAATTAAATACCAATGCTACGACCATGTGTTTTGAGTTTTTTAAGTATGAGCAAAACAATATTTTTAAAGCTACGAGATTTGTTCTTTCTGTGGTCTCAGGTTCGAGCCCTGTGGTTGCTCATATGATGGCCACTGGAGGCTTACATGGTCGTTAACTTCAAGACCTGTAGGATTAGTCGAGGTACGCGTAAACTGACCCGGACACACATGTTGACCTAAAAAAACAAGATGTCCCATTTTCTCTTTTAGAATTACAAAACACCTGCTGGCATTTTATTAACAATGAAGAGTACTGGTGGATTTGACAAGAGCACTAGATTACATTAAGCTGGTGACAATTAAAGCAGACCTTACACACATGCAAAAGGTATATGATAAAGT
>Ga0307515_10020267_pt1 | contig 11876 bp, 5 predicted proteins | sample 17_EM_MG_FD_194513 | JGI IMG/M metagenome (GOLD analysis project Ga0307515, IMG submission 194513) | Populus trichocarpa ectomycorrhiza microbial communities from riparian zone in the Pacific Northwest, United States - 17_EM | ecosystem: Host-associated > Plants > Roots > Unclassified | place...
TTGAGTTATTTTATTTTATTTTCTCTCTTGTTTCTTCACAAATTACAAGGGGAAGAAGAGAGAAAACAAAGAAAAAAATGACTTCGAAGGCACATCAAAGCTCTGATGACGACATCATCGATGTCGTTGGAAAGATCTTGACAAGATGAATCCAATAATACTAAAATATATTACAAACATTGAACAGAATGGACCACACAAGTCGTCAAAAAATGTCTAAACTCGATTTCTTTCATGGTGCTCGTGTAACCTACTCTAATCACCTATAAAAATCTTCTTTGATATTATTAAATTTATCTTTATCAAAATCTTTTCATCAATATCACAGTATTATCATTAGAGTTAGGATGTCTCCAATTTTTTTTCCTTTTTTTCTCTGTTTTCTTCTCTTACCTCTCTCACATAGTGTCAAAGCAATAATCATATGTCTTATGCTACTTTTTATACTGTTTATTTTTAAAATATTTTTTACAGAATATTATCTTATTAATTTTTTTTATTATGTTAGAATCCCAAAGAACTCTTACTTTTCGTGCTGCGGGAATGATTATTATCCCGATGTGTAGTTGTAACAAGAGTTTCTAAGGTGTCATAAAGCCTATGATCTTCCTACGCTGATATCAATTCTCTTGAATACTGCCTATAAAACCAAGGAGTACTGGCATGTGCAGCCATATTCAGGGATAAGGTGATCAGCGGTTCGAAAGGTGAAAAATTCAACCTCATTGAAAAGATTTAATTTAATTTAATTTGTGAGTTTTTCAGTTCTATTACTTTGTATAGGTAAATGAGTTTTTAATTTACAATGGATTTTCTCAGTTTAGTTTGGTTCATGTTTGTATTTTTAAAAAAAAAAACCAAATTATTTTTTAAAACATTAATTAAAATTATAAAAAAAACTCAGTAGATCATTCAAATAAAAAAAATCAAATTAATTTTAAGGAATATTTCAGATAGTTGGTTAATTTACTCGCCCTGGTAATATTGCTTTGACATTATGTTTTCAATGCTAAATAAGTGCTTTTCAGTTAAATTCATGTTTATCATGTATTTTTAAATAACTTCACATAATTTTTTAAAAAATATTCTTCAATACAAGAATATTTTGAAAAATCACTCACAGTAGCACCAGAAACATATCACCAAACACGTTTGATTTTGCAAGTTTGGAAACCAATGAAACAACAATGTCAGAACTCTAATTTCCATTTTTGGAAGAGTGTTGTTCTACCATTTCAGCCCATACTTTTCTTTTTCTTTTTCTTTTTCTTTTTAAGAAAAAGATTAGATAATCTGGAAGATTTAATTCTACATTATCTGCAAAACTGCAGATGAGTCAATGATAGCTCACATGTGTTCTGTAGATAATTGACAAATACTGGAGACGGAAGAAGGTAACATAAATAAATCACAAATTCAGCTTTTTATGCGCACAGACTTCATGATAAGATCCAAAAAGAAGCATCAAGGTTTGTGGCCGAGCATCAGAAATAAGGTTTTTTTATCTTTGTCAATTGAGTTCGGGCCTCAATATGCACGTCTGATATCCTCACAGTGTTTTACCAGCCTACTAGGTTTGCAGAGTGTTCAGTGGGTCCGGAAATTAGTTGTGGTGCGCGTAAGCTAACCCAGACACCCCAGGTTAAAAAAAAAAAAATCCAAAAAGAATCTACCGAGAACCTTCACATGATGTTGATGATTATGAGTCCACTCACCAGGAGCTTGCGTTATTAAGTATCATTGTCAAAGTGATCCTGTCATCACCAGGAGCTAGATTTATTTGTTTTTCTTCCGTTCCATCATTTTGAATTTTCATGGCAAGTTCTGTACGAATTATTATTTTTTCAATTAATTTGTTTACATCCCTAAACATTTAGCTTCATTTAAATTTTTTTCTAACATTTAATTTCAATTGGTTTCTATATTAAATTTATTTATAATTCTTTTAATTGCTATTTATTTTATTTTATATTGATTTTTTTCTTTCAATTTCATCACTCAATATTTTATTTGATTATAAATCTTGTTTTTTTATTTTTTCAAGCCTGCATTTAATAAGGCCACTTTAACCTCATGACCCGGATCATACATCTTAAAGATTAGTTCGGGTCGACTTTGGTTTATTTTTAAAGCATTTTTTTTTCAAATATTTTTTTTGCTGGTAATTGTTTTTGCTTTGCTATTTATGGGGTCATCTCAATTTCATGTCCTAGGTCATGTGTTTGATTTGTCACCCGGGTTAGCTGCCGAGTTCACTAGAGGTTTTTTTTTTATCTTTTTTTATATGTTTCCATCATATTAGCAGGTGTCCATTTATTATATTTTTATGATGTGTTCATTTTTTTTATATTCTTTTGTAATTTTTTAATGTTTTTTTTCCTTTACACTTTTGTTTTTAAAAATTTATTCTACGCAGACTAAGAAAATTGTGTTTTAATAAAATAATTGCAACATTGTTTATTTTTTCAGCTACGTTAAAAATTAATTTCAGATCTCATATATTTTTATTAATACATATTATCTTTATTATATTTTATTACATATAAGCGCCAACTTTATGATTCATGGTTATATATTTTACTTGATGAAAAAAACGAGTTAATAACAACTATACATTATTTTTTTGTGTTGAAAAAAAAAATTATTCAACCTGCAGTTAGACGTGTTGAATAGATGCATTAACACTTTGTTTTTTTTGTATTTATTAACACAAATAGTTCTTATAGAATTTTTAATTTTTAATTAGAATTTTTTAAAAAATAAATTTAAAAAATTGATATATTTACTCTTTGTTTTTTTATCCAAATTTTTTTTTACGTGGTCAGTATTTACTAGAAAAGGATGTGATGGCTAGATAGGGTGGCTTCCATGATTATCTTCCTGTGTTGAATTTCAGGGAGTAAAAAGAAAAGATCCCTAGGTGCTGCATAAAGACATCTGAGAATTTTGTCTCACATGCTTGAATTATATGTTCTACATGTGATGGACAGTATCTTCAAAGTCCAATCTTGATAAATTTTCTGTTTGCATTATTAGTCCACCGATCATCCACATGAAACATGTTGCAGAGACAGATGCCACAGTACTGCCTTGATTATTTATTTATTTACTGGATAAATAACATTAGACCTCGAATCTTCTGTTTTTTTTTAAAATAAAAAATAACCTTACTCATGAACCTTCAAATTCATGGTTTCATTTAGTAAAATCTAACCCTTTCTTTTGTTTGATTCCATGGTACCGACCAAACCACGGATCAACTAACTATGATCTATAACCCAACAACTTTAATGCGGTCCAGATTTAGATACTTAGTCACAATTTCCTTGGACAACTATCTAGCTATCACTCGAAAAAGGACCTCATCATGGAATAAAACAAAAAAAAAAGGAGGGTTTGGTCGCCACAAGATGGACTTGAGTGAAAGAAATAGCTAAACCACCAAAACGCTACTGAGACAAATGTCCATAGTTCATTCTGATTGGATAGTTCTTGACTTTTTTGGATCAAATATTCTATATGGATCAATTATACCAAATTCAGATGGAATTGTGGTAAGAACTGAACGACTACTTGTGTCGTAAACTGGTGAGATGCTATCCCACTGGTGGTTTAGTCTGTGTCCGTGCTCGCTTGAACAATTTGGAGCAAATTATAATTTAGTCCCTGTATTTTTTTATTATCTAGCATGCTGGTATTTTTTATTTCGAAGATCACAAATCAGTCATTGATTGAAACTGATCATCAATCTTTTTTCAGAACTCCCATGCCCACCCTTTCAAAATGCCCTTCTAGTTTTATTTGTAGTGGGTAGGTTTGGAAAAACTTGCTAGAAAAAAATAAAAATATACTAATATAGAGACACAATGTGAGGTTTTAAATAGAAAGGGGTTAGCTAATTATTTAGTTTAGAGGAGGGGACTGAATAACAGTTCACTCGAACAATTTTGGATTTTCACAGATCCAGGCTTCGCTAGCGGCTTCAATAGAACCACAACGAATGAAAGAAAACGTGAGCATGGCTTCAAGCCATGATAACCATGAAAAGGAAAACTCTGTGCATCATGAAGGACCACTCAATTTATCAGGAAGAGACCTTTCAAAACTCGTGCTGCCTGGTGTTGGAATTTTACGTGTTGGTCTGTGCGAGTAATCAATCACGGCGGGACAAACTTAGTTTTCCGTAATCTGGCGACCCACCATTTCCATGTTCCATTTAATTATCACCCTCCCTTGAACACTCTTGCTCATATTAGTGGCCTGAGGTGAAAACTGCTTAGGATCAAGTTGACTTGCTTGTTGATTTGTTCATCAGAGGATTGTCTGGAATGAATGCGTATTAGGGTGTGTCATTTAATAGATGTCCTGTTCTGGTCTCCTGCAGGTATTCCATCAGTGCGTATCTTGATCCCAGAAGGTTAATTTGGTTCCCATCTTTTAATTAAATCCTGTCTTCCAGATCTGATTAAACATTATGTATAGGGAGAAGAACCGAACCAAGTAACATAGCTTGAAACTTAGCTTTTCCCAGTATGAGACAGGAGACACATACAGCATTAATATTAACAAAAAAAAAAAACCCAGGAAAACATTGTCTGCACAGACACAATACACCGTGAATTGGACTAGTTTTTTCAGATATTAAATCACTTATAAGGGTACTCTAAACATTAGATTAATTATAATGATAATTTTTAAAGAAAATTTAAACATTTTTATTGACTGATTTCGTGCCAGTCTTATTCTGTAGTGTATATAAAGTAAAACATAATTTTTTAAACTAGGAAAAAGAACAACAAAATAGTGTTTGTGAAGATCAAAGTGATTTTCTGCTTTATTTATTCACAATTAATTGTTTGAACAAACGATCACATACATCAAGTTTAAAATCGATGAAATAACTGTGATTCATTAATTGATCTACGTAATTCTTAAGAATTGAAACTTTTATCGATGCATGCGCATAATCATGGAAACCAATAATTACTTTAATCGTCGATTAGGTCAAAATTCAAAACAACCCAGAGATTATAAAACCATACAACAACTCGGATTGTGTACAAATATAGAGATCAATCTAACCCCATTTTTTATTTTATTGTTTTGGTGTTTTGCAACAACTACAAGGTAGCGCAACGAGCAGATTCAAGTCCAACTGGTGCTTAACGGGTGGCACTCAAATTCAACAATTAAACATCTAAACGACCATCTTGAATCCATCTACTGTGTCGATCTCTCGAATGACACGCGGTCTTTCAAAAGATTTAACAAAAATAATAATACGCGATGACGGATTCAAGTCTAGATCTCTTAGCCAATCATTTGAGAAAGCAAACAATGTATAGCAAGCAGAAAGTCTCTAGCAGCAACTACACGATCAGAAATGGATGGAAGCCATCTTGCAACAGCTTTTCTAATGGCCAAAACAATGGCCTTGGGAGGCTGTCCCACTCGTACCAATCCCAGCCATCACACTTGTCAGGCTCGAGATTTTGAGGCAGCTGGTTAGGATTGGCCAGGACTGCTCGCAAAAGGATCATAATATAATGGGATGGCTCTGCTCCCTCATGGAAGAGGTTGTTGGTAACTTTAAGGACCTCTATGTTGTCAATGTCCAGACCCGTTTCCTCCTTCACTTCTCTTGCAGCACAAGCTTCAAAGCTCTCACCTGAAAACCATACGAATTGGTAGTGTAAAAGATTCTATTACTAAAAAATTCCACGCATTGATATTCTAAAAGAAAATGGATTTGCGGGTCGATTACAGTATGAAAAACTAAAAGTATTTCCATATGACCCAAAAGATGAGCTGACTGGGTGATTTTCACTGATTATTTGTGAATTAACTTGCTAGTTTTCAATGACATAACCCTGTAATTTTCCCCTTGCAACCAATCTGCTCTCGCAACCACTCACCCCATTCGGGGTAGGTAAGGGAAGAAAAAAACCTAGTGGGGGTAGGTAAGCAAAAACAAATATTAAAAAAAAATAACCAGTATTACATTTTCTTTTTTCTTTTTGTTTTTTTTTTTAAAGGTTTATCTTTCTCCTTGGTCATCTAATTTATTTTTAAGTGATAGCATATGATTTATATGAAGAAGTAAAACAATTAATCAAGATTCAACAAGACAAATTTAAAGAAATCTGCAACTCATGGAAAGACAAACCAAACTCGAGGTGGCCACCAGGGAGAGCGAAAGCAGAGTTGCAAATGGTGGCGCGCCGCCAGCCCAAGAGCACAGATTTTCCCTTCAAAACGAACACCACTACCCCAACTCTTGGCACTGGTGCCTCCACACGTCCAGCCTCCTTTTCCACGCCGCAAATTACAGGTCTCAAATGACCGACCCTCTTGCTTTCTCCGTTCACTTGTTTCTTGAAAATATTTCGGTCACCAAAGCTTGTTGGAGGATGAAGTATTGAAGACAATTGAGAAAAGGATAGTGCAGAACCAGCTGACAGGGTTTTGCAAGATGGGAACTGAAACTTGTTTGATGTTGTTAAGGATCTTTGACCCCCCAGCCCATGGAAAATGGAGGCCATTTGATTTGTTAGCCCAAGCTTCCCAGTAATCGAAAGATTAGAAGTGTTCAAATGAACGACGCGCAAAAGAGCTTCACTGCTGCAATCTATAATTTTTTTGTTCTCAAGAAAAACATGCTATACCATGTTTAAAACTTTAAACACAAAAAACTGTGCGACAAAAGTTAGGCCACTGGCGTACAAAAACCATACTGTCACGTGTAAAACCGATGGTTACAAGGTTGCTTTCACCAAAACTGTACTCAATCCTGGTTTGGTACAGTAGATACTTGGCGTTTTAGCTGGGTAAATTTTGAAATTTTTTTATGTTTTCACTTTGAAGTACTAACATTAAAATATTTTTTAAAAAAAATATATTATTTTTATAAATCTGCAAACAAAAAAACATTATGATATTCTCACGCACCCCAAAAAAGTCTGTTATGTTCACTGCAGGACCGCCAAGTTGTTGTTGCCCCTAAGTCTATGCTTGCATTCAATGCTTTTTCTTCATTTTCTGAAATGGGAATGGTATCTATTGCATTTAAAAAAGGCCTGAGCCCATTACAATTCTCGGGACTCGACTTTACAAGGCTTTTGAGAGTTTAGACATCTGGACTGTGCAAGAGCTTGGCATTGAAAACTTCAACGCAAGTTCCGGGCAATAAACTCAATGGCCCAACACCTCGGGATTTTAACAGAGGCCGAGTCTAAGAATATTTGTACGGATAAGATGAATAAAATGCGAATTAGATTTTAATTGAATAATCAGGTTCAAATCTGATGATCTAACTAGGATACAATTTATACATAAAACTACTAAGATCATAAAGAAGAAGAAGAAAGAGAGGAGGCAGGTGGGTTAATTCGTTTCCAGCGATAATTAAACTCGAAATGCACCATCAGGCAACAGTACATATACTTGTAATTGCTAACATCTGACTTCTTAATAGTTAATATGATGCACATAAAACTAATTATAACAGGATAAATAAACATGAGCAGAAAGAAATCTAGTGATCTGGAAATGGGTTGAACCCACTTTTTACCATCTTCTCCAAGGGCAAAAACAACGGGTTTGGCAGATTATCCCAAGCAAACCAATCCCAACCATAACATTTCTCAGGCTCGAGATTTTGCGGCACCTGCTCTGGATCGGCCAAGTTTGCTCGAAGAAAAACAGTAACATAGTGGCACGGCTTTGGTTCCTCGAGAAAGACATTATTTGTAACTGTTAGGAGCTCCGTTTTGTTAATCTCCAGACCCGTTTCCTCCTTCAATTCCCTTGCCGCACACTCCTCGAAACTTTCCCCTAAAGAGCAAACAAATTGATGGTTTGTAATTAGCTATAGTATTTTAGTTCTAGAATTAGGGGTAATTTTTTTATTATTATTATTACTTACCGAACTCTAGGTGGCCACCGGGCAGGGCGAACGTGGAGTCACCGACGGAGGAACGGCGCCGCCCCAGCAAGACGGATTCGTCCTTCAACAAGAACAATACCACGGCCACTCTAGGCGCCGGTGGTTTCGCTGCGTTTTGTTCCATTTTCTAGTAGTGGTCAAAGAGGATGGAAATCGCCTTTTTCATTTTTATAATGGAGGGCAGCGGATTCGTTTTGGCCACTTCGCAATTGCTGCTTTTTCTAAGTTTTTCCCGCCCCGGAAAGAGGGGATTAATATGCTGCTTCTGGTATGGATGGCCGATTAATTATCTATCAAATGAGATTGAGCCACGCCATTCAAATGGGGTTGAAGTGACAATATAATTCTTTTGTGGGGAGGGATTGGCCGGGGCAAGTCTGGCTTCCTGGTGGCGTGGCATGCCGAGATTTGTATTCTCTGCTTTTCTTTTCTGGTTCCTTTTGTTGTTTGCAAAGCTTATCTGTGCTTGGGCCGCGAGCACTGAGCTCGGACCATATTCCATGTGGTCAAGGTCATATCTATAATATTATTGTCTTTCCTAGAAATGTGCAAAAAAATTAAAAAAACTAATTAAAGCGAGAAAACTGGAAAAAAAATAACTGAAAAAATCAAACCGTGAAAAAAACCCGATTAAACCAATTAGAATTTTTAAAAAACTGACCGGTTCGGTTCGGTTCGGTTTCGGTTTGATAAGCCTAAAACTGAAAAAACCGAACCGAACCGGTTCAGTTTAAAAAAATTACTATAAAAGCCCCTTCTAAATTTTTAACCCTAGCACTCCCCCTCCTTCTGCATCGCAACCGCGCCCCCCCGGGCCCAAAAGCACACAACTCTCAAATCTCAATCTCTCACACTCTCGTCCATCACTAATGGCCAGATCTAGACTTCTAGTCATCTAACAAAACTTCAACAAAGCTTCAATCTTCATCTTTAAATCTAACAATTCAGGAACTGGTTTAGTATATGCTTCAAATCTTCATCTTTAAGGCTTCAGTAATTGGGCATGATAGTTTTCATGAAGCTTATGATGACAGATTCATCTTCAAGGCTTCAGTAATCTTCATCTTCAAGGAAACCATTCTCCTTGCAACTCTTTGTTGTCTTACCAGAACTCTATAGTCTGCAGTCCCATGATAGTTTTCATGAAGCTTATGATCACAAATTTGTTGTTTGTTGAGTAACTGAGCTTTTGAAATTGTGGGGTTTGTAGGGAAGAACAAGAGGGAAGCTGGAGAAGCTATAAAAAAGATTGTTAAAAAAACCCGGTCGGTTTGAATATAGGTTTTTCCGATTTTTATGTTAAAAAAACGAACCGGACCGAACCAAAATAGGTCGGTTTTAACCAATTCCGGTTTGGTTCCGGTTCAAATTTTTTAGTTTTTCAAAATTTTATTTTGGTTATTTTTTTAGGTAAAAACCGAATCGAACCGAAAATGATCATTCCTAGGCTCTCCCTCCAAAAACAACTTATACAAAGCATACAAATATATGTGGTTGAACAGATAAAGGTGAAAGGTAAATTTATTTTTAGAATAATTATATGAAAATATATCTTTTTTTATTTACTTTATCTTCATCTAATCTATCTCAATCAAACACTAAGGCCGTGTTTATTTCACTAAGTTGTAAAAAATTTAGAAATATCATGTTATTTCTGATTATATTAAATTTAGTCCTTAAACTTTTAATTGCTATATAATTTATTTTGAATTTTTTTTTTCAATTTCATCCCTTAGAATTTGATTTAATTTGATTTTTATATCAACTTTGATCTTTATTTTTATGATTGTTATTTGTTTTTCTCTTATTATTTTTCAACTTAACATTTTTTATCTATCAAATTTGGTCCTTATTCTTTTGATTGTTATTTATTTTATTTGAAATAATCTATGAAATTATAATTTTTTTAATTTTATTATATTTAAAAAAATTTATCTGTTAGATTTGATCTTTATTAATTTGATTGTTATTTATTTTATTTGAAATAATTTATGAAATTATTATTTTTTATTTAATTTTCATTCAAGTTTTTAATTTGTAAGATTTATTCCTCATTATTTTAATAAACTTGAAAAAAAATATTAACAATTTATTTTTCAGCTCATTTTTCATAACATAGCAAAACACTAAAAAGTGTTTTTCAATTTATTTTTCATAATACTATCCAATATCGAAAAATAATTTATTTTTTATGAATTTATTTTCCAAAAAAAAACAACTTAAAAAAAAACTACAATAATATCTACAATAATACTTGTGCTATTTCAATTGCTGAACACAAGTTCAAGAAGAAAAAATAGAACTGAACTAAAAGCTTTTATATTTAGCATGCATGACAAAAAAAAATCTCCAAAAATCTAGATATTTATTAAGATCCCGTTTGTTTGCTGGAAAGTAGTTTTCTTTTGAAAAGTGAATTCCGGTAAAGTGAATTATTTTCTGATGTTTGGTAGTGTGATGGAAAATAAGTTGGAAAACACTATCCAGTGTTTGGTTATGTCATGGAAAATGAGCTAGAAAATAACTTATTAATGTTTTATTTTTCAAAAGTTTATTAAAATAACGAGAAACAAATCTTACAAATTAAAAGGTTGAATGAAAATGAAATTGAAAAAAAATATAATTTCATAAATTATCTCAAATAAAATAAATAATAATCAAAATAATAGAGATCAGATCTAAAAAATAAAAAAATAAAAGATGAAGAAATTAAAATAATAATAATTAACATTTCATAAATTATTTCAAATAAAATAAGTAACAATCAAAAGAATGAGAATCAAATTTGATAGATAAAAAATTTCAATAAAAAAATAAGAAGGGAAAAACAAATAATAATTATAAAAATGAGGACCAAAGTTAATAAAAAAATTAAAGTTTAATAGATGAAATTGAAAAATAAATATTCAAAACAAAATATATATATAGCAATCAAAAGTTTGAGAACCAAATTTGATATAATCAGCAAATAATATGACATTTTTAAATTTTTCACAACTTCCGGAAAGTGTTTTCCGCCCAAATTTTACAAGAAAACACTTTTCTGAAAACCTAGCCAAATTTTCTGTTGACCGGAAAGTGTTTTTCGTTGACCAACTTTTCTAATGACAAACAAATATAAAAAATTTTGAAAAATAATTTCTAAAAACTAGTTCTTGAAAAACAAACATGGCCTAAGATGAAATCAGATAAATACGGTAAAACCTTATATTTTTAGTAAATATTATTACAACAGTTCTCGATTTATTATTATTATTATTATTATTATTATTATTGTATTTGAAGTATATTTATATTTTTCTTAATATAATGGGAGAAAATAAAAACGAACCACCGTACAGAGGGGGTGATTGAAAAGTATATGTTTAAACATCCATATTAAATAAGATAAGTATATCTTCATAACAGAGAATCTGATCAAGCTCGCGATTGAATTAGATGGCGGTATACTGATGAGTTTCTTTTTTTTCCTGGGATCTGATTGCCGTGTAATCGCAATGGGAAGGGATTCGCTTCGTTAGGTGAAAATTGATCCCAAAAACAAGATGTAGGCCACTCTACTCGATCTCCATGGGCTGCCTGCAATATTTTCCTCTTCACTAATTATTTATGATAGTGACTTTTTTTAAAAATATTTTAAAATTAAACATATATATTTTTATTTTTTTAAATTTATTTTTATATCAGTACATTACAATAATATGAAAACATAAAAAAAATTTGAAATAAAAAAATTAAATAAAAATCATTTTAAAAAAATACTTTAAAAATACAAAAACAAATAAATTCTAATTAAAAAAATCACGTACAAACATATGCTCCTCCATGCGACATAAATCAAGCAACATATGAGCTCGTATATAATAATTTTTTATATCTAGCTAGTAGCTAGGCAGTGCTTTCCGAGTCATACAAACATCCTTACTTTTTC